>ENA-UOJV01000162-UOJV01000162.1-human-gut-metagenome-genome-assembly--contig:-C82-NODE-162-length-113130-cov-11.549635_pt1 | contig 113130 bp, 100 predicted proteins | sample MGYA00242356_ERZ723903 | MGnify/ENA metagenome assembly ERZ723903
CAATATACATTGCTGTTTAACAATCAATTACGTGACTTTTCAGGTCACACCCGTGCTCCATTTATATAGGAAATGGGAGGCGTCTCTCCCCTTTATCCAGGGCTACACCATTTACTCTAAAGGGTGTAGCTATCATACCCAAAGGGTGTAGCCATCCGCGGTAAAGGGTGTAGCCCTTTTCAATCGCCCCCACAAGCACTTCTGGGGCACCCTCGCCGCACCCGAGACGTACTTGCTCCGTACCAAGTCCGCAGTTTCTCCGTCTAAAGGTACTTCTGACCGAAGAATGTACGGAGCAAGTACGGTTCAGATACAGTTCGGGTACGATCCTAGTACAATTCAACACAGGATAAAAAACACCTCATTCCATAAAAAAACAATATTTCTTTCTTTTCATGAGAAAAAATCCATAACTATTTGTTATCTTTAGGCATCCAAAAGCTTTTATTCAAAGGATTTGGCATGAATAAACCTTATACATAAACCATTAAAGCAAAAGATTATGTTCAACTCATTCGGCAACATTCTCCGCCTTACCAGCTTTGGGGAGTCACATGGTAAAGGCATCGGAGGCGTCATTGATGGATTTCCCGCTGGTATCCGCATTGACATGGATTTCGTGCAAGCGGAACTGAATCGTCGCCGTCCCGGGCAATCCCTCATCACAACGGCACGGAAGGAAGGTGATAAAGTAGAATTCCTTTCAGGTATCTTCGAAGGTAAATCGACAGGATGTCCCATAGGATTCATAGTATGGAACGAAAATCAACATTCCAGTGATTATGATAATATGAAGGAAGTGTACCGCCCCTCGCATGCGGATTATACATATAAGGTGAAATACGGCATTCGCGACTATCGTGGCGGCGGACGTTCATCGGCACGCGAAACCATTTCACGCGTAGTGGCAGGTGCGCTTGCCAAACAAGCACTCCGTCAACTGGGCGTACGCATTACGGCATATACCTCACAGGTAGGCCCCATCCGTCTGGAAGAAAATTATACCGCTTATGACCTTGATCTTATAGATACCAATCCTGTACGTTGTCCGGACCCTGTAAAGGCGAAGGAAATGGAAGAACTGATTTTCAAGATCAAGGGAGAAGGTGACACTATCGGAGGTGTAGTGACGTGTGTCATCAAAGGATGTCCTATCGGACTGGGACAACCAGTATTCGGCAAATTACACGCTTCGCTTGCCTCGGCCATGCTCAGTATCAATGCTGCCAAAGCATTCGAATACGGCGACGGATTTAAAGGCCTGAAGCAAAAAGGTTCGGAACAAAATGACGTATTCTTCAATAACTGCGGACGTATTGAAACGAAAACCAATCACTCCGGCGGTATTCAAGGCGGCATCAGCAACGGACAGGATATCTTCTTCCGCGTTGCATTCAAGCCTGTAGCCACCGTGCTTATGGAGCAACATACGGTCAACATAGATGGGATAGACACCACACTGAAAGCCCGCGGTCGCCATGACCCATGCGTATTGCCACGTGCAGTACCCATCGTAGAGGCAATGGCTGCCATGACCATACTTGATTTTTATCTTATTGACCGTACTACACAATTATAGAAGTGGTAGGGTGTTAAAGTAATTCACCTTATTATATATATTTATGAACGAAATACAGAAATACATTTCAAAGAATGAATCCAAGATGCTGGAAGACCTGTTCAGCCTCATCCGTATACCAAGTATCAGTGCAAAACCGGAACACCATGATGATATGCTGGCCTGTGCAGAGCGTTGGGCACAACTTCTGATTGAAGCCGGTGCAGACGAAGCATTGGTGATGCCCTCAAAAGGCAATCCGATTGTTTTCGGACAGAAGACAGTAGATCCTACAGCAAAAACAGTTTTAATATATGCGCATTACGACGTGATGCCCGCAGAGCCGTTAGAACTGTGGAAAAGTGAACCTTTTGAACCGGAAATACGTGATGAACACATCTGGGCACGCGGTGCGGATGATGACAAAGGGCAAGCATTCATCCAAGTGAAAGCTTTCGAATACCTTATGAAGCACGGTATGTTGAAGAACAATGTCAAGTTCATTTTCGAGGGTGAAGAAGAAATAGGCTCACCCAGTCTGGAATCTTTCTGTGAAGATCATAAAGAACTATTAAAAGCCGATGTCATTCTCGTATCGGACACCAGTATGCTGGGGGCGGACTTGCCCTCACTCACTACAGGACTCCGCGGACTGGCATACTGGGAAATAGAAGTAACCGGACCTAACCGCGACCTGCATTCAGGACATTTCGGCGGCGCTGTTGCCAATCCTATCAACGTACTATGCGGCATGATTGCCAAAGTGGTAGATGCGGATGGACGTATCACAGTACCCGGTTTCTACGATGACGTAGAAGAAGTGCCGCAGGCAGAACGTGATATGATTGCACACATTCCGTTTAATGAAGAAAAGTACAAAAACGCTATTGGCGTAAAAGAACTGTTCGGAGAAAAAGGTTACAGTACGCTGGAGCGTAACAGTTGTCGCCCTTCATTCGACGTTTGCGGCATCTGGGGTGGATATACCGGTGAAGGTTCTAAAACAGTACTTCCATCCAAAGCTACAGCAAAAGTATCCTGCCGTCTGGTTCCGCATCAGGACCACCACAAGATTTCGCAAGTGTTTGCCGATTATATTCGGAGTATTGCTCCGGATACGGTACAAGTGAAGGTAACACCGATGCACGGAGGACAAGGTTATGTATGTCCTATCAGCCTGCCTGCCTATCAGGCCGCTGAGAAAGGTTTTGAAAAAGCATTCGGAAAAAAGCCACTGGCTGTGCGACGCGGAGGAAGTATCCCTATCATTTCAACGTTCGAACAGGTGCTTGGCATTAAGACAGTGCTCATGGGGTTTGGATTAGAATCAAATGCCATCCACTCACCCAACGAAAACTTCCCGCTCGATATTTTCAGAAAAGGTATTGAAGCGGTGGTGGAATTTCATATTAGCTTGTAGCTCGTAGCTGCAACTCATTGATACGTCGTCCTCAACACCTTGAACTCTGTACGACGGTTAATCGCATTACAAATCTCCTGCCGTTCCGGTGGGAGATTTTTTATAAACTCTTCTGTCAACACATCTCCCTCTTTCAGGAAAGGTGCTGATTTCAGCGTAAACTTGGTCACTGTTTTAGGTTGCTGTTCACCATATCCTTTCGGTGTAAGACGTTCCGGATCAATCCCTCCCTTAATAAGATAGCGTACAACAGACTCTGCACGGCGTTGCGAAAGACGAAGATTATAATCATCATTTCCTTTATAATCGCAATGCGCAGACAGTTCGATAGTAACATTTGGATTGTCATTCAACAACTCTATCAGTTCATCTAGAGCCACTGTAGATTCTGATGTCAGATCAGCCTTATCAAACTCATAAAAAATATTCTCTATCAGTACAGGGCGGGTAATGGAAGATAACGGAAACTCAAGTTCATAGAGGCGATCCTCATTAATATTTTCCGTTGCCATTTCTTCTTTGTCATTCAAATAACCACGGCAGGAAGCCAACAGGGCATAACGGCATCCCGGTGCGAGCTCTTGAGTGAAAGTACCGTCTTTCTTCACGTTTATCTTTAAATAAGTACCGTCATCCCCCACCAAAGTGACAAGCGCATCAGAGAGCGCATCTCCCTCCTTATCGTACACCAATCCTTTCAAGACATGATGTACCTCAGGAAACTCAAAACTATAAATATGATCCCAACCACGGGCATCTCCACGGTTAGAAGAAAAGAACCCCCGATTGGGAGCACCAGGCTCAAAAGTCATACCGAAATCGTCACCCTGTGAATTCACCGGAGACTGCATATTTTCAATACGCCATCGCCCCGTCAGGCTGTCTGTTATAGCACGGAATATATCCAGCCCTCCCATACCAGGATGTCCGGTAGAAGAGAAATACAAAGTACCATCCGGCGAAAAGGTAGGAAACATCTCATCAGCAGAGGTGTTTATTTCAGGTCCCAGATTGTCGACATAGCCGAAACCGTCGCGGGTTATGTTGATACGCCACAAGTCCAACCCTCCCTGCCCACCGGGCATATCAGATACAAAATAAAGATAATCACCCGCAGGAGACAACACCGGATGAGCAACAGAAGAAAGCGTATCATTCAGAATTGCACATTTCTGAGGAGCTCCCCACTCTGCTCCGGCACGCTGAGAAACATAAATCTCAGCATAAGCTGGTGCATTGGGCAAGGTCCGGCAGCGAGTAAAATACATTGTTTTACCATCCGACGAAAAAGAGCAGGCACCCTCTTCAAACTCACTATTCACTTCCGAAGCAAGCGGTTCAGGCTTCTGCCATTGTTTCTTTTCATTCCGTTTAGAATGAAATATATCAGCACTCTTCATCCCGGTAATACCGTTCAGGTCAGTACCTTTCGCTTCATTACGGGTAGAGGTGAAATACAAGATATCGGGATCATCTCCCGCATACATAGGAGAATAATCGCTACGGCGGGAAACAAGAATAGGCACCCGTTTTACAATATACCGGGTAGGCTTCTTTTTCCATTCCTGCGCCAGACGACAAGAGGTGAGTCCGATTTGTGTCAGAGAGTCTTTACGTTCTTTCCCGGTAGGCAAGGTCTGTGCGTAAGCAAGGTAATTCTCATAATAAGGTATAGCCGCTGCATACTCACCATTCTTACGGAGCATTTCCGCCAGATAAAAATGAGAGAGAGTATCCGGATAACGATAACGGACAGCATTCATATAAGCGCCTTTAGCCTTCAATGTATAATTGATGCGACGGTAACAATCGCCTTGTTTATAGGCCAGTACGCCCCGTTGCGAACGATCTTTCGGAGAAGTACGGGTATAGGCGGTTTTATAATGACGGGCAGCATCAAAGTATTCACCACGAGCATAGCTTTGCTCTGCATGGCGCAAACTCCGTCCCACTCCACAGGAAGTGAGAAGTAAACCGACAGAAAGAAAAAAGAAAAGAAAACGCCTATATAATCTCATGCTCCATTACTTTTCATAGCTCATTCTAATAAACTGAAAAATCGGCAGATTATTGTATCTTTCATTCCGAACCAAACGCCTGACGAAACGTACATCCGTTCTTCCATTCAGAGCAACCATAAGCGGTTTTACCTTTAATAATGGTTCCTTTGCCGCACAACGGACAAACTTGTCCCTCAACAGAATCTGTTTGGGCAGAATCTATTTGAGTTGCATCTGTCTGAATATTCCCTGTCTGCGAAGCACCATCAACCGGTGTGACAGGTTTAGCTTCAGCAGCCTTTTTCCGCGGTTTACTCTGACGCTTAGGCTTCGAAGCATCTTTTTCTTTAGCAGCTTTCCCGTTCTTACCGTCGGCAGTCGCTTCCTGCACAGCCTGTACAATTGTAATATGCCGGTTACTGTTATCCGAAAGCACGCTCATCACAACTTCGGAAACCATCTGTTTCAGTTCCTCAAGAAATTGTGCAGCATTATATGTTTTCTTTTCAATCTCCCGGAGCTTCTTTTCCCAGATACCCGTCAATTCGGCAGACTTCAGCAGTTCTTCATGGATAATCTGAATAAGTTCGACGCCTGTAGGTGTAGCAATCAGGTTTTTCTTTTCCTTGCGGATATAATTGCGCTTGAACAAAGTCTCAATAATTGCCGCACGCGTAGACGGCCTGCCGATACCATTCTCTTTCAGAGCATCCCGCAATTCATCGTTATCCACCAGTTTACCTGCGGTTTCCATGGCACGCAACAAGGTAGCCTCTGTATAAGGACGAGGCGGCTGCGTCCACTTCTCATATAAATCAGGCACATGGGGTCCGCTTTCACCTTTCACAAAAGCAGGTAATACATTCTCTTCCTCTCCCGGGTCTTTTTCTTCTTGCGACTGTGCCCCCGGAGTTCCGAATATAACTCTCCATCCCGGTTCCAGAATCTGCTTACCGGTAGTCTTGAATTCAATCTCTTCAACTACCCCCAACACCGTAGTAGTGGCAAACTTACAATCCGGATAAAACACTGCAATAAAACGACGCGCTATCAGATCGAAAACGCGACGTTCCATATCCGTCAGGTTCTGCGGATATTGCCCTGTAGGGATAATAGCATGGTGATCCGTTACCTTTGAATTATCAAAAACTTTTTTGGATTTCAGCAAAGTAGTGCCATCCAAAGATGTCGTAAACGTAGCGTAGTCACGCAGTCCTTTCAGAATGCCCGGACATTTCGGGTAGATATCATCACTTAGGTAAGTGGTATCTACACGCGGGTAGGTAGCCACCTTCTTCTCATATAATGACTGAATAATTTTCAGAGTTTCATCAGCAGAATAAGCAAACTTCTTATTACATTCCACCTGTAGGGAAGTCAAATCAAAAAGACGGGGGGGAGCTTCCTTTCCTTCTTTCTTGGTTACATTGGTAATGGCAAAAGGAGAATTCCGTATTTGTTCCAGCAATGCCGCCCCTTGCTCTTGGCTGGCAATAGGATCAATACCCCGGTTTTCTTCTTCCTTTTTGGGCTTCTTCCCGGCAGCGATAGCTTCCTTATTCTTTTCAGCTTCCAAAATCAGCTCTTCCTCACTTTTCCGGATTATGGCAGAAAACGTTGTATCACGATATACAGTCTTCAATTCCCAATATTGTTTGGGCACAAAATTCGCTATTTCCAACTGCCGGTTTACAATGAGTGCCAACGTTGGCGTCTGCACACGACCAATGGAAAGTACCTGTTTATTCTGTCCATACTTCATTGTATAGAGACGGGTTGCATTCATTCCGAGCAACCAGTCGCCAATAGCCCGGCTCAGTCCGGCTTCATAGAGCGGTTGAAACTCTTTCTGATCCTTCAGTTTGGCAAAACCTTCACGGATGGCTTCTTCCGTCAACGATGAAATCCACAACCGCTTTACCGGACAGCGTGCACCGGCTTTCTGCATCACCCAACGCTGAATTAACTCTCCCTCTTGCCCGGCATCACCACAATTTATAATCATGTCGGCTTTCTGCATGAGGGTTTCTATCGTATGGAATTGCTTCTCGTAAGTAGGATTACTGATTAGTTTTATTCCGAAACGGGGCGGTATCATGGGCAGGCTTCCCAGGCTCCATGATTTCCAGTTCGGGGTATATTCATGCGGTTCTTTGAGTGTACAGAGGTGACCGAAAGTCCAGGTAACCTGGTATCCGTTCCCTTCGATGTATCCGTCTCTCCTGTCTTTCGCTCCTAATACATCAGCAATGTCACGCGCCACAGAGGGCTTTTCGGCAATACAAACTATCATTCATCTCTTTTTTAGTCGGGCAAAAGTAGTATAAATCGAAAGCAGAAGCAAATTTATTTGCACTATGCTAAGATACAGCCCATTTTCGGGAAGCAAAGGTACAAAAAAGAGATGAATGATAAAAAATGAATTAATCTTTAAAGAATAATTTCTTCCTCAGTACATTTGTACCATTGGTTGCAATAACGATATAGAAACCTTTTTGCATACCTGATAATTCCAGAAAATTAGCGTTGGTATCTTGCAAAAGCAGGCGTCGGCCGGACAAGTCAACAATCTCGATCCGGGTACTCATATCATTCCCTAAGCCACTCCAGGACAATTGGCCGTTGTAGTAAAACATTTCTGCCGCAGACGAGGAAGCATCCGGTAAAATACCGGTTGAAGGATCATCTACGCAAGCGGCATAAAGTTCATGAATCGACCAGTAATTGCCCTTAGTTCCCGTTTGCACAATCTTGAATTTTGAAGTTTCTTCTGCCGGGAAAGAGATAATTTGTACTGATCCCGCATTCTTACCCGAAGCAACAAGTTTCCATGTGTCGCCTTCACCGGTACTCAGATACAACTCATAACCTGCCGGACCATCATTCGGACTCTTCGATGTGTCCAGAATAATCCGGTTCAGTTTCTGTGCCGCTCCCATGTCCACCATCACCCACTGTCCGGCTTGCTGCGAAGCGCTTGTATCCCAACGTGTGGAGGCATCATCATCAATGGCTTTACCCGCATTTGAATTGTTCGTACTGGCCGTGATCTTCCATTTCAGACGATTTAACAGCGCATCCGTAGTAGTGAAAACAGGTGCAATCGTCAAGTTATTCTCCCACACAGCTATCTTATCAATAGTTCCGGCAGCCACATCGGTTACAGTAGACGTAACAGAAGCCTGCTTCTCGTGTCCTTCGCTAATGAAGGCAGCCTCGTCTTTCATATTTACGACAGCATTGTGCAAAACGATAGTACCTGTAGTCTTGGGAAAGTTCATGAAGGAAGTCCCTCCGGACGTACTGAAGTTCACCAGATTCAGATTCATTTTTCCACTTTCCACAACGACACCATGCTTGGCACTTCCCCAGAAATCCGCACCAAAAAGAGTTACCTCACCCGAAAAGCCTGCACGAGTAGTCAAAAAGCGGGTTTCTGTATATGTGTTACTTTGATCCTCAAGGGCTACAACCTGAGAATTAATCATATCAAAGCCAGCCGGATCGAGCGCCTCGTAAACCACGGAATTCCAGGAACCATCAATACCCAATCCAAGGGAGCAACCCGATGCGGCTTTACCCTGATCGGCTTGAAAGACGATGCCCTCGAAACCACCATAGTGGAAGTCATTGTACAAAATCTGATTACGGCAATTGCCCACGGTGATGAAACGTAATTCTGTCTGATTCTGCCAATAAGCCTTGTCCTGATCTGCTTTTGCACTGTTGGGCCATGAACCAAACTTTGTTTCTTCTCCACAAGCATACACTATCGTATTGAACTGCATATTGCAGACCCGCCCACCTTCTGAACCGCCACCGATGCGGATTGCATTCATGAAAACATGTCCTGCCAGATAATCGACATAATGATTGTCACATTTATAAGTAAACAAATCCAGACCGTTGTATGCAGCACGCAAACCTACATTCACTACATACACATCCTTTCCCAGCGCCTGAATACAATAAGGATATTCAGTTACAGTAGGCAATGCGGAAGATACCTGCTCGGGATAGTCAAACGACAATCCACGCACGCCACTACCAGCTGAGAGTTTCAGGAAAGCCTCTCCTTGTGCCTGTCCGCGCCCTGCATAGACTTCAAGAATACTGCCATGCCCACGTGGAATAGTAGCAAAATCAGAAGCGCCCCGCAGTTCCACACCTGTAGGAACTGTCAGATTCCCCAGCACTTTATAACGCCCGCCGGGCAGATATACAATACCTCCACCTTCACTGGCAGCCTTATCCAATGCCTTCTGAATAGCTTCCGTGTTATCCTTAGCCATCTCCAGTCCCGAACGGATATCTATTTGAAGCCACATACTGGTTGAGCTGGCAGTAAATGGTACCACAAAGGGTTCGGCTCCAAAGTCAAGTACATTATACAACGCCATACGCAAAGGCTTGGTTTCCGGTACTTTCATTTCCGGGAACTCCGGTAAAGGCTTCATCTCTACAGGTGTATGATCAATGCGGCATTCAAAGAGGGATTGATTATTGATATCCGCTTTCTTCGCAAAACGATTACCTGTAAGGATTGCACGGGCATCAGAACCAATATATACTTGCGGCGCGTCATTATTAAAGTCTGTATCCGAAACGATGAGGTCACCTCCCAAACCTTTTACTTCCCCCTTATTGACAGTACACTGCTGCATCATCAATTTAGAAGAAATGCCTTGTTCCAGCAATACTGCCGCATCCGAAGCAGATATTTCACACCCATAGAACTGTACCGGTCCAGTACTGGCGGATGTCACTACCACACCTTTTTCGCAATCTTCAATGTGGGCCCGTGTAAACATGATACCTGCCGATGAAGTACCATCCACATAAATACCCGTCTCGCAGTTCCGCAAATTGAACTCATAATTATGTCCGTTAGGTGCACCGTCTCCTCCTACGCAAAGTCCGGTACTAAAACCTTTATTATAGCCTTCAATATCCACATAGCATGTATACGACCAGTCGTTACGACGCATCACAATGCCTGTTCCATGCTTATAGATCCAGTCAGCATAGGCTCCACCTGCCTGCGGCGCTCCTTCCAGACCGGAGTCCGCCCAATAATCGGGTGAGAAATGTATCCACTCAAAACGCCCTACATCGGCTATATGGTCAATCTCGATACCACGTGACAGCGGAGTGCCATACACATCGTAGATATTGGGACAACCGCCCCCGTTTTTCCTCGACAGCACGATGCCGCTATAAGAATTCACCAATGTCACATGACGCACATTGCAGTAATCGTTTCCCCATACGCCCTCACGCCCGTACAAGATAGTGGGCGGATAAGGTTTTATATTATCAGGATCCTGGTGCGGATACCAGATAGTAAGGTGTGTCAATGCAGTAGACGGTTCCATCGTGATAAATGCACCGGATTCTGTCTCAGATCCACTTTGCGTATCCACCATCAGGATGGTTCCTTCCACTGGCTTGCCTTTCACCGGCCGTTTCCATTCTCCACGCATCGTAACACCGGTAGGAATGAACAACTTTCCGGAAATACGATAACGACCAGCCGGAACAAACAATACACCACCACGGCGATTTTCGCCTAATTTAGTCAATGCCGTCTGGAAAGCATCCAACGAATTTTTCACACCCGTAGGATCGGCATTAAAGTCAGTAGTCACAGTATAGGTAGCCACCCCTACATCTTCTGCCGGATATTCATCCGACGCGATTAATTTCCAGTTACCGGGTTTATCAGCAGACTGCGATCTTACACCCAAAGCCAATAAGGCTAACAAACTAAAAAGTAGTAATTTCTTCATGCGATATTATTATTAGATTATGGTTCTTCTATAAGCAAGAATAATAGCGCAAAGATGTGGTGGGACAGTTAATAAGAGAATTAATCTGGAATTAAAAACAAACTAATTTTCGTGTACACCGCTTAAAAACAAAAAAGCAGGGTGTTTTTTAACACCCTGCCTCTCTAAAATTATCGAAATTATCAATAAAAGCTTTATTCTTCGTCCATCATGATTTCCAGAATCTGGCAAGCAGCCTTGGCAACCGGAGTACCGGGACCAAAGATAGCAGCTACACCGGCCTTATAGAGGAAATCATAATCCTGTGCAGGAATTACACCACCGGCAATTACGATGATATCCTCACGACCTAATTTCTTCAACTCTTCGATGATCTGCGGAACCAGTGTCTTATGTCCGGCAGCCAGTGAAGATACGCCCACTACGTGAACGTCATTTTCAACAGCCTCGCGGGCTGCTTCGGCAGGTGTCTGGAACAACGGTCCCATATCCACATCGAAACCACAGTCGGCATATCCGGTAGCTACAACTTTAGCACCACGGTCGTGACCGTCCTGACCCATCTTGGCAACCATAATACGGGGCTGACGTCCCTCTTTCTTCGCAAACTTTTCAGTCAACTCGCAAGCACGCTTGAAGTCACTGTCATTCTTACTTTCTGATGAATACACGCCTGATATAGTTCTTATTATTGCTTTATAACGTCCTACAATCTTTTCGCAAGCATAAGAGATTTCTCCCAATGTAGCGCGAACACGGGCAGCTTCCACTGCCAATTCCAGCAAGTTGCCTTCCTTGGTTTCCACGCATTTGGTGATAGCCTCCAATGCTTTCTGCACTTCAGCCTCATTACGTCCTTCTTTCAGACGCTTCAGGTTCTCAATCTGTTCCAGACGAACTGCTGTATTGTCGATTTCAAGGATATCAATCGGAGCTTCTTTCTCCAAGCGATACTTGTTCACACCAACGATAGTCTGAGAACCGGAGTCGATACGGGCCTGCGTACGTGCAGCAGCTTCTTCGATACGCATCTTAGGAATACCGGTTTCGATAGCTTTCGCCATACCACCCAATTTTTCAACTTCCTGAATGAGTTCCCAAGCCTTGTGAGCCAATTCGTTTGTCAGAGACTCTACATAGTAAGAACCACCCCACGGGTCAACATTCTTGCAGATGTAAGTTTCTTCCTGAATATAAATCTGAGTGTTACGTGCGATACGTGCAGAGAAGTCCGTCGGCAACGCAATAGCCTCGTCAAGTGCATTGGTGTGCAAAGACTGAGTATGTCCCAGTGCAGCAGCCATGGCCTCGATACAAGTACGGCCAATATTGTTAAACGGATCTTGCTCGGTCAGTGACCAGCCCGAAGTCTGAGAGTGTGTACGCAGAGCCAGAGATTTCGGGTTCTTCGGATTGAACTGTTTCACAATCTTCGCCCAAAGCATACGTGCAGCACGCATCTTGGCAATTTCCATGAAGTGGTTTGTACCGATAGCCCAGAAGAAAGACAGACGCGGAGCAAAAGCATCAATATCAATACCCGCAGCTGTTCCGGCACGGAGGTATTCCAAACCGTCGGCCAACGTATAAGCCAACTCGATGTCCGCCGTAGCTCCCGCTTCCTGCATATGATAACCGGAGATAGAGATAGAGTTGAACTTCGGCATCTTCTGAGAAGTATATTCGAATATATCGGAAATAATCTTCATGGAGAATGCAGGCGGGTAAATATAGGTATTACGCACCATGAACTCTTTCAGAATATCATTCTGGATAGTACCGGCCATTTCTTCCAACTTAGCACCCTGTTCCAGGCCGGCATTAATATAAAACGCAAGAACCGGAAGCACAGCACCATTCATTGTCATGGACACGGACATCTTGTTCAAAGGAATACCATCGAAGAGAACCTTCATGTTTTCCAGTGAACAGATAGATACACCGGCTTTACCTACGTCACCTACCACACGTTCGTGGTCTGGATCGTAACCGCGGTGTGTAGCCAAGTCAAAGGCAACGGACAAACCTTTCTGTCCGGAAGCCAGGTTACGACGGTAGAATGCATTCGACTCTTCAGCAGTAGAGAATCCGGCATACTGACGGATTGTCCAGGGACGCAATGTGTACATCACAGAGTACGGACCACGCAGGTAAGGAGGCAAACCGGCAGCATATCCCAGATGTTCCATGCCTTCCAGGTCTTCCTTTGTATAAACAGGCTTCACTTCAATGTGTTCCGGCGTTTTCCAATCAGCATGGATGCCGTTAGCCTTTTGCCACTCAGCACCGTTTGCAGGCTGAAATGCGGCATATATATCTAAGTTCTTAAAATCTTTTCTCATCTTACTTCAAAAGTTTAGCGTTGAATTCCTTTAATGTTTCCAGCACGTTAACGCGAACATGGATAAAGTTCTCGATACCGACAGCCTTCAGTTCTTCCATGTTGGCAGGAGCACCGGCTACGATAAATATGGCACGGCCATCCAAAGCCTTGAAGGCAGGAACAGCATATTCTGCATATTCATCGTCACTCGAACACAATACCACGATGTCAGCCTTGGCAGCCATAGCGGCCTCTATACCGGCTTCCACTGTGGGGAAACCAAGGTTGTCAACCACCTCATATCCGGCACAAGCCAGGAAGTTGCAAGAGAACTGAGCACGTGCCTGACGCATAGCCAGGTTACCGATAGTCAACATAAATGCTTTCGGACGCTTACCGGAAGCTTCCGTTTCGAGACGCAACGCTTCAAATTCACTGGCAGCACGGTCGAAATTCAATGTCTGAACATCTTTTTCGCAAGTGTCATGACCACCGCAGCAGCAAGTAGCTTCAAGCGGTTTCTTCTCACCTGCCTTCTCATTGAAGTTCGGGAACTGATTGGTACCCAACAATACTTCGCGACGCTGGGCAACAGCTTTATGACGGGTCTTGTTACTTTCGTTCACAGCAGCCTGCACCTTACCAGCTTTTACTGCTGCATAGAAACCGCCTTCTTCTTCTACCGCAAGGAAAAGTTCCCATGCTTGTTTAGCGATGGATACAGTCAGGTTTTCAATATAATAAGAACCGGCAGCAGGGTCAATCACCTTATCAAAGTGAGACTCTTCTTTCAGCAACAACTGCTGATTGCGTGCCATACGTTCAGAGAATTCATCAGGAGCCGCATACGTTTTGTCGAACGGGCTCACAGTCATTGAGTCCACACCGCCCAAAGCAGCACTCATGGCTTCTGTCTGCGTACGCAGCAAGTTCACATGAGCGTCGAACAAAGTAAGGTTGAATGTAGAAGTCTCAGCGTGAACACGCATCTTAGCAGCACATTTAGCTTCCACATCATAAGAAGCCACAATGTTTGCCCACAACATACGGGCAGCACGGAACTTAGCTATTTCGAGGAAATAGTTGGAACTGATACCGAAATTGAATTTAATCTTCCTGGCAACTACAGCAGCAGGAACTCCGGCTTCAGTCAGTTGATTCAGATATTCATTACCCCAGGCAAGAGCATACCCCAATTCCTGATAGATATAAGAACCGGCATTATTCAGTGTCAGAGCCGTTACATTCAGTACACGGTATTCCGGCAGAGCATCGGTTGCTTCAATCAAGGCTTTGGCTGTTGCCAGCATATCGCCCTTTTCTTTACCTTTGGCCAGCATCTTGTCGAAGAAATCATAGCCGATAGAACCTTGCAATTTCGTCAGGTTATATTCTTTCTTCCGGAAGTAAGCTACCAGGATTTCCGCAAGTTTCACTACATGTCCCTGGCACGTGTAGAAGTTCAACTCTACACAATCAGCGCAGATACCTTCGAGCAATGTCTCGATGTATTCGGCATTGAGTTCTTTCGCCTTCACACGGAACGCCAGTGAATCTACGCCTTTATTCAGAATATCCAGCGCTTTTGTGTTAGCTTCCTTCGGGCATTCCACCTTGATTTCCTGGCGTACCAGCCATTCGTTGTTGTCTTTCTTGGTGCCTCTGAGATAAGGGAATTCACCGGGAAGTGCATCCGTCGTTTTCAGTCCTTCGAGGTCTTCCATGCGATAGAAAGGTTTCACCTTGAATCCTTCGTTTGTTTTCCAAACGAGTTTCTTCTCAAAATCAGCGCCTTTCAGGTCGGCTGTAACTTTGTCCATCCACTGTTCGGTGGTGGTGGGAGCAAAGTCTGAGAAGAGTTTTTCTTTACTGTCTGCCATAGTTTATTTTATAATTAAAAAGATAATGAGTAATCTCTTCACTTGCCTATTTGTCTAAAATAGGACTTGCAAATATACTCAATAACTTAATAACACAAGGTTTTTTAAGTAAAATTCGCATGAAGATATGACATTCTGGAAGCATGATTTCCGTATGTATATGCATGATTGCAAAGTGCACCTTACATTTTAGAGTAAAAACTTATATTCAAGCATACTACTCAATTATCCTCTGCCCATGCCTGTACTCAAAAGAAAAACTCCCGGAAACCCTTTGCTACCTCCCTTTTAATGCCTACCTTTGCGCGAAATTTAATAAGCAAATAAAAAAGATAAACAAAAGTAACTATGGATTGGTTAGAGAGTTTGTTATGGGACCCTGCCTCCGTCGCCCATATCGTATGCTTGTATGCATTCGTAATATCTGTCGGCGTGCTTTTGGGCAAGATCAAGATTTTCGGGATATCGCTGGGAGTCACATTTGTACTTTTCACTGGTATCCTGATGGGACATTTCGGCTTTACGGGTGAGACACACATTCTGCACTTCATCCGCGAATTCGGATTAATTCTATTCGTATTCTGTATCGGTCTGCAAGTAGGACCGTCGTTCTTCTCTTCCTTTAAGAAAGGAGGCATGACACTGAATATGCTTGCAGTAGGTATAGTTGTACTGAATATTGCAGTAGCTTTGGGCATTTACTTCATCGACGGAGGAATCGACCTCCCCATGATAGTAGGTATCCTTTACGGTGCAGTCACCAATACTCCGGGTTTGGGTGCCGCACAGGAAGCATTGAATCAACTGAACTACACGGGTGATCCCATCGCATTGGGATACGCCTGCGCTTATCCGCTCGGTGTTGTCGGTATCATCGGTTCTATTATTGCTATCCGCTACATCTGCCGGGTGAACCTGAAAAAGGAAGAAGACGAACTCTCTACACAGACTTCTGATATGAAGCACATGCCGCACATGTTGCATCTGGAAGTTCGCAATGAATCTATCGATGGAAAGAAACTCCTCCAGATCAAAGAGTTTATGGGACGTCCTTTTGTATGTTCACGCATACGCCACGATGGACACGTCAGCATCCCCAACCAAGATACGGAATTTCATATCGGAGACCAGGTATTCATCGTATGCTCCGAGGAAGATGCCGAAGCGGTAATCGCTTTTATCGGTAAAGAAATTCAAGTGGACTGGGAAAAACAAGATATGCCAATGGTTTCACGCCGCATATTGGTGACTAAGTCCGAAATCAACGGTAAGAAACTGGGTAGCCTGCATTTTCGTAGCATGTATGGAGTGAATGTAACCCGCATCAACCGTTCCGGTATGGATTTGTTTGCCGATCCGAATCTGATATTGCAGGTAGGTGACCGCGTTATGGTCGTGGGTCAGCAAGATGCTGTAGAACGGGTTGCCGGTGTATTGGGCAACCAGTTGAAGCGTCTGGATACACCGAACATTGTGACTATCTTCGTGGGTATTTTCCTGGGTATTCTGCTAGGTAGTCTTCCTATCGCTTTCCCGGGCATACCTACTCCGGTAAAACTCGGTTTGGCCGGTGGTCCGTTGGTGGTTGCTATTCTTATCGGACGGTTCGGACATAAATTGAAGCTGGTGACTTATACAACCATGAGTGCTAATCTGATGCTGCGCGAGATCGGTATTGTACTTTTCCTTGCCAGTGTAGGCATCGAAGCTGGTGAACACTTTGTACAGACCGTAGTAGAAGGTTCCGGACTATCATATGTAGGCTATGGTTTCCTGATTACCGTAATTCCTTTGCTGATTATCGGTATGATTGCCCGCTTTTATTGCAAAGTGAACTATTTCACTTTAATGGGATTAATTGCAGGTAGTAATACCGACCCTCCTGCACTAGCGTATGCCAACCAGGCATCCGGTAACGATGCTCCGGCAGTAGGCTATTCTACGGTCTATCCGCTGACAATGTTCCTGCGTATTCTGGCGGGACAAATGATATTGCTGACAATGATGTAATACAATATAAATTAAAAAAAATAAAAACACAGAGATTATAGATTCTATTATCTCTGTGTTTTTTATATAGAGCTATCAATTATGAATGAATTGCAATTAATTCAAAGCAAGATATACGAAATCAGAGGACAGAAAGTCATGCTGGATTTTGATTTAGCGGAAATGTATGGTCTTGAAACAAAACGGCTAAAAGAAGCTGTTCGGCGTAATATAGATAGATTTGAAGGTGATGATTTCATGTTTCAACTAACTAAAGAAGAAGTAACAGAACTTTCAAGGTCGCAAATTGCGACCTTGAACAAGGGTAGAGGTTATAACATAAAATATGCGCCTTTTGCTTTTGGTGAGCTCGGCATAGCAATGCTTAGTAGTGTATTGAACTCCAAAACAGCTATAGAAATAAATAGAGGAATCATGCGTGCTTTTGTTGTTGTACGCCAATTATTAACCTATCCATCTATTGACAGAATTTCAGGACTTCAGTGTGAGATTCAAGAACTTAAAGAATACATTGAAGATGTCTTTATGAAAAATCCATTTTTATCTTCAATTTCACAAACTCCTCCACGAAATCTATTGTCTTCTCAATTCCCAGCACCGAAGAATCAATGCAGAGATGATAAGTTGCCGCAGCTCCCCATGTCTTGTAACTATAATAATTGTAATACTCCGAACGTTTTTTATCTGCCTTGCTCATCATATTTTCCGCCTCTTCTTCCGAAATGTGATGCATAGCGCAAAGACGGGCAACACGTGCCTCATGCGAGGCAGAAATAAAAATATTGGCGCAACGGGGATGCTCCCGGAGAATATAATCGGCACAACGGCCTACAAAAAGACAGGACTTCTCAGAGGCCAACTGACGGATCACATCACTCTGCACTTTGAAAAGCGCGTCATTACTAAGACAATTTTGGGTAGGTAAAGCGCCATCTCCCACAAAAGGGAAACGCATACCGAAAAGTCCGCCGATGATTCCCTGCGAAGCACGCTCATCAGCTTTCTCAAAAAATTCACGACAGAGGCCACTCTCCTTGGAAGCCAGAGTTATCAACTCCTTATCATAGAAATCGATGCCCAAGCGGGCTGCCAACTTCTCCCCTATCTCCTTTCCGCCGCTTCCCAATTGGCGACCGATGTTCACAACGAATTTCTTATTCATAGCTTCAATCTAAATATTGGTTTACTGATAGCAAAAGTAAGGATTTATAGGAAAGAAACAAAAAAAGTCACACGTTTTTCGCCCTATTCTTCCGCTCTCTTGAATTTACGGAACTGCCTTACCAACATTACCAGCGCTACCAGGCTGGCAAGTAAATCGGAGAATGGCATACTATACCACACACCTGCCGCACCGAAAAAACGGGGCAGGATTATCAATGCCGGAAGCAGGAAAAGCATCTGGCGCGTAAGAGAAAGGAAAATAGCCTTACTGGCCATTCCGATACTCTGGAAGAAATTAGATGTCACCATCTGGAAACCGATAATAGGGAAAAACATCACTACGACCCGCAAACCACGTGCCGAGATTGCTATCAATTCCTCATCAGAAGTAAATATAGAAACTACCAGCTCAGGTATAAGCATTCCCATCAGAAAACCGGAAGTAGTGACAACTGTTGCAAAGATGATTGTCAGTTTCAACACCCGGGAAACGCGCGCGTATTGCTGGGCACCAAAGTTATATCCAGCAATGGGCTGCATACCTTGATTCAGTCCCATCACAATCATCACAAATATAAATACCAGTCGATTGACAATACCGAATGCACCGATGGATAAATCTCCTCCATAGCGCTTCAGCCCTTGATTGATAACAATCACAATAAAACATGCCGCCAGATTCATGAGGAAAGGAGACATACCGATAGCAAGCGAATCTATCACAATCTTACGACGCAAGCGGAAAATGCCGCGGTGAAAGTGCAAGAGTTCGTCTTTATTGCTGAATATCTTGAATTGCCACAGTAATGAAATGACCTGGGCAATGATAGTGGCAATAGCGGCTCCACGGATACCCCAACCGAAGCCATAAATAAATAGAGGGTCAAGTATCGTGTTGATAACAACCGTAGCAATAGTGGCATACATCGCTTTCTGCGGATGTCCGGAAGAACGCAACACAGCATTCAAGCCCAGATAAAGGTGGGTGACGACATTGCCAAGTAAAATGATCTGCATATATTCGCGGGCGTACTTCACCGTCTCATCACTACCGCCGAAGAAGTAAAGGATGGGATCGAGAAATATCATCGTCACTACCGTAAATGCTAATCCCAGCACTATATTCAGAACAAGCACATTACCTAATATCCGTTGAGCCGTATCATAGTCTTTCTGCCCTAACTTTACAGAAACCAGCGTAGAAGCGCCCACTCCCACCAACGAACCGAACGCTGCTGCAAGATTCATCAGAGGAAAAGTAAGTGCCAGTCCCGAAATAGCCATTGTGCCCACTCCGTGACCGATAAAAATGCTGTCCACCATATTATATAAGGAAGATGCCGTCATGGCGATAATTGCCGGCACTGCATATTGCATCAGTAGTTTTCCAATCTTTTCTGTTCCCAACGCTGTGGGTGCCTTTTGTCCTGTCATACCTATTTCTTTATTTTCAGGGCGCAAAGGTACTCATTTTCCCGCAAGCAAACAAAAGAAGACGAGAAATAGATTATTTGTAGTGTTATTTCTTCAAGAGGTATATCATGCTAATTTCGGCTATTATGGTTCAATAGATATCACCGATTTGATTATACAAGAAGTTATGCAAAACAACTAATACACTATATATCAAGCAAATAAATTTCAATCAAATACAATAATAAAAAAAAATGGGGTTCATTCGGGTTCATTTGGGTTCAAGGTTCACTATGAACCCTACGTGTCACGTATTCATATGGGGAAAAAGCTATTTTTGTAATATAATAAGAACTATTTATAGACCATCTTCGCACCCATTCATCTTCGTATCCCGACAGAGTATAGTCAGAACATTTGCAATACAGTATTATTTTCGTACATTACATAATAAATGGGAGTGAACCTACACCCCCAAAAACACATATTATCCACAAAATCAAAAAGCAATTAACACACTCACTATCTGATGATTAATAAAAATTTCAAAAATTTCATACTGACAGATAGGGTTCATAGTGAACCTTGACCCCTGTGAACCCTGCGCAACAGTAAAACGATGTTACAATAAACGAATATGGATACAATATCATCCCCCTATCATCTATCCCACTAAAAAATCAACTATTAAAAGAGCAAACAAAATTATAGCAAGAGGGAACAAAACTATTGCAGAAGTAAATGAATACCCATGAAGCCCGCCGGAGAGTGTTAAAGTCCCGGTTCAGAGATGATTTTACTAAAATAGAATACGATTTTCATACCTCCGGAAAAGATTCGCGCTTACATTTGTCCCTCAAATACGGAAATACATGAAAACTCTATCTTATCACCACTTTATTTTTCTGTTGGCCGGACTTCTTTTTGCAAGTGCCGTAAATGCCCAGACAGCCTATATGCACGGTTCTACTTATGAAGAACGCGGTCATTCACTCATCGACCAGATGTTACAGACCCAACCGGTAGACAACGGTAACATAAAATATGTGTCGCCTTTCTACTTCGCCCGCTTATGGCGTGACTGTGAAAAGGAAAAAGCCATAGAAAAACTAACCGAAATGTATCAATATCAACTGGACCATGTGGAAGCGTTCTATAACTCCGGCTCAGATATGGATTTCTTTGCCCATGCCACCATGCACGGCTACATGCTCACCAAAGAAAAAATGCCGGACTCACTGCGAGAAAAGATTAAAGCCTTCATGAAAATAGGCAAATATACCAGAGATAACGGTACGCTGAACATGAAACTCATGCATCAGACCAGCGGATTGCTCTGCGCCGAAGAATGGCCCGACTTTACAGATGCCGACGGCAAAACCTCCGTCCAGCTAAAAGAATTCCTGCATGACAGGATCGTACATACATTAAAGCAATTCATCACCCATAACTGTCCTGAAGCGGATGCTTTTACCTATCTGGGAACTAATCTTCAATATATCAGGATGCTTGCCGAATTCTCTAAAAACGAGGAGATACGTAAAAGCGCTTTAGCAGCTTACCACCATATCATAGCACAATTACTGTTACCCTGGAATCAAGGCCTGTATTGTGCCAATCCTCCCCGTTGCAAAGGTTGGAAGAATTTATATACGGGTAATTTGAGCACCGGTGTACAGATCGTTCAGCTAACCTGGCTATTCTACGGTAGCCCCGATGAACGTATCATCCTCCGTGAAGCTGCAAACAGAGACAATTTCGGCTGTTTCAACTTCTGGCTGGCCTACGAACGCACTGTAAAACCACTCCCTTTTCTGCAAGCTCTGAACAACTCGAAAAGCTATCCTTATGATTTCAAAGCTTTACGGATAGACAGCAAGCATTACTATTGCCGCTACACTTATCAAAGTCCGAATTACGGTTTATCCACCCAGACAGTAGAAGCTTTTCCTGAAAAACTGAAAGATTTCCAATACACCTACGCATTTAAAGAGACTAAGAACATACACCTTGTCTGGCAATCGGATAATTCGGAAGCATCCGTGTTCAGTGTGTGCCATGATAACCCCGAACGCCCTCAGATTTATCAGACACACTCCAACAAGCTGGGGTATGGGGAGAATCCTTATCACCGTGTCTTCGGATACGAAAAAAGTGCCATTGGCGTATATAATGTAGCAGAGAACTATATGAATATCCCCCATTTCTATCAGATGTACGTACCATTCAGCCGCAAGGGCATAAAAAAGAGAATGGTGAAGAAAATCAACGGGTTGCAATGGATATTATGTCACACCGGTTCCATGATGTTCGCTTTTGCCACTCCGGAAGAATGGACTTTTGAGGTTTCCGGCGGCAAATATGATATAAAAGCACACGATGTTCTCATCCTGAAAGACAAAAAGCGTCGCAGAGGCTCCTGGGTACTGGAAACGACTGAAATCACCGAACAATACAAAGATGCCCGGGGAGATATGAAAGCTGAACTGGAGAATTTTGCCAACGATATCCGCGAAAAGGTAAAGTTTAACTGTTCCGGCGACTATGAAACGAGTGAAACTCCGGGAATTTCATATACCAACCTACAGGGAAACACACTGGAACTGACATTCTTTTCCCCCGAAACAGCCTATAGCGGACAGTATAAACTGAACGGAAATCCTGTAAAACTGAATACCGAATACATATCTCAAAGCAAATATATGGAGCAAAAAGCCAATAGTAACGTTCTTCTGTTCCACACCCCGGAAGGTACAAAAACCTGGAAATTGGAATAACGTACCAAAGTTGGGAAAAACAGTCGTTTGAGACCTTTTTTATAGGTTTTGAAACGATTTTCCATATCCCTTCCCACCCCATCGGCTACTTTTGCGAATGAAAAACAAACTTGCTTTATGCATATTTAAAGAAATTAATAGTATCTAAAAAATTTAATTTATGGAAAACAGAATCACACTCTCAAAACGTGTGGAAGGAAAATCCCGACTTTGGGTGACTTTACTCCTTCTATGCTTCTGTAGTTTTACTTGGGCACAAGTAAAAGTTACCGGCGTTGTAACAGACCCGTCGGGTGAAGCCATTATCGGTGCTAACATCGTAGAAAAAGGTGTACCGGGAAACGGCACGATCAGCGACATCGACGGAAACTTTACCTTAAATGTGAAAAGCAACAAGGCCACAGTAACCGTCTCTTTCATTGGCTACAAAGACAAAACAGTAGCTCTCAACGGAAGTACAAACCTGAAAGTTACATTAGAAGAAGATTCTCAGTCATTGGATGAAGTAGTGGTAGTGGGTTACGGCTCCGTGAAGAAAAGCAATCTGACGACTTCCGTATCCAAGATGACCTCCGAAGCCATTGAAGGACGTCCGGTCACCAATCTGAGTGATGCCCTCTCCGGTCAGCTGGCCGGTGTGCAAACCCAGACCAGCAGTGGTATTCCGGGTGAAGAAATGCAAATTACCGTACGTGGTGTCAGCTCCATCAACGGTTCTTCCAATCCCCTCATTGTAGTGGATGGAGTCATCACCGAAAATATGAGCAATGTGAATCCGTCCGATGTAGCGTCTATCCAAGTATTGAAAGATGCGGCAGCCACTTCTATCTATGGTGCACGCGGTTCTGCCGGTGTAATCCTGATTGAGACCAAACAGGCTCAAAAAGGTGCTCCTGTCGTTAAATGGGAATCATACTTAGGTTTCCAGAACGCCGTAGGCCTGCCCGAAATGATGTCTCCTAAAGAATGGATGGCATACAACCTGTATCTGAAAAATGCGATGTGGCTGCAAAAAGACGGCAATAACACACTGGATACCCCCAATAAAGACCGTCCGAGCGGTGACCGCGTGAACCCGGACTGGCTGCTGAACCCTAATTCCGACACAGCCGACTGGACATTGCGTTCCGATCTTCCTCAGACTGATTGGGTTGACGCCATTCTCCAGACAGCTTTCACCCACAGTCACCAGGTATCGGTTTCCAGCAAAGGCGACAGATATTCTATCTATGCTTCTGCCGGATACTTGAACCAGGAAGGTATCGTAAAACATACCGGATACGAACGTTTCAACTTCCGTATCAACGCCTCAATGAACATTAACAAACACATCAAGGCCGGTGTGAACTTTGCTCCTACCATTTCTTCACAGGACAGAGGTGAGTCTGAGGGTAAGGATAAAGTCATCATGACTGCCCTGACCATGATTCCTACTATCGGCATCAACGAAGGTACCCGCTCGCTGGGTTTCAGCAAATTCAGAAAGGATGACGTTAACCCATACGAACGCCTCAGACAGGTTACCGATAGCAGAAATATCAAGAATTTCGACGTTGCATCATGGGTAGAAGCGAATATCATCAAAGGACTGACTTTCAAGTCTATGTTCAACTATAGTTCTGAAAACCGCATCGATGAATATTTCCTCCCGCTCGACGTACAGAAAATGTCCGTAAAGAGCGCTACTGCTTCAAGCAAAGTGATCTCCGGCAGTCGCACCGGATGGCAAAATACATTGAGCTATGACTTTACTCTCTGGAAGAAACATCAGATGAATGTATTGTTAGGACAAAGTATAGAAAACCGCAGCATCTATACTGCCGATATGAAAGCTACCGACTTCCCGCTGGATAACGTTCCTACCTTGAACCAGGGAGCCACTCCGAGTCAGGCCAGCACCCTGAAGAATATTGTTCGTACGGCTTCTCTTTTCGGACGTTTAAGCTACAACTATGATGATAAATACTTAGTATCTGCATCTATGCGTCGTGACGGTTCTTCCCGTTTCGGTCCTTCCAATCGCTGGGCTACTTTCCCCTCCGTATCTGCCGGATGGAAAATCAACAGTGAAGAATTCATGAAAGACATAGAATTCATCTCCCTGTTAAAGCTCCGTGCTTCCTGGGGTATGTCCGGTAACGACCGTATCGGCTACAGTGACTATGTTTCTACCTTCACTACCGGAAATGTCGCTTACGGAAATACTTCACAAATAGCCATCTACCCGACTAACTATGCCAACTCGGATTTGAAATGGGAAACGACCAAAGCATTCGACTTCGGTTTCGACCTCTCCCTGTTCAAAAACCGCATACAGTTGAACGTAGACTATTACATCAACCGCACGGACGACTTGCTGTATAATTTGCAACTCCCCGCTGCTACCGGCTTCAACAGTATGCGCACAAATCTGGCTTCTATTGAGAACCGTGGTTGGGAAATTGACCTGACAACAACCAATATTAATACAAGATCATTCAAATGGTCGAGCACACTGAACCTTTCCGGAAACAAGAATAAGGTACTGGATTTAGGTGGAAACGATGAAATCATCACTGATGCATGGAATGCACAGTTCATCACGAAAGTAGGAGGTCCTATTTCTCAATTCTATACTTACCTCACAGACGGTCTGCTGACAGAAGCCGACTTCGAAGTAGGTGCTGACGGACGTTATAATCCTAACAAGCCATTGGTTCCTACCGTAAAAGGTAAGAAGCAGAGACCCGGTAACGTGAAATACGTAGACGTTGACGGAAGTGGTTCTATCGACAATGACGACAGAGTAGCTTACGGTTCAAACGAACCTGACGTGATGTTCGGTTTCACTAACAGATTTACTTATAAGGACTTCGAGTTGAGCATATTCCTGCGCGGACAGATTGGAGGTAATGTACTTTGGATTGGTGCCCGTAACCTGGATACCGGCGGTAAATATGGTGCCAACAACACACTGAGAAGATGGTTGCACTGCTACAAAGAAGATTATCCGAACGGTAACCCCATTCCTACTGAACTGGGTGTAGATATGTCATGGGATGGAAAAACACCGACTCCTTACGGTTTGGGTGACAACTCCGAGCAGGACGGACAATTGCACAGAACAGATTTGGAAATCTTTGACGCAACTTTCTTACGCATCCAAAATGTCAGCCTGGCCTACAATATGCCCAAGAAATGGCTGAATGCCTTGGGAATCAAAGCAGCCAAAATTTACGGAACAGTAGAAAACCTGCATACCTTTACCGATTATGTCGGCAACCCGGATACCAATAGCTACAGTACCAATCCGATGCTCAGAGGTGCAGATTACAATACTTATCCGTTGTCAAGAAAATATATATTTGGTGTAAACGTAACCTTTTAATCAGTAACGATCATGAAAATAATAACTAAAATAGTAGCCGTATGTTGCTTGTGGGGTCTATCCTCCTGCGACAGCTATCTGGACGTCAACCAACCGTCTATTTACACAGACCAGAGCTTATACAAGACTCCTGCTGATTGTGAAGCCTCCATTGCCGGAGTTTACTCACAATTACAGACTGTCTATAATCGTAACTATCTGGAAGCAATCGTATTGAGGGAAGACGCTATTAAAAACATGAACAATAACATCACCCGCTTCACGGATACTTCTACCGAAAAAACCTGGGAAACCGCATGGAAATCGCTCTGGGTACTGGTATCACGCAGCAATAAGATATTGGACAACATCGACCGGGTAGTCTTCTCTGATGAAGATCAGAAAAATCATATCAAAGGCGAGGCTTATGCCATGCGCGGACTGGCCTATCTGCAATTCGCCTGGTGCTGGGGAGGTTCTCCGCTCATCACTACGGATCTTTCATTGGCCGAATTGCGTAAAGTGAAACGTTCTTCACAGGAAGAGACTTACCAACAAGCAATCAAGGACTTCGAACTGGCTTATGACCTGCTTCCCGAAAAAAGAAGCGGCACAGAAGTGGGACGTATTACCAAATATGCAATGGCCGGTATGCTGGGACGTACTTACCTGTATATGCATAATCCTGCAAAGGCAGTAGAGTGGTTGGAGCTGATAATTGCCAAAGAACCCGCTTTATATAAAATGGCCGACAACTATGAAGATTGTTTCGATGATAAATTCGACAACACATCCGAACGTGTCTGGGAAGTACAATACATGGGCGGTTCCACCGGTAAAGCTTTGGGTATCAGCCAAACGTTCAACAGTATGCTACTCGCTTCCAGTATCAATCTTGAAAAGGATGCTCCGTTCCTACATAATGTTACGTTCAAAGGTCCTTCCGGTACCGCTCAAGTTTCCGAGTCCATCTGGGGTGAAGGGGTTTATGAAGAAGGCGATATCCGCCGGGCCGCTACCATGGTGAACAACCTTTATTACGATAAAGATTACCAGCATGCTGACACTTACACAGCCCGTAAGTTTCTGAAGGCAACGCAGACGAAACCCGGTTCTTATGACGAATGGGGTAATAATATCTCTATTCTGCGTTACACGGATGTCAAGCTGATGTATGCCGAAGCTCTGAATGAAGTGGGCTATGCAGAGAATATCACTACAATCTTATCCATCATTAACGAAGTGCGCAAAAGAGCCGGACTGGAAGCCATCGATGCTACCAGACTGAACAGCAAGCAAGCTACATTCGATTACATCGTTCACGAACGTTTTATCGAGTTCTGTTACGAAGGACTTCGTTGGCCCGACCTGATTCGTTGGGGACTTGCCGAAGAAGCAATGAAGAAACACTTCTCTCTCAAAAACGAAGGCTTCAACACAGCTACCCAAACACCAATGTATGCAATGGAAAAACGTAATCTGCTGGCACCGATTCCACAATCTGAAATCAATGCCTATGGTGACGGAACAATCATGTGGCAAAATCCCGAATATTAAAATTCTGTCATAGAACAAAGGGAGTATACGTATGTTGGGCAAGCCGGAAAATCCGGTTTGCCCACTCTCTTATAATAAACCCTATCAAAAGAAATCCAGTATGATACAGAAATTGTCTGCCTCCATTTTTCTTTGCCTTTGGGGAATTGTTTCGGTGTATGGAAACCTGCATCCCGTGATAGACAAAGATCCGTTGTCCATAGCCGTCGAAGCCTTTGACAACCAGACCCACCCATATAGTAAAGAACGCATCCGAAAGGAAATTCAAAACCGCAATGTCCGTTGGACCACCCACCTGATGACCGCCGCCGGTACTTTCTATGAAGCCACCGGACAGAAACGATTTCTGGATATGTCCGAAGAGATTTTCAGGTGTGCCGTCACTGCCTGGGAAAAGGACGAACAGTTGATGCGGGGACGGGATGATTTCTTCTCTACCCGCAACGTGGCAGCCACCTACAAATTACTTAAAAAAGAAGGACGCCTGAAAGGAAACGAAGCCCGGAGAATTGTGATTCGTTTTGCCGACCTGCACTTCGAACCGCATTTCATTACCGATCATAATCAGGGACAGGAACGTGCTTTAGGCTTTACCAGAATGTATAACCTTTTTCCGGATGCTCCCAATGCAAACCTGTGGAAAGCCTATACAGATACGATGTGGAATTTCTGGTATGCCAATAAGGATGTGGACGAGACCGCTACTTTATATTCAGCCATCCACTTAAACGACATTATCACCATCGCACAGGAAAGCGGACGGACCGAATTGCTACAGACTCCCGAAATAGAACAATGGTTTTCACGCTATCTTCACCAACAGGCTCCCAGCGGTTACATGCCGGAATATGGAGATGACTTCTTCTTTGCCTATTTTGAATGGATCGTAGTCTTTGAAAAGATGGCTCGCCTGACAGGTAATGCAAGCTATCAGGAAGCTGCCCGCAAATTATATAAAACAGGACTTCCCAATTTACCCGAAAAATACACTAAACGAGGCTGGTTTCTACGGGATGCCTGCGAATGGGCTTCGATTGCGGAAATAGCCCTGTTACCGCCATTCATTCCAAAGACTTCTACCCCGGATTGGGGTGCCATGGTGACAACACGCACTAACCGGGAAGGACAAAGTGGTATACCGGACCAGCTATTGCTAACAGCTTCACACGTTCCGGGTACTCCTTTTGTCATGAGTGATCTTTATGCTGAAGGTTCTCACAAACATCCGAATCTGCGCGGAACCATCAATTATTTTGAAACCGACTGTTGCCCGCACTTTCACGGCGTACAACGTCATGCTACGGATATGCGTCATGGCAACACCGTGATCCTGATGAAAGAAGAAAGCAATGGTTTCCCATTCGGTGAAGGCTCCAATCGCTGGCTGACCAACCGTTGGTTTACAGACTGGATTGACTTCAGCTCATCCACACATATATCAGAAAGTGATCCGCAAATGAGGGGATTTCAAAGCATCACTTTCCGCTTTCAGAATGGACAGCCGGGCGAAGTGATCTGCATTGATAAGGTTCGGCTACGAGGCAAGGCCGGAGAAAAGATTCTGCATGATTGCAACACATTGGATGCATGGGGAAACGGCGTAGAGCTTGCAGACAATGAGAAAGGCGGAAAGATAATACGTATTACTTTGAAAGATAACAGTATTCATTTTATTAATCTGAAAGTGGCGGCAGATTTCAGTTTGAATGATTACCGGTACATTGGTTGCGATTGGAAACATTACACGACTGATGACAGAATCAAATCTCCCATGAGTTTCAAGATTAGAGCCTACAACAAGATCAGAAAACCAGTGGAAGACTATGTACATGAAGAAGTGGGCGTGCTGTTCAATCCCAATATCGTGCGGACAGCCAAAGTTGTAAATAAAGGTAAAGACTCATACGGTGAAGTGATTCTGGACAATCACTGTGTCGATGGTTCTACTCTGCAACGACGCATGGTATTGACAGCCGAAGGTATCCTGATATTACAGGATCATCTGATTCCCGGTGAAGATACCGAAGGATACACGGCAGGCAGTATCTGGCAGTTATATCAAATGGATGAACGGGGTGAAAACTGGTTCAGTACTCACGGAGGGAAGAAAATATACAGGGACACTCCAAACGCAGGTCAACCGTGGAAAGACGCATCCGGTAATGAAATAGAGAAAAGGCAATTACTGGTCTATTTTGAAAAGCAGCCCGACCGCAGTTACGGATTTCAGAAACAAGAATATACGATACAACCCACCACAGTCTTCTCCAAGCAGTGTGTCACTCCATTCGAGCCTTTGACATTTGTTACTGTAATCGTGCCCTACAGCATAAAGGAAAAGGCCGCTGATATCGCACAGTCTTTATCCGCACGGACCCAGGATGGATGCAGCACCGTTCAAATAAAAAACAACAAGGAAGAAATCACCGTTCAAATAAACATGAAGGGGAGTTGGAATGTATTCCGTAAATAGCCATATAAAAAGCGTTGACGCTTGCATGAATTGCATATTTTGCATTATCTTTAGGGGCTCAATTTATAACTTGAATTTTATGTTTCCGAAGATAATGCAGAATATCGCAAAGCATCTATTTATCTTGTTCATACTCTCATTAGGGTATATTAGCGCATCGGCACAGAACATTACGCTGAATAGCTACTCTGTAAAGGATGGATTATCAAACAGCACTGTAAAAGCTATCTGCCAGGACGATAAAGGTTATATTTGGATCGGTACCAAAAACGGTTTGAACCGGTTGGACGGTTACGAGATAAAGAACTATTATCACCTGCCCAGCAAAGAAGTCAAGCAGCCTAACGATATTGTGAGTATCACGCAACTATCGGACGGCCTCTTCTGGATCGGTACCTTCAGTGGAATCGTTCTCTTCGACCCCATGCAGGAAAAGTTTATCGATTTACAGGAGCGGTATACAGGAAAAGAATTTCCCTCGTCCGTGGTTGTAGGCCTGCACGAAGATCCTAAAAAAAATATCTGGGTAGCTACCAAACAAGGATTATATGTTTTCAAAAGCAACGGAACGTGTTCATATGTGAAAGATATGCGTGATACCTATATTCACATGATGGCTGCCGCGAGCCCGTATGCTCTGTTGCTGGATGTGGTGAATCAGGGGCTGGCACTTTATGACGTAAGGACTGAACGCTACAAGATTTTACACAAAAATGAAAAACGTTTCTCCTTAATGAAAGGATTTACAGATAGTAAAGGACGTATCTGGCTCGGAGAAGAGCTAAAGAATTTCTACCAATACTTTCCTAAAGAAGAAGAAATCAGGCCAATTTCATACACAGTTCATCCGGATGTTCCGATAGAAAGCAATTACATTCATGACATCACGGAATATAATGATTCCACCCTGCTGCTTGCAACCGACCGGGGATTGGTGGCTTATGACATTAAGCACTCTTTCTTTTATACCAAAGTAGATCAACACCTTGCTATAAGGGACCGCCTGATGACAGTCTATAAGGATAATCAAGGAGCATTATGGATAGGTACTTTCAGCCAGGGAGCCATTTATTATCATCCCAAGCTGTTTACTTTTACTCATCATTCTTTAACATCCTCCTCTCAGCAGACCACCGGAATCCAAGTAGTAGGTTCATTATCCGAATCACAAGGTAAATTATGGATCGGACATAGCAAGGGGCTTATAGCCATGGATGTAAACAATCCGAAGCATATAGAAGAAGTAAATATATCCGGAGGTAATTCTCCCAAACACGATACGGACTTATACTATGTTTACCGAAATTCACCAGACGAGCTCTACCTCTATTTCTTAAATATGGGAGTTTATTCGCTCAATCTGAGAACCCGTTCCATAACCAAAGTGATTGCCTCAATGAGCGGTGAAGAACAAATCCGTGCAATGGCAAGAGATGCGGAAAACCACTTATGGATAGCAGAAGATGACCTGTCTTACTGGGATGAGAAAACGCAAAAGCTGGACCGGAATCTATCGACCAATTATAATGCCACTACCCGGTATATGTTGACACAAGATATTCTGCGACATGGAGATGACATGATAGTGGGAGTTCGTACCAATGGTTTATGGATATTCAGGCATCAACCTGAAAATCCCGAACACTACTTTAAAGGTGAACGGACCACCTTCGAGGAACTGAATGACAAGAATATAAGTGTGCTCTATGAGGACCATGCCAAAAACATCTGGATCGGCACTTATGACAACGGATTGTATAAATGTAATCTGGAAAAACAGGAAATACACCATTATAACAAAGATAACGGATTAGTACACAATTCTATCTGTGCCATTCTGGAAGATCGTACCAGCAAGGATATATGGGTATCTGCCATCAACGGATTGTCACAGATCAAGCCGGATGGGATCATCGTTAATTTTACCCGTGGCAACGGCTTTCCTTTGAATGAAGTTTCGCACAAGTCACTGTTGCAAGCCAGTAACGGACACATCTATATAGGTGGTAACAACGGACTGGCGGAACTGGACCCGACACGTTTGTCTCATGACAGAGAGACAGCACCTTTGGTACAGATATCCCTGGTGGAATCACTAAATTCTAAAAATGCACCCGGCCATATTGAAATCAATAACTTCAATGAAGGAAACAAGGTTGATCTGCCGTATGATAACTCATCCATACGAATCAAATACTCTGCGCTCGACTTTATCTCTCCCAAGGGATACAAATATGCTTATCAGTTAAAAGGGCTGGATAAAGAGTGGCATTACATTGAAAATAATGAAGTAATATACCCCAATCTCCCGGCAGGTAAATATATTTTCAGTATCAAGGCATGCAATAACGAAGGAATCTGGAGCACAATAGAAACAACCATTATCATATCAGTACATCCTGCATTCTGGGCCACCTGGTGGGCAAAGACCCTCTACATCTTATTCATCATCGTCTTTCTGGCAGTATTAGCACGCTATTTTTATGAAAAGAAAACAGCCAAGTACAAACGCCAAATCGAACAGATAGAAAAAGAGAATATCGAGAAGAACTACCAGATGAGGATTGAATTATTCACTAATTTCTCTCACGAACTCCGGACACCGCTCACATTGATAACCGGTCCGGTGGACGATATCATCAATGATGAACAGCTTCCTTCGGGTTTAAAATATCCGATGAAACAGATACAAAAGAACGCAAACCGCCTGCTACTTCTGGTGAACCAATTGATGGATTTCCGCAAATTAGAACATGGAGCCATGCAACTGAAACTAAGCAGCCTGAATGTACCTGTATTCATTACCGAACAGATTGATAGTTTCTCCGAATTGCTGAACAAGCATGAACTTACCATTTCGTACTCCAACAACTATTATGGCAACAATTTGTGGGTAGATGTAGACCTGATGAGTAAAGTAATGTTTAATCTGCTCTCGAATGCAATAAAACACTCTTCCAGAGGTGGAAAGATCCAGTTAGAATCCAATATGGAGGAAAACAGCGTTGTTCTTTCCGTGAAAGACTTCGGGGAAGGTATATCTCCTGAGAATCAAAGCAAGGTTTTCGATCCTTTCTTTCAGATAGGAAACGGCAACAAAGGTGGAATGTTCGGCAGTGGCATCGGACTTAATCTGGTGCAATACGTGGTTAAACTGCATTTCGGCAAGATATGGCTGGAAAGTACGCCCGGACAAGGAACGACGTTCTTTATACGCCTGCAACTGGGAAAGGAACACTATGCCAATTCCAATGTAATCTATACTGACCAGGCAATTACCCATACATTGAAAGTAGAAAAGAACAGTGTATTGTCCGTAGATCCGGAATATCACCAGCAAATACCCGAAGATTCTGATAATCGCCTGCGGATTCTGGTAGTGGAAGATGACGAGGACATGCGCCAATACATTGTTTCCAAACTATCCAAGACCTACAATGTGCAGGAAGCTCCTGAAGGGAAAAGCGCCATACATATAGCCAGAGAGCAGATGCCCGATCTGATTATCAGCGACATCATGATGCCCGTAATGGACGGATTGGAGCTCTGCCGGGCTATAAAAAATGACATGGCTTTAGCTCATATTCCGGTAGTCCTGCTAACAGCAAAAAGCCTGGAAGAGCATGTAAAAGATGGATATCAGGCTTTAGCTGATGACTATATATTAAAGCCATTCAATGCGCAAATACTACTGGCTAAAATAGAAAGCCTCATCAAAAACAGAGAAAAACTGAGAGACTTGTTCTGCCAGAAGTTAGAGAGGACGGAAGTTCCTGTAGAGGAAATCACAGTAGAGGACCCATTCATGCAAAAACTGGTAGAATTAATTACAGAAAATGCACAGGATCCGGAATTATCCATGGAAGTTCTATATAATAAATTAGGTATGAGCCGTACACAATTCTTCCGGAAAATTAAAGCGATATCCGATTTATCACCCAACAAACTGATCCTAAATATCCGGATGAAAATGGCTGTGGAAAAATTCCAGTCCGGAGGCATGACCATTGCAGAGGTTGCCTATGAAGTGGGCTTTTCCGATCCGGCTTACTTTAGTAAGGTTTTTAAATCTGTATTCAATCAAACTCCTACCGAATATATCAAGAATATTGGTAAATAATCGGTCGCAGGTCTAAAATACAAGTCTTTGACACTATTTTCATAGTCTGTCAAAGGCTTTTCGCCTAAGTTTGCAAAAAAATCAGGTAAAGTTTATGACCATGAGAAACCACGTGATTGCATTATTACTAATACTATTTTTTGCAAATACAGGCTTTGCACAACAGGCCATCGTATCTAGGGAGAAACCGCTGAATTTCTCCCGGAAAGATTGTATAAACCTGTCTATATATGACTGGCCCCGTACTCTTTTAAGCTATCCGGTTTACTTTCCGGAAGGAATACAGTCCGAATCGGAACTGAGCCTTTCCGATAATAAGCAGAGCCGTTCTGTTCCATTCCAATTATCAGACAAAGTCATTGAAAACGGGAAACTGAAATCTGCCGTTATAAACTTCTTCGCAGAGCTACCAAGCGGAGGGGAATTCAACTATACATTGTATCTTCGGAAAAACAATGTCTCCCGGCAAAGTTCACCTGTTACACTTCAGAAACAGGCGTCAACCTGGCTGATCAGTGACGGAAACTTCGGTGTGGAAATACCTGCCGGAGGAATCAATCCGGGGCACACAATTCCCGCTCCCATAATCTCCATATTGAACGATCATCAAAAGATAGGCAATAACAAGCTACACACCGGGCAGCGCACCGTAAAAGAGATAAAAACATCCGTTTTAGAATCAGGCGACTTGTTTATAGAATGTGGAATACATTATATATTAGATAACCAGGCTTCTTATTATGCCAAGGTAAAAGTCATACAAGGTTATCCCTTCGTCATCCTCGACGAACAAATGGAGAATATATCAAACCAGGATGAGGTGTTTATAGATATGGAATGGGATAACTTCCATCCTACGCGCCGTTATGGCAACTGGGACAGGCAAAAGGAAGTATCAGTAGACGGAGGTTTGCCCATCGACCAACCCATATACACCAACTGGAGCCAGGAAGATCCGCACTGGACAGGAATGGGCTGGATAGAAGAGCCCGATAAGCAAATGTTGTATCGCCTCTTACCCTTCGGAGGAAATTCAACACGCGAACAGGTTCCGGCAATCTCTTTCTGGGAAACTCAGGATGCAGCCAGAGAATTAGGCGTATTTGTATATGACCATAATCGCTGGGATGATCAGCAATACGGAATCTGGCAGCCCACTCCGGATCTATCTGTATATTTCCGTTATGCAGGTCAGAAATTATATTTCAAGTATCCGCTCCATTCCGGCAGCCGGTCCACGGCCATAACTTTATATACAATTGAAAAGAAACAGGGTATAGTTGACAAATTCAATAAAAGCATTGACGAAATAGCAGTCAAGGGTGGTGCAGACCATTCGGATGAGATGGGCTTCCGCTACGCTATGCTATTACACCGTCAGTATGCGCTATTAAATTTAAATAAGGTGAAAGATTGGATTCTGGAGTATCCGGCACATGCAAAACATCCGGATACTCCTTTTACAGGGAAAACAGGTTCACCCACTGCCGAACAATTCTATCAGCAGATAATAACCTCTCCAATGGCTTATTATATGACAGGCTTAAATGGATTTCCCGGCATTCATTCCATTTCTCACCGCCCGCTTTTCGGCAGCTGGATAGAAGATTACCTGGCACTTTACAAACAACTGACCACGGAACAAAAGCAGACCGTAGACGGCCTGATGCTCATATCCGCTTACATCAATACACTGGAAGCGATGAATACCATCCGCACTTCATTAGCGGGAACCGCTAATATGGCAGCAGACGGCTGGGCAGTACCGGGGCAGATGTCTTTCCTCTACCCCGAACACCCGATGGCCAAAGAATGGGCGGATTTCTTTGAAAAAACACTGGAAATATACGGTATCTTCTATACACGTCCTGAAGTAAAAGCCTTCGAATCCAAAGGAGGACGTTGGGTAGAAAGCCTGGGTATCTATAATTGGGCTTTCTTACGTCCCACCTCAGCTACCAATATCGCACTGAAAGAGTTCGATGGCAAAAACCGTTTTGCCGGAAAATACATGGCACAACGGGGACACTGGATGCTGGACATGATGACCGCTCCCATTCAATACAAAGAAAAGATGGAAAGAAGTTATCCGCCCCATGGTGCTCACGGAGGGGGACAGATTGTTCCACGCTATTGCTCCGTTTACCAGTTGGCCGACTGGATGCAATACTACGATCCGCTCTTAGCTGAAAATCTATATTGGACCGGCAAGATGGGGCCGGGTGTTGAAACCAAAGATACACACACCAATTGGGGGAATGTCCATCAGAAACAATACCCTTCCCATAACATGGGAACCAATCCGCATTTAAGAAGTACGAAATATACCGGACACGGCATTGTTCTGCGTGCAGGAGTAGACACAGACGAAGAATTGTCCATTCACTTAAACCAGGTGGATAAAGGCCCTAACTATCGTTGGGGACATCAGGGACAAGGCAACTCCGGCGGACTTTACTTCTATGCAAAAGGTAAAATATATACGGGGCATGAAAACGAAGTGGTAGGTGACCATGTACAAAATAATCTGGATGGCATCACTAACTTCGGAGTAATGAAAAACGGGGCTTTCTGTAACATCGGAATGAACGAACTTGTGGCTCCACTTTATGATCTGGATATAGTGCAGCTGGCAGAACTCCGTTCCGCTAAAGGAAAAGACAGTTTTGCCTGGCCGGAATATTTATCACGCAGCATCCTGCTGGTAGGTACAGATTACTTCCTACTCTACGATCAGACCGGAACGAATTGGAGAGCAGGTGCCCGTTTCTCTTGGTTCGTTCAGAAAGAAGATGAATTTCCGCAAATCGTTTTCTTTGGCAAAAAAGCACGCCCGGATCATTGGACCAAAGGAGAAACCAATCATTCCAAAGGTTTCTACCGGGATGCGGACGGTTCGCTGCTGACATTGGTTTCACACAAGAAAGGAGATATCAACGTTCTACATGGGAAAGTTGTGAACCCGGCTTTGCTGGCCCATACAAGCATTTACGAATTTGTACCCAAATCCCAAAATGAACCATCTAATATATTGTACATCAAAGCTCCTCACAGTACTGATGTTATCTTCCGTGATGGAACAGGAATAAGCCATCAGTCAGAAAAAGAATCATTCACCGGAGAGGCCGGAGTAATCCGCCGGATGGATAATGGAACCTTGCAACTTGCTTTAATGAAGGGTACACTCCTTTCTGCCGACGGTTTTTCGATTGAATTGTCGAACGCCGGTACGGCAATTGCCATGACCCGCACAAACGCCAACAGTTGCAAAGGACGCTATAAGAGTGATGGAAAAGCCAGATTAACTCTAAAAGGAATGTCCGGCGGAAAATTATATATCGACGGTATCGCACAACAGGGAACAAGCAATATCTCTTTGCCCGTAGGAGAGCATCACATAGAGTATGCACGTGAAGTTACTCCAATGCCAACCGATATTATCGACACAGAATATACTCCTAACGGTACACTTATTTATCTGGATATACCTGCATCAGCCCAAAAGGTAAAAATAGAAACATCACGAAACAATGGGCAAACATGGACGGAGGTAGGCACAACCACCCGGTCAGTATACAAACTGGCTCCGCAACCTGCCGGAAAGATACATGTACGGGCTCTGTCTGTAAACGGAAAGCATACGGCCGTCTTTGCCCAAGAGTATCCGGTTTATACCACTAACCAAGCACCACATTATCCGGAAGGTCTGCACCTGAATTTAGACAAGGGGAAGGTAGACTTATCATGGGGAAAAGTATTAGGTGCACAGAAATATCGTATATACCGGAGAAAGGCCGGTGACAAAGATTTCACACTTATATTTGAAGGTAAAGCCAATCAGTATACAGATATGGAAGCTGCCGGAGTCATCAAAGCATGCCGATTCCCCGGTAAGTTAGACAATCCGACTCTTGATGCCAGTTCGTTTACAGTCTATGAATATACGGTTACCACTGTGAACGGGTATGGCGAAAGCGTACAGTCTCCTATCGCCGATACACATCCGGCATCCTGGGCTAACTGGTATCCGGATACCGAACTGAAATACAAGCGTACCTCTGCATTCTGGATGGAACCTTATGTACCTTCATTCATGACACCTGAGAAATATTATCCGAACTAACAATATAAAAAATACAAGAAAATATGAAAAGTAAACTATTCACAGCAGCATTGGCTGCGTTGGTGCTGGCATCTTGTGCTCCTAAAGAGAACGGGTACTTTGACAATCTCCCACAAGAAGCCAGCCCTATAGAAATCGGGAATAAAATTACAAATCGGTTTCTGGAACAAGGGCATTCGCAATATGGCAGCCCCTTACGTGTGAACGAACCAAGAACACAAATCACCTATCCGGATGTATGCACTTGGTTAGGAGGACTTTGGTTTGCTCAGGAAACAGACAACAAGGATTTGACAGAACGTCTGAAAGCCCGTTTCGAGCCTTTATTCACCAATGAGGCTTACTTGCAGCCGAAGCCGAATCATGTAGACAACAATGTCTTCGGAGCCGTGCCGCTGGAACTTTACCTGCAAACCGGAGAAGAGCGTTATAAAACATTAGGCATGATGTATGCCGACTCTCAATGGGAATTACCAGCCAACTGGAAACTGGAAGAAGGTGAAGAACGCCAAAGCAGTATGTATGGGGATTTCAAAGATGCTGATATCTGTCAACCGGAACAAAAGGAATGGGACGACAAAGGTTATTCCTGGCAGACTCGCTTCTGGCTGGACGACATGTATATGATCACCACTATCCAAGCGCAGGCTTATCGGGTAACGAACGACCGTAAATATATAGACAGAGCAGCTCGCGAAATGGTGCTTTACCTGGATTCTATACAGCAACCTTCAGGACTGTTCTATCACGCACCAACAGCTCCCTTCTGCTGGGGACGCGGTAATGGTTGGATGGCAGCCGGTATGTCCGAACTGCTCCGGATGCTTCCGCAAGACAATCCGGACAGAGCAGAAATCATGAAAGGATATCTGAAAATGATGGAAAAGCTAAAAGATACACAAGATGAGAATGGTATGTGGAAACAGGTAGTAGACGATATTTCCATGTGGGAAGAAACTTCCGGTTCAGCCATGTTCGCATACGCCATGATTACAGGTGTCAAGAAAGGCTGGTTACCTGCCGAAGAATACGGGCCGGTAGCCCGGAACGCCTGGATAGCTTTAACCAAATATGTAAATGAACAAGGAGATGTGGAAGCCGTATGCGAAGGTACCATGCTGGGAGACAATAGTGAACACTACCGTAACCGTAAAGCTTTAACGGGAGATCTCCATGGACAAGCTCCGGTTTTATGGTGCGCCTATGCATTACTTGCCAAATAAAATCACGTTCTTTACAAAGTAAAAACTAACCTCACAAAACATGAAAAACATAGTATTAACCACCGGATATTCTTTACTGACAGCCTTTTTCTTGTGCACACCACCACTGTGTGCACAAGAAAAAGTACTCGACCGGATGACGCGCAGTGAAGCCCGACAGGAAATCCTCCGACATACCGAAATCAAGGATCATGTTACTTTTTATCATAGTAACGATAAGAATATCTACGTTGTCTATGATCTGATAAGCTCCGGCAATAAGGAGAAAATGCTTCAAGGCAAAACCATTCTGTTAGGCATCCTAGATGCCTTCGAGTCTACTCGGAACCAATCTCGCCCTCTGGAAGTATCTTTCTTTGCCCGTGAGAAATTTTTCGATTCCATACGCATACTTAAAGAAAACAAACTGATGGATGCGGAACTCAGACAACTGTCCGAATCTCTTGTCAGTCAGATGAGTTTCTGCGAAGAACGCGGTCCGAACAACCGGGCAGCAAATTATGCCATGGGAGCCTTGGCAGCTGCCAGATTATTTCCGGAACACAAAGATGCCAAATTGTGGAAAGCTTATGCCGAAGCCGTATGGAATGACTGGTATGAACCGGGAGACAGTTATGAACCTGCGTATGTGGCCCATAATATTCCCCGCCTAATAGCTTTAGGTGTAAAGCTTGGCAAACAGAAGGAATTAAAAGGGGATAAGCTGAAACAGGTATATTACAAATTCAGAAACCATGTCAGTTCTTCCGGTCTGGTATGCTCTACAGGAGATGGAGAACCGTACGACCAAGAATCTTACGTAAAGGCTTTTGATGCCATTATGGAAGTCTGTCCCGATCCTACTATTTTATGGGCACTTAAAAAAACATATCTGGCAGGCAACATGAAAACCGGAAGACTTCCGGAAGAGGCTTTTGAAAAAGCTTATCCCCAATATGCAGGTATGGAAGCCAAAGCCCCGGAACTACAAGCTTCCGTGCAATCTCTTTTCCCTGCCACTTACCAAAGTAAAGATCGCCTGATACTAGCACCTTCACGTAAAGAAGGCGCTCCGTTCGCCCAATTCTGGATTCAGGATGATTGCAACGTCCTCTACCATGGTGGAATCTCCGACACACGTGGCGACCTGATACATTATGAAGTAGGCGGCACCATGATCATTGCCGACAGAGGACGCTATGAATGGCCGGCATGGAACAATACGCTACTGGTTTCCGAACCGGATGCGCAGTATCCTTTCCGTCAGACCACAGGAGTGAATTCCGGACGATGGTATCATTCTTCCGCCAATATGCGGGTTACCCGAGGGTATATGCCTTCAAAACGATACACCATCAATTCACAAAGATCCACTGATGTTCATTTTGCACTGACTGACCAGAAGGCTCCTTATGGTTATATGTGGGGAAACCCGGAAGCCGTAGCCGGAAATAATGACTTGATAAACCTGCATGAAATCAGGTTGGAGTTTGCACTGCTCCCTACCGAAGGAGAAGAATCAGTCGGCAAGGTATTCCCCGGAAGAACCTGGTTCGGCGGGTATGAAAAACGCAATGTATGCCCTTCGGATGTTCCCGTAGATATTTATATCAGTGACCTGTTCATTGCCGGAGATAAAGGAGAGAAAATACTGGTACCGTTTGATAAACTGACGGACAAACTGTCATTTGGCTTCGTTGCTCCCGACAAGACACAGCAATTCCCCGAAACGGAATTAGCCAAAGAGGATTATGCCATTGTAACCGATGCAGAAACGGGCAAACAGGTATTGCGCATCCGCACGAAATATGGCCGTACGGTTCTCCGTATCAAAATGAATGAACAGGTTAATGTGAATGAGGACTATAGCCGCATCGGATTATCATATAAATATGTCACTCCCATCAAGGGTTGGACACGAGTACCCATCCTGATAGCCTTCAATGATAACGACATGAAACATAATTTACGCCTGGACCGTCAGCAAGGTGGTATTCTGACTGATGCCAAAGCTGAAAATAAGGCAGGTGACAGTTATGGTTCCGTATCTTACAAAGGAATCTGGACCCACGATTCATCTTGGACAAGAAGCACTCTTCTGACAGAAGAAGGTTTTCTAATCGTATTGGATGAGTTCCTGCCGGGAAAAGCTGCCGATAAGCTGGTGGCCGGTCCGGTATGGCACGTTCCCTCCGCTCCCCGTTGCGGAAATTCGGATGGGGCTACAGCTGACTGGTTTGATGCTTCCCTGCTACATTACCCTGCACAAGCACGGGCTTTCACTGATAAATACGGTGAAGGAGACAAATGTCTCTTTATTGCTTTCGATGCACCGGCAGGATCGGAAAACGGAATTCAGTATCAGCCTAAACATTGGAAGAATGATGATTATGCGGTTTATAGCAAATGTCCACTGGAGGCCGGAAAAAACACACGCTGGTTATCTGTCCTGGCACCTCATTCCAAAAATACAGATGCCATCAAGTTATCCCGGAACATAAAAATAAGCAATCTGGGAGATAAGGGATATCAAGTAAATATTCAATGGAACGAACAGGGAAAAAGCCCTGTCAAGTTGGAAATAAAGATGGGTAACCGTGACGAGTGGGAAGTAATACGCAATTAATAACAGAAGAATCATGAATATAAAATATCATTTCATTGCGAGTTGTTTACTCCTGTCAGGAGGATTGGCAATCCTGACCGGTTGTAACTCTCCGCAGAGTTTAAAGGAATTTACCGTGAAGAATCCTTTGGATATAAATCGTGAAGACGAAGCACTGGTATTGACCCGTGCACAACTCAATCCGACAGACAAGCTGCTCAAACCTGTGATAACCAACGGACAGGGAGAATATATTCCTTGTCAGCTGGACGACCTCGACGAAGACGGAGAATGGGATGAACTGGCATTCGTATATACATTTTCCCCTTCCGAAAAGACCCGGTTAAAAGTGGAATGGCTTACTCCGGAGAAATATCCGGTATTCACCTCTCGTACGAATGTCCGCTATGGTAAGATGACCTCCCCCGGAATTATCGAAGAATTGTCCCGGGATGCACACGACAAGCATAACCTTCCACGAGGAAGTGAGATGTATCCTTATCAAATGGATGGTCCTGTCTGGGAAAATGATAAAATGGGATTCCGCCAGTACTTCGATGGCCGTAACTGTTGCGATGTTTTCGGTAAAAGAATATCTGAAATGGTGCTGGATACAGTGGGAATCAGTCCGGAAGGACATCCGGCAAATACATACCAGGTAGTACGCGAATGGGGATGCGACATTCTGAGTGCAGCCAACTCATTCGGTTTGGGCGGACTTGCCATGCAGACTCCAGACAGCCTGGTACGCATGGGTGTCCCCGCAAGTTATACAGAAGATGTTATCGACTCCACCTACTACGAACTGGTTACAGAAGGCCCAGTCCGCTCAATTATTCGCTTGACATATAAAGGATGGCAAATAGAAAATAACAAGATAGATCTTTGCGAAGAAATCAGTATATGGGCAGGAAAATACGGATATGAAAAGAAAATCAGCACCACTACCCTACCCGGAAATTACTTCCTGGTGACCGGCATTGTCAATAACCTGAATACGCAACCTTTCACGGAAGAAGAATATGAAGGGAAACAGTATGCCATGCTCACCCATGACAAACAGACCGTAAACGGAAGTTTCTATTTCGGCATGAGTTTATTGGTACCTGTTGACAATTTGATAGAAACCTTCCATACACCGGAAGAAAACGCAGATATTATAAAAACCTGGTGCGTCAAAATGAAACCTGACGCAAACGGACTCTACAATTACCGGGCTTATGCAGCCTGGGAGTTGAGAGACAAACAGTTCCGGGAACGGGAGGCATTCATCAACCTGATAGCCCATGAGGCATTATGCATCAATCATCCCATTATCATTCAGCTATAAAAAATAGAGCTATGAAGAAGTTACTGATCAGCTGTCTGGTCTTTTTAGGCGGTTTCATTTCAGTTCATGGGCAAGTTTATACAGGAGCCGCCTATTATCCGGAACATACCGATAAAGAGCAAGTTGAAAAGGATGCACGTCTCATGAAGGAAGCGCATTTCAACATAGCCCGGATGGGTGACTTCGCCTGGCATAGTATGGAACCTAAAGACGGAGCCTTTACGCTGGAATGGTTAGATCATGCTATCCGGACACTGTCACAGCATGGCATACAATCTCTGTTATGTACCCCTACTGCCGCCATACCCAAATGGATGCACGATGCACACCCCGACATCATGATCATGGGAACAGACGGTCAGAGGAAGCCCTATGGACGCCGACGCCATGCCTGTCTCAACAACGAGGATTACCGCCAATACTGCACACGCATTACACGCACCTTGGCGGAACGTTATAAAAACAATAAATCCGTCATCGGATTTCAGATAGATAACGAACTGGCAACCGAAGAGCCCTATTGCTATTGTCCTGAATGCCTGAAGAAATTCCAGTTATGGCTGAAGAAGAAATATCAGACTGTAGAAGCCTTAAATAAAGCCTGGGGAACCGTCTTCTGGAGCGAAACATTAGATAACTTCGAACAGGTATGGCTACCCCGCAGGATGGATAATCCGGGTATTTATCTGGATTATCAACGGTTCTATTCGGATGTAGCATTAGAATTCTTCCGTATGCAACGGGATGTGGTTAAAGCCGTAGCTCCGGGCATGACAGTGACAACTAATATCGGAGGAAGTGGCTTTGTGACCACCATGAATCTCTATGAACTGGCAGATGAATGCGATGTCCTGTCGTTCGACAATTATCCTGTAAATGTAACTTTGGAACATCTCTATGGGAATGACATCGGACACCCTTTTGATCCTGCCATGACATCTTTTGCCATGCAGATAATACGAGGAGGCAAATCACGGTCTATATGGGTGCCGGAAGCACAGATCGGACGTACGGCCCTTACACAAAAGGAGATCGTAAAAGAGGGATATCCCCGTTTGTGGAACCATCAGCAACTAGCTTACGGATGTCGTTTATCCACTTTCTTCCCCTTCCGTTCTTTCGATTCCGGACACGAGCATCTGATGGCAGGAGTCATGGAATCCGATAATGTAAAGCGAAGTAAATTCTACGAAGCAGAACAGACGGCCAAGGAATTACAAGAGATTTACGCCCGGACAGGTGAAATGTTGCCGGTGGCTAAAGCCGCGGTAATCCGTGATTTCCAAGTGGATTGGACTTTCGAGAATGGCTATACATTCTGCCCCGACCTTAAATACCTGCGTGAAGTATATAAGTACTATCATGCTTTGCGTTCTCAATCAATTATGGCTGATGTTATCTCATCTCAGGCAGATTTGAGCGGTTATAGTCTGATTGTAGTACCTTATCTGGCCATTGCTTCTCCTGATTTTTGCCAACGCCTGGAAGAAGCCGCCCGGCAAGGCGCTACAATTCTTCTAACTTGTATCAGCGGGGTACGTGATATTCATCTGCACAAGACGGATGCTTTGGTCACCTCCCGTCTGCAACAACTGGCAGGCATCGAAGTGAAAGGGCAGGAAGCACTGTTCGGACGAAAAAGTAATACTTTAACTTATGGAGATCAGACCGGTCAATGCCATTTCTGGTTCGACCAAATAGAAGTAAAGACGGCTTCTCCGACAGCTTCATTCAGTGGAAATTACTTTAAAGGCTATCCTGCCATCACTTGCAACAAATATGGAAAAGGAATCGTGTACTACGTGGCTACCGTACCTGAACAAAGCATTGCAGACAAACTTATGAAAGAAGTTGTCAGTAACTCTTCCATAAAGGTTCCAGCTCAATGTAACCATCCGCTGGTAGAGATTGCCGGACTGAAAGATACCAACGGTAAGCAATATATTTATATCGTTAATTTCTCAGATGAAGACCAGATAATAGAATTCAAGATCCCGGTTCTGAACATCATGACAGGAAAGAAATACCCTGTATCTGCCTCCGTCAAGGCAATGGATTATCTATTAGTACAAGTAAATCAATAAATATTTATCATGAAGAAACTGTATTTATACAGGCTGAACAGTCTTATACTCCTGGCATGCACCAGTATGGCCGTATGGAGCGCTCCACCTAAAGATATATACCGAAAAGGTTGGATCGACTTCAACAAAAATGGAAAAATGGACATCTATGAAGACCCTTCCGCACCTATGGAAGAACGGGTTAATGACCTGCTTTCGCAAATGACCCTAGAAGAAAAGACTTGCCAAATGGCTACCCTTTACGGTTCGGGACGTGTCCTGGAAGATGCACTGCCGGAGGAACACTGGAAACAGGCATTATGGAAAGACGGAATCGGAAACATTGATGAAGAACATAATGGATTAGGGACATTCGGTTCTGAATACTCTTTCCCCTACAATAAGCACGTGAAAGCAAAACATGAAATCCAACGTTGGTTTGTAGAAGAAACCCGTTTAGGAATTCCTGTTGACTTCACCAATGAAGGTATACGAGGACTGTGCCACGACCGCGCTACATTCTTTCCCTCACAGAGCGGACAAGGAAGCACCTGGAATAAAGAATTAATAGCACGCATCGGCGAAGTGGAAGCCAAAGAAGCGGTTGCTTTAGGCTACACCAATATTTATTCTCCCATTCTGGATATCTGCCAGGATCCCCGTTGGGGACGTTCTGTGGAATGTTACGGTGAAGATCCCTATCTGGTAGGACAATTAGGCAAGCAAATGATTCAAAGCCTGCAAAAACACCGCTTAGTCTCTACCGTCAAGCATTTTGCGGTATATAGTATCCCGGTAGGAGGACGAGACGGGAAGACACGTACCGACCCTCATGTGTCGCCACGCGAAATGCGTACGCTTTATCTGGAGCCATTCCGGCGTGCCTTCTGCGAAGCCGGAGCGCTGGGAGTGATGAGCTCATATAACGACTACGATGGAGAACCGATCACAGGCAGCCACCACTTTCTGACTGAGATTCTCCGACAGGAATATGGCTTTAAAGGTTATGTAGTATCCGACAGTGAGGCTGTCGAATTCATAACGACTAAGCATCACGTAGTCTCAAATGAAGTTGAAGGAGTGGCACAAGCCGTAAATGCCGGTTTGAATATTCGTACTCATTTTACCAAACCAGAAGATTTCGTACTCCCTTTACGTCAGGCTATAAAAGAAGGAAAAGTATCTCCGGAAACGATTAACAGTCGGGTTGCCGATATCCTGAGAATAAAATTCTGGTTGGGCTTGTTCGACAATCCCTACCGGGGAGACGAGAAACAAGCGGAGAAGATAGTGCACTGCAAAGAACATCAACAAGTCGCTCTTGAGGCAGCCCGTCAATCATTGGTTTTATTGAAGAATGAGAATCAACTGCTACCGCTAAAGAAAACAGTGAAATCCGTAGCTGTCATCGGGCCGAATGCAAACGAACAGACCCAACTTATCTGCCGGTATGGTCCGGCAAATGCACCGATCAAAACAGTTTATCAAGGCATTAAAGAGTTACTGCCCGAAACAGAAGTCGTTTATAGAAAAGGATGCGAAATCATAGACAGCCACTTTCCGGAAAGTGAGATATTGCCTTTCGAGAAAACAACGGAAGAACAGCAAATGCTGGACGAGGCAGTTGCCGCAGCCCGCAATGCGGAAGTGGTGGTGCTTGTTTTGGGTGGTTCTGAACTGACAGTCCGCGAAGACCGTTCACGCACCAGTCTGGATCTTCCGGGACATCAACAAGAGCTGATGCAGGCTATACACGCAACCGGAAAGCCCACTGTACTGGTTCTGCTCGACGGACGTGCTGCCACCATCAATTATGCCAATCAATACATACCCGCCATTCTGCACGCATGGTTCCCGGGAGAATTTGCCGGAACGGCTGTTGCGGAAGCATTGTTCGGAGATTATAATCCGGGCGGACGTCTGGCAGTGACCTTCCCGAAATCAGTGGGGCAGATACCATTCGCTTTCCCCTTTAAACCCGGTTCCGACGAACCCTGTGAAACAGCCGTATACGGTGCGCTGTATCCCTTCGGCTATGGACTGAGCTATACAAAATTCAGTTATAAGAATCTACAGATAACACCCGAAGAGCAAGGTCCGCAAGGAGAAATCACGGTTAGTTGTGAAGTAACCAATACCGGAGACCGTACAGGTGATGAAGTGGTGCAACTCTATCTCCGCGATGAAGTGAGTAGCGTAACGACCTATATGAAAGTATTGCGTGGCTTCGAGCGGATCACATTAAATCCGGGTGAAACGAAAAAAGTAACTTTCATACTGACTCCCCAGGATCTCGGTTTATGGGACAAGAATAATAAATTCGTTGTAGAACCGGGAATGTTCAAAGTCATGATTGGCGCCGCTTCAACCGATATTCGCTTAGAAGGAAAATTTAATATCAAATAAAAGAAATAGTATCATGAAAAAGAATTTCATCACATGTGTAAGTTTCTTGAGCATTATGTCGCTCTTTTCTTGTTCGTCAGAAAAAGAATTTAATAGATGGGGAGACAAACTTACCCAGTATGTAGTAGAAGAATATATGCCTGCAAAGGACTATATCTGGAACTGGAACGAAGCCGTATTCTTGAAATCCGCCGTTGTACGTTGTGAGAATAATATAGATAAAGGCTATCTGTTTCCATACATACAAACAGCTGTCGACTCCACTTTCGGGGACGCCAACGGTCATCACCCGAACGCTGTTATCTCCGGATTAGGACTGGCCTATCTGGCACAGACCACCGGTGAAAGCCGATACAAAGACAAAGCTTATGAGATTTTCGAACAATATAAGAATATCCCCAGAGCCACCAACGGAGGTGTGTCACACAGAGAAGAAGTGATTGAATTATGGGATGATACCGTATATATGGTAGGCGAGTTCCTGATGCAGATGTACAAACTGACAGGCAACAAAGAATTCCTCCTGGAAGCCATCTCCCAATTGAAAAAGCATGCGGAGAAACTGGAAGATCCGGAAACCGGTCTCTGGTATCACGGTTGGGACAATGATACAATTCCTTCGCAGGACCCTTGCTGCCAACCCGGTTGGGCGGAAAATCCCAACCGCAGAAACAATGAGTTCTGGGGACGCGGCAATGGTTGGATTCTAATGACTCTGGTAGATTTAATGGAACTTCTTCCCGAAAATGATGAAAACTATCCGTATCTGAAAGCATCTCTCACACAGAAAATCAATACATTATATCCATTGCAGGATGAAAAGACGGGACACTGGTATCAATTGCCCATCTATCCGGGAGAAGAAGGGAACTTTATAGAAAGCTCAAGCACTGCCATGTATGCCTATGCCGCAGCAAAAGGCATTGCACTGGGAATATTACCCGCCGACAAGTATATGCCTATGATAGACCGTGCTTATGCCGGTTTGGAAGCAAACAGTCTGCAACCTGTAGGGAAGTACCTGAAAATGAAAAACATTTGTGACGGTACCTGTATCGGTGATAAAGATTATTATTATAACAGAGGCATTGTAAACGAAAGAGCTTATGCTTTCGGAATAGCCGCCATGTTCTATGATCAATACCATCAACTGACAGCAAAGTAGATTTCGCCCATTAGCAACATACAAATCAAACGATAGCCGGGCTACCCTTCGGTGTGTGTGAAAAACAGTTCAAGACTGATCCTACCATCAATGCCATTGATGCCTATCATCAATGGCATTGATGGTAGGCATCATCGGCATTGATGGTAGGCATCATCGGCATTGATGGTAGGCATCATCGGCATTGATGATAGCCTCTGTCGTAGGGGAAGTTTAGCTCACCGATTTGCTTATACCGGCAGACTCCTTACCTCATCTGATTTATAACAGTATTACAATAAGCCCCTCTCCTTCAGCAAGACCGCATAAACTCTGTCAGTGGAGTGTATTCTGTTCATTAAGACAGAAAACATTTTTGAATAACAGCGCACACGTTAGCCCTAAACTTTTCCTAATTCTCCCCTCCTTCGTGCCATTATATGAAAAATGTTTCGTATTTTTGCCCCCAAATTGTGTTAATGTACAACGAAATGAATGTATTAGAACTAAGTGAACAGGAAATCATTCGACGTAATAGTATGAATGAACTTCGCGCGATGGGCATCGAGCCCTATCCCGCTGCAGAGTATGTAACCAATGCTTTCTCCACTGATATAAAAGCAGAATTCAAAGATGACGCTGAACCTCGCAAAGTATCCGTAGCCGGACGTATGATGACACGCCGCGTGATGGGTAAGGCTTCGTTCATTGAATTGCAGGACTCTAAAGGTCGCATTCAGGTATATATTACCCGCGACGATATCTGTCCGGGAGAAGACAAGGATCTCTACAACACTGTATTTAAACGCCTGCTCGACTTAGGCGATTTCATTGGAATCGAGGGTTTTGTATTCCGTACCCAAATGGGCGAAATCAGTATCCATGCCCAAAAGCTGACTGTACTGGCAAAATCCATCAAACCGTTGCCTATTGTAAAATACAAAGATGGTGTAGCTTATGACTCCTTTGAAGACCCCGAACTCCGCTATCGCCAACGTTACGTTGACCTTGTAGTGAATGACGGCGTAAAAGAAACATTCCTGAAACGTGCCACGGTTATTAAGACCATGCGTGCCGTACTGGACGAAGCCGGCTACACGGAAGTGGAAACTCCGATTCTGCAATCCATCGCAGGTGGAGCAAGTGCCCGTCCTTTCATCACTCACCACAACTCACTGAATATGGATCTGTATCTGCGTATCGCTACCGAGCTTTACCTGAAACGTTTGATCGTTGGTGGTTTTGAAGGTGTGTACGAAATCGGAAAGAACTTCCGCAACGAAGGTATGGACAAGAACCATAACCCGGAATTCACCTGTATGGAACTGTACGTACAATATAAGGATTACAACTGGATGATGAGTTTCACCGAGAAATTGCTGGAACGTATCTGCATTGCCGTGAACGGCAGCGAAGAAACTACCATCGACGGTAAGACCATCAGCTTCAAGGCACCATACCGCCGCTTACCCATCCTGGACGCTATCAAGGAAAAGACAGGTTACGACCTCAATGGTAAAAGTGAAGAAGAAATCCGCCAGGTCTGCAAAGAACTGAAAATGGAAATTGACGACACCATGGGTAAAGGCAAGTTGATAGATGAAATATTCGGTGAATTCTGCGAAGGCACTTTCATTCAGCCTACTTTCATCACTGACTATCCTGTTGAAATGAGTCCGCTGACCAAGATGCACCGCAGTAAACCGGGACTAACCGAACGTTTTGAACTGATGGTGAACGGTAAAGAGCTTGCCAATGCTTATAGCGAGTTGAACGATCCCATCGACCAGGAAGAACGTTTCAAAGATCAATTGCGATTGAGTGAAAAAGGAGACGATGAAGCAATGTTCATCGACCAGGATTTCCTGCGTGCCCTGCAATTCGGTATGCCTCCCACATCAGGTATCGGTATCGGTATTGACCGTCTGACGATGCTGATGACAGGCAAGTCGTATATTCAGGAAGTACTGTTCTTCCCGCAAATGCGCCCCGAAAAGATCACTCCGAAAGATGCTCCCGCCAAATATATGGAACTGGGCATTGCCGAAGACTGGGTACCCGTTATTCAGAAAGCCGGCTACAACACAATAGAAGATATGAAAGATGTGAATCCGCAAAAACTGCACCAAGACATTTGCGGTATTAACAAGAAATACAAACTGGAACTGACCAACCCGTCGGTAAACGACGTAGAAGGCTGGATTGAGAAAATTAAGAATTAAAGAATTAAAAATTAAATAAGAAGATTAAAGATCGAATGAGGGAAAGGAGTTTCCTTTCCCCCTTTTAATTTTTAATTATTAATTATTAATTTCGATATGAAACTACCCGGAAAGATAGCCATAATGGGCGGAGGAAGCTGGGCTACAGCCATTGCAAAAATGGTACTTGCTCAGGCTGAGTCGATTAACTGGTATATGCGACGAGATGATCGTATAACCGATTTTAAACGACTGGGCCATAACCCTGCCTACCTGACGGGCGTCAAATTCGACATGAAGCGCATCAACTTCAGCTCTAATATCAACGATGTAGTAAAAGAGTCTGACACGCTGATATTTGTCACCCCCTCCCCCTATCTCAAAGCTCACCTGAAGAAGCTGAAAACGCGGATACGGGATAAATTCATCATTACTGCTATAAAAGGAATCGTACCCGATGACAATCTGATCGTATCGGAGTACTTCACAAAAGAATACGGCGTTCCACCCGAAAATATTGCTGTACTGGCAGGTCCCTGCCATGCGGAAGAAGTAGCCTTAGAACGTCTCTCTTATCTCACCATCGCTTGTCCGGACACAGACAAGGCATGTACCATCGCCCGCCGCCTGGCCAGTTCATTTATCAAAACATCCGTCAGCAATGACGTAGCCGGTATAGAATACAGTTCTGTACTGAAAAACGTGTACGCCATTGCCGCCGGTATCTGTAGCGGTCTGAAGTACGGTGATAATTTCCAGGCGGTATTGATATCCAACGCTGTGCAAGAAATGAACCGTTTCCTACAAACAGTACATCCGCTGAACAGAAACGTGAATGATTCTGTTTATTTAGGTGATTTGTTGGTGACAGGATATTCCAACTTCAGCCGTAATCGCACGTTTGGTACTATGATTGGTAAAGGGTATTCTGTAAAAAGCGCGCAAATAGAAATGGAGATGATTGCCGAAGGATATTACGGTACAAAGTGTATCAAGGAAATCAACAAGCATCACCATGTCAATATGCCGATACTGGATGCTGTCTATAACATTCTGTACGAACGCATTTCACCCATGATAGAAATCAAGTTGCTGACTGATTCGCTAAGATAATCTCTCCCTTAACTCCTCTTCCGCAAAGAGGAGAATAAAGCCAGAGTTGCGATATAAAGAAAAGAATATTATAAATAAATCTTATAAACCAAAAGTAACTCAAGCCTACCTTTTCCACAGGGAAGGAGGCAGGTAAGAGGCTTTTAAAACCTAGAATATTATGATTAGTTTGAACATCGAAAAGACTTTTGGATTTATCTCCAAAGCATCTGTTGCTGCTTACGAAGCTCAGGTAAAAGCTGCGCAGGAAGCATTGGAAAACGGTACCGGAAAAGGTAATGACTTCCTGGGCTGGTTGCACCTCCCCTCATCTATCAGCCAAGAGCATTTGGCCGACCTGAAAGCTACTGCACAAGTTTTGCGCGACAACTGTGAGGTAGTAATCGTAGCCGGCATCGGCGGAAGCTATCTCGGCGCACGTGCAGTCATCGAGGCTTTATCAAACAGCTTCACTTGGTTGCAGGAAAAGAAAACTGCTCCTGTAATGATCTATGCAGGACACAATATCAGCGAAGATTATTTGTATGAACTGACTGAATTCCTGAAAGACAAGAAATTCGGCGTCATCAATATCTCCAAATCCGGAACTACCACCGAAACCGCTCTCGCTTTCCGTCTGTTGAAAAAGCAATGCGAAGACCAACGTGGTAAGGAAATGGCAAAGAAAGTTATCGTTGCCATCACAGATGCCAAGAAAGGCGCTGCCCGCATCACTGCTGATAAGGAAGGTTACAAATCATTCATCATCCCCGATAATGTGGGAGGACGCTTCTCTGTACTGACTCCGGTTGGTTTATTGCCGATAGCGATAGCCGGTTTCGATATCGAGAAATTAGTAGCCGGTGCTGCTGACATGGAAAAGGCTTGCGGTGTGAATGTTCCGTTTGCCGAGAATTTGGCTGCGCAATATGCTGCTACTCGTAACGAGCTGTACAAGAATGGCAAGAAGATCGAAATCCTTGTAAACTTCTGCCCGAAACTGCACTATGTAAGCGAATGGTGGAAGCAATTGTACGGAGAATCTGAAGGTAAGGAAAACAAAGGTATTTTCCCGGCAGCTGTAGACTTCTCTACTGATCTGCACTCTATGGGACAATGGATTCAGGAAGGTGAACGCACCATCTTCGAAACCGTAATTTCTGTAGAGAACGTAAACCATAAACTGGAAGTTCCTTCTGACGAAGCAAATCTGGACGGTCTGAACTTCCTTGCAGGTAAGCGCGTGGACGAAGTAAACAAAATGGCTGAACTGGGTACCCAGTTGGCTCATGTAGATGGTGGTGTGCCCAACATGCGTATTATCATCGAGAAGCTGGACGAATACAATATCGGTCAGCTACTTTACTTCTTTGAAATAGGATGCGGTATCAGCGGTTATCTGCTGGGCGTGAATCCGTTCAATCAACCGGGCGTAGAAGCATACAAAAAGAATATGTTTGCATTGCTGAACAAACCGGGATATGAAGAAGAGTCAAAAGCTATTCAGGCAAGACTCTAGGTAAGAGTCAGTTAACCATAGATAAACGAGGTGTGGATGAATTTAATCATTCACACCTCGTTTTTTTGTTGTATCTTTGCAGATATAAAACAATAGGTATTATGTTTCAAGAAGCAATTTCCCGCTATCTTCAGTCCAGCGGGTACTCCAGAATTCAATTGAAATCCGTCCTTTTCGATATGGACGGTGTATTATTCAATTCCATGCCTTACCATGCCGATGCCTGGCACAAGGTAATGGAACGCCATGGATTGCACCTGAGCCGTGAAGAAGCTTATCTGCATGAAGGACGAACCGGAGCTGCTACTATCAATATCGTCTATCAACGGCAATATGGAAAAGATGCCACTCCCGAAATGATACAGAGCATTTATGCAGAAAAGAGTGCAGAATTCAACAGTAACCCCGAACCGGAACGTATGCCCGGCGCATGGGAAGTACTACAGAAAATAAAGTCGGACGGACTGATACCGATGGTAGTCACTGGTTCCGGACAACACTCACTATTAGACCGCCTGTCGCATAACTTCCCCGGCATGTTCCGTCGCGAACTGATGGTAACTGCCTTCGATGTAAAATATGGGAAACCACACCCGGAACCTTACCTGATGGCTTTACAAAAAGGAGGATTAGCCCCCAATGAAGCTATCGTAGTAGAAAATGCGCCTATGGGCGTACAAGCCGGTGCAGCAGCAGGTATATTTACAGTAGCTGTCAACACAGGTCCCATTGACGGACAGGTCTTACTAGATGCCGGAGCAAATGTATTATTCCCGTCCATGCAGGATTTTTGCGACAATTGGGAGAACTTACGTAAAGCGTTCGAATAAAGAAATCGGACGCTTTACTATTTATGGAAAAGAAAATATTTTATCTCAATAGTTCACTGATTTTTTTCCTTAAATTTAACTTTATTATTTCATCAGGTTTTAACTCAAGCTCTATCAAAATCTTGGCAGTAGAGAGTTTATAAGCTTCATTTTCCCTATCATAATTCATCTGTTCTTTATCGATAGAATAGAGCAGGGCAAAATCATAATCTAAAGCTTTTGAAACATTATATAAAGTATCTGTATCAATACTTTTTCGTGTCAACATATAGTCAACACTCTGAGGCTTAACTTGCAGTCTCCTTGCAAGTTCAGCCTTTGTCACCAGTTTTTCAACCATGACATTTTTTATAACTTCACCGATGTATATAGTAGTCTTTTCCATTTCCATGAAGGTACGATTTATTATCCAAACCTAGAGGAAGTGAAATAAAAATTTATCTGTCCTGTAATACCTATTTATTCACAATTCACTTGTTTTATCAAATAAATTGTGATACTTTTGTCGCAGAATGATATAAACAATAAATAATCAAATTACCATGACTCTACTGATTCTTATTCTTATAGCGATTCCTGTTTGTATCTTGACAATTCTATTATGGATATACAATGATTATAAAAAGTACAAAAGACAGAATTGCTTCTTGATTTTATTGTTTTTGGCTTTACCTGCCACTATACAAGCTCAATACACAGACAAAAATTGCTGTGTAAGCTCTAAATGGCATGAAAATCCAAAAGAAATATTAGAGCATACGGCTGGAAGTTTCACCACTTCCCATGGTTGTTGACAATAAACCACAATTCTTCAATACCTTCAATTTTATCATTACGCCAATCAAAATTGATTATGATACTCCAAGACATTAAAAGCCGCCTTAACGAAACGCGAAACTGGTACATTGTACTGACATTGCCCCGAAAAGAAAGAAAAACCAAAGAAACTTTGGAAAATAAAGGCATGATAACTTATCTCCCTACCATTTACGTAAAACGCAGATGGAAAGAACAAGTAAAAGAAATACAGATTCCCGCTGTAAACAGATGCGTATTTATTTACGCTACCGGTACAGAACTAGAGGGACTAAAAGGAATATATCCTACTCTTCCGATAGAAATGACGGAAGTAGGACATTAGAGTTGACTTTACAACTGGAAAGGGAAAAAGGGGGACACCGTGATGGTATCCCCCTTTTTGTTGTGTGACCCCGGTGCGATTCAAACGCACGACCTTCAGAACCGGAATCTAATATTAGTTTTTACATACAGCACTAATAATCAAACAACTATATATCTCAAAAATCAAAGTTTGCGAAACAATAGCGAAACTTCTACAAGAAATTTGCATTTTGCGAGATTTATTGCACTTAATCCTACCATCTTCCCTGCAAAGGAAAGAAATAAGAATGAAAGAGTCAAATATAGCTTTATTAAAGACAAATGGATATTACCCTTACCAATACAGCAATAGGTATTATCCAATGTAGCACCTTCTCAAAACGTTCTAAAAAACATTCCATTGAAGAATCCTAAATATCAGGCAGAAATCACAGTAAAATGCGAAATCTGCCTGATCCAGCAATATGTCAACCTTACTTTCCTTCATACAACAATACAATGAAATAGTCCGAACTTGGATACCGCCCGGACACAAAAAAAGGCGGTGAAACCGTTTGGAATTACCGCCTTGACTTTAGTATTAAAAATTTTAATTATTTCTTGGTATTACCAGATGGCTTGCTTTTATTCTCATTACTTTTAATAAAAATAGATGCTACGGATACAAGTGTACTAGCACCCATAATCCCAGCAAACCAAGGTTTGTCTAAATAGAGAGCATAACCAGCAAGAGCTATCATTACAACTATAGCAAGAAATGCGAAAAACATTCCCCACCAGTTCATTCTTCCATCTCTTCTATCAGCTTTTCTAATCATATTCAATTTATTACTATCCATTTTATGTCGGTGATCTTGCTCTTTTACAGAGGCATTAATAAGATAATCGACAATCCTAGGATCAATACTCTTATATGCGGCTAATTCTTGAGGTGAAGGTAGACAGTTGTCATCAACGGTATAAGTCTGCTCTAATTGTTTTCCAACTCCATCGCCTGTTGCAACTTGTGTTTCTCGCTGTTTTAATTCTTGCTTACCCATTGTTTAATACAATTTCATTGAAAGCTCTACGCATATCCCCTTCAACATTTCTTCTGTCTTCCATAAGATTTCTCTTATCATCATTCCTATTTCTGTCTTTTTCTATAATTTCTTTCCTAATTTCAGAAATAGCTTCGGAGTTCTGCTTATAATGCCCTTGAGAGGCATCACGAAATGTAGAAGCTCCATTTTTAATAAAACGTCCTACTTCCTTTAATATGCACATACTTACCTCCATATTTAAATTATAATGCAAATATAAAAATAAAACAGTAAATCAGATATTTTGTTTCCAAGATTATGCATATTATTAACCATAAAGTCACATTTTAACTAAAAAATTAAACGGTAATTCCAACAAGTCAAAGAACTCTTATATCTTATTTCCCTTCATACATAGCTTCCATATACAACCATATCTTACCCGGAGGAGCATCCTCATCAGCAAAATAAAATTTATGTGCAGTCTTAATGATTAACTCATCATCGAGAACTGTACATGTATCGGCATAAAATCCGTTAAAAGCTACATACTTGTCCCATTTCGTTGTCCCCGATGGGAAAGTCATGCCTTTGGTTGCCGATTCTATCTGTTCAAGCGTCCAATATCCGCCTTCGCATTTTTTGCCAGCCCTATCTGTATATCGGATCATAGACACATCATGCATGGCAAATCCTTCATCATAATGGTTTCCATACATGATACCATGCTGTTCACGCATGAACTTCCAGAACATTTCCGGATGTTCCTCTTTCATTTTGCAAAGCATTTCGTTTAAGCCATCCACACTTTGCCACATTATCTTTTCTGTTGCTACGCCTGCATTTCTTGCGGCGATTAGCATATTCTTGTAATCCATAATAATTATGCGTTAAAAAGTTCTTTCAATTCAAGGAAATCCGCCTCGGTTATCTTTATCGCTCCAGTATTGCCGAACATAAGATTGAAAACCGGATTATTCGGTAATTTAAAGCGAACCACGCCTTTTCCAATAGTTCCCTGCAAGAATCCCTTGCCAAACGTGGTTTCTTCCATTTCTCGGAACATGGTCATAATGTCTTTAAATAGCATGTCCGCGTCAATATTTCCCTCCTCATCACAAATAAATAATGCAGCATTATCAATTGTATTCTCAATCTTTCCTCGCTCACGTGCCAAATAGTTTTTGGCTCCACGCTTCATGTAGATAGAAGCCGTTTTCAAATTCGGGTTCTGTGTCACAAAATCATCAATCCTGCCATCGACCCATGTTTCTAAAGAATTAATAGCTTTATCTTTAAAATCTAATAATTTCTCTTTTGCTTCCATACTATTTATTTTTTAGGAGTTTTAGAAACCGGTTGTTTACCATTCTTCATATCAATAAATTCCTGCCAAGTAAGATGTGAGTACTGCATAATGTATTCATTCATCAGTGCTTCCTTCTTATTGGCTTCGTCTTTAGCGGTTTTCTGAATTCGTTTCAGAAGCGTAAGATGCTTATCAAGAGCATCCTTTCCGTCCTTTGTGTTATTCTCTACAATCGGACGCATGATGCGCATATATTCGCGTTGAAGTATCTGCTGGATATTAACGCTGCTTTCCTGGAACTCCTGATTATTTTGAAGGAAATCAAATTCCTTGTCGCTCAATGAAGAAGTGATACGATCAATTTCATCCCAGACCGGAGTAACCGGTTGCGATGGTTGCTGATAGGTTCTCTTCATGTCAGCAATCTTCTGCTGCATTACTTCCTGGGACTTTTCAAGTTCCGGGAGAGAAAAGTCCCTTTGTTGTAATAGTGGATCTCCGAAATTCATATTGCTTGTTAGTTAGTGGTTAGTAAAAAAAAGAAAGTGGTTCACCCCCCGGAGGGGGCTTACCACTAACGCTTTTTGCGTTTCTTTGCGCTCTTTACAGATTTCACGCTGTCGGAGTTGGCGTTACTGTACCTGGACAGTTGCATCCGAAAGGGTTTGCACCCTCCAGAACTGTAACTGTAGGAGTAGACGGCAATCCTACAACACCGTAGATGGCGCGGCAAGTCTTGCGATCAGTGTAGTTGATAGAGGCAGTAAATGCTCTGTCGATTTCGCACTGGATCAAACGATCTTGATACGGGCGAGTGGCTTCCAGAACGGCAACCTTCTTGTCAAGGTCACAGAACTTGGCGCTATAACGCTCGTTCAGTACGTCGTAAAGATCACGTTGTGATTTGTACAGACCGAAGTCACCGTCTATCTGAGACTTGTACAGACCAAAGTCAGCATCTACTTGAGATTTCCATAATTGGAATTTCTCGTTGATGTCAACATCACGATGAGCGTACATCTGTTCCTGAGTGTTCACTTTCAGACCCCACATTGCATTAGTCAATGCAAGAGCTTCAGAACAACCTTTTTCCCATGCCTGAAAAGCAGTGGGAGCAGCAGCAGAACGGCCCGCAATTGCATCGCTTACAGTGTTGATGTTCACGTTTTCGGGCATACCGCCACCAAAACCGAAACCACCTCTACGAGACAATGCCCACAAACCGAGCGCTGTGCCAGCAATACCTAAACCTAAACCAGCCGAATACTCACGTATTGCTACGTGTCCTGACTATATCTTACCCACACTAAGTATGAGAAGCCCTGTTTCGAATTCCGTGCAAATAGGAACCCTACTCTCCCGATTCGGAGATAGTCGATACACCGCTCAACCTTTCGATTGCATGGCACGGGATTTACCACGTGGGCATTCCCCGTTAGCATTAAAGTAGTTCTTTAACACCCCGCTTGCGAAGCGGATAAGGGCTAACAGGCACTGTTACATACCAGCTACACCTTTCGATGCAAAACGGTCGCGGTCATAATCGTAGTTGTCACGATCTCCGTGTACATACTCCTTCTCCTTGATTACCTCTTTTACTTCAGCTTCCATAAAAATATGTTATTTGTATGTTACAAGACAATGCAATAGCATTGCGATACAAATAACCTTATAATGGCTATGCTAACATATTGCTTATCTGCGAGTTCTCTGCGAGTTCTTTGCTAATTTCACTCGTACAGTTTTTTACACTCCATTTCTGTAATTTACACTCAAAATTATTGCGGATATGATTTATTGACTGTCTTTTAAGGTTGGTATGCCTTGATATTTCATCATCGGTAAGAAACTGGGCAAGAAAATAAACGAGGATATATCGAGCATCTACACACTCTTCTTTATTGCTAAAAATCAATGATGGCATTTCAATGCCTGTGTGTTTACGCACCATGGCATTTATCGTCTGGTATAAATCTTTTGTTTTCATATCTGTTATAAAACATAAAGTTATTAAAAACAATAGTCACAACCCGCTTGTTTAGTGAGGACTGAAAGCCCAAAACAGCATTGGATTGTGACTGTTGTCCCTTGTGGTTTACCAGACGTGGCAAGGGACGGGCTTTCTTTTATCTCTAAGCCCCGGAAAGAGAGCATTGTTAATATCCTTATGAGATGCTTCTACTCATCTCTAATAATCAATGATCTAAATCATATAACCTCCTTTCTTTGATGTTGTTTACATACATACACTCAGCTTGAAAAATCAAACACAAAACGAATTAAGCTTTCATATAGGGATGTACAGGCGTCCCTTTTTACTAATATCATTCCTTCTTTAATTTATAGATAATCCATGCTACAATCATCAATAGTAATAATATACAAGATGCCCATATTGCACCGGAGATCTGTTTAGGTACCGTTGTTTCATCTTTCTGTTTTATAATATTTTGCTTATCATTTTCCTGGATCCGGGAAAATGATGCACTATCGGATTGCGAAGAGAAACTGTCTACGGATGCAACATTAGTTTCTTGCTCGATATTATTGTTTTCTTCGGCATCGCCTTCAGCCAGCAACGGATATTTACCTGTATCCGGATTAACCGGTTTACTGGTATCATACAACTTCCAGTTTATCCTCCGATTAGTTGTAGAGTGAAAGAAGTTCGAAATATCCTGTATAGCAGTGAATCCAAAATCAATACTCTGTTTAGTACTATCCTCTCTTTGAACGAAAGTCTCTTTCATGACGGCAGATTTATGACTCCCACAGGAATAAAGCGACATCACAATTCCCATCACAACCAAGGCTATAAAACCTATTATTGATAGCCTAACCATTTCTTTTAGATTATTCATGAACATTTTCTTTTTATTGGTGTTACTATAAGGTTCATATAAACTCTTTTGAACGGCCTTCCGCTGTGATAGTACATTGCCGTTATCTTTATAGCTCAAATATGAAATCATTGATTCGATTTAACCACCCTCTCTTGAACTTGTTATTAGCAGGGCGCTTTTGACATATGTCCTCGATGAAGTCAAACCGTGCAATCTTGATAAGATCAAACAATTCACGAGGATTACGTGAGTTAACAGCTTCAAGGGTTTTAGGCCCGACAATGCCGTCCACCTTAACGTTAAGAAGCTGTTGCGGTATCTTTATGCCGTAGTTTCCTGAAGCCCAAACCCAATCTACCAGAATATTAGCAACAGACTGACTTTCTATCTGGTCAGCCTTCCATCTGTCCCAATACATTATCTTTAATATCTCGGTCCATTCATGTTCAGATAGATTCTTCAACCTCTCAACGGTTGGTACCGGATAACCTTTCTTCCGGCAATACTGCATATAGGTTGCAAGAGTTACACCTCGATTAGTCGCACCTCCCAAATCATCGGGATCATTTACGAAACCTCCCTCCCACTTTAGGATAAGAGGTGACAGTTTTTCAACATTTGCCATTACTTTCCTTTTTATTATAATTCATCAATTTTTCCCAATTGTCTTAGCTTCAGACCGTCAAAATACATATTCACAGACTGGCTCATAAGTGACACAGTGAAACTTTCTGCCGGGAGATACACTTGTTCTGTCATCAGATTAGCGATGGCCTGATTGTCTTCAAGAGTGGCAATGAAACTAAGCTGCTTATTCACATACAGAAATTTCCCAAGGAAAGCACGCTGACCATTGAAATCGTTGTCTATCATCCGACGAATCTTATTGAGCGTTCCTTCCCGGTTAGTCAGGTGATTTTCCATCCGTATCTTGAGAATGTAATACTTTACGAGTGCGCAACTCCTGTCAAGCGTTTCCTTGGTGACAGCTTTAGCTTCTTCTTTGCCGATAGTCCGGTTATTCAGGTCACTGAAATATCTTGCTGTCTGGTCGGTAGACTGTTTAATACCTCTCAATAGCTTTTGGTTACTGATAATCTGAACTACAAATACTATCAGTAATAAGGCTGTGAATGTAACAGCAAAACCAAACATGACCTTTAAGGCCCCTAAGTCTCCAGCTGCCTCGGCAATCTCAATGGCTGATTTAGAAAGTTTGTCCACTGCTTCAATGTTTCCTTGTTGTAGTATCATAGTTTCTATTATTTCGGTTTTCTGTATTCATGACTTTTTATTTAGTAGAATTTATCTTATCTTTGCAATAAGATAATGTGAGGACATTATCCCGCTCACAATCCCGCCCCACTCGTGAGAGCCAGGCGGGATTAATTTATTACTGAACTAAATGAGCGGCAATCATACCAAGAAACTCTTCACGAGATATTTTAATCGGAACATCGGCAAATCCGAACACTTCGATTTCTCCGTCATAACCGATCACTTCGCAGATTTCCGCATATTCACTTCGTGAGAACATACCATTCTTGACTTCCACCTTTTCTTCTGCTTTTTTCTTGATGGTTACCTCACAATTTTCTTTCAGTTCTTTTATTTCCGCCTCAAAATCTTCTTTGGTGGCGCGGGTTTCATCAGCCTTTTTCAGTTCTTCATCGGATGGCATTTCAGGCTTTTCAATGGGCTTACCGTCTTCTCCTTTTTGGCCCTTCTTCCACTCCTTAGCTGCTTTCACCCGGGCATCAACGGATTCCATCTCGGCTATTGCATGAGCTCGGTCATCAAAGCCTTCTTTTTTCAATCCTTTCTCTATTTCTTTCTTGATTTCTTCGAATTCCTGCACCCTTTTGTCATAGGCAATGCGGGCCAGCATCACACTTGCAACTTCGGACTTTGGCAATTTACGTCCTTCAAACACTAGGGGAATATTCGCTACAATTCTGTTTTTCAAATAAATGTCGTTGTAAGTCATAATCATTATTGTTTTTAATTGTTATACTTATTTTTATTTACCTGCTTTAAAGGCTATTAATGTTTTCGATAAGAGAATTACCAATCGCTTTTTTGCGGACCTCAGAAATAAAATCATTAACAGCATTGATAATAGTGCATTGTTCTTGCGAATTCACATTATTGTATCCAATCTGAAGATTCTCCACACTGGAAGAACTGAATGTAGCAATTTCCGCACCGTTTTTTACAACAGAGCCACTATCTATATTGGCAACAGTGCTTCCATTCTCAATGCTTACATTGCAAAACATTTCATACTCTCTTTCCGTATCTACGGAATTATCCATTCTCAAATTTGCACTATTCAGTGCCTTGATTGTTACTTTTTCCATTTTCTTTTTTTATTTGGTTAAACAATTTATTTTATCTTATACCCATTTACCTGTTTCAAAATTGAATTTTCTTGTAAAAATATTGCCTGCATCCCCAACAGCCTGGACTCCCCTTATAGCTATTTCCCAAATAGCATTATAAGTAGGTAACTGTAGATTAGTTCCAGGGTCAATCATAAATGCAGCTGAAGAAAGGCCCTGTACCAATTGTACTTGTGAACCATATTCGAATACATCTCCGGTTTCTTCGTCGGAAATTTCTACGCTCATGGTAAATTGTAAATTACTACCATAATCATTTTTTACAGTTCCGGTCATATAATAAATCTCATATACATAAGAGCCATTAACCAAGTTCTTCTGATATTCGATATTCAATGTTGTTACTGAGATATATTGTGAAATAAAATTATATGTTTCTAACAAAACTCTTTTATGCCCTTTCCCCTCCTCATATTCCAAATAGTACATACTATTTACTTCTATTGGTGGAGTTTCAGTTGGAACTCCTGTAAAGGCATATTGGCTTAATATCGCATATACATCTACATGTTCTCCCGCTACCCATGTATCCCTGACAGGAATAATTAAATCCTCTGGTGGAAACCATTCAGAAAGCTTCTTTGTAGTAGTTTTCCATATCACACCTTTAGTCGGATGAACAACCAACAACCCGGGATACCAAGAAACTGCATTGTCGCTATTGAAAAGCTCGACAACCTTTAAACTTCCATCCGTATAAGATGTAGCATAATCATCAAAAGCTATTATCACAAAACTGTTGCTATCCTGTTTATTGAGATAAGTCTTATCAGGTATCCAAATCTCTATGGAAGGAGTTGCTGCATGATTATAGCCTATAAAATCATCCAATCTGTATGGTTCCGTGTTACCGCCTCTTGGGGCAGCATAGGACCATTCTATATTTTCACCAATTTGGCTTGTATTCACAAAAGGAACATTTATGCCATACTTTGCAGCGGCTCTTTGAGTTTCCGTCGGATCTTCCACTGAAGGATATCTGAAAGGCTTATATTTAGCCCATAATTTCGTTTTACCATGATCACCCTTGCAGATATATCCATCATCCCACCATATTCCTTTATATTTGCCAACCCCAAGCAATTTATAAACTTCCTGAGGATTAACAGGGGCAGTTACTATTCCATTAGAGACTCCCATGGGAACCTCCTTTCGCTGCCACAGCTCCAGTGACGACAACGGTGTAGTCCATACTGTTGAAGTTATCAACAACAATATCACCGTCAATGACCAACGCACTATCATAATCAAACCACTCATTTAATTTTTCAATTTTACAAGGGTAGATTTTACCCCCCCCCCGTTAATATTTGTTTACAAATCAAATCCCCTTTAATGAGGACGTCCACTTTTAGCTTTTCCATATCAAGAAAGTTCTACTATAATGTTGTTATTATCTTTACTTGCAGTCTTTAGCATGTAGTACGGTTTACTACTGGCAGCAGAGCAGAGTATCTTTATCTTACGACTTGACAAAGTACCTACATTTTCAGCATCGCTATAATTATCCTCGATGCTGTCATAAATAGGACATCCTATAAATTCTGTACCATTCACTTGGCTTTGCGCATCACGCAGAGAGTTATAACCGATAAACTTCATACCTTCTGTACCATTAAGAGCATATTGGAAACTATTACTATTGAAATTTCCATTCGTTTTTGTCAGATATGTTATGTTCGGTACAGCCTGAGTTTGGAAAGTCTCCCCATTAGCTTTGGTTCCTATGGAGTCCCCAGAAAGGAATATATTAAAATAGGTATAATCACTATTTGGAGTCTTATCCACTATCAAAGAACCATATATAGCTTCTATATATGACGATGTTTTAAAAACATTACCATCTCCACCATAATCATAGTCATTCACATAATACGACTTGTTGCTAGCAAATGTTTGGATTGTACTATACAGGTCTCGACAAGCATAGTTAATGGTTACTACTATTGTAGTGTGTCCTACCGTATATCGCATGTAACATTCAGACTCTTTATCCACATAAGGGCTATATTTGAGCATGGAGTCCACATCTGTTTCGCCCGGATTGGTAGATAAGAATAAATATATATCTATAACATCCCCATCATAAACTTTATGTCCGAATCCTCCGTCTTTTATAAGAGAACCACTGGCAGGGTTCAGCCGAAATACTCCGTTTTCGTAGTCATCTCCAAGAGGCTGTTCTTTAACATACGCGACAGTAATATTACGAGTTATGTTCCTGATAGCTACACCAGCATATATCTCCGAGGTTGTATTTATAGCTTTTAAAACTTCCTTAAACTCAAACTCTCCGTTACGTTTGTCCGTTCCCCATTCCTCTATAGTACAGTCCCACATTCCATTGATTATAATCTCTTGTCCCATGCGTACATACATAGGGGTACTTGCAAAATGGTTATAACCCAAGAAATCATCAATCCTATACGGCGCTTGATTACCTCCAAACGGAGGATTGTAAGACCACATTGCCCCTTCATTCGGCACGCCGTTCTGCCCTAGATCATTAAGGCTGCTAATTACCGGGATAGTGAATACCGGGTAAAAATTAGTCCCATAAAACCACGGTCTTTTCCATGATGATATAGATTGTGGCTTTTCTGCCCATAACATAGTGGTATTGTCAAACGTATCGTCCACCCCCATCAGTGGCAGACAAACAGGTTTATACCTTGACCAAGGGTTTATTCTTTCATGTTTATTCGAACATATATACCCTACATCATACCAGCCGTTATAAGCACCCAATCCTAAAAGAGTGTATGGCTCTTTAACATTTACCGGAGCGGTTATTTTATTATCTATTATTCCCATGCTGAAATCCTCCTTTCTAATTCTTTAATTCTCTTATCTTTCTCTTTATTTTCTCTTTCTAACCGCTCCACGCGTTCCTCCAATGTTTCCACATGGCGGGCTAAAGAAATAGTAGCTACTAATGCCGTATGACCGTAAAACATTGTCATATACCCATCTTTTTTGACTTTCACAGATGGAGGTAACACCTTTTGCCAATATTGTGCGGAAGAGCCGACCATCTCTCCAGGAGTGCCATCTTTCCAGGTATATTCAAACGCAGGAGCACGGGCAATATCCTTTATGGAGAGGAAGATATCACGGCCTTTATTTTTCAACCGCATATCGGAAGTGTCATTAAGGCCTTTGGATGACATATAACCATCAGAGTACATGCCGACATTATTGTGAACCGTACCGTTGAGGAGAATTTGTCCCGAACCCGCCTGTGAATGAATTTGAATTGCACCTCCCGCATAGATGTTCATCATGATATCACTAACTCCCATATTACTGCCTTTTGTACCAAAGAAAGAAATGCCTGAAAAAAATCCATTTCCGTCTACATCTTTTAGTATCTTTTGATCAGTGGCATTGGCACCAAGCTTAATGAAGGTAGCTACTGAAGTATTTATCGTACCGGAGAAAGTAGAAGCTCCTCCGACTCTCAACTGTTTGGCAATACCTAATCCTCCAGTGATCTTCACGGCCGCGGCAGTCGTACTGGTCGCATCAGTTGCATTCGTAAAGGAAACAACACCAGCTGCGGAGAGAGTAGAACTAAATGTACCGGTAGTTGCACCGATACCACCGTTGTGAGTGGTCTTTCCTGTAAAGGTAGAAGTACTGGTTACAGCCAGTGTAGAGCTTAATGTAACCGCACCACCCACTCGCAATTGCTTGCCAACAGCTAAACCACCTACAATTCTTACCGCCGCGGCAGTGGTACTGGTTGCATCAGTAGACAAGTTGAACAATCCAGTAGAAGCTACAGTCAAAGTAGAGTTCAGTGTGGTTGCACCGGATACCGTCATTGCCTTATTATGCGTTAATGTACCTGTAGTAGTATTCCATGTTGTAGCCCAATCACTACCATTAGTACCTGCATCAATACGAGCTTTATAGAATCCGTAAAATCCGATGGCGTTTCCTAATCCTCCAAATACTACTGCATCTCCGGCAAAAGACTTCACTCGGTATAATCCATGTGCACTCGCTTCTGTTTGATTTTGACTGCCATAAATGATATTACCTCGAGTAGCTAATGTAATCCATGAACTCCCTGTATATTGTGCACTCAATCCACTTGACAAAGTAACTACTCCACCTACACGAAGCTGTTTCGCAATGCCTACTCCACCATCGAACACTGCTCCCGCAGCCGTTGTGCTAGTAGCGTCCGTAGCGTTGTTAGCATTCAGTACCCCTGCGATGTTCACCGTGGAAGACAAGGTAGCTACTCCCGCAACATTTAGCAACTGTGTATAGGTATTAGACCATCTTAAAGAAGATAAACCTAAAGATGTAGCATTAGTTGTTCCCGGGATAAGAGAACCATTTTGAATTGTTAATTCTGCTGTAGCTGAACCAACCGCTTGTCCGCCTACTACAAATGTAATATTTCCACTTGCCGGAGCAGTGATGTAATTATAACTACCTCTTGAAAATTTAAGATGAGCAACTGCTTCTGTATTTTTGATGGTCAAGGTATCTGTGTATAGGACAGCACTTATTGTTGCATTATTAGCTACCCAAAGGTTAGAGCCTATAGCAACTTTCGGTACACCATTTTCGCACCAAACTGCTTGGTGGCCGCTAGCCATTGTTCCACCTGTTGTATTAGTGGTATGCTTGTAGGCGAAACCATAGAGACTACCGAAGGTCGAACCATCATCGGCAATCTGATATGCCGAACCCATAGACCAAATGTGACCAATCTTCGCAGCGTCATATACACCATATACACCTGATCGTCTGGTAGCTGTTGAGTAAGGAACTATCTTGCCATCTGACTGAATGGTTAATCTGTTATTAACTGTTGCCCTATCTGCGACATACAAATATCCTTGTGCTCTGATATTCTGATTTGTAGCGAAACCATCCGTTGTAGTTACTTGCGCAATAACAGTATGATTATCTGGAACTGAACCCGCAGTGTAAGTAGAATAAAGTGACCATTTACCGATTGATCTATTTGCGGGTTTATATGACACATAAACTCTATTACCCGCAGAAGTTGAATTGTAATATACTTCCAGATACACATTGGCGTATGTGGTAGAGGTATCTTTTACAAGACGGATAGAAGTAAAGATGTTACTATTTCCACTAACTTGTGTAATATTTGGAGTTACATTTGCACTTGTAGTTGTATGTCTGGTAGTTACATTAAATATTATTCCTGTGTTTTCATTATTCGAATAACTATTAGTTATTGTAAATGTGCCTGACCAGCTATAACTTGCACCTGTATAATCAAAGTAAGCTATTCTAAGCCATCTTGCAGCCGTTCCGGTCGGGACATAGTTAGCATCGTATTCTAACGGGATATTAGATGAGTGAATGCCATCTACCATGTCAGCATTCAGATTGGTAACCACCGTAGTAGAAGATACAGTCAATGGTGCTGTTCCGGTAGCAACAGTAGAGATGAATCGAGTACCCGTGACAGTACTAGAGAAGTTTCCAGTATTGGCATATAATCCTAACCATCTAGCTGCCGATGTTCCGAGATTCAGTTTATTTGTAGCCAGGTCAAATGGTTTGAATGCTGACGTATTTAGAACTACTGATTTTGTATCATCGTTATTATATTTTAAAGATAGATTATTATTTTCACCAGTAGTCGTTATTGAAAGATTAGCAGTGGCAACAATACTAGGTCCTACACCAGTCATGCTTCCACTCACATTTGCCGTACCGTTGAAGCTCTGTCCCCAGAGAGTGCGGGCAGTCTGCAACTTAGTAGCCGATGCAACGTTGCTAGAGGTCAGGGCTACAGTTCCGGTAGCAGCAGGAAGAGTGAGAGTATAATTACCTGTTGTAGCAGTTAGAGTGAAATCCGCCCAACCGGATGAAGAACTATATAATCTTAAACGTCCTCTCTTGTTACCAGCAGTTCCGGTAGCAGTGGAATTTCCTATCTGTATCAGTGCCTCTCCCTGCGCAGAAGCCGTTCCTTCTAACGAATAGTACTGTATCCCATTATTATTTAATAATGATTTATTTGCCGTTGAAGCGCCAGAATGGAATGGAATCACATACCAAGTACCGGTTGTCGGATTGGTCAGTGTACTATATACCTGAGTTGCAGAATCAGCATTACCTTTAAATATACCATATACATTCTGGTAGCCAGTAAACGCTTGGTTCATAAATTTGAAACCCGAAGTCGTTAATATCAAGCTCGCACCGATTCTGTTTGCCCAATGGAAGCCGATAGCCGGAGCATACCCATCATCGGTTTGTGCGTTACCGACCATACCATTCTCTCTTACTTGTATGCCACCATTCGAATACCTACTACTTGCGGTCTCCTGATAAGTACCATATACTAACGCTTGTCCGGCAACATTAGCAGAACCATTGAAAGACTTCCCAAAGATTGTTCTTGAAGTTTGCAAGGTAGTAGCCGTAGTAGCGTTACCGTTAATATCTACCGTAATTTTTGAACCAACCGGAGTGATTACGCCACCATTAATAAATACCGGCTTAGTCTCTGAACCGATAGTTGTACCGATTGCAGTAATCGTACCTGCGTTGAGGAATACAGGTTGATTAGAAGCCCCTATTGTGGAATTAGATGCAGTGAGTGTACCGGAAGACATATAGATAGGCTTCGTACCAGAACCGATAGTCGAACTAGATGCTGTAAGCGTTCCAGAACTGAGGAAAATGGGTTTAGCACTCGCACCAACAGTTGAAGTAGAAGCGGTAGCCGTTCCCGCATTTAGGTAAATAGGCTTAACCCCAGAACCAACCGTTGAAGTCCCTAACTTATCTGCAACATCAGAAGTAGCAGCATTATTGCGAATAGTAAGATAAGTTGGTTCTTTATACGTACTTGTCGGCACTGTTTGAGCAGTAGTAAACGATGTAGTATATAATGTGACATCGCCAATTTCAGTACTTGTTCTTGTCGTTTCAGACAATACGTATGTATTAAATACTCCCCATTGACCAGCTACGTCTCCCCACAAAGTTACAGCATTATCCTTAGATGAAACATCATAATACAATCGAAGTCTGCTAGTTGGAATATTACCGTTTATTATTCTAAAATCAATAACAGTAGAGGTTGCACTACTCCATCTAGTTCTTATGACAACAGTTCCCCACAAACTATTGAATGCAGAATGTATATAAAGAGTTATGTCTCTATCGTCTGATGTACCACCCCAATTGAAGGAAGCTATCTTTCCCCAATAGCTAGACAAAGACGCAGTAGAGCTAGTTATATATCCACTCTTTCTTGCACGCTTTCCAGAAGCTCCGGCTAATCCCCATGAGCAGGCAGTAACCGTACCAGCATTTAGGTAAGCCGGAACAGTGCTATCACCTACTGTTGATGAGAGTGCCGTTGGAGTACCTGCGTTCAGATAAATGGGTTTATTCGCTGCGCCAATGGTAGCTGTCCCAAGTTTAGTAGCTGTAGTGGCGGTAGCCGCATTGCCAGTTATGGAGATACCCCACGAACCGGAAGCACCACCACCTGTTTTCGTCGGAGCGTAGTCATTATAATTACCAGCATGAAGTATATTTTTTGCCTTATAGGTAAGCTGAGTTTCAGATACCGTTAAGTTATTAGAAGTAGTCCACGGCTCAGAAGTCCAACCGATAAATCCTCTCGGAGAAGCGTTGTTTGCAGTGAAGCAACCAATACCAAATTGAGTGGCTGCATAGCTCGCTGTCTTCCAATATAATCCTGTAGCATTGTTAGCTGATGCGTTATTAAGATAATGAAGACTATTTTGTCCCATTCTTATGGATGAAGAGAACGTTTTTGTTCCTCCAATAGTTTGGGTATTTGTAATATCAACAAAAGTAGTACCCTTCGTTACTGTAATAGCCGTACCGGACTTGGCAACCGAAGTCACTGCATTGCCTGAACCGGTAGTGGTTACCGTCAATGCAGAACCTCCTTCCAAAGATTTCACTCGGGTATTCAAGTCATTACCCAACTTGGCAGATAGCACATACCCGGCTTTATCAGCAGAGTAGTCATCCCAGGCATCAAGACGATCATAGTCGCTACCGCCACCTCCTTCACCTGTACCAGGATTAAGCCCCATAGATGACAAGAACCCCGTAGCGTACAGGCCCGCTGTCTTACCAGAAGTTGCATGAGACAATTCCAAACCATCTGCTGTTGATCTTAACCAATAATCACCGATACGAATACCTCCCATAAAAGTAGCGGAACCGGTCACATACAAGGAAGAAGACAAAGTAGCGGCACCACCAACTCTTAGTTGTTTAGCCACGGCTAACCCTCCTGCTGTTTTAATGGCAGCAGCTGTGGTGGTAGTCGCGTCTGTAGTATTTGTTACGTTTAGAATCCCCCCAATGTTTGTACCATTTGACATCGTTACAGCACCGGTACTGTTATTAATAGCCAAGGGTCTTAAACTATTGTAAGTGCCGTACTGATCATCTTTGTTAGTCAACAAAAAATAGGAGGAATTACCATCGTTATATATGAAAAAGCCATAGCTACCATAAATGGCACGGAAAGCCTTAGCTGAGGTTGATTGTATTTCGCCAGAAGCAAGTATTCTTGAAGTCGTTGCCAGACCTGCTACGTTAAGTAATTGGGTATATACACCTGACCAGCGATTAGTGGTTGTACCATTTGTTAATGTATTATTTGCTCCGGGATATATACTTCCGGCTGTACTCATAAGAATACCACTAGCATCATTTCCGGCTCTGGTAATATATAAAATATCTCCTTTTCGGTATATACGAGCAGTAGTTCCTGTACCATCATAGATAGAGATACCCGTTGTTGCGCTATCACCCTTAACATTAATACCCGCTGTCATTGTGGTATAAGTGTACCCAAAGTGTCCTGCACCGGTTACTGCAAGTCTGCCTGTTACCGATGTATCTCCGAAGAACTCATCCATCCTAGCGGGTGTATCAATATTGGTGTATCCGGTCTCCGAAGTAATCAAAGAGATGGTAGAAGTTCCTCCCCAAATAGTCTGATTACTATGTCCTGTATAAATTGTTTTTAGATATACTTTGGGATAATACCATGTAGTAGCCGTAGTTCCTAATAGAATAACACATTTACTACCGTTATATGCTAAACGTACACCTTTACTGTAAGCACCTTTCGTATGGTATCCAATATTTACCCATTTCGCACTACTTGCAGTTCCACCACCATTATAATTATATGCACCAATTGTAATGACAGAAGCATTCGCAGTCGTATTATATTCATATATCCATATTTCATAAATATTCATACTGGAAGTCCATCCATTCGGTAGTGTAATACAGATAGTTCCTGTTGCCGGATTACCTGAATTATCAAAATAACCTGAGAAGTTGTTGATACGACCACTTCTTGCAACTAGGCTTTCAACTCCGAGCAATGTTCCGGTTATATTGGCTGTTCCATTAAAGGACTGACCCCACAAAGTTCTGGCTGTTTGTAGAGAAGTAGCTGTAGAAGCATTTCCGGTTAAATTACCAGTAACGTTACCGGTAACATTACCTACTAAAGCACCTCTAAAAGTTGGAGCAACGATAGATGCAGAAGCAGGGGTTAATGTCTTGCTGGTATATCCTTCTGGAATGCTACCTGCGGTCAATGCTGTAGATAAATTCCATGTAGTATTAGCTCTACCTACCAAAAAGACATTGAATGTTGCACTCGTCATTGCACCTCTTGACCTCGCTTCTAAATAGGCATAATTACCGGAATAAGTCGTATGGTAAACCAAGCGGAATTGGTCTATGGATGCAGTTGAATAATTAGAACCTCCTAATTGAATAAGACTTGGATTGCTAGCATAATTGGTAGATACCTGCAACAAGAACGTAGAATGTTGTCCAGATACCGTTACAGATATAAAGAATAACGAATTTGTTGTATTTATATTTTGCCCTGTAGAAGCTAATCTATACCATCCTTGCGCTGTTGTAGTACCTGTATATGTTACATTTCTACCGTATGCAGCATTTATCTCATTAAGATTAAATGAAACGGCTGCACTACCATTAACGCTTTTGGTAGCAGCACCGATAGTGAAGTTACGAGCCGTTCCCCAGTTTGCGGTTGTTATATTCGCTGTTCCATCAAAAGAAGTGCCGTTTATGGTACGTGCTGTTTGTAACTTGGTTGCCGATGCAACATTGCTAGTAACAAAGGCGAATTTATACCAATCGCTCCATGTTGTACTATTATGATATCTTGTAAATAAATTCGCACCATTTACAGCTAAATGCGTTGTATATCCACCAGCAGAGCGTAATACTAATAAACCAAAGCTGTCTACACCCTCCGGCTTATTAGCTACAGTGTTTCCTCCACCAGCACTATATGTCCTACCTGAATAGCTACTGTAAGTATAGGTATCCAAATCTTCGTTTGTCAAGACAGTCTCTAGCAGCCTCTTGGAATACCCTGTAACAGATACGCCTAATGTTGTAGAACATTGAGTGATTGTACCTGCGTTCATGTAAACCGGAAGGGAAGAAGAGCCTACGGTCGCAGTGGAAGCAGTCGGAGTACCTGCATTCAAGTAGAAGAACTTTGTATTGGAACCAACGGTCGCTGTTCCCAACTTCGTGATAAGAGAAGTGTAGTTCCCTGTATGAAGAAGCTGTACAAAACTACCCCATACCATTTTAGAACCATCTCCGTAACCAGTACGTAAGTATAATTGATTTAATGCCGATGCACCCGTTGCATGAAACAGGTCAACAACCGCTTGTGATGAGGACAAGGTAGAAGACGTACTTCTTTGCCAACGAATTGTATGACCGTAATTGCTCGGATAACCTGTATCAGTAGTAGAGCTTACCTGATTATAATATAATCCTGAACCTTGCATTAAGGTATTAGCTACCGCATTATCCTGATTAGCGTAAAGCCTTTTTGAATAACCGGTAACATCTATACCCCAAGTTCCTGTTGCCCCAGTTCCTGCCTTCAATGGATATTTCCCATCCGATTCAGTCTTGGTATAAGCATTTGTAATTCCGTATCCGGCTATCGTAGTAGGCTTACCAGTCAACGAGCCAAAAGCAAGATCGCCTTTAGTAACCGTGATGACAGTACCATTCTTTGTCACATCCTTAACTACCATACCGCTTCCGGATGGAGTCACAGTAACAGCCGCACCATTTTCAAGGCTTGTTACACGGGTATTCAGATCATTACCTAATCCGGCGGATAAAACCCATCCAGCCTTGGACGCGTCATAATCGGTCCATGTATCTAAGCGGTCGTAATCCGAACCTCCGCCACTGCCTGTCCCTAAATTCAATCCCATGGATGACAGGAACTGTTCCGTATATAAACCGTATTTAGCTTTTATCGCATATACCGGAGCCGATGCAGTTCCGATGTTTACCTTTTCGAACAGGTCGTCAAACGTGGCTTTAGTTAGAAAGGTAGTACCTTTGACTAAGGTAATGATGTGGCCGGAGACAGTAGCACTTGTAACGGCATTTCCGCTGCCACTATAGGCTACATCATTAACCCCGTCCGTAATACCGAAACCGGCCAATGTTGTAGGATTACTACCAGCTGTTACACGGCCGTATGCATCAGTAGTGGTTTTAAAATACGTTCCAGCCGTGCCTACCGCTTTGAGGTTCAGAACACCGGATGAGATTGCCAGCGTTGTCCCTACCTTCACACCTCCAAGAACGCTAGCGGATGCTGTAGGTAACGTATAGGTGTAGGTCGCTGATAGTTTTCCATCAGAATCTATACTCAGACGGTCGCCTACAATTATACCCCCTAATGCCTTGGTTGTAGCGGCTGAAAGATTTATTGTGCGATTAGCGGCCAAGGTGCCACCTCCATTAAGACCGGTACCGGCTGAAATAGTTATAGTCTTATCCGCCTTAGTTCCAATAGCGGTTAATAAATCTTCTATCTGATTGACATTGCCCTGTAATACATCCGCTATTTCCTTTAATGTATCAAATGCCTCGGGAGCACCATTAACCAAAGCGTTAATTCTGGCATCAAGATCCGCTATCGTAGCATAATCTTTAGAAGTAACCCATAATTGGGTAGCATAACCGGCTTTGGAGTGGTCCCCCCAACCGAAAGCGGTATTCCAATTTGCCTTATCTGCTGATGTTGCAACCAGGTACCCTTTATTATTTACCCAAGACTCCGTAGCATATCCAGCCAGACTTTGATGCTCGGTGAGGAATGTAGCTTTAGAGAAGGTTACTGTATTCCCATTCTGGGTAAACCCGGATAGTCCGTTGCCAGTTCCACTTGTGGTTAATGTTATAGCTTTTGATTCAAGAGAACTTACCCTTGTGTTCAAATCCCATCCTAACCCGGCTGATAATACATATCCGGACTTATCGGTGGAGTAATCATCCCATGAATCGAGTCTGTCATAATCAGAAATTCCACCCCCGCTTCCTGTATTTATGCCTTTGGATGAAATATAAGAGTTGGTATAGAAACCTACCGGCTCCGAATTATGATCAGCTGGTCTTATTCCTTTATTCTCTGTATCACGGACGAACCAGGAAGCAATAGCCGCATTGAATTTACTTTGGAAATCAGATATATCCATTTTCTGATCCAAAGCATTCTGCAATCCTGTTATCTTAGAGATAGCAAGTGTAGGAATGTCCGAAGCTATAAGGGTAGTTCCAGCCGTAATACGACCGTAAGTGTCTACTGTAACCTTTGTGTACGTCCCGGCCGTAGCTATGCCGGATTTCAGATTAAGTACACCATTGGCTATGGACAAAGTTGTTCCAACCTTAACCCCGCCTAATACAGAACCGGATGCTGTAGGAAGAACATATTTATTGGCTCCAGCTTCTATTCCGTTAAGCTTATTCAGAAGAGTATCTGTAAAGTCGTTTGCTGAGAGTCCCTTGCCTTCAACCTTATCAACCTTTTCAGCCAGGAGGGTAGTCACTGATGAAGTTGTGGCATAATCGGCCAACTTTGTATTAACCCATGCCTGGGTAGCATATCCGGATAAGGAAGGGATATCGGATTTCTTTGCGTAATTGTTCGTAGTAAGATAATCACTCAACTGAGTTTCATTCAATCCGATATCGCTGAGATTAAGGCTTTCCCAATGTGTTGCCCCCTTGCGCTGGACCATGATACGGTCAACAGTCGGAATATCATCCGCCCAGGAGCCGACATTATTCAGCTCTCCCAAGGAAGAAGCACCTCCCGCACTGCCACCCGCACCGGTATTCACACCTTTGGCAGACATGTAAGAATCAGAATATATACCTACAGCTTCAGAATCATAATCAGCCGGATGCAAACCTTTATTGGCCGTATCACGTACAAACCAACGCTGCATGGCCTTGTCAAACTCTGTAACAAAATCCGCCTTATTTACTTTATCATCAAGCGCAGCCTGAAGGCCTGTGATCTTTGAAATACCGAGTGCCGGAATATCACTGGCGGATAAGGAAGAGCCGGCAGTCACACGGCCGTAAACGTCCGTCGTTACTTTCGCATAAGTTCCGGCAACCGCCACTTCCGGAAGATCAAGAACTCCTGTTGCGGAAGCGGTCAGTGTAGAGCCGATCATCACACCACCAAGAACAGCTGCCTTGGCAATAGGAAGGATATATTTGTTTGCGCCCTCAGCAATACCGTTCAATTTCTGGAGAAGAGTATCGGTGAAATCATTATGAGACAATCCCATCCCGGACACCTTATCCACTTTCTTTTCCAGTGCAGTATTTACCCATGACTGTGTTGCATAACCATTCAAAGATGGTATGTCACTTTTTTGGGCATAATTATTCTCCGTCAGATAGCTACTTAAAGCGTCTTCATCCATTCCTGCTTTTGCAGCATACCACTTGCCGTCTGAACCATAAGTTAATACTTTTCCTGTTTCCGCTCCAAGTACACCGGTTCCGCTTGCATTCTGAGAAACGTCATTCAATTGGTACAGTGCAGTAGCCCCTTCTCCAGAGCCTCCCCCGGCATTCGGATTAAGGCCTTTTGATGACAAATATTCATCCGTCCACAATCCAAACTTAGCTTTAATGGACGTGATGACAGACCCCATATCGTTAATGGATACCTCCGAACTGTCTTCACCGATAAAACCGAATACTTTAGCAAGGAAGGCAACGTCTACTTTCTTTGCAAGAGCAGTATTCAGCGCCGTAGTGGTTACATAACTGCCCAGTTTAGTGTTTACTTCAGTCTTTGTATAAGCGTCTGTAATACCATACCCGGATAACGTTGTTGCTTTGTCAGCTTTGACAGCCAACAAGTCTGCCAACGTAGATGTCTGCGTCTGACCAGCCAGGAATGCTTCTAGTTCTTTCCACTTATTGATTATACCATCTGTATCGGAGCCTTCAAGAAAATCATTAAGCTTATCAGAGACAGCCTTCAGAGAACTAGCCGTTGCATAGCCCTGGCTATTAACCCACGATTGAGTTGCATAGCCGCTTAAAGCGTCTGAAGTTATATAATTTTTGCCCAATACCCAGCTTTGAGTCGCATAACCTGAGAGTGAAGGAATATCACTCTTTTGAGCGTAGTTGTTATCTGTCAGGTATTTGCCTAAGGCTGTTTCATCCAAACCAACCGCATCGGCAGCGTACCATTTACCGTCATTTCCATAGGTCAGGACCTTACCTGGACCTGCACCGAGAACACCTGTTTCTGAAGCGTTCTTTGCTACGTCATTGAGCTGGTAAAGGGCGGTTGCACCACCTTCGCCGCTACTTCCTCCTGAACCTAGAGCTAAACCTTTAGCGGATAATGCCTTTTCAGAGTAAACATTATACTTTGAATAGATAGTGTCTGCATTATTAGGATCAAATTTCCACATATCCTTAATAGATGCAAAACCTTCAAGCATCAATTGCTGAGTGCGATTATAAGCCTGAGTCAAAGAATTTGTGGTACTATTCAAAATTGCCAATAAGTTGATATCCTCATTAGCAGAAGCTACCTCTTCTTTTATTTCTTGAGTATTTCCTTTTATCTGCTCATTACCAACTGTAATAGTCTGCTCAATCTCAAAGTCTAACTTCGTAACTAATTTAATTACTCTGGTAGGGTAAGAATAATTTCCATTCTTATAGATAACATTACGTCCTAATGACAAATTGGGATTATATTCTTTAAAGGCTATCGGATTAGAGGAAAATTGATAATTGTTTAAGTCAGATGACATGCGCTCCATTTCCCTACTTAGAGTCGCCTCCAATTCCAAATAAGCCGATGCTGTATATTCTTCCGGCATGCGGATATTGAAAAGAATAATTTCATTACCATCAACTGGAACGAGATTATTTATCATAGGAATAACAAGAGAATCCTCTTTTACAAAAAGAATCTCATAGTCTCCTTCCTTTATTTGAATAGGAGTTCCGTCCGCACTAGATACAGCCTCACTCTTATCGTGATAATTCAACTCAAACTCACGACCAGAAAGAGGACCATCTTGAAAATGGACAGACAATTTTTTACCAGAAATAAGCATACCTTGTGGGTTGGCATCCTTATCATAGATAGTATTATCAAAGATAAAATCTGGAATTTGAAAATACCAAATGGCATATTGGTCATATATCGGCGCTCCTTCTTCATTCGTTCCGACTTGAACTTTATTTCCTTCAGAATCCAAAGTCCACATTAACCGCATGCGCACATCGGAAATCTTCAACTGAGAAAATGGATATATATCATCGAAAATAAGAACCTTGCTAAATATCTCATCTGATGAAAGATTATCTCGTATGTCCTTATATCCACCTGGATATTTGTCAGGGTCAAGCGTTAGGCGTTTATTTACAAGATTATTTACATTGGATCCCTTGTAATCCTGTACAATATTTCTTGTGGAACCAAAGGCATAAAAACGAGTATAATAACCTTCCTTACCATAAGTTACTGATGGAGTCTTTACATTATTACCTACCTCTAAAGCAACTGTCTCCCCATGCGAAGCCTTGGAAAGATGGATAACTTTATTAATCTTATCAACCCACCATTCAGTTTCAAAAGCATTTGCAATCTGATTCAATGCAGAGAATATATCAGTAGTTTGGAAAGATAAGCTCGTGGATGCAGGCAATGAATCACCAACCGAATAAGTCCAAGTCTCACCTGTCTCATTCTTAATGGCATCCACTACAACTGACATAAAGTTAGCAGGGTTATCGGTAAGGCTCCAATCTGGTTCACGGTTACTTATAGTATCATCCACATAGGTGTACATAAAGAATGGAGTTTTGCCCCATATCATTATCTTAGATTGGAATTGTGGCTGATAAGTAAACTCTAATTCGTCCTTCTGTGTAGGAGAATAAGGTTCAAGAAGAGAATACTTTTCACCCTTATATTCGATATAACTTCCAGCAGGAAGAATATCCCTACTACTAGAATTCCATGACAATTGTATGTAGTCCGATTTCATCAGTTCCTCTACATGTTCACACTCTCGGGAGACAGAAACTGATAATATAATATTGCCTTGTATATCTTTTATATCCATCTTCTACAAATTAGAACACCCAAAGGTCGGAGATAAAAAAAAGAAGCCCTAAAAAACAGGACTTCTATAACAAACAATTGGCAAAAGGTTTGTTTTTAACTACGATTTGCGGGATTAGGCTCCAGAAATTTGATTGATAATTTGCCAAATGTACGCGCCGTGTTTTGGGCATACGATATGCTCTTGCCTAGATAAACCAAGTTATAAACATCAGTGCTATCAGCCGGGACCTTAATTGTCATCGCGCCTTTATATAACTCATCATAAAAGGCTTTCTTTTTTGTCCGGTAATCTTCTTGAGATTTTCCCGTTAAAGTGAAAGACAAAGTAACTTCCCGAGAATCAAGCTTTGCATTGCCAGTAAATACTCGCTTACCGTTTTCCAGACGACTTTCATTTTCTATGTATTCTTTCATAGAAGCAGGAGCGCATAATGCGTCTAAAAACCCGATATCCATTCTGATACCCCATGACGCATACGCATCTTTGCCATTAATCAATAAATCTGCCATATTTACGTTTTTATAATTTATTATCCATAGTCTTCTTCACATCAGACAGGCCGTTAACCATCTTCTTAAACCCTGTAGATGCAGTTTCTGACATGATTTCTCTTTCCATATTGGCATTAGCCTGCAATGTCCTCACCTCGTCCACTATCCCCTTCAACGTGGAAACATCATAGGCAATGGATTCAATCTGTTTTGTAGGAAAGACTACGCTAAACTGTGGCTGTACACTATTCACCGCTACATTTCTTGCTTCCCCGGCAATGTCAGGAACCTTGTAAGTTGCACTTATGGAGGCATGTATCTTTGCCAGCCAGTCATTGGTAATGATTGATTGATTCTTAATCTCTTCTCCGGCTACCTGCAAAGCGGTAAACCGACCATTCAACTCGTCCGCTGTATCTTGAGACATGGTTTGAAATCCCCGGGAAGAAGAATCTTGTGAAGTTGCAGAAGAATCCCATCCGAAAGCCTGGCTCATATTGTCTCTAGCTTGGACCATTTCCTCCACAAGATCTTTATAAGCCTTTTGAATATCACGGGCTTCATCTTCTGTAATCTCCACACCTTTTTCAGAATCTTTATCTCCAGCTTTTACCCACATATTATACAATTCATCAATTCTCTTTTTGTAGTTCTGGGCAACCATAGCCGCAAGAATGGACTTTCTCAAGTATTCACCAAAGTTTTCTGCCATGTCTTCAGCAGACATATCCATATCAGAAAGCATGTCAATGAATTCATTGTAAAAGCTATCAAATGAAACACCTGTAATAGCCTCATTCAATGCATCTCTGAGTTTTTCCGATTCTTCCCTACAATCAATAATAGCCTGTAAGCTATCAGTTATTTCCTCCGGTATCTTGGACCACGCTTCCGGGAATTGAGTCTGCACTAAATAAAGCTCCTCTCCCGTTAAGTTATATAAGTCCTGAACCTGAGTAATATTTTTCCCCAATGCCTTAGATAAATCCTCAAAACGTCCCTTTCCCGCTTCAACACCACTTTTTCCGGCTGATTTACGCCCACTAAGACGCTCATTTGCACGATAAGCATAAGTATGAGAGGATATACCACCTCCGGCCTTACCTCCCGCTTCAGCTAACTTACGATAATTTTCAATCTGCCTCTCTAATAAATCGTTAGCTTCTTTGTAAGATTCCAAGGAAGAAAATCCACCGCCAAATACAATCTTCTCTTTGCTTTTCTCAATTATGTCTCCATAGATTTCATTGATTGATCCCAATTCCTCTTTTAGGCTTTCGTAATACTCCGTAGCACTACTTCCGGCAAATAAAGACGCTATTTTGGTTGCTATCTGTAAAGCTGCACCAATAATGGCAAGAATGACAGAAGCATTTTCAACCATTTTTATAGCTTTCTCAGCCGCAGTAGCAGTAGCCAACATAGACCAAGATGAACTATCTGAGACTTGCACTATACCGTCAATCATTTGCAGCGTTGATGTTGTGATACCACCTGCCGCTGAAAGAATCTCTCCCGCAGTTCCTCCTACTGTTTTTCCTATTTTGTCAAATTCTCTTTCGACCTTAGAGAGAGTATTGTACAAATCTTGCCATTCCTTCTTACTACGCTTATCAGGAGAAGTACCAGTTTCTTTCTTATTTATAGCTTCTTCTAATGAAGCAACCTTTGCCCTTTGAACCGCCAATTGGGGATTATTGGGGTTGAGAAACTCCATGCGTTCCAATTCCTTCTCTGCATTGACCAATAACTTTCTCAACTGCTCCAATGCCATATCAGCAATCCCGTCAGCCCAAGACTGAAACGTATCTTCACGCATGGCAAACTCGCTATCTATCGCCTTGTAGGTTTCTTCCCGTTGATATTCCAGTTCTGCCTTTTGCGCTTCAGTCCCACCGGATTCTTCTAACTTTTTAAGATCAGCATCGAACTTCTTCTTTGCATCCAAACGTTTAGTAACATAGTCCTGATACGTGATAAGGATATCTTTGTAATATTCGGCTAAATCATTCCCCTGTCTTTCAATGGTAGCCTTGGTTATTTTCTCAAAGATGGAAGTATCAACAGTTACGGTAGAGGCATCAAAGGTTTTCTTCTTATATTTTTTGTCCTCTTTAGCTTTTAATTCTTCCTGTGCGTCAAATATTTCTTTTTCTTCTTGTATTCTAGCGCGAATATACTCCTGCTTCTGACGCTGGATTTCTTGTATCTCCCTCTCGTGATCCAATCTCATTTGAGCTTGCACCTTTTCAGAACCCTCAGCCATTGCGTCAATTCTCACTTGGGCGGCTTGGTATTCTAAATCTTCTTCTTGACGTTTGCGTTCAATAGCCAGCTTCTGCCTTAGTTGGGAAATCTTATCTTCTTGACCGGAAATAGCATTCAAAACATTAACAGATGGTGAAGAAGATAATTTCTTCTGCAAAGATTCAATTTCACTATTCAATTTATTATATTCATCAGATCCGATAACCAGCTTGTCTAGTAATTCGTTTTTTTCTGCTATAGCTTTTTTAATTGCTGCCCTACTCCCCTCTGTATATTCTTCTGTTGCTGAAATACTTGCATCTTCAAGAATTTTAGCCCCTTTGCGTTCAGATTCCGCAGCATTAGTATATACCCCCTCTATTTCTTCCCTCAACTTATCTATATCCTCTTTTTTTCTTGATTTTTTAAGATTATCAACTTCCGTATAATATCCTCCACCAAAACTTGATGTCTGAATAAACGTACTTACCTTTTCAGGCATACTTTTATATTCTTCCTCTGCTTTTATCAACTCTTTTATCTTATCCTGAGCTGTAGCTAGATATGCAACAGCTTTTGCTTTTTCAATCTGCGATTCTATAAAAGCCTTTTTCCCCTTATTCAATAAGTTTTCTGCATCTGATACACCTGTTATTGCAGTTTCAAGCTCTTGAAAGTCCTTTTTATAATCTCTCACAAACTTTTCTTTAGCTTTCAAATCATCGCCAAGCCTATTCCATTTTATAGAAAGTTCTTCTATCTTTGATATAGGTTTAGATGCTGTATCCGCTATAGATTTATTAAATTCTTCGGATTGTTTTTTCAATTCTGATTGCCCTCGGCTAAACGCCCATAAAGCTCCGACTACACTTGCAATGGCAGATGCTAATAACAAATACGGATTAGCCTTCGCTACCGCATTTAATGCAGATTGCGCAAGAGTTGCAGCCTTAGTAACAATTATACCCCTTCCCTCGGAAGCCGTTTTTATATTTATAGCGGCTGTAGCGGCTTTTGTCTGTAAGACTTCAATACCTCTCATTAATGCACTTTCCTTTTGCAAAGAGTTTTGTATTTTAGTAATTGCACTACTTGCCACATAAGCAGCCTGCAATTTAGTTTGTACCTCAAGTAAATCTTCTTCCGATATACCTAATAATTTCGCTGCACCGGTAGCCGCGCCAAAGCCAGATACTATTAAATTTATTCCTTCACTTATGCTGGTAAAATTAGATGTATCACTTGCACGTACATTGACTGCCCGATTTACATCAGCCATAGCATCTTTTAGTTGGGCAGCTTTATTTGTTAAATTAGTAATTTTTTGATCCAGTTCTTTCCCCGCACTTGATTTTTTCTCCGCATCTGTCATATCACGATATCGGAGAGTTAAAGTTGCAATTTCTTCAATAAGTCCACGTTGCTCAGCTCTTAATCCCTTCGTAGCATTTTCATATTGACCAACTTTTCTTTGATGTTCACCAATAGTGCCAGACAACTCCTTTATTTTATCATCAGCTTGTTGGATAGAAGCGGTAAGCTCTTTCCCAAAAGAGCTTTCAAGTTCTTCTGGAGACAATCCTTTCCACACATCCTTCATTCTACTTAAAGACTGTGCCAATGCGTCAACAGAACCAGGAGCCGCCATCTCTAGTTTTATATCCTTCTTGACCGCTTGCCTTAGTTCTGCTATTGCAATTTTACTTCTTTCAATATTTTCAGTTAGTTCTACAAAACGTCTATTTGATTCATCAGTCCTTGGAGCTTTTTCCAACTCTTTCAATTCCTTTTGATATGATCTCATTGCTTCCTGCTCACGAAGCATACGGGTTATATTATTACTCCTTACTCCGTCAATCGCCTCTATTGCAATTTTTAGTTCTTCATACGCTTTTGCCTGTGCCTTTATACCATCTGTCTCTAATGTTGTATTGGAAATTACATTTTGTGAGGAAGGGCTTGAAGTTTCTTTAGCCGCACTTGATAATCTGTTTTGTGATTGAATAATTTTTTCAGTAGCATCATTTATGCGTTTAACCGAAAGCATTATTTTGCCTTCTTCCTCACCCATTTTTTGTACCAATGCACTGTATTGCCCCATGAGAGACTTTAGCTGTGCCTCTATATTCTCTTTTATGTCAAGATTAACTCTAACATCAATACCCGTCAAAGACTTTTTTATGCTTTCTATTTCAGCTTTTAATTTTTGAAGTTTTTGAATGTCACTTGAAACATCCGATATAATTCCTGCCATATTAGTTTACTTTTTCCTAATTATTGGCTAAAATTACAATATACTAAACCCAAAGCACAGTAATCTAATGATTAATAATAAACCTTTTGCTGGATGTTCGGGATTAACAAAAAAGGTTGTGCCAGCGTTTTGACACAACCTTTAAAACAAAAAATTACTATTATTATTTTTTATCCCAATACTTTTCAAACAATTCAATTTCACTTCTATCAAAAGTGCCCACTTCTACTATTCCACCAGCAACTTTACATTTATATTTTCCATCTATTGTAATAGCACATACTTTTAATTGTCGTTCATTTTTTAATTCAACGACTGAATCACCAACTTTTATATCGCTTTGAAAGTCATTATCTATTATATTCTTATTAGAGATCTCTTGTTCAAATTTCATTTCCATTATATTTTTCACCTTTTTTACGTCATTAGTCATTCCCCATACTTTGAAAAACAAAATGATTTGAAGTATTCCAAATATAATAATGATAATTGAGACAAAAAGCATAATTCCTTCCATAATCGTGTATTTTTATTGTTAATATTAGTCACAAATAAACAAGTTAGTACACAGAAAAGCAAATTTATTCCTACTTTTCTTTGATTTCTGTCACAATTTTCTCCAATTCGGCTATTGTATTGGCTTTATAGAAGTCTCCTTTGTGTAACGTAAAAGCAAAAAGCCCCGTTCCATAGATTCGGGGATAAAACTATTAAAGATGCAGTTTTGCAATAAATAATAAATACAGGAAGAACAAAGCCAAAGAGTAGCTTAATAATTCCTATTCCCTTTATTATTTCCTATGGTAACAAGTCAACAATATATTTCGTCGTAATTAAAACCGTTTTAAAACAATGAAGCCCGTCCGGGATTGATGGGACGGGCTTTATTATTCCAATTCGGATATGTCATTGCCTTTTATATATTATAACATCCCCGTCACTTGAAGCAGTTAGCTTATCTCCATTAACACTAAAATAGACAGTTTCAGATTCGCCATCTTCGTATTGCGTAATAAGCTTGTCGCCATCTATAAACCAAGTAAACGCCTCTTTACCTAGATCACTTATAATACCTTCATCGGTTGTCCAAAAATAGCCAGAATGATCAGATTTAAATTGCACATGGTGTACTTCGTATTCATAATCGGTATCTTCTACCCATGTACCGATTAGTGCCTCTTCTTTGTTATCATCATCGTCTGAACAAGACGAAAACGTAAACATTATCATTGGCAGCATTGCCAGTATAAACAAAATCCTTTTCATATAAATGTGTTTTAGTTAATTAATATGCCGCAAAGTTAAGTGATACAAAATTAAATAACAAAATATTTTACAGTATTTTTTACAAGTATTTTTTTATGTTTTACAACACACGATGTAAAAACAAAAAAGCCCCCAATGCGGGAGCTATTATTGTCTTTTAGTCAATGACACTATTCTGGTTCGTAACCCTCGTAATAGTATGATTGCTCAATTCCTTTAAATATGATTTCTCGATCTTCTATTTGATCGGTTAACGCTTGATTTATCAAGGTGCGGAGTTCAAGGTCGTTTATCGGACTTCTCTCCATTGCCTGAAGATATAGATGTTTATCTATCCTCTGCCAGTCTACGACCTTTTTAAGTTGCTTTTTAAGGATCATGTCAAGCCATATACGGGTAGATCGTCCATTACCTTCCATAAATGGGTGAGCAATGTTCATTTCGACATATTTGGCGATAATCTCCTCAAATGTACTTTCCGGCATTTTTTCTATTACTGGGAGAATTGCATCAAGGTACAAGCAATTAGCAAATCGGAAATTGCCCTTTGCTATATTTAATGTACGCACCTTTCCGGCAAAGTCATATAGCCCGTCGAACAGGTATTTATGAATATCACACAATCCTTTTACTGTGCCGACTTCAATATTGGAGATATTTCCTGTGTCAAAGAGCGCATGGGCTTTTACAAGGCTCAGTTTATCTATTTCGTTTGTAGTCATTACATTTTAGTTTAAAGATTTTCCGCTAACTTCTTAAGATCATCCTTGCTCGTAACTTTGTGAATGATTCCATCTAATTCAATATAGCCGTTTATGTTGGTTGGCTCCTCGAACAGTTCGGTTATTCTCACATTTAGGGCACTGGCGATTTTCTCCAATGTCTCTTTTGTTGGATTGCCGTTAATTGCTTTAGATAATCCGACTGCCGAAAGCCCTATTCTTTCAGCCAGTTCTTTTTGAGTTATTCCTGCTTGCTTGCAAATCTCCAATATTCGTAACTTCATAATTATACTTATAGTTTATTTCTTGCAAATATATAAAATTATAGTATTAGTTGCTATTTCTTGAGTAAAAATATACTATAAGTATATCTAATTAATATTTATTAACGGTGTAGCATCCTTTTGTATTATATTTATAGTTATATTTGCGGTGTAATAATAAAACTAAATGTTTAACGATTTGCATGTTATACAATTATGAAACGCTACAATTTAAGTAAGATCATGAAAGAAGCTCATAAGATTGCAAAATACATGAGATTATACAACTGCAAAACTTGGGGCGATTGCTTACGTGCCGCATGGGCACAGGAAAAGAGGAATGTGAAAAGAGCGGAAGCGTCACAAGCAAAGAAAGAAGCTATGAAAGAGGCTTTATCTCAGACCGGCCAAAGAAGTTCTTACGATTACCTTAATGTACCTTTATCCGCTTACTATTCCAACAATAATAGAGGGCGCTTCGGTTCTTGCTACGTAGGTGATTAATTATTTAATAACAATGTGGGCAGGTGTTCGTGGCACCTGCCCACTGTAAACAACTTAAAAATATGAATAACTCAGTTATTTACAGCTACAAAGGTAGCGAAATTTCTTTTATGAATGGCGAAAACGTGCTAATAAATGCCACTCAGATGGCAAAGCCGTTCGGCAAACGTCCAAATGACTATTTGGTATTACCTTCTACAAATCAGCTAATTAGTGCCATTACAAGAAAATCTGGTATTGCTGAAAATCAATTAGTTATAACTGAACGTGGCGGACTGAATCCCGGTACTTGGATGCACGAAGATGTTGCTATAGACTTTGCTCAATGGCTTTCAGTTGATTTTCGCTTATGGGTAAATGACCGTATCAAAGAGTTATTAAAGACTGGTGTCACCACCATCTCCAATGACGACGAAGCCATTGCCTACGCCATGCAAGTGCTCAGAAAGCGATTAGAGGTTGCCAAAGCTGAAAAGGAGCGCCTACAGGCAGAGAACCAACTACAAAGTGAGCAGTTAAGACTAGCGGCTCCGAAAGTGAAGTACGTGGATGAAGTATTGCAATCATCTCAAACTTACACGAGTACGCAGGTGGCTAAAGAATTGGGTATGAGAGAAGCGGAACAGCTTCATAAGGCGCTTAAATCGAAAGGTATCATGTTTAAGCAGTCCGGGCAATGGATGTTGACGGCAAAGTACAGTGAGAAAGGTTATACCAAACCTCGTACAGTTACTTTTCCACGTTCAGATGGTTCGCAGGGAACCAATACAATTACCGTCTGGACTGAAAGAGGAAGGGCTTTTCTGCATTATTTATTTGACAATCAAAATTAACCGGCATGATAGAGATCGTATTAATATTAAGTAGTCTATACATAGGGTATAAAGTGTTTAGAAAGGCAGGAGAGCGATTTTTTTATTAACCCAAACTAATACTTACATTATGAATACATCAACAATATTCCAGCGTATAAACAATGTACTTGAAGCTGGAGAAGCAATAGCAGAAAGGAATGAAAGAGCCGCAGAGAGAAACGAACGAGTTGCGAGAATGAACGTGCAGCAATCCAGGAAAATTAAGGCGCTTGTCGATCTGTTTGAAGAATCATACGGATATGTCTTTGAAAAGCGGGTAGCCAATATGGGCATCATTCGATGCAATGGGAACGCGAATTCAGGCTCATTCAACCTATGGAATTTGAACCGACATCTAGCACCACATAAATGATAATCAAGGGATGCGCAAGGCTTTCGACCAGCGTATCGCGTTGACGCCCCGCCAGTAACACGGCTGGCGGGAAGGTGGTGATAATATCCTTCACACGATTATTAGAACAGCCCTGGGCTTAGGTCCGGGGCTTTTTTTGTCTAACAACAAACAATCTTCTTTATCTCCTCTCCTTTAGCTATGAAAGATGTAAAAAGAAAACTCATTTACCAATTAATTTCCCTAATTCCAGAATCCCAGAATCAATTACATCATACCCCTTGGCTGACACAAAGCTAGCGTAATCCATTCCCGCAACGAGGATGAAAGCATATCCCTTCTTCCCCGATATTTTTGAGCGGGCAAGTTCCAGCCCCTTTTGGCTACCCTCTGATCCATCGCCATATTTACCTTTGGCCCAGAAAGAAACACGCTTTCCTCCTTTAGTGGTAAACTCTACTTTCTGCATATTCTCACCACGCCCTTGAACTTTCTGGAAACCGCCTTCTTTGATAATCTTTCCATCATAAGCAATTATGTACCCAATTGAGCTTCTCAAATTACCAGTAATATTTTCGTAATTGCCCCTTTGTATTGCCTCTTGACAAGCCAACTCGCCAGCCTCTATTAACCGATTGATATAGGCTGCTTCTATTTCTTGTTCAAATTCATCCAATCCCGATATGTCACCTCTGAATCTCATGCCATTTTTTTCTGTAAAGTTATCCCCCTCCCCACATCTTCCCCAATTTAAGAGAGGATAATAACAAACAAGGAGAAGATTGTTCGCTAATACTAGAGTATGGTGTTGCAGGTGGAGAATCCAATAAAGATAGATATGCAAACAAAGATGCTGGTTCAAGTGTTTTTAGAGATGAAGGTGTATATGTAGTTGGCAATGATCTTAATAATACTGATAATGACATTGATAGAGATTTAATTAATGATTTTTGATATTATTGTTATTGTTAGTTGTGACGTTATCACTATATTTGCAGCGTCAAACTATTAATAAACATGCTTATGATACATACAAATCCAAATCCCCGAATGAGCAAAAGTGAAATTATAGAATTTCGCTCAAATCTTCGTAAGTGTGTATCTAATGATTTCACACCAGAAGAAAATGTTATAATCAAAGAGCAGATAAAGCGAATAAACAAAGTCGCAAAAAGAATTTTGGCTAATAATGGAGGCAAAAACCCTATCCTCGGATATTGACATCTCAATACATAAATTATTAGAGGAGGACTTAGAACAAGTCCTCTCTTTTTCTTGTGCCAATACTGTTTTAGATAATTTCTTTCATAAAGAGATATTTCTGTGTGCCAAACATCATTATTTGGCAGCATATTGTGCTAAAATAGTCCATACTAATGAAATAGTGGCAATATTTACTCTTGCTAATGATTCTATCATGATAGATGATAACGAAGAGAAAAAAGACTTTATCGAAGAAACATGCTCTAAAATAAGCTCAGAATACGTATCCATTTTTGAAAACCAAACTTCATACCCTGCTATAAACATTGGACATTTAGGAGTAAAAGAAGACTTCCAGAGTAAAGGGATCGGCCAAAAAATTATAGATTTTGTCATCTATACTTTTTGTAATTACAATATGTCAGGATGCCAGTTTATTACTGTTGATTCCTTAAATAACAAAAGAACCAACAAGTTTTATTCTAGGAACTACTTTTATAATCAGACAAATAGCGATTGTACTTCTGCAACAAGAAGAATGTATAAGCCACTACAAATATATAAAGATGATTCGGATTTAGAATAGTAGTAAATCTCAATATTGACTATATTTGCCTCGACGAATAATTTTGTTCACTATAAATACAAAAAAAATATGGCTGTTCCAATCAAAGGCATACCAACATTAACAGGAAAAATTGCCAAAGAATTTATTACCAATGCAAATAAGGCAAGTGAAAGACGTGCTACTGTAAATTTCAGCAAGCAGGTTAAATCTTGTGCATCAATACTTTCCAAGGCTAATTTGATTTAATCATTCTAAAGTCATAGTACTTTTCAGTTCAATTTTAAATCGCTTTTGTTATTGATTGAAAGTATGAGGTTGTGTCAAAATGTTGGCACAACCTTTTTTATTGCCTTGTATAATGAGCAAAAAGGGGAGGTCGCAAATCACGACTCCCCTTCCACAAATTCCTTTAACCGATACAACCTATCAATAGCCGGATTGAAAAATGGGTCCGGATAATGCTCTTTAATATCATAGATATTGGTTTGTACATAAATCTTAGGATCGGTGATACGTTCAGCTTCACTTAGTATAACCTCTTTGGGTAATTGTGCGGTTTCAGCCCATTTTACAATAGCCTTTACGCTCTCTTCGTCATAATTATAATTTGCCATAGCTTTTATCTTTTTATTTTTCTATAAAATCCAACTTGTAGCCTAATGCATCAGCTATCTTACTCAGTAGATCGATGCCGGTACTATATCTTCCTGTTTCAATTCTGGCTATATTGCCAGGTGCAATATCTGTCAGCTCTGCAAGCTTGGCCTGCGATAGACCTTTGGACTTTCGGATTTCAGCTATACGCTTACCGATTCGTTCTCTGTCATTCATAATGTTTTTGCTACGTTTTTATCCTCCCATGTTTGATAGTATGCAAGTATTATGAAGATTATTTTGATGTGTTATATAACACAAAATTGGAAAGTTGATATTTATAGTAATTCCGGAACAATGCAATTTGTTCTATTTTTCTTATTCAAAAATTATCTACCCCGTGTTTTTTTTGACCAAGGAGCAAAAACATAGTCTATTTTTCGTTTTTCCGATTTTTTCTTCTTCTCTCAGACATACTTCTACCAGACTCCTTATCAACCTTAGTTCCATATACTACATGCAGTTTATCCTTTTGCATGATAACCAGATTTCGATAAGGTATCTTATATACCACTTCATCATAAGACAGATGCAGATTTTCCATGAACGTTGCAATCTGTCCCAGCAAACAGGCGTCGCCTATTACTTCTGTTTTGCTGTCAGCATTTTTACGTTCTTCGCCAAAACTGACAGCTTGTAAAAATTTTCAGTAGAGATAAGAGAAAGAGCGATTTCCAAGCCCGATACGACTTCTTCTATCGTTGCTTGAGACAATTCTTCAGACAAACTATTATCTCCCTTTATAAGCCAAGAGAGGGCATCAGAAGCGCATTTGATATCCTTTAGAGAAAGACACAAATCCTGCAAGGAATTTCCCTCATAAACCTTAGCTAAGAAATATCCCGCACCGGATATCTTATGTATCGTAGGCGGAGATATTGTATAAGCCTTACCATTTATTATCACTGTTTTAAAGTCCATTCCTATGATGGCCCCATTAACGATTTCTGCTGCATTCATAATATGATCAAATTAGAAAGAGGGTGAAAAAAATGTCTTTCACCCTCTTCACTTATGAATAATCAAAATTTAGATTGAAGATTTACTTCCTGAATAGGAAGAAGCTGACTCTTCAGACATCATCGAAGCCTGAGATGCTCCAGAAGCAACGACTTCGGAAGCATCAAACCAGTATTCAGAAGAAACAGCCTCCGTTTCCGGTTCCATAGCAGTTGCGGCAACGGCAATACCTACGGCATTATCCGTATTGGCTTCACGTGCTACAACAGAGCCTTTTGGGAATACACAATACTGATTATCCTCCGTCAGCGCAATCATAACCGCATAGATATCTACAACTCCACGAGAGCGCTTCCAACTCGTTTCTGTGGATGTACCACCCATAAGGTCGGCTTTAGTTGCATAGTCATATTGTCCGATTGTAAAGTTCATGGATACATCACCCATTTCCTTTCTTTGCCGGTATGTCTTCTCGGTCAATTGGTTTTTATAAGAGGTAATAGTTGGCTCATCCTCTTCGATGGTCCAAGTATCCTGATGAACATTTAGTACTTTTTTGGCCGTCTTCAAAAGAGCTGCCAAAGCCGAACCAGTCAAATCTTCGGTAATAACTTCTGTATTATCCTCAAATAGAACATAATTCAATTCTTTTATGTCTACTGCTGAAATTTTCTTTCCTGCCATATTTTTTTATTTTACATTTAAAACTTCAAACAAAATTCTCACATTTACAAAATGACAATTCAATTCTGAATCTTCTTCCACGCCATTACTTTCAATGGAATAGCGATAACGAGTTCCATCAAATTCTCCTGTTTTATACCCAAGAACTTTCAATGCGCCCCTTTCCAATTCGTTAAGCCTCTTTAAATTAGCATTATCTTTATAATCAGGAACGCAAAAGTTTACTTCAACAAATCCTTTCGTCCAATAAGAATCAGGAGACAGGCTTTTTGCTATTACAACGATTCGATCCGTGTCTACCTTCTTTTTAGGAAAGGACCAGTTTCGGTATATCGGAAGATTAAATATCTTGCAATCATCATACAAAATAGCACCAGCATCAGAGGAAGTGATCATATCCAGACCTCCATGTATTTAAAGTAATTACACCTTTTAGGACTTCTAGCGATTCCCTCTCCTCTTACCTGGCAACCATCCATACACCGTATAGAAGCACCTTCCTTTATAGGATTCCCGTCATACACAATGTGGTAATGAGACATATACATATCACCATTATCGGACTTTAGTTCCTTGGTTCCATCATCATCGCACCGGCAAGGTCCTACAATTTTCCATTGATCTTCCTCTGGTTTAACGATAACCTGACCTTCAGAATCATACGAAGGGGATTCCTCAATTCTGACTTGCAATATGTGCGGAGAGAAATACATTACCATATATCAGAAACATCTTTTATAACCCCTAATCCTACCATTGAAGCAGTGTCTTCATTCAAATCAATACCGTATTTCTTTAACAGAAGTTTGATATTAGACTTTATTGAATCGGCACTCCACGACATAGAAAAGTTGTTTTCATTAACTGATGTAGGATGCAAGATATTCTTTTCAATGAACCCATCTACAGAACTTCCAACAATCCTTTTCCCTTCATCCGTTATATCGCCTTCCCCGAGACCAAAATCAACCGCAAAATCAGAAGCCCCTACATCGGATATTTCACCAATGTAGGAAAACCTCTGCTTTATGTAGTCTACCACTGTCATTATTGCTCGACTGTCAAAGAATAGATACCGTTAATCTCGGTAATGATCGGTAATGATAAGGATTGAGCTTTAGTAAACTCTACCCCATTAGAGTTGTCTGTTTCTCCCTTACCCCATTGAGACACACGAATTCTTCCATAATTAGAGTAAGTAACTCCCGGCTCTTGTCTCAGTTCGTTATCAGCGTACGCATTTTTAATAACTCCCAGTTTTCCAGCGGGAATAAACACCAGATTCTTGTCATTCCAAGGAGAATATTCACTCAGTTTCCCGTTATTTTGAATACGAGTAGTACGTCTAATCAATTCAAAAGTAGGAAAACCATTTTGGCGCATAAACTCGTTCAGATTAGACAACAGCAAAGGAGTAGAAGATTTATCTTGGCCGAAAATAACCAACTTCATTTTTTTATTGCGAAGAATATACGATAATCTCTTCTGAGAAAGAAGAATTTTATCAAATACGACCTTATCTTGCGCAGCATCCAAAATTTCCTGAATATCTTCAAAACAATCTACAGTATATTTATTCGCGTCAGTCCAACTAGTAGTTACACTAGCAATATTCTCCGCAGGCATTTTATGGTCAATTACACCACGTAAACCGCCTTCAGGATTGTTGTTTTCATCAAAAGTAAAAATACCCTTGTTAGACAAAGCTCCCAAAAAGATAATATCAAGTTTTGATTGAACGGAATTAACAACCTTCGTGATATTATTCCACATCAAATTTATGAGCTGCTGAGTCTTCTGACTATCCGTCAACATACGAGAGTCAAGAATCTGCAAAACCTTTCGATACTCCTCAATAGGCATTGAATAACTCATTTGATGAGTAAGTACTTTCTGTTTCAAAGTTTCTAGCCCATCGGTTCCCATAATAGGTTCTTTGCCTTTTGAATCCAAAGTAGCAGCAGCAACACTTAAATTGTATTGTCCGATCAACTCTTCAAAGTTCAAACCGATAGTAGGTGTATCCCAATCCAGATATCTTTCATAGATATTCTGGTCAAACAATCTTTTGCGCAGCTCTGAAGCCGCGTCAATGCGAACCTGCACTTGTTTGGTGAGCTCGCCAAAAATTGAACTATAAAATAATCCTGACATATCTTATTGTCTTACATATTTAATACTTGGATTATTCTTCATACACCAGCCACCCAACAACCAATCATCTGGCATTGGATAAGCCACTTCTTTCAGAATAACCACATCATAACCAGCAGAAACAGTCTGAAAACTCATATTGGTTTTATACTCGTAGTCCGTTTCTACCACAGCGTTAGGTTCGTAGCCCGCTACAACAGCAAAAACATCTTTTGTAGCACCGGTTAAAGCTGCAGCGAGCGTCAATACATCATAATCAGCATTTGATCTATCAATAGCTGTAATAGCCTGTTTATTTTCTCCGATGGTCAATTCTTCTCCCACCTGAACCAAACTTCCCTTAATTACTCTTGGATCTGCTGTAGTACCTCCTGCAATGATTTTGACTGCCTTACAAACAGCGCATTCCATTTTTGAAAAATCCAATGCGATAGGCGTACCTTTTCGAATCAGTGTCCCTTCTGGAAATGTCTGTTTTAGCTTAAAATCACCCGGAAGGACTTTGCATTCACCTCTCCAGAAAACAGGGAAATTTCCCTTCAATGTTCCTTTTTCAAATACAATAGCCATAATTTTTATTTTTAATTTGCGTCCGGCAAGTCTTTAGCCCATTCTTTGGCCAATTCTTTACCTTGATCTTCGGGAGTAGATAAGGAGAACGCCGAACTTTTATCCTCCAAACCTCTTGCCACCTCATTTTGTCTCACTTTGGACAAATAGGAATCAATTTCCGATTCATCCATATCTTCGGATATTGCAAATCCTTCATCAATTCTTCCTTGTGAGATTTTGAGTTCCTTGGCCTTTGATATGATAAAATTAGCCCTTGCTGCTTGTGCCTCCTTTGCTTCATAAGAATTAAGCTTTTCCTGCAACGGATTCAACCTTGCCGCAATTGCATCATCAATCAATTTCTGGACATCAGGTTGCTTCCTCTCGCCCCCTTCATCCAGTTTTGCTCCCTCTTTCTTCTCTCTTGCTTTATTTACAGCATCAGTTACTCGCTTATCAATACCGCTTTGCAAAGAAGAAAGGAATGTTTTTTGAGCGGCCACAATCGTAGCCAAATTTTCATCAGTTACAAGTCCGGTCGCCTCCAATGCTTCGGCATGTCCCTGAAAAATGTCATCACTTAACCCAAGATTTGAATAAGCTTGTTTTAACGATTGAAATATTTTTTCCTTCATATGTATATTTTTAAAATTCAATATAAAATTATGCATTATATAAACCCTATAGAAACATTTCAAGCCTCCATAACAAACAATTGGTAAAAGGTTTGTTATTAGCTATTATTCCACTTCAACATTCTTTATATTATTCTGTTTTTCTGATCTTATACGTTCTATTTCTTCATCGGGATTATCTGCTAAGGCAAGTATGTTTACGGCTTGTTCCAAAGAGATAATGCCATCATAGTAAGCCTTGCCTATCGCGGACCATTTTTCTTGAATATCTTCATTGAATGGCTCTGAAAATTCATGTTCGATATTCAGATTAAGCAGTTTCTCCCTTAATTGAATATGAGTAACATTTGCCATTATAGCAAGAACAAGATTCTTTTCACGATCAACTAATATGTCATATACCTCTTTCAGGTTATCTCTTTTAATAAATCCCAAGACCATAGCACGCTTTAAAGCCTCTCCGGACAAAGTGCCTAACCCTTTCATGTTTTCAAAAGAAAAATCGGGCGTAAATGAATCAAATAGAATTGAAGAGTTCAAATCTTTTTTTTCACTTTCTTTCATTGAAGAATACTCTGGAGGAGCCATATAATCAATTGCACTCATATCCTTATTAGTTAATTGAATAACTTCTCCCACAGTATCAGGGTCAGCCAATGATTTTATCACATCCGCTGTAGCTTTCACTTTGGGATCAGCAAAATAATTATTAGTATCAGCGGCTTTCGAATCAATCATTTCTTCTCTATTACAACGATTCTCGGTTCCATACCATGCTTTTTCCTGTCGATAGTAAATGACATTAATTTTCCCAGTTGGGTTTGGAATAGGAACTACATCCCATCCAATATTAGCCTTTTTACATCGAAATATAAATGTTGGAGTTTGCAGATCGAAATGTTCAACAGTCTTATCACCTTCCTTTATAAAGTAGCCATAACCAAACGCTATCATATTCTCGTACTGGTCAAACAATGGACGTAACGTATAACCTTTTGACTTTGAAATAACCAGCACCTTTACCGACGGCTTGCCTGCATCATTGTATATGTGGTACACCTTGGCACTCTCAGTTTCAGCACCTGCCAGTCTTTTGGCTTGTCTCATGGTGGTATTGAATCTCGTATCTTTCAAGAATTGAGTGTATGCTTCAAAAGCTTCATCTTTACCTTCTACATCAGAAGAAGGCTTCCATTTTATAGGGTTTCCCAAAAGAAAGAAAAGCTCAACCTCATTGATATATCTTTGTCGGCAGCGAGGAAGTTTTTCAACCTTATAAGGTTCCTTTCCTTTGCGCAGTTTATCAGGGCGATTCATTACCGCATGTGTTTCAGGATTATATTCTTTAATAGCGTCATTAACACATGAATCTCTATTTTGCATAAGTGTTTGTACTCGGCTGATATCCTTATCTTGAATCAACTTCATCAAATCACGTTCAACTCCCATAGAGTTTAAAACTTTGTTCCGAAGAACATTAAATATTGCCCCTATAAAATCCATATCATAATCTTTTTATAACCCTAAATCTGATTTAGAATAATTCTGAGATACTATAATGTTACCTAAAATCTTTCCATTCACATAGTACCGAACGGCATCCCATCCGTGATTATCATGATCCTCTGGCTCATTAATGTAGTTTCCATTTTTATCTTTAGCCCATACATAGTTTCTGGCTTCCCGTATTAGATTATAAGACCTTTTAGTGATAAAAATATTATCAAAGTCTTTTATTCTATCAATACCGGCAATAATGGACCCCGGTCCTTTTTGTACAGGATATATTATAATACCTCCATTGGCTATTTCCTGAATCAAACGAGGATCGGCACTTTCAGCATACACGAATAAATCATACTTTCTCAACTCTTTTATTAAATCAGAAGAAAGCATACCCGTTTTATAGCATATCTCATCCAGGTATAAGTCATTGTCTACAATTCCACAACGAATAATAGCTGAGGGGTCATGAGTAAAACCAAAATCAATGCCATTAGCAACCTTTTTAGCCCATGAAGGAAACTCATCTACTATTCCAAACTTTTTAAACACTGCACCTTCTGCAACATCCGCCCATCGACCGATAACCACATGGGCGTACTTTTCTGGATTGCTCACCTTCATATCCTCAACCTCCTTTAAGAACTCCGGAGAAAGATTCTCCAAGTTATCCAGATAGGTCGTATGGATATGAAGCACATTCGGATGAGTGGAAATCTGTACCTGCACACCATCAATGTCTACCAGTTTATGAGTATTCTCAATGTATTTTTTATAGATGAAGTGATTGGAGTCGCAAGGATTCATTATTATAATGATCCGGTTCTGAATGCCTTTTTGACGAATAGAAAGCACTATTTTATCAAAATCTTCCTCGCTAGTCCATTCCTCTGCTTCATCGCAAACAAAAGTGGTAAGTCCTTGTATAGATTTCAATTTAGCTGTTTGGTTCCCAGATGAAGTTTTTATACCCCTAAACAAAATAGAGCTATCTGAGTAGGTATTTATTATATCTGTTTTAGTAATGTCAAAAAACTCACTTGCGAAATCTGATTCTATTTTTTCTTGAAATTCGGGAATAATAGACATAGCTGCGGAAGACATTGTATATCGAGAAAACAAAATCTTGTGTCCTCTCTCAAATGAGAGCCTTTCCAAAAACACAGAAACATTGTAAGACTTACCGCTTCCCCTCCCACCCGTCACAAGTGTAATAAACTTATCTGTATTCTCATACAGGGGAGCATAAGGAGGCTGAGATACTATTCCAAAAAGGATCATTTGTTTACCCCTCCATTCTTTAAAAATTCAATAACAGGAATGCTCCCTTTTAATTTTATAGTGCTATCCTGCTTCTCTGCGAGACCTAACTTGCGGGCTATAATATTGGGATTAAATGCCCCAACAATGGCACCCTCCAACTGTTGGGTTTCGATTATATTCTCTATACGCGATACGACCGTAGAAAATTCTTCATGTTCTGCTTGCTTAAATTGTCTCCAATATGCTTCATTCGCTCCACAATAAGACAAGAAACCGGTTAGCGTATAAGGTCTCTGGGTTGGCGTTTCCTCTTTTTCTTTTGTTTTACCCTTTGTCTTATTTTTGATAACACACCAAGGGTTTTCATCACACCATTGGAAATACTCGCATGCAGCATCCCAAAGTAAATCGGGAGTAGCAAACAATTTATCTCTCCCATGTTTACTTCTTAATTTCCAAAATTGATTTCCTTTAGGTGCCGCCATTTATAAAATAGATTCTCTGATTTGTTATTGTTTTCAAAGATATTTCATAAAATAATAATACATAAATTAGCAAGCGACCAATATCAAACAATAGGGAGAAGGTTTGTTATTAATAAGAAAAGAGGGTTGAGAAATAAATTCTTTCCCCTCTTTCCGCAACGCTGAATTAATTATTTGATTAGTCCTTTGGCTTTTAAACGATCCATAATTTGGATATAAATATTATCTATATCCGCCCTAAAATCTTTATATTGCTGATAAAAGAAAACGGTATCAGCGACATTGTTAGATATTGTGCATGGCCTTACATGACTGAACAAATCCTCTAAGGATTTTCTTATTCCATTTGGCATTCTACCTCCCGCCAAAGTACTTGGAGCAAACAGAAAAAGAATAATATAGAGAAACTTCTTACGCTGAAGAACACTATCAAGACATGGGGGGAAATCCATATTAGACAAGATGTCACTAAACCATCCATATATAACCGGGATAAGCTCTATATCAGTTAATATAGGCACAGCAAGCTCATGCTCTCTTTCTGATAACCAAGATTTTTTTTTGCGAATTTCTCTTAACTCTGATATTATTGAAAATTCCTTCACCATAACACGATTATTTAAAAAGTAAATAGTATATTTGTACTATAATCGTGTGAGGGAGGGCTGAGTGGTCGTGTGCTCGGTTCTCCTTTCTTATTTTACAGCCTGCCGCTTACTTCGAATATATCTATTTTTGCGATCAACTCCCCTAGCCCACATCGAAGCGTTATAGATAGAGGCTGCATATAATTTTAATTCCTTACTACTTTTTAAGAGTTAGTAAATACCTTTGTGCGTTCTTCTCTAAAAACAGAGATGGGAACATCAAACCAATATTTGCTAAATACAGTGACTACAACTTTTCCTTCGTCATTTGTTCTTGCTTCTGATGTTAACACTCTGTCTCCATCTTTTAGTATTATCCCAAATTCAGGATGGACAATATTCCTATTTGCTGTCCTATAAAATGTCTTCATTTGATTTTTTTCTATTTAGTTACGAGTTAGTCGATTCTTCTGTTTTCGCCTTATTATATCCAGCTCTATATGCGTTCATTACTAACCTTCGAACTTCCATTCGATCAATAAATTCAGGTTGAGGATCACAAACTCTCTTAGAATGAGCTATTGACAATATTGTTACTGTTTTCTTCTTCATTACTTATTAGTATTGAGCCATACGGTGGACGTTCAACCACCGTATAACAATGTTGCTACTCTTCCTCAAATTCGTCTTTATCATCCTTTTCTTCACCAACATCTTGAAGTCGTGAATCGATTTCACTTGACAATTCTTTGAGTAAATTCCGCTGTTCTCTGTTTGAAAGTTCACTCAGAGACTCGTCTAACAAATCCAAAATCCCGTATTTCATAATTTATCACGCTTTACCTATACAGCATTAGGTTCAAGTTTATTTAGTTATTAGTTATGTTCTCTCAGTTTCTTAATTAAAGCATCGGCAAATTCTACAGCATCCTTAGCGTGATCTTCTGGGTTGCCTTCAAAAATCATCTCATTGGAATTACTTAGAAATGCGGATAATACATCTTTCGATATTTCATAACGTCTTTGATCCCAATCAATATAAGGACGGTGGTCTGTTATTTCTATGTTAACTGAGTTAATAATAATTTGTCTTCCTCCGGGTAGTTCACATTGAAAATAATACCCATCGCAACCACACCATCCATCTACTATTTCCACTTCGGTTCCATCGGTAATTGCTTCGTTTTCCGATGTCGGGAACGATTCTTTCAATTTTCCTTTCATTTCTTCTTTTTTTACACCTTTTTATAAGGATTCGTTCTACAATAATCTTCATTTTCTGGTATAGCCAACAACTTATTTAAGTGTTCGTCTGAAAGAAGCTCCTTATTACTGTAATTTCCACTCAAAATACGAGGGACAACATTTTCTCCTGCCATAAAATATTGAATTTCATGTATGTGAAATAATAATCCTTCACAATTTACATCGTAGTATTCAAGTCCATCATCATTGTTGGCAGATACCTTATAGCCAATCCATCCACCTTCTCCCATATAGGTACTTATCTCGATATTACGGCAAAAACCGTAGCTGATAAGCAATAGTCTTAGTACATCTTTTCCACTCATTCCTTCTTAGTTATTAGTTAATCAAAACCGTAAAATTGACCATACTTATTGAAGCCGGGAACTTCTTTTATTGTAGGATGTTTTTCTACATATTGTGCTTTCTCTCGCAAATCGGTAGAATGTTCGTTAGCTTCTACAACCGTTTTAACCCCTGTTTCGACAAATCTTCCATCCTCACACTCTTTACAATGTGGACTATTGCAATTACATTTAGTTTTGTTCATATAGGTATTATTATGATTTTACTTCTTTTCTAAGTACATCCAAGTTTTCCTCTATGTACGCTTTTACTTCCTGGTGTACAAATCCAAAACGTGGATTTGGAAGCGTCCACTCATCATAAATCCATAATAGGTATGATGCCGGAACATTTGCCATTTCTTTACCTTTATGTTTACCAAAAGGCATAATGCTTTCATCTGTAAGTGCCATATATTACCTTCTTTCTTATTGATTAGTTATGAAGGTTTATTAGCTACCAAGTCGCACTCAGGTGCCCACCCTAAAGACTTCGTACCATCCCATACATTGTATAACCATTCATCCACATATCCCTTTTGCGGATTGAAATTAGAATGATGAAGGTTAATTATCTCAACCTCTTTACCAATTTTAGATTTATCCGGATGATTGGCTATTTTTACTCTTTCTCCAATTTTAAATTTAACTTCCATTACTTTCGTTTTTTAGTTGGTATATAAATTGGGGATGCTTTCCCTTTATTGTTTTTATTTATGCCGTTCATTTGATTAATTGTCTTTTGATTGAAGATGGTAGAACCAGCAAAACCTTTGATATTCTTTCCCATATTTAATTCCTTTCTTTATTTTTTAGAACTATTTATTTCTGATCTGAAGAAATCCACGCTTAGCACATTCCCTGAGAAGCTCCATATCCTCATCTTTGATGTTACAGGGAGTTTCTCCGTTTACTGTGGTGTAATCGGGAATGTTAAACCTGTCTCTGATTTTCTTTATAATTCGGGGGACGTCTTTGGGATCAAGATGTTTGGTGTCCCAGTAGATTGTTACTTTCATTTTCTTAAACTTTCTCCAATAAATTTGACTCGTGTTGTAATCGCAACCAATCTGTCCATTGTCCGTTCCCCGTACTTTTGAGAGATTTCCTCAAGAGATAAATTAGTAGTCAGCATCAAGAGTTTTCCCCGCTTTTCTGCTTCATCAACTATTTCACAAAAAGCAAGCCTTCTCTCTCCGAATTTTACGCTCAGATTCTCCGTTCCAATATCGTCGATATAGATGATATGTTTAGCTTTCACGGCATCTATATTAGCATTCATTTGCTGCGCATCGTAACAGGAGACTATCTTTCGGCAGTAATGATTCAGTAGCAAAGGAATAATTTTCCAACAGATAAGAGATTTCCCGCGTCCACAGTTACCATGACAGAGAAGCCCACGCCCATTGTTATCAGAAAGCCATGTGGCTATCTCTTCATATTCTGGCAACCATTCAGCATTTTCGGTGAAATAATTCAACCCGCGCCAAAGAATATTCTTAGCGTCTGGTATTGCTATATTCACCAGGTTGGGAATAGGGTTAAACCCTGTTTCTCTGAGACTGTCGATTGTTTTCTTGAAGTCTATTTTTTCCATCTTTCCTCCCATTTTCTTTCTTGTGGCGAATTGTATTTATCAGGGGAATTGTCTTTAAGAACCAAGCCAATATCGGTAGTAGATTTAACGCAAATACCGTTCTTATCTCTCTTCCATTGCTCATATTCACGCGGTGTACTATCAAACACGACGCCGGCCCATCCTGATTCAATGGCTCTATAAATTTGCTTGATAGCAAATTCCTCATCGTACTTTCCTAATTTGTCTAAGGATAGTTGTAGGGCATGATTTATTTTCTTTTTCCATTTTGGAGTAGCACATAAATCATTCCATGCTGCCATAAATGCTTCTGAAGTGAAAGGATATACCAAAGGCTTATCTCTGCTACTTGTTAGAGGCGTTCGCCTCTTACTCTTTGGCGGATTTTTAGCTTCAGTTGGAGAATCTTTATTCTCTTCCTCTTTTGCATCTACGCTAGTAGATGTTTTATCTATATCTGATTTATCAGATACATTATCATATAACATTATAGGGGTTTCTTTGGGGTTATTTAGGGGTTTTGTTGGGGTTTCTTTGGGGTTATTTAGGGGTTTTGTTGGGGTTTCTTTGGGGTTATTTAGGGGTTTTGTTGGGGTTTCTTTGGGGTTATTTTTTTTAGGTCTTCCACCAAGATGTCCATATTCAGCTCCCTTTTTCCCATTTTCAAACCTTTTTCTATTAGAGTCTATTTGAGGTTTTATTATTTCCAGCATAGCTTTCGTAATCGGCTTTAGATTATCAGTTGTTTCTCCGTATAAGCCATACTCAATTATGGCTGTGAGTACATCTCCCTGAATATCTCTCGGCAAATTCTTGATTGCTTCCAACCAGCTTTCATAAAACACAAAACTTGACCTTTTTTCGTTGCTCATTATACTGGCAGTATTTCAAACTCTATTCTTGGATTTATTTTATCTATAAATTTCTCCGCTACTATCTTCACACAATTACGGTCGTTCTTGATGGCTTTACATCCTTGCAGACAATCTAAAACGATTTTCATACAATTGTCAAGGTCTGGTCGCTGATTCTCGTAGAATACGCTCAGATGAAGCTCAAATAAACCTGGATAATTTCTATTACGATACTGGTTACATTGCAGATAGAAAGATTTCTCATACTCTTTTAAAGCTGATTGTTTAGCAAGGCTTCCATGACCTTTTAGAGTAATAACTTTGTAGCAATTTGATTTGCTGGGACATTTCCCATGAATGATTTGTTTCATAAGCCAAAATATCTATTAGCTGCCAACTCATCATGCTGGCATACTATGTTTACTAATTCAGTACAACTTCTTCGGAAATTACGGTTCCCGTCATATAAGTTGTGATGGTATCTACACATTGGAACTACATTCCATTCTTCAGTATAGTATTCAGGATAAAGTGAACGAGGCAACAGATGTGCCGGATCAACATCCGTCCGACCACACAAACAGCAATAAGGAGATAAATTTCTCTTTATCTTATCCATTTCTCTATTTAGTTTTGCCTGCTTATTACTTACTCTCTTCATATTCTCATGTTAAAGGCCCCGAAGCATATTCCCCGGGGCGAAACCATTATTCACTAACCCATGCCATTTATGTGTGGCTCACATTTATGAGGGATAAGCAGGGGTCGAACCTGCACAAGTATCGTCCGCTTTCTCGCTTTCGTCCGTAGATTGGCTATCCTACGATCTTTAAACTACTCAACCAGTTACTAACGGCTACGGTCTTGATGGCTTCCGTTCCTATGCGCGCTTGGAATTTCAGCTCATTTAGTCTTCCTGTGACTATTATCCCATGTTTGCCTGCTCTGTCTGTAAAGATGGGGCAGGCAGGTTAACAAAGTATTCAATCAAAATTAAAATTATCCTCACCGCCCGGCTCATCGTCCGGCATATCATTCCCGAAATCCATAGGATTGTACCACGGTTCCATGTAGTCCATAAGTTTTCATTTTAAAAAGTTAATCACTATAAGCCATCGAAAACTCTTTCGGAATGAACCGCCCAACTGGAATCGGTTTGGCTGATTCAATAGCCGTGTGAATTTCTCTTTTATTGAACTCATGCCCCTTTTCTTTGGCTTGCTTCTCGCATTCCTCCTCTTTATTTTTGAGGTAGTGAGTGATAAGCATCATCGCCCTATCAACGTTGAAGGTGTTCACGACAAAAGTCTGAACCCTTTCGTCTTCATCCTCCCCGTCCGTGAAGGTGATTTTCGTCTCAATCTGGTAGAATTTCTTTTCATTCGGTTTAGATTCTTCGTTACTATCTTCAGTCTCATCGTCCATCTTGTCAAAGTATTCTGCCATCGTGATTTCATTTTTGAGATAGGCAAGCGAAGCATCGTCTACCTTGCGTTCTTTCAAGTTGTCGGTAAGAATCACGCAGGAATCGAATTCCTTGACCATCGTCAGGGTGAACCCGAACTGGTAATTGAGTTCGATGTAGTCTTTCAAAATAAGGCAAGCATTCTCCAGCCCAGTGGCATACAACAAGAACTTATACTTCTTGTCGCTTATCTGTGCTTGTGCGATGTATGGATATAAAAACTTGTTCTCATTCTCGAACGCCAAACGATTCTGGTTGCTAACTTCCACTTCCTTGATACCATCAGCTTCCATACTGAAACGGATTTTTGCTAATAGGTCTTGGTCTATCAGCGTGCCACGCTCAAAGAGGACTTCATGCCGTTCAATGTTTACTATTTCACCGGTATCTTCATCAATGAAAGATTCCTCCCATGTTTTGAGGACACGTTTTGCAAGGTACATGTTAAGCATCTTCTTCGGGTCAGATGTCACATACCGGATTTCTGTTTTTCTTGTTTCTATCATAATTTAATTGATTAATAATTTGTCTTTTAATTTTCTTGTTCAGCTTCCCGACAAAACGTCCGTGCTTCTCCGTAGTTCCATCGGGCAGACGTTCCTTGTATGAATAAAGTAGTTTTTGCAGGAGAAGCACTTCTTGTTTTGTTAGAGTAAGTTTCATTTTTTAAATATAAGGTTTGTTATGTTCAATCTCAATCTCCATCATCTGAATCAGACGCTCTTCATCGGCAGAAGGAATATACACACCTGCCTCTGCACTTGCCCAATTTCTGAAACGATCAATGCTGGTATTCATTTCGTTGACATCCAAATCAGAAGAGCTTCTTAATACCTTTATCTTTCCTAAATATGGATCATCTGTTTCTCTGATGAATATCGTAGGGTTGACCAGCTTCTTATAATACTGCTGCTTTACCCATTCTGTTGTATTACCAGTTTCACATGCAAAGTAAGCTAGGATGGTATGCAAGTATCTGTTTTGATTACTTGATCTTTTGGGCTTTTTTTCTGTAAGTTCTACAATCTTGCCGCTTTCTGCAAGCTTTGCAGAACGAGCTTTGAACTGCTCTTTCTGCAAAGGGTTTGATGTATCGTAGAGGGACATACATCAAAAAGGTAAGCCATCATTATTCCCTTGCGCTGGTGGAAAACTCTGAGGCTGTTGTTGAGTAATCGGCTGGGGCACAGGTTGCGCTATAGGTTGTGATGTTGGCTGCTGAATGGGTGCAGAAGGCTGTTGAGTTTGCCTTGCCTCAATTCTATAAGGTTGCACGCGAGTAAAAATCTGCTCAACATTATCCTTGTTTCGATATCTTATGCCTTGAACGTCAAATGATATAGTAACTATCTGTCCGATTTGATAATTATCAAGTTCCGAACATCTATCACCAATGAACTCCAACATGGGAGTATTCTCAAAGCCACGTTGACCTGTATATGGATCATAGCGTGTACAGTCTATTACTATCCCTCTTTTAAGAATAGTTTTGCTCCCATCTTTCGATGGAATTTGTTGAGTTGGATAGATATATAATATCTTTCCTGTAAGTTGGTTTGCCATAACTATTTAGTATAAAAATCTTTGATTTGTTGAAATATTAATCCTCTCTCTGTTATTTTAGAAATAGCCTTTTCGTCACGAGTGATTCTTACCTTACAATATTCATTTGACTTAATTACTCTATTCCAGTTATAATCATCATCGTAAGATGTTACAGAGAGAAAAACGAGGTTGCAACTCTCTAATTTTGTGCAGTAAAGCTGTTCCTGTACTTGATTGTAGTAAGATTTATGCTTCTTTTTCACATAATCAACAAGAGCCTTATTATCATTCTTTATAGGTTCTATAAATTCAAGGTAATCAGAAAGGGCAAGTGTTTTCAATTCATCGAAATCGACAAGTTTTCCCTTTTCTATTTTTGCAAAATCGAGACTACATTTAAACACATTCATCTCTTCCGAAGTTACAACGTATTGTGCGAAGTAATTATCAGGCAGTGTAAGTAGATACCTATCCTCAAGAATTGCGCCTGTGCGTAAAGCGTCTATCGGACTTGCATAAGCATTATAATTAGGCTTTACACCACTGACAAAACGCTGCATTAAAGAAGAATGAGATTTGGTTTCTTTCCCACTCATCAAAGCATGAATATCACCGCTGCCGATATACATAGTCTCTATCATAACTTACCTTTCTTCTTTAGATTATTGTAAGCCATCTTAAACTGCTCGGTACTCATATCATCCGAACTTCCAACATTAAAATAGGAAAGTATGTTTTGCGTATATGTGTTATCGAGCATCATGTAATTAACAACAGCGTTTTTAATTTCATCAACTGTTACAGGAGTTTGTTCCTTTGACTTATTTTCATCAGGATCTTCACCCGTTGCAATCTTATAAGCGTTCAAAAGAGCATATTTTCTTGCGTAGGTCGAAGCCTTTCCAAATCCTTTATCTCCGGGATCAAGACCTCTACCGAAACTTTCTACATCGATAAATTCATCAGTCTTATCAAGGTTAATAATGCGAAGTGTCATTTTCACAATATCCATATATTGAATGGATTTCCCACCACCATCTTTTACTACCTCGATAACTTCGGATTTTACAAGTTCTTGTTTAATGGGAATACTCATCAAACCATGTTTTGTTTCGGCTGTCTTAACTTCGAGAGTAACATCAATATCCTGGACCGCCTTATAAGCATAATTGCCTTTTCCAACGGTCATATTCTTTTCGATGTTCTTTATATCGTTAGAAACAGCTTGTATCTTCTGATACAAATTTAGCTCGCTCATAATCGTAAAATTTAAAGGGTTATTTATTTATAAATTCACTCATTCTAAGTGCATTGATAGCTGATTGGATTTCAAACTTAGAATACATTACAGGAGAGTTTTTTGAAGCGCCTTTTCGTTTTTTGTGAACTAAACCATTACTTTCCATTTTATCAAGCAAACCAGGCTCATATCCAAGTGATTTTAACCAGCGGTACGCTTCTCTTCTTTTTATCTCATCTGAGATAGGAGAACGTTTTTTCTCATTTGCGGCAGCTCCAAGCTCAGCCATCTGCATACAAATATCTTTTAATTCAAACAAATCAAGTGTAACCATCATATCGCCTGTATCTTATTACATTTTCAATCCTAACCCTACGCGATCTTCTCATAATACTTTGTCCGTGATAAGATGAAAAAGAGAATACACATAGCAAACAGCAAGCAACCACCGTTCTAGTGATTGGAGCAAAATCCATTGTTAGTTTGACATTAAACTTTGCCTCCATCATTTTAACAGACAATTCGCTTCTATTTCTTACCTTTAGCTTTGCATATATGCTTTGCATTTGGTTTCTAATTGTAGCAACAGACCTAAAGCAAATATTTGCAACTTCTTTAGCTTCTAACCCAGCCCCAATCATTTGAGCAACTTCATCTTCCCTATCCGATAGAGTTAAAAATAATCTTTCCATAATCGTGTGAATCAATAGCTTATTTCCTATTATTGATAATAAATAAGCATCCTACTCTTTTATTTACCGAGATTGTATAGAGAGGTTTATCATTTGGAATGACAATACCTTCTTCTCTTGCTCTATTACTAAGCCTTGTAGCTTCTGCCCGAAAGCCATCTACTTCAATTCCATTCAAAGATAAAGACTTTATTTTTCCTGGTTTAACGGATTGAATAACCTCTCTAATTGTTTTCTTTGCCATAAGATTTAATTTTAAATTAATAATTCGTGGAGAAGCCCGGACTCGAGCCGGGACAATTTTACTCGATACGCTGAAATAGGTATTACAACCCTAATTTTATTTTATTACAGCACCTTCGCAGGTTACGGTTAAGGCCGGAAGTTCATCCGTTTTATTGAGAACCGTTTCAGCACCTTGCGTCTTCCAATTCCGCCACTTCTCCTAATAAAAAAAGCGTACTATCTTCACAGACCGCACACAACACAGTAAAAACACTACATTTCAAAGGATTTTTTATTGCAATTAATGTCCCAACTCTTTATAAGATATTCGGGCCATTATAAATGATAATCCACAAATGATAAGCATAATAATAATCCCTGTAGCATACATAGGACTATCATTAACAACTGCTCCGTACAACATCACTATTGAGCATAAAAAGACGAATAGTGAGAGAATAAACATAATCACTTTCATAGCATTGTCATTATTATCAATTCATCACTGTATAACTCTACAAAATCATGTTTACCAAACTGTACCATAACTCTGTCACCGTTAACGCTATATATCTTCCCGATCTTATTTTCCCAACCGGGAGCTTTATACTTTACCAATGCACCTTTTTTCATAGTTACGAATTAAGTTTTTCAATAAATTGTTTCACAGTCGGGCAATCCCTACCCATACATACATCCGGTTCAGAAAGGATAGCTCCATGAGCTTCTGCACAACCGCAGCACCATTCTGATTTGTACTCGCAGTTTTCGATATAAGATTCGATAGCTTTTTCTTTCATTTGCTCTGTCTTCCATTCCGCGCCGGCTTTAAACCCGGATTTATAAATAGTTTGCCCAACTATATTATATCCTTTAGCGCCTTCTATGGCTGCTTCTTCTACTGTCTGTTTCATGTTTTATCTAAATTTAAAAATTAACCGCCTGTACAAGGGTAAAGTAAAACGGTGCGCACTTCGTTTCTCTCATGGCTTTTAGTACAGTATTAGCACTAACCTTTTCTGCGGGATAGTTCCCGTGGGCGTTCCGATGACTGCCTTACTACTTACACTAAGGATAGGTAAGCCACGGGATTATATTAATAAGCGTGGTATGGTCGCCCTTCGCCGCCATTTACTTTATACCTATTGAGGACTGGATAGGACGCTTATATATTATTATCATTTGATGGCGGTGCAAGCCCCAAACCTTGCATGCTTACTGATAGAGGAATTTTCGGACCATCTAAATGATATATAAGACTACTTCAAGCCGCTTATCCAATCACCGCATTTCTGCTATGGATAATTCTTGGTTCGTATTTGTTTTCAATAAGTCAAAGAACTAATCAAATGCTCCCTGAAAGCGTTTCGCTCGCTTCTTGCGTAGGTCTGCCTAACAGGGTTACCTCCAGCTACTATCGTAGCATTTTAACGCCGGATTCAAATCAATCAATGCTTGACGAAGATTATTTGCAGGCTTCGGATAATCTACATATTGAGGATCAACCTGAGCTTTATACTCATCCATTTTCAAACTTACATCCGCCCAAGCATCTTTCAAAGCCTTAGCAAAAGAATACCACTTGAAAGCCTTATTCTGCTTCATGTAAACCCAGGCTCTTTGCATGATGGCTTTCATATTGTATTTGCCATCTTTAACCAGTTTGTAATCTCTTGCTTTCATATTTCTTATTTTAATGTATTTGCACTATTTTATAAAATCGACCTTTTTCTTATCTTTGTATCGTAGCAACATTGCTACGTTAGTTTTATGATGCAAATATACTAATTATTTCAGTATTCAAATGGGTTAATACTGAATTAATTAGTATTTAAACATTATTTAACTATTTTATCAAGTATATACAGCTAAGCATTAAATATATTCAAGCATAAGAAATACTAAAATAATCAGTACATGGAAGATTCTATAGAACAAAGGACGAAAAGATTAAAAAGTGCAGTTCTGTATCTTATCTCAAAAGAGATGATTTCAGAAAAATCACCTCAAAAAGATATTGCGCAGAAAATGGGCGCTACAAATAGTACAAATACTAATTATGCACTGAATGGAAATAAAAGGTATTTAACGGACAATTTTTTAAAGCGCTTCAATATTTCTTTTAATAATATTTTTTCTATTGAATGGCTTCTTACTGGAAAAGGAGAAATGCTATCAGAAGATAATATATCCGAAAATACGAACTATACAAAACCCGATTATGATAGTACATCAGAATTTAATAATATTGAAATTGACATGAATAATCCTACAGCGAAGTACTTTATGGGAGTAATAGAAAAACTTATTTCGCAAGGAGAGCGTAACTCTATTGCAAATGAACGCAATTCAATTGCAAACGAGCGAAACTCAATTGCAAACGAAGAAAATGCAAAAACTATCAGTAAAATGGTATCAATGCTAGAAACTATGTTGTATAGCAGTAATAAATTGAAAACAAAATCGGCAGGAGAGTAAAACAAGTCGGCTTACAATTTTGTTATATTAAGCACCTTAAACTTTTAATTAGTACCTATGGACCGCGAGCTGCTTGATAGAATTGCAAAATTGGAACGTATTTTTAACAATCTGTACTATAACACAAGCATGGAAATAGTACAATGCGGGGAAAATAAGAATTACAATTTTAACCTAAAAGAATTTAATGAGGAACTGTTGTTAAAGAAAAAATTAGTTATTAAAAATACTAATTTAAACATTAATATGTCTTCATGAAGGAAGCCAGATTCTCATCTGGTTCCCTTGAATACATAATCAATGACTTTCTCATTTGCCTCGTTAATGGCTGAGAAGCTTTTTTTTATATACAAATCTGTTACTGATAGATTCTTGTCTACATGGTTCAGAGCTTCATTGATGACATTCTTATCAATTGATAAGTCGTTTCTTGCAATGGTTGCCCATGAATGGCGGGCTGCATAAAATTCCAGGTTATCTACACCTACAGCTTTGCCTATCTTTTTAAGTCCCTTATTCAATGCCGCGTTGAATGTTTTTTCATCTGCATACAAATGATGAAATCTAAAAACTCTTTCCCCTGTATTATCCCTATATTTCTGAAACAAGCCATCTATTCTTTCAGCAACCCTAACATGTATTTCCGCTTTATCTCTTCTCCTGTCTTTTGTTTTGGTTCTGTTATACTTTATAGTCAGGCCATCCAAGATATTGCACGAGTATAAATCGGCAGAGTTCATTCCTATCAGACAAAAAGAAAGTATAAAACAATCTTTTGCAAGATTAAACCGATTTTCTTTTTCCCTTGAACGTTTTGTTTCATCATAAGGAAGCTCGATTATACGTCTTATAATATCGACATCCAATGCACGTTTTTCAGCAACATTCTGTTGTGGAACCTTATATCTGGAAAAAGGAGAATAAGGAATTAAAATAATCCCTCTTTCTTCATCATTATAAATTAGCTTAGCATCTGCATATACATGCCTCATACTACCAAGATATAATGATGCAGCTCTCCCTTTTCCAAGAAACTTTTCATAGTCTTGTAGAAACTTTACCGTTATCTCTTCGATTCCTAAGACCTCTCTTCGTATAAATTTTATCAGCGAAGTTAAAGCTGCGGAGTAATTCTTAATTCCTTTCTTATCTTGATGAGAATCTATATAATCCCTGAATACTTTAATAAAGTCAATACGAGTAATATCTTTTTTAGTCACATAATTTGCTACTTCGTCAATATCCATTGCGTCAATAGACAATGACAGCTTATTGCACTTATTCCTATATTCTTTGATTATATCCCCAATTTGATCTAATATTCCCTGATTCTTAATTTTGTTTGATCTGGTGGTAAGGTCCGCCTTAGTTACATAAATAGAAGTAGGAAGTCTTTTTAACTTCCTTTGATGAGTCAATAGGATTTTTACATTTCGGGTTCCATCCTTCCTTTCCTTTTGCACTTCAAATGTAAATGTTGCCATAATCGTGTGGTTTTAAAATGACATGCTCCGCATTTGCGAAACTATTGCGAAACATTTGCAGACAAAAGTAGTGTTTTTAAGCAAAAGTAGAAAAATAAAAAAGCCGTATTTCACAAAGAAAACACGGCTTAACAGGCTAATATGCTGTTTCTTACTTTGTGACCCCGGTGCGATTCAAACGCACGACCTTCAGAACCGGAATCTGACGC
>ENA-UOJV01000169-UOJV01000169.1-human-gut-metagenome-genome-assembly--contig:-C82-NODE-169-length-110522-cov-16.643513_pt1 | contig 110522 bp, 73 predicted proteins | sample MGYA00242356_ERZ723903 | MGnify/ENA metagenome assembly ERZ723903
TTTGTTACCCCCTTGCAGAGCTATGCGCGCTGTAAAGGGGGTATTTTATTTGGAGACTGAACAACCATTCTGCGTTGCCAACAGCCATTTCAAAAAGAACCAACCATCTGTGCTACTCGATAAGGAGTAAGTTGTACAGACTAGTTCACAATCGGTGAAAGCCGGTCTCGCAAAGCCAAGGGCCTAAACGGAAGGTATTCCGCATGGCAGCCGGTTTCCTAATGCAGCTTCTTCATAGTAGTCTTTTACTATTGAAGGAGGGGTTTTCATGATGAAAACAGGAAAAAATAATCGATTCTTAGCCGGCATTCTGGCGGCATCCATGATGCTGACGATGTCTCCGTTCGCATTTGCAGCGGATGAAACGGAGCAGAAAGAAATGACAGCGCAGGAGCAGGTTCAGTCTGCCACCCAAAATGAAACGAACGCAAATCCCACGGTGTCTCAGACGGAAGATCAGTCTCCTAAGGATACAAACTCCGAAGCGCTTAAGACGAAAGATCAGTCTTCTGAGGGCACAAACTCCGAAGCGCTTAAGACGGAAGGTCAGCCTTCTGAGGACGTAAAACCTGCAGGTAAGAACACCACTGCAGAAAGCAGCACATCCACATCGAAGACTCCGGCAGAATCGGAGAACCCGACAGAACCGGAGACTCCGACAAAACCGGAAACACCGAAAAGCGCTGCAAAGATCGGCGATACCATGTATCCGACTGTTGCTGACGCGATTGACGCAGCAGACGGCAGCGAACCTATCGTTCTGCTCCGTGATGTTACGGAAAATATCACCATCAACAAGTCTCTGACGCTCAACCTCGGCGGGTTTACGCTGTCGGGTGACACAGAGGCGGCTGTTGTGACCATTTCCGGTGATAAACCGCAGGTTACCGTGAAAAACGGTACGGTTACCGGCGGCAGGAATCCGCAGAATGGCGGCGGCTTCGCAATCGACAGCGCAGTCGTTCAGCTCGAAGATTTGACCATAACAGGTAATGAAGCAGTCGGCGGCAACGGCAATGGCGAAGTCGGCGGCGGCGGTATCTATGCGTCGCACGCAGATGTATCCATGCGGATTGTTACCGTGTCCGAAAACAGCGTTACGGGAAGCAGCAGTGACGGCGGCGGTATTCTGGTTAGATACGGTTCTCTGACCATGGACGGCTGCCATGTTGAGAGGAACACCGCTCCGGACTGCGGCGGCGGTATGATTCTGAGACATTCTGTGCTGAACGCTGCCAAGTCCTTTTTTGAGAATAATACCGCAAAATTCGGTGCAGGTATCTATTTTGGCGATACGCCGAACGAAGCAGAAGAAGGCTGTTCCGGCGAGCACAACCACCTTATCACCGATTCCACAATCTCCGGCAATACGGTTCTCGACCCTGAAAACGGTATCGGCGGCGGTATGTATGTCGGCACAACCTCTAATCTGACTCTCCGTAATTCCAAGCTGTTGAATAACGACGGCGCAATCCAGGGCGGCGCAATCGTAGCTTACAGCGCAGGAACGATTGAACTTGACAGAGTTTCGGTTTCTGAAAACAAGGCACAGAGCGGCGCAGGTATCTATGCTATGTGTACTGCTGTCTGCAACACGGACATTCGCCTGCTGAACGGTACGGCAATCGACGCCAATAAGGCAACCGGCTATGGCGGTGGCATCTATGCTTATGCAATATCTAACACCCTTAGCGTTACAGCGGAAAACAGCTCTGTCAGCGGCAATACTGCTGCCGGCGGTGCAGGCATCTTTACCTATAAGTCTGGCTCGGCGGTTATCAATGTGGATCTTCAGTCCGGTGCTGTGATGCACGATAATAATGCAGTAGTTAATATGGGCGGTGCGATTTACGCCTATAATGCTGCAAACATCAACATCGCGGCGAACAGCGCAGTGTACAACAACACCGCAAAGACCGCAGGTGATGACTTGCTGTTCAACGGCGCGACCTTTACGCTCCCGAACGCGAAGAAGATGAGCGGCGACCGCATTCTGTCCTCCGACAAGGCGGAGATTATCGGCTGGTATCATGACGGCTGGTTTAAGTGGAATGCTGCGGCTAATGACGGTACGGGCGGCTTTGATCCGATCGACCGCTGGACGGCGGAAACGGCTGACGAGTACATCCCGGTGGAAAAGGATTCGCACGCTATTTCGCTCAAGGCAGCGCATCCGCTGATGTACACGCTGACGTATGATGTTACCGGTGACCTGCCGGAAGGCTATACCGCTCCGGCAAAGCAGACGCTGGTTAAGGGCAGCAGCTACACCGTCGCAGACGTTCCGGCCAGTGTGTCTGGCACGAAGGACGGCGTGAACGGTACATTCTCCTTCAACGGCTGGAAAAAGGATGACGGTACGGTTCTGACCGGCGAGCAGAAGCTGACCGCAGACCTTACGCTGCATGGCGTATGGACCTTTACGAAAAATCCTCCGGCGGCGGCGGTGGTGGCGGCGGCCGCAAGCCTACCGTTACCATTCCGGATGACGTACCGACCGGTCTGAACGGCGATGACCACTATGCTTACATCGTCGGCTACCCGAACGGCAACGTTGAGCCGAACGGCAACATCACCCGCGCAGAAGTGGCAACCATCTTCTTCCGTCTGCTGACCGAGGAAGTCCGCACCGCAAATTCCACCCAGTCCAACAGCCTGTCCGATGTGACGCGTGGTCAGTGGTTTAACCATGCTGTCTCCACGCTGTCCTCGATGGGCATTGTGAAGGGTCATAACGATGGCACGTTCGCGCCGAATGCGCCGATCACCCGTGCGGAATTTGCCGCAATCGCCGCTCGCTTCGACGATAAGAACACGGATACGTCCTCGAAGTTCACGGATATCGCGTCTCACTGGGCAAAGAATGAGATCGGTATCGCCGCAAACAAGGGCTGGATCAACGGCTATCCGGATGGTACGTTCCGTCCGAACCAGTATATCACCCGCGCAGAGGCTATGACGCTTGTCAACCGCGTACTCAATCGTCTGCCCGAGAACAGCAGCGATCTGCTCGACAGCATGATCAAGTGGCCGGATAATTCCGATGCTTCCGCATGGTACTATCTCGCTGTGCAGGAGGCTACCAACAGCCACTATTACAAGACCAAGGAGAACAAGTTCGAGAAGTGGACCGAGCTTCGCGAGACCCGCGACTGGACCGAGCTGGAAAAGTAAATACTTTCCTGTAAGGGCGAACGAATCCCCCGGCCAATGGCCGGGGGATTTTATTGCGCTGATAGTTTTTTCTAAAGGAAACAAATTTCGGCAAATTTTTCTTGTTAAAATTATAACATATTGCCCTTGTGGTTTTTATATCATAGGTTCATAATAGGGATTGCCGAAAGGGAAAAGAGAAATTAAAAAAAGTAGGCTTTTCGGTGATTTTTATGCGAAAGTCATGCTTTCGCAGCCGGTATAGAGGAGGAGATAATATGATCAGCTTTATCGTATGCTTATTATTATTGATCACCGGCTATCTTACTTATGGTAAAATTGTAGACAAAACCTTTGGCCCGGATGACCGTGAAACGCCGGCAGTTCGTATTAACGATGGCGTTGACTACGTTGTCATGCCGCAGTGGAAGCTGTTTCTGGTACAGCTGCTGAACATCGCCGGCCTTGGCCCGATCTTCGGCGCACTGCAGGGCGCTCTATGGGGTCCGGTCGTATTCCTGTGGATCACATTCGGCACCATTTTTGCCGGCGGCGTACACGATTATTTCTCCGGCATGATCAGTGAGCGAAACGACGGTGCCTCCATCGCAGAGGTTACCGGCAAGTACCTCGGTCACACCATGCAGAATATCATGCGTGTGTTCTCAGTTGTACTGTTGATCATGGTTGGCACGGTATTTGCAGTCGGTCCGGCCGGTTTGATCGTTACGCTGTGCAAGAACAACGGTGTGTCCGGCGTGCTTTCGACCACGCTGTTCTGGCTGATCCTCATCCTGGTTTACTACTTTATTGCAACCTTTATTTCGATTGATAAGATCATCGGCAAGGTATACCCGCTGTTCGGCATGTGCCTGATCATCATGGCGGTCGGCGTTATCATCGGTATCTTCACCAACCCGAATTACACCATTCCGGAGATTTGGTCTCACCTGTACAACATGCATCCGTCCGGCACGCCGATTTGGAGCTTCATGTTCATCACGGTTGCATGCGGTGCAATTTCCGGCTTCCATTCCACGCAGTCGCCGCTGATGGCTCGCTGCATGAAGAACGAGAAGCAGGGTCACTTCGTATTCTACGGCGCAATGGTAGCCGAAGGCATTATCGCACTGATCTGGGCGGCAGCCGGCTGTGCTCTGTATGAGGTCACCGGCGGTCTCAACACCGGTCTGGCGGAAGCGCTGGCAGGCGGTCAGTCCGCAGCGATCTACGATGTATGCTCCAAGACTATGGGCGGCGTTGGTATTGCTCTGGCCATGATCGGCGTTGTTGTCTGCCCGATCACTTCCGGTGATACCGCATTCCGTTCCGCTCGTCTGACGCTGTCCGACTGGTTCCACATGGATCAGGGTTCGTACGCAAACCGCCTGAAGCTGTGTATCCCGGTACTGGGTATCGGCGCTATCCTCGGCATCGGCAATGCGACCGGTCTGATCGACTACACGGTTATCTGGCGTTACTTCAGCTGGACCAACCAGACGCTTGCTATGATCGTTCTGTGGGCAGCAGCTATGTACCTGTTCACCGAAAAGAAGAACTTCTGGATGGCAGCTGTTCCGGCTACGTTCATGAGTGCAGTTTCCTGCACCTATTTCATCCTCGCGCCGGAGTGCCTCGGCAGCCTGCTGAACAGCAAGACAGCGGACGGCACAGTAATTTACAATACCGCAGTGGCGTACCCGATCGGCATTGTATTCGCGGCACTGCTGCTCGCACTGTTCATCCGTGCGACCAAGAAGCGCGGCGCAAAGAAATCTGCTTGAATATAATAGCATTGCTGCAGCCGGCCGTTCCTTTGTGCGGTCGGCTGCGGCCATCCATAACGATAATTGCGGGGTGACGGAAAATGTTGAAACCTTATCCGCTCAGCGCGGGACGTATTGATGACGCGTCGCTTGCCGAGGATAAAAAAACCTGTCGGAAAATCGGTCCGTGCGGCATCGGCAGGCATGCCCTCTATTTGAACAGCTTTTTTGTTGACCGGCGGTATTATGTTCCGCTTTCCATGGTAACGCGTGTGTACAAGCGCGTTGCGATGAGCAAGGGCGGCTTTTCCGGCAAGGGCATTTTCGCCACGCTGTCCTATCTGGTCGTGGAGTTCGACGGCGGACAGAAGGTGTGCAATTTCAAGTATGAGCAGCAGGTCGATGAGTTTCTGAGCGTTATCCGAGCTGAGCACCCGTCTATTCCGTGTGTCAGCGCGGCGGCAGAGCAGCGCATTGCCGAGGAGAAGGCCCGCCGGGAAGAAGAAGAGCGCAATCGTCCGCCGATGAGCGCACAGGCGGAGAAAACCGTGCAGGCACTCGATAACGCAATCGACTATCTGGAGCGCCGTCCTGAGCTGGCCGAACGACTGAGCGCAGCCGCAAAACGCCGCCGGAACTTTCAGTGCACGAACGGCAGCTACTGCTGGGCCGCTATGGCGATCACACTTCTGGGATTTGCGGCGCTGGCTTACGGTATCGTTTCCTTCGTGCGTCACGGCTCGTTCTCGATTTATTTTACGCTGTTCGGTCTTGCCGCGATTTTCACGTTTGCAGGCTTCAGCGTCCTGCCGACAGCACGCAACAACCGTACCTCTATCATGCAGAATGATGCGCAGGCACAGGAGAAAATGCAGGCTTATCTTGCAGATTATCTGAATTTCCCGCTGCCGGCCCGCTATGCACATCCGGTTGTGCTGCGCCGCATGCAGCGTGCCGTCATGGATGGCCGCGCAGTGACTGCCGCGCAGGCGCTCGACGTTGTGAAGGCTGACTTGAAGACGCTGAACGCGGATGTCACAGTCTCGCAGGAGGAATACGATGAGGTTGTCGCCATCAAGTCCATGTTCCTCAATGCGGAGTATCAATAACAATCAGATGATACAACTATCCCTCCCGGTTACTGCCCGGGAGGGATAGTTCGATTTGGGCGGTTCTGCTTTCATGATAAGAGCTTATTCTGTAAGCGAAAAGGACATTCCCGAGGGGTGGGAATGTCCTGCGAAAAAGAGTATCGATATGATCTGATTTAAGAGCACAGTCCGCATTTCGCACATGCAGACGGTGTGGCAGCGCAGCCGCCGAGGGCGGTCTCGCGCAGCTCGATGGGGATGCGGCGGCCGACTGCGTACATGGTATCGAGCATTTCATCGAACGGGATAAACTGGTGAATGCCCGCGAGCGAGAGCTCAGCGGCAACGAGCGCGTTGGCTACACCTGCTGCGTTGCGGTTCTGGCACGGATACTCGACCAGTCCGCCGACCGGGTCGCAGACCAGACCGAGCATGTTCATCAGCACGGTGGAGGCCGCGTCAAGACACTGCTCAGGCTTGCCGCCCATCAGCTCGACAGCCGCGCTGGCCGCCATTGCGGATGCGATGCCGACCTCGGCCTGACAGCCGCCGACCGCGCCTGCAACGGTTGCGTTGCGCATGGCAAGGTAGCCGATCGCACCGGCGTTGAACAGGGCGTCGATCAGCCGTTCATCCGAGATGTTGTAGCGGTCCTGCAGGGCAAACAGCATGCCCGGCAGAACACCGGCGCTGCCTGCGGTCGGTGCTGCGACAATCAGACCCATAGAAGCATTTACCTCAAGCACTGCCATCGCGTACTGAGCCGCTTTGTGCAGCACATCCCCGCAGATGGAGCGGCCTTTGGCCGCGTGCTGCGCCAGCTTTTTTGCTTCGCCGCCAATCAGGCCGCCCATGGACTTGACCGGCGTTTTGAGCGGTGTCAGCGCGGATGAGCGCATGATTTCAAGCGCCCTCTTCATACGGTGCGTGACCTCATCACGCGTGGTTTCGCCCAGCTGGCACTCGCGGCGGCGCATGATCTCGGAGATGGGGAGCTGCTGCTGCGTGCAGAGTGCAAGCAGCTCGGATGCGTTTTTGAAATCCATAATCTGCTCTCCTCCTTACGGTTCGATGATCATGACGTCGTGGACGTTGGGATTGTTTTTAAGCGGTTCCTCAATGCCCTCGGGGAAATGACCGTCCGACTCGACGATGGTGTAGGCGGTGTTGCCCTTGGACTCGCGGAACAGGCGCATGAACGCAATGTTTACACCCTTGTCGCTGAGCACCTTGGTGATGTGCGCCACGACGCCCGGCTTGTCCTGCTGAACGACGATGACCGTGCTGTATTCACCGGTAAAGTCAACCTCAACGCCGTTAATGCGCGCGATGCGGCACTTGCCGCCGCCGAGCGACTCGCCGCGGATGGTCATCACCTGACCGGCGACGTTCTCCATGCGGATGTCCACGGTGTTCGGATGGACATCGGTCTCGGTCTCACACGGCGTGAATGAGTAGGACAGACCGCGCTCGGTCGCAATCGAAAACGAATTGCGGATGCGGGTGTCGTCGGTCGAAAAGCCCATGATGCCGCCGAGCAGGGCGCGGTCAGTGCCGTGGCCGTGATAGGTCTTGGCGAACGAGCCGTACAGGGTGAAATCCACCTTTTTAAGCGGCGGCGCGATCATCTTGTGCGCCAGATACGCGATAACGGCCGCACCGGCGGTATGGGAGCTGGAGGGGCCGATCATATTCGGTCCCAGCACATCAAAAACACTGATAAAGGACATAGGGGATTCTCCTTACTGAGCGGAGGATTTGCAGATAAACCTGCGGTAGATGGTCTCCACGATCACGCCGATCGCGTTGTCGCCGGAAACATTGCAGGCGGTGCCGAACGAGTCCTGCGTGATGTACAGCGCAACCATGATAGCGCAGATCGGGCCGCTCGGGTCACCGGCCTCGGTGCCGAAGATCATGTACAGGAAGGGCAGAGCGGTCATAATGGAGCCGCCCGGCGCACCGGGAGACGCCACCATGGCAATGCCGAGGGTCATGATGAACGGGATAACGGTGCCGATGGAGATCGGCAGCTGGTTCATCAGGCAGACTGCGGTAGCGCAGGCTGTGATGGTAATCATCGAGCCTGCCATGTGGATGTTTGCGCACAGCGGAACGGTGAAGTTGCGGATCTCAGCGGAAACGCCGTCTTTCTCCGCGCACTGGAGGTTTACCGGAATGGTAGCCGCAGAGGACTGGGTGCCCAGTGCGGTTGCGTAGCCCGGAATCTGGTTGCGGATGAGCGTGAACGGGTTCTTGTGGCTGACCAGACCTGCAATTACGAACTGGATGCAGATGCAGATCAGGTGCATGATGATAACAACGATGAATACCTTCCACAGAATACCGAGGATGGCAAAGGTCTTGCCGGACTTGGTCATATCGGTGAACGTGCCGCAGATGTAAAGCGGCAGCAGCGGAATGATGACCTTGTGCAGTACGCAGTCAATGATGCCGGAGAAGTCGGAAACGCCGTTATACAGCGTGTCGCCGATGGTCTTGCCGCGCAGGCTGGACATGCACAGACCGAGCACAAACGCCGTAACAACAGCGGACAGCGTGTTCATCAGCGCCGGAATTTCCAGGCTGAAGTACGGCTCCAGCGAGTTGCCTGCGGTTGCGGCGATCTTGTCGAGCGCGTCCGCACTCATGAAGTGCGGGAACAGGGTGTCGGCTACAAAGAACGAAGCCGAGCCTGCGATCAGGGTCGAGCAGTAGGCGATGGCAACCGTGATGAGCAGCAACTTGCCCGCGCCGCTCTTGAGGTTAGCAATGCCCATGGTAACATACGCGAGGATCATCAGCGGGATGATGAACGACAGGAACTGACTGAAGAACGACGAGAGCGTTACCACAAAGCGGCAGAAGCCTTCCGGCAGGAACTGGCCGAACAGGATGCCGACAATGATGGCGATGATGAGCTTGGGCAGTAATCCGAGTTTGAATTTTTTCTTTTCTTTCATTTCTTTTTCCTCCTTTTTGGCGGGCAGCACCACACAATTTGAACTGTGGCACTTTGCGGAAAGTGCACCTGTTCGGTTATGCGATGTTACCCTTTGCGGTGCAGACCGTTTGTTTGCCCCTCTTTGGTCTGCTGCCGTGGAAGTCTGCCGAGATTTTTGCCTCCGGACACAAAAAGAACCGCCTATTTTAGGCGAAATGCAGTAAAATAGGACGCGGTTTTTGTGTAAAAAGGATAAATAAAAAATCTGTGGTAAACCTCCAATTTCTTTCTTGACCTCTTTGCAGATTTAGTATATTCTGTTTAATGGGTTAAGTCAAATTCATATATTTTATCATTTCGATTCAAAATATTGATAATATAGGGGAGAGAGGGAAATCCATGGAGCTTCGGCAGCTTGCAACCTTTATTCGGGTAGCACAGTTTAAGAGTTTTTCACGCGCAGCAGAGAGCCTCGGCTACTCACAGTCGGCGGTAACGGTGCAGATACGCCAGCTGGAGGAGGAACTGGACACACGTCTGTTCGACCGCATGGGAAAGCGTATCGCGCTGACCGACACAGGCGAGCGTTTTCTCAGCCACGCGTGCGATGTGATGAATCAGGTCAATCAGGCGCGTATGTCAGTCACATCCACGGCAGAGCTGCGCGGTTCGCTGCATATCGGCACGATTGAGTCGCTTGCATGTCTCAAGCTGCCGACGGTGCTGCATCTGTACCGTAAATTCAACCCGAAAGTGTCTATCCGTATCACGGTCGGTGAGCCGGAAGAATTGATTGAGCACATGGAACGCGGCGAGCTGGACATGATCTATGTGCTCGATGAGCCGCTGTACAGCAACAACTGGAACAAGCTGATGGAGCAGCGCGAGGAGATCGTATTTGTGGCGTCTGCATCGCTGCGCGAGAAGCTGGGCGGAAAAGAGCTGACGATTGAGGAACTGCTCACGCAGCCTTTTTTCCTTACCGAGCAGGATAATTATCGCCGTGTACTCAACCGCCGTCTTGCCGCGCGGCGGACCATCCTTACGCCGTCACTCGAGTGCGGTGATACCTCGCTGCTCATTCGCATGCTTGAGATTGACCGCGGTGTATCCTTTCTGCCGTGGTACGCAGTCGAGAACAGCGTAAAAGAGGGAAGGCTGATCCGTTTGTCGGTCGAGGACTGCTATATTTCGCTCTACCGCCAGATTTTCAGCCACAAGGAGAAATGGCGCACACGCGAAATGGATGAATTTGTCCGCGTGGCAAAGCTGGCGGACGAGGAAGAATAAGGGCATATAACAACATCCCACTTGTTGAAGCACAGCAAGCGGGATGCTTTTTTATTCCATGACCGCCTGCACTACCCAGCGGGTTGCATGCCCGTTGCCGGTGCAGGTGGAAAGCGTGAGGATATGGTCGTTTACGGTCGGTACTGCGCCGGTGCGGATCACCGACAGGGAAACGCCTTCGTCAATGAAGGCTTTTTTGATCGTTTCATCGGAAAACGCACTGTAATACGCGGTTCCGTCAAGCGCTGCCTCATAGGCTGCGTAGATGCTGTACGCATGGGTTCCGCTTGCATTGGTCACATATACCTGCGGATGTGCCTGTAGGAAATCCTGCTTTTTGTAGTGCTTCAGCGCGGCAAACATCGAGCCGTTGTTCATCCGGTGACCGTACACGATGGTGTTAAAGCCGCTGAAATCGGCAGAGCAGCGGCAGTCCATGAAAATCGCGCCGACTGCGCTGCTGTTTTGGTTCCAGGTGTGTGTCAGATAATAGTCGTTGTCCGTGCCCTGCACCAGCGGATAGGAAATCTCGGTGCCCGGAATGGCAATCCAGCCGATGACATCACTGTTGACCTGCTGCAGAGCAGGCAGGTCCATCTGCTCCAGCGCCTGTGCATACGGGTCGGCAGACGGAGCGGGTTCGGGTTCGGTCTGCGTTTCCTGCTGCGGCTGTTCGGTTGGCTGCTGAACGGTTTCCGTTTCCAGCACTTCGGGTATCGCGGCAATCTCGGAAGCCTCGGCGTAGGCTTCATCACCTGCACGGTAGCTCGTCATCTGGCGCACCAGCATAAATGCGCTGACGGCAAACACCGCTGTCAGAAAAAACAGTATCGCAGTCTGTATTTTAGGCTTCATGTGCTCACCTCGTTTTTTGCATAATATTATAGTATATCTGATTTAAGTTGTAAAATCGGATATATTTTATTGTTTAACAGAAAAAATTATATCTGTCAGACGTGCCGATACTGGATATTTCGTGCAGATTTTGATTGTTTTTACACGCATGACCGCGCATTTCAGCACATTGTACAATCGCATGTCAATAATTTCTACGTTTTGTCGATATCGTATTGAAGACTTTCTGCCAAAATGTATCCTTTTTTCGTACCCTCTGTATGGTAAGCTATACCATACAGAGAGAACACCTCGTCTGTCGCGGATGCAGACAACCGGCGAGGAGGATATATTTCCTGATTTCATGATAAAGGACTGAGTAGTATGAGCAAAAAGTTTACAAGGCTGATGGCCATCCTGCTGTCGCTTAATCTGACGTTCAGTACGGGTACTTTTGCCGCATTTGCGGCTGAAGTGGAAGACGGCAGCATCGACACCGGTTACTCCGAGAGCGGCGATCCCGCAGCATCCGCTCCGAAAGCGGAGGACAGCGGTACAGAAAGCACACCGGACATGAGCAGCCCCGCTCCGACAGAGAGCACCGGCGAGAACGCCGAGCCGTCTGCACCGAGCGAACCGGCTGCACCGGGCGAACCGTCTGCACCGGGCGAACCTGCATCGCCGAGTATATCTGAAGCACCCACCGAGGCGGCACCGTCCGCACCGGCTGAGAAAGCGCCTGCGGCTGAGATTCCGGCAGAGGAGAAGCCTGCTGAAGAAAAGCTGGTTGCGGCGTATGCAGTCACCGCGTTTACGCAGGACAGCATCCGGTATGATGTTTCCTCGGGCGATGCCGTTGTTACCGGCTGCGTAGACAGCGTGACCAAGCTGGTTATTCCGGAAACTGTAACCTATGACGATAAGGAATACAAGGTTGTCGGCATTCAGGATCATGCGTTTGACTGGGCAAATCACCGCAATCTCGCACTGGAAACCGTTGATCTGGGCGGTCTGCCGCTGGAAATCGGCGAGTATGCCTTCCGCGGTCAGAAGTCGCTGACGACGGTTACAGGCATGGATAATATTACTGCAGTCAGTGACTATATGTTCACGGCATGCTCGGCGCTGACTTCGGTCGCTGATCTGTCCAAGGTTACTTCTGTCGGTATTCAGGCATTTATGAACTGTTCTTCGCTGACTGCGCTGGAAGGCCTGAATTTCTCCGCACTGACGAGCATTAAACAGGAAGCCTTCAATAATATGGGTTCCTTCTCACTGGAGCTGGGTGAGCATACCTTTGATTCGCTCGAGTCTCTGGGTATCCGCGCGTTCGCGAATACGACCGGTATCACCGGCACGGTCGTTCTGCCGGAACGCATTACCGAAATTCCGGAAGGTGCATTTTTGAACACCGGAATTACCGGCGTTGACTGGTCGCACATTACGGTCATCGGCAAGAGTGCGTTCAGCAAGTGTGCAGGTCTGACCGAGCTGCATTTGTCGGATTCTGTTACGTCGATTGGCGAAAGCGCATTCAGCGGCAGCGGTCTGACCGGAGAATTACAGCTGCCGAATTCGATTACTTCGATTGGAAATAATGCGTTTAAGGATGTCAAGATTGAGGGCGATTTGGTTCTGCCGAATGCGCTGACTTTTCTGGGTACCTATGCATTTCGCGGCACTGCCATCAGCAGTGTTACGTTCCCAGGTACGCTGAAAAATATTGGAAACTACGCATTCTACAACTGTCCGAATCTTTCCGGCACGCTGATCATCCCTGAAGGGGTTGTTTCCATCGGTACGGCAGCCTTCACGAAAACCGGTATCGAAAAGCTGGAGCTTGCCGACAGCGTACAGACCATCTCGGCCGGTGCATTCAGCACCTGCACCAAGCTGACTTCCGTGCAGATTGGCGAACAGGGCAAGGGCAAAAGCCAGCTGCAGACCATCGGCAGTAAGGCATTTAACAACGATACCAATATCACCTACTTCTATATTGAAGCATGCTCGGCAGATGTTGCGATTGACTCGAATCCGCTGACGATTCCTGCCGGTGTTGCTGTAAAGTTTGCGGTCACTGTCGATGGCAAAAATATCCGCGAAGACGAAGAAACCACGCTGCAGCAGGCCGTTGACGCGGCAGCAGAGGGAAACACCACCATTACCGCAAACAAGAGCTTCATTGTAGACGGCACGGTTACGATTCCGTCCGGCAAGACCATCACGCTGACCGATGAAGGCAAGGGCCTTTCGGTTGTGTTCAAGAACGGTTTCACCGGTCCGGCTTTCCGCGTGGAGCAAGGCGCGGCGCTGATTCTGGACGGCAGCTTCAATTTCTCCTGCTTCCGCATCGCTAACGGCTCGTTTGCCGAGGTAAACGGCGCAATGACGCTGAACGGCGGCACGATTACCCGTATGAGCCTGAGTGGCTCGAACATGGGTGCGATTACGGTAGACGGCGGCTCCTTCACCATGGGGAACGGCGAGCTCAGCAGCATTTCCGCTTCGTCCGCATACTGCGGCGCGGTTTATGTGAAGAACGGCGGTACATTTGCCATGAACGGCGGCAAAATCACCGGATGTATGTTCAAGAACCAGTATTCCGGCGCGGTTGCCCTCGCAGACGGCACCATGACGATGACCGACGGCACGATTTCGGGCAATACCGCATCGGAGTATAACGCGGCAGGCGGCGTACTCGTAAACGGCACTTCGTCTCTTGCCATGAGCGGCGGCACGATTGAAAACAACACGGCAAAGCGCGGCGGCGGTGTATGCGTGCGTGAGAAAGGCACGTTCACCATGTCCGGCGGTACGATTTCCGGCAACAGCACGGCAGTCAAGTCCGATACAATTCAGCAGCCGAATGCAGGCGGCGGCGGTGTCTTCGTAGAGGACAACGCATCGTTTGAAATGACAAACGGCACGATTACCGGCAACAAGACCAACGGTATGGGCGGCGGCGTTGCAACGGCTGTTCTGAGCAAGGATGACACGGTTGGCGGCGGCCTGTTCCACATGACCGGCGGCACGATTTCGGACAATACGGCATCCTGCGGCGGCGGTGTATACAGCTGGTCCGGCAGAAACCGCGTTGTACTCAAAGGCGGCAATATTGTAAACAATACGGCGCGTCGACAGGGCGGCGGCGTTTACGTCAGCCATGCACCGTGGTCGATCACGATTAAGAATGCGCTTATCACCGCAAACACGGCAGCCATTCAGGGCGGCGGCATCTGGTCCTGCCCGGTGGGCACGGTAAGTCTTGGCACGGATGCAGCTGTATTCGGCAATACGGCAGGCAAATCTGCTGATGATGCGGCATTCCTGCTTAAGTGGGACAAGACGTATTCCACCAGCTTCAGCGGCAAGATGTACGGTGGCGGACTGGTAACCTGGTACCGCGATACCTCAATCGCCGCGGGTGATCCAAACTACGGCGCTTTCGGAGGCGACCGCTATGATGCAGCGAACCCGGGTGCCCCGGTTAAGCCGGCTTCCGGTGCGACCAATGGCTACGGTCTCAAGGCTGTTGTTTCCGCAGAGAGCAAGGCACTGGCTGAAACCGCACCGCTCAAGATTATGGGCAATACCGCAGAGCGCGGCGGCGGTGTCGGCACAAACGGCGAAGTGATCATCCCGGGTGAGGACACCTTGGAAAATCCGGTTTCCCTCACCGTACACAAGGTTTGGAGCGGCGCAAGCACGTATCCGACCGCTGTTACCGTAAACCTTATCCGCATTGCGAAGGATGGCACGCGAACCGCGATCGGTACGGTGCTTCTGAGCGAAAGATCTACCGACAAGGACGGCAAGACCTGGTCGTACACCTTTGCAAATCTAGACGGCGCTTACACCTATACCGTCGAAGAGGAGGCCGTTGACGGCTTTAATACCTCGATTTCCGGCAGCATGGCAGATGGCTTCACCATCACCAACAGCAAGAAATCCGGCGGCGGCGGTGGCGGCGGCGGTCACCACAAGCCGGACCCGAAACCGACTCCCGATCCCGATCCGAAGCCTCCGGTTGACATTCCGGATCAGCCTACACCGCTTGATCCGCTGAAGCCGACGGAGAACATCCCGGACGGCAAGGTTCCGACGACCAAGCCGGAAACACAGACCAAGACGCCGGATAAAACGAAGACAGTGAACATTCCCGACAGCAAGACTCCGACGTCCAGCGTTCCGAAAACCGGCGATATCGGCGGTCTGTGGGCGGCTCTGTGCGGTCTGTCCGCAATGGGACTGGCGTACTTCGGTATCCGCAGAAAGCACGATTAAAAGCAAAAACAGATAGCAAACACCCTCTATATCATCCGATATAGAGGGTGTTTTTTCGCTCAAACAATATGCAAAAGCTGAATCAGCAGCAGCCATGCCAGACCATAATAGGTTACAACGGCAACCAGATCGTTGATCGTCGTAATCAGCGGACCGGACGCAACCGCCGGGTCCACCTTGACTTTATGGAACAGGATCGGCACGAGTGTACCGACCAGACTGGAAATCACGATCGCCACAAGCAGTGATATGCCGACGCAGCCGGAGATCAGGAACGCATGTCCGACGGCATAACCCTTGAACAGCGCTATGTATGCACCGAGAAAGACAAGTGCCATAATGCCGAGCAGCGCGCCGTTGCAGGTGCCGACCTTCATTTCCTTGAAGGTGAGGTGCAGCTTGTCCTTAGCACTCAGTTTTTCATCCATCAGCACACGAATCGTAACCGCCAGCGACTGCGTACCGACGTTGCCGGCCATATCGAGAATCAGCGACTGGAAGCAGATAACGACCGGCAGCACGGCTACAACGCCTTCAAATGCACCGACAACGGTCGAAACGCCCATGCCGAGGAACAGCAGGATGATCAGCCACGGCAGGCGTTTTTTCATGCTTTCCCTGGTGGTTTCGTTGAGATCCTCTTCGGCGGACAGACCGGCGAGCTTTGCATAATCCTCACCGAGCTCGTCATCCACGGCCTCGACAACGTCCTGTGCGGTGATGATACCGATGATCCTTCTGTCCTTATTCAGCACCGGCAGGGAATCTTCGGCATAATCTTTGATCTTCTCGATGCTCTCTGAAATTTTCTCGTGGTCAAGCAGATACGGATACGCGTAGCTGATGATGGAATCCAGCGGCACATTTTCTCGGGCAACGATGAGATCCTTCAGGTCGATTGCACCGCAGAAGCGGTTTTTATCATCGACTACATAAATCGTTCCGATGTTGTCGTTTTCACCGGCCTGCTTTACCAGCTCGTGCATGGCCTGCCGAATGGTCAGGTTCTGCTTGATGCAGATGTAGTTGGTCGTGATCAGGCTGCCGACTTCGCTGTCGTCATAGGAATTGATAAGCAGGATGGCTGACTTGGTTTCGTCATCGATCATCGGGCGCAGCTTTACTTTTACGCTCTCGTCGATATTCTCCCACAGATCGACCGCGTCGTCCGCGTCCATTTCGTTCAGAATTTCGGCCAGCTTGTCAATGCCGATTTCATCAATGTATTCTGCCGGATCATCCAGATAGGAGATGATCTCCGCCAGCCATTCCGCATCAAGTGCGCTGTACAGCAGATTGCGTTCCGCGCGGTTTAGGAATTGCAGACTTTGTGCGATATCGTTGTCGTGATAATCCTGCAGCTGTTCCCGCATCTCATTGATCGAAGGGGAGGTGCGGATGATCTCAACGATTTTTTCGGCAAAAGATGTTTTTTTCCATGTTGCTTTTTTCATAATCAGCCTCCTTCTGTGCCCGGAAAAGGGCACAAAAAATCCACCGTAACAGATACAGTGACACAAACATCAGTTGTGGACTTGTTCATCACGATGGAGCAAGGCTCAGCGCTTATTTCAAAAGAGGATGCTTACGGACACTCGAAACAGCAGTATAGTCTGTATCCATCGTCATATGTACATTTCGTCTGTCACAACTGTCCATAGGACTTGCCTCCTTTTTTATTTTTTCGCAATGATTATAGCACTTGTTATGTGGAATATGCAAGGCATTTTTCACAGTTTTAATAATATGGATAAAATTTGCGGACAGTATCGCGCACGGGGAGAAAAAAGCCGGCCGGAAATCCGGTCAGCCTTTTTATCTCAGTAGACGATGCAGGAATGTGATTGTCCCGGTGCACGAATGATTTTGGAAGATTACCCAAACCAATCCCACCGAAACGCTTCGGTGGACAGAGTAGATGCCTTGCCGTCGAGTGCAATCTCGCTGAGCAGGATACCAACGATCGGTGCGATACCGAACCCATGTATCTGGAGGCGCAGAAGCAGCTGAAGAAACAAAAAACAACGCATACCTTCTGACAAATTTGGCAACACTACTCGTAAAAGGAGTGTGTTTTCATGTCAGATATGTTTTGCTTTCAGTGCCAGCAGACCGCAGGCAACAAGTGCTGCGTGAGCGTGGGTGTCTGCGGCAAGCAGCCGGATACGGCAGCGCTGCAGGATGAGCTGGTGTACGAACTCATTCGCTTGGCCGAGGCGGCAGCTGCGGCCGGTCAACGCACACAAATCGTCGACCGGCTGCTGATGGACGGCCTGTTCATCACCTTGACCAATGTCAATTTTGACAATCAGGCGATTGCGGAATTCACCGAGCGGGTACGCGCGGAACGAGAGAAATTCGGCGGAAAACCGTGTGCGGTCGTGGAGCTGTGGAAGGGCGACACGGATACGGTTTCGCTGCGTTCCACGCTGCTGTTCGGCATGAAAGGCATGGCCGCCTATGCACACCACGCGATGAATCTTGGCTACACGGATGACGAGGTGAGCGCGTGGTTTTACAAGGGCCTGTGCGCGGTCAATCGCCCGCATTCGGTCGAGGAATGGCTGGCGCTGATCGTCGAGTTCGGGCAGGTGAATTTCCGGTGCATGGAGCTGCTCGATGAGGCCAATACGGGCACATTCGGCACGCCGCAGCCCGCAAAAGTGCCGACCGACATCAAAAAAGGCCCGTTCATCGTGGTTTCCGGGCACGACCTGGGCGACTTGGCGCAGCTGCTCGAGCAGACGGCGGGAAAGGGCATCAACATCTACACGCACAGCGAAATGCTGCCCGCGCACGGTTATCCGGGACTGAAAAAACATCCGCACCTTGCGGGCAATTTCGGCACGGCATGGCAGAGCCAGCAGACGGAGTTCGAGAACATTCCCGCGCCGGTGCTGTTCACCACCAACTGTCTGATGCCGCAGCGCCCAAGCTATCAGGACCGCGTGTACACGACTTCGGTGGTGGGCTATGCGGGTCTGCGCCATATCGAGGCGGATGCGTGCGGCCGCAAGGACTTTTCGCCCATCATCGAGCAGGCGCTCGCGCTCGGCGGGTACGAGCACGACCACAGCATGAGCGGCATTAACGGCGGGCATATGCTGATGACGGGCTTTGCACACGGCGCGGTGCTGGCTCACGCGGAGGAGATCATCTCGCTCATCAAGAGCGGCAAGGTGCGGCATATCTTTCTGGTCGGCGGCTGTGACGGCGCGCATCCGGGCAGAAATTACTACACCGAGTTTGTCAAATCCACGCCGATGGATACGCTGGTTCTGACGCTTGCGTGCGGCAAATACCGCTTCAATGACCTCGATCTGGGCGAAATCGGCGGCCTGCCGCGCATTCTGGATATGGGCCAGTGCAACGATGCGTACAGCGCCATCAAGGTTGCGCTTGCACTGGCGGATGCGTTCGGCTGCACGGTCAACGACCTGCCGCTCACGCTCGTGCTCTCGTGGTACGAGCAGAAGGCGGTGTGCATCCTGCTGACGCTGCTTGCGCTCGGCGTGAAGAATATTTACCTTGGACCGACGCTGCCGGCGTTTCTGTCGGAAACCGTGGTCAAAACACTGGTGGAGACCTACGATCTGCACCCGACCACCAATCCGCAGCAGGACCTGGATGCGATTTTGGGAAGGGGATAAACCGGCGAGCTTTTTGGACGCTACGGAGCGTTCCTTGTTTCCCTCTCGTTTGCTTGCTGCAATAGGTTTCAGCAAACGAAAGAGGAAAGAAAACAATGAAATTTACGGCATTCAACGGCAGTCCAGTGGGCGAAAAGAGTGCCGCTGGACGCATGCTCGGGGTCTTTCTGGCGGGCGCGGCTCGTGCCGGAGCGGAAACCGAGCTGTACCATCTTGGCGATTACAGCATCGGACAGTGCGTGCAGCACGATGACATGGAGAAGCTGCTTCGCGCATATCAGTCTGCGGATGTGGTCTGCTTGGGATCGCCAGTGTACTCGTGGAACATGACGGCGCTGCTCAAGAATTTTGCAGACCGGCTATGAGTTTGCGGCACAGGGCGAGGTCACAGCAGAGCCCCGTACACAACTGGATGCGCCGCTGATGTCCGCCGCAGAGTATGTACAGTTTCTGGGTATGTAAGACAAAGGGAAACGGTTCTTGCCTTCGGGAAAGAGCCGTTTTTGATGTGCGCCATAGTATCTGACGGAATGATATGGGAAGTGAAGCTCGATCAGGCTATGCCGAAAAAGCAATACTATGTCGATTATCGGCAGGGATTTTTGTGTATCAGGATGGTATATTGGAAGTCAGTGTGGTATAGTTAGGGTGAACTAACTATGGATTGACACTGGAATCCTATAAAAGCAAAGAGATGAAGGAATTATGCAAAGCAAACAGCAAAAGCAAATCAAGGTATTTCTGATACAGACCTTCGGCGGAAGCAGGGGCGGCTCGCTGTTTTCACGACAGGAAAAAATGCTGGATAGGTTAATCAAAACCGCAGCAAACAGGTCCAAAAACCAGATGAAAACACTGGTGCAGACCATTCTGCCGCGCATTGCGCTGTACAAGGTGCTGCAGGCAGAGCTGCCTGCGGAGGAAACCTTTACGCACATGCGGACGTACATGATGGACTGGGTGGCGGCAGAAAAGCACGCTTTCACGGTGAAAATGGAGTCTGTGCCGGGATTTTATCGGATTTACAGCTATTGTTTTCTCAAAATCATGCGTACCTCCGACTTGTGGGAGAGCACACAGGAACACGACAAAACGCACTTTTCCGCGTCGATTACCAAGTGTCTCTGGCACACGGCGTGCCAGGAAAACGGCTGTCCGGAGCTGTGTCCGCTGTTTTGCGACGTGGATGACGTGACCTACGGCGGACTGCACAAGCTCGGCTTTTCGCGCACAAAAACGCTGGGCTGCGGCGGTGACTGCTGCGATTTTCGGTTTTTCAAAAGGTAGGTGAGCAGACGGAGAAGCGGACTTCGGCAGGATTTTCGGTGCAGCGGCGGAATCCGTGCTGTCAGCTCCATCGCCTACGCAGTGCGGCCGCAGATGGTTTTGAGTCGGATTCCTCTTCCATACCTTGCGATTTCCCTGGTTAAATGATACAATCAAACCACAAGGTTTCATTCCATTAAACGGATTCCGAAGGGGAGCCATCCCTTATCACATAAAGGAGCATCAGTGCATGAACCCAGTTTTTGTTATCGGACACCGCAATCCGGATACGGATTCCATTTGCTCTGCAATCTGCTACGCGCACCTCAAGCGCAGGCTGACCGGCGGAGAATACATAGCCTGCCGCGCGGGTCATGTCAATGCGGAGACCAAATTTGTGCTCGAACGCTTCGGCGTGGAGCCGCCGCGCTACATCAAGTCGTTTGAGCCGCGCCTGAGCGATGTGCAGTACCGCGAGGTGCCGGGCATCAGCGAGGAGCTGTCGCTGCACCGTGCATGGGATTACATGAACGAAAATGATATTCAGACGTTGGCCGTTGTCGATGAGGATCGCCGCCTGAAGGGTCTGCTGACGCTGGGCGATATCGCGCGCTTCTACATCGAGGATCAGGACGCCAATGCGCTGGCGGAGGCCAAGACCAGCTATCGGAATCTGGTCGATGTGCTTGACGGCACGCTCGAGGTTGGCGATATTGACCAGCGGTTTGAGCAGGGCAGTGTGGTCGTTGCGGCGGCTAATCCGGACGTACTCGAGGACTACATCGGCAAAAATGATATGGTTATTCTCGGCAACCGCTATGAAAGCCAGCTGTGTGCCATTGAGATGAGCGCCGGCTGTATAGTCATCGGTCTCGGCTCCAAGGTTTCGCGCACCATCCGAAAGCTGGCCTCGGAAAACGGCGTTTCCATCATCGCCACCCCGTATGATACCTACACCTGTGTCAAGGTTATCGGTCAGGCGGTTCCGGTGCGGCATGTGATGCGGAAAAAGGGTCTTATCACCTTCGAGCCGGAGGAAACGGTTGAGGATGTAAAGCGCACGGTTTCCAAAAAGCGTATCCGCTATTACCCGCTGATGGATGAACAGGGACGATACGTCGGCATGTTCTCACAGCGTAACCTGCTGGATCTGGAGCGTCCGTCGGTCATTCTGGTTGATCACAACGAGCGCGATCAGGCCGCCGAAGGTATTCGTTCGACCAATATTGTTGAGATCATCGACCACCACCGCATTGACTCGGTGGAGACCAGCGGACCGATCTACTTCCGCAATCAGCCGCTCGGCTGCACCGCGACCATCATCACGCAGATGTACCATGAGCACAACGTGGAGATCGAGCCGAAAATCGCGGGTCTGCTGTGCTCGGCAATCCTGTCGGACACGCTGATGTTCCGCTCGCCGACGTGTACGCCGCTTGATCGCATGGCTGCAGAAGAGCTGGCGCAAATCGCCGGTCTGGACATCAAGCAGTATGCAACAGAAATGTTCCGTTCCAGCTCGCGTCTGCTCGATCGCTCGATGGACGAGCTGCTCCACATGGATTTCAAGTATTTCCAGGTGCAGGATCAGAAGATTGCGATTTCGCAGGTGACGAGTGTCAGTGAGAACGAGCTGTCCGGCATCCGTGATAAAATGCTCGAGTACATGGAAAGCTGCCTGGCATCGAGCGGTCTGTCCATGCTGTTCGCTATGCTGACCAACATTATCGAGGAAAAGACAGAGCTGCTCTACGTCGGCAAGGGCGCGCAGCAGCTGGTTCGTGCGGCCTTCAAGACCGACTGCGGCGAGCATTCGGTCGTCCTGCCCGGCGTCGTCAGCCGGAAGAAGCAGATGGTGGTGCCGCTTGTCAGAGCCATGGAGCACGACGAGGAAATTGAGTGAGATTTGCAGAGTAAAAGCGGGAGAAACCAGGGTTTCTCCCGCTTTTTGTGTTTACTTCCGCTTTTGCAGCTGCTCGGAGATGGTTCGTTTCATCGTCTCGGCGTCAAGCGGCTTAGACAGATGCGCGTTCATGCCTGCGGCGAGACACTTCTCGCGGTCCTCCTTGAAGACGTTGGCTGTCATGGCGATAATCGGAATGGTTTTCGCGTCCGGCCGGTCGAGTGCCCGGATAGCTTTTGCAGCCTCCAGACCGTCCATCTCGGGCATCATCACGTCCATGAGAATGGCATCAAAGCTGCCCGGCTCGGAGTCCCGGAAGGCTGCAAGCGCCTGCCTGCCGTTCTGCACCGGCACGGTCTGTGCACCGCTGTCGTGCAGCAGGAAGAGTGCAATCTCCATGTTGAGCTCATTATCCTCGGCAACGAGCAGCCGCGCGCCGGAAATATCTGACGGTGTCTGCGGCGAAGTTGCTGCGGTCGCGTCACGATCGAGTTCAAAAGGCAGTACGACGGTAAACCGGCTGCCTTCACCGAGTTTGCTCTCCACCGAAATGGTGCCGCCCATTTGCTCGATGAGCTGATGCACGATAGACATGCCGAGTCCGGTACCCATATAGCTTGAGCGGGGGGACTCGTCCGCCTGCTCAAACGGATTGAACAGATGGTTTTTGATGAAATCCTCGGACATGCCCAGACCGGTGTCCTCGATGATGAATTGACAGGTGATCTTCGCATCCGTCCGTTCGAGCATGTGCATCTGCATATGGATGGAACCGCCGGGCTTATTGTATTTCACGCAGTTGGTGAACAGATTCATCAGGATTTTTTTCAGATGCAGCGCACTGCTGCGGACGTAAATACCGGAAAAATCGTCATGCTCACCGGTGACGGTAAGACCGGCGGCTTCCGCCTGAAACAGCACCGAATTGGTAATGCTGCCGCAGACTTCATCCAGATTCATGGATTCGCTCCGCAGAACGACAGTGCCGTTTTCCAGCTGAGCCATATCCAGAACATCGTTCACCAGAGACAGAAGCAGCTGAGAGGACAGCTCGATTTTATGCAGACAATCGCGTATGCGCGCGTGGTCGTCCTTATTTTTTCGGATGATAGTCAGCATGCCGATGATGCCGTTGATGGGTGTGCGGATATCGTGCGACATGTTGTTCAGGAATGTTGTTTTGGCGGCGTTGGCAGCCTTGGCCTGCGTGAGCGCCTCCTGCAGCTCTGTCTGGCTCTGCTGCAGCTTGAGGTTCAGCTCTTGCGCCTGTTTGGCGGACTGCCGGGCCTTGCGGAACAGACCGAACAGCAGCAGAGAGAGCAGGATGAACACAGCAGAGGCAGTGGTCAGATTGTCCTTGACAAAGTACGCAACGGTGACCTTTTCGGGCGCACTGTCGTACATGGCAAGTGCACCGGTCAGCAGGGAAGAAGGCATGGTTTTGAGCGTTTTGTTCAGGATGGACAGCAAAGCCGTATCGCCCTGCCGTACGGCGAACGAGGTCTTGCTCGGCTGTGTGAGGAACACGCGGTACAGCGTTTTGTCCTTCATATAGCGCGGCAGCTGACCGGCACGCATTACATAGCAGTCCGCACTGCCGGTACGCATGGCTTTGATCGCGTCATTCGCTGAAGGGTATTCGAGGATCGTCCACTTGGGATAATTATAGGAAAGGTACTGCTTGAGCGAAAAATCGTTCTTGGGGATGGCAGCGGTGTTTGGCTCAAGCTCATTAAAATAGTTCTTCGTGGTAAGCGCCGCCTGACTGAAGCTCAAGACGGTGTTCGATAGAGCAAGACCGTTCTCTTCGGCGGCACGCGGGTTCTGGCTGGTGTGAAAAATCAGGTCGATCTCACCGTTCTGCAGTGCCTGCAGCTGCTCAAGCTGCGTGTCAAAGCCGTGCAGGTCGAAATGCAAGGCGTTATCCCCCAGACAATTCGTCGCATATACGACATAATCCGTGAGAACACCGGTAATATCACCGGTTTGGATATCAAAGGTGCTGATACCGGTGTCATGATTCAGAAAACCGATGCGGATGGCGCCATGCTGCCGGAGCCAGTCCTGCTCCTCGGTCGAGAGGAGCTCGACCGACTGGGCAGACAGATAGCGCTGATACAGATCATCCTGATAGAACGGCTTGTCGTGTGCAATACGGCGCATGGCATTATCGAGCGCTTCCTTGAGGTCGGGACGGCTTTTGCTGATCACGAAGTAAACATCCGAGCTGCCGAACGAGGTGATCGCGGACAGGCCGTATTTCTGCCACTGGGGACTCTCGACCGAGATAAAACCGTCGATTTCGCGGTTGGCGATCTTGGCGGCTGCGTCCTCGTCGCTGGTGATGGTCACATGCTCGGTGTGCAGACCGTGGCGCGTCTCCCATTCGCAGAACTGCGTGGTCGCGATACTTTCAGACAGCATGCCGATGCGCTTGCCGTTCAGGGTGGTCAAATCGGATACGGAAATGTTGGCAGCGGCGAGATTTGCATACAGGTAATATTTTTCCTCGCCCATCGGCAGATCGGAAAACAGCATGGTCTGGGCACGGCCCTCAGCGTAGGATACGCCGGCCATCAGGTCGATTTCGCCCTTTTGCAGCATGTTCAGTGAATCCGGCCAGTTTGCTTCGATGTAATCATAGGTCCAGCCGGTATATGCGGCGACGGACTGCTGATATTCGTAGCCATAGCCGCTGCGTTCGCCGTTTTCGCAGGTGATGTTGTAGGCGGAATCCGGATACCATGCAACTCGCACGACAGAGGAATCCTGCACAGCGGCGGCTGTGCCCTGCAGCAGCGGCATAAGCAGGCAGATGCACAGCAGCAGACAGCCGTACCGTTTCAGTCTGGTTGTAATTCTGTTCATATGCCCCTCCGTAAGCCGGAATGCGTCCGGCTGTTCTCTGTAAAAGGAAAAAGATGCACTGCTGCATCAGTAATGCATCTGTGCATCTCAAACGAGGCAGCTGGCTGCCATTTTACAGGCCCTGTGAAGCTGGCTTCGCAGTCATTGCGAAAGCGGCTTCTTAGCTTTGCGTCGCAGGCTTTCGCCTGGTTTGCTGAATATTTATTTGTTTATTATATTCTATTATAGGTGAAGAACGACAGGGTTGCAAGAGAAAGACGCAAAATCGACCGCGATTTCAATAGAATGCGGTATTAAAAATTGTTTGATTGATATACAGAACGGAGGGAACCAAATCGCACGGCATCTCGTCTAATCAAGTAACAAGAGAAGATACAGCGGCCGTGCGCCGCACCGCTCAAGAAACGAGGTGTCTGTTATGAAAAAACGATTGTTCCCCCTGTTCCTTGCATTTTTACTGCTGCTTTCCGCCTGCGGAGCAAGCGTCGGCAACTCGGCATCGGCGGCAGCCGGTGGCAGCGGCAGTATGCCGGGTGACGCGAACGGCTGGACCGAGGACGCGTCGGCAGATACCGCTGAGAGCGGTGCGGACTTTTCTGCGGTGAGAAAGAATGCCAAGCTGATTTTGAACGCCAATCTGACGCTCGAAACGCAGGATTTCGACAAAGCCTCTGCAGATATTGAGAAGATGGCAGCGGATGCAGGCGGCTACCTTGAATCGAGCAGTCTTTCCGGCGATGCAGGCAGCCGGCATGCAAGCTATGTCCTGCGCATTCCGCAGGAGAAATTTGAGGCGTTTTACGAGCAGCTCGGCAGCAGCGTGCATGTGGTGTACAGCTCGCGTTCGAGCGAGGACGTGACCGAGCAGTATACCGATATCGAAACCCGTCTGGCAACGCTAACCACCAAGCACGAGCGGCTGCTGGCGCTGCTCGATCAGGCGGATAAGATGGAGGATATCATCTCGCTCGAGAATGCGCTGGCCGACTGCGAATACGAGATCGACTCGCTGACCGGCTCTAAGCGTCATTACGATGATCTGGTCGGATTTTCGACCTTCTATGTGGATCTGAAAGAGGTTCAGACGCTGACCGCAACGCCAGAAGGCAGCGGCTTCGGCGCACAGCTCGCGCAGGCGGCTAAGACCGGAACACGCGGTCTGGTTAACGCGGTTCGCGCGCTCATCGTCGGTGCGGTGATGTTCTGGCCGGTGCTCCTGCTGGCTGCTGCCGGAGGCGGCGCTGTTGCGGTCCTGCGCCGTCGGCGCAGGAAGGCGCGCGAAGCCGAGCAGACGGAGATTTCGACAAAAAAAGATGATCGGTAATACAGGTGCAAAAGGAGCGCAGATGTTTGCAATCTGCGCTCCTTTTGTCGATACTTGTCGATTTACTGCGGCTATGATATACTGATAGTGCTACCGCCCCCCATAAAGGTAGAGAAAGGGGGTGTGCACGATGTCTATCACTTTGTCTTTCCTTATTTCTGTTGTGGCGAGTGTAGTTGCATATTACATTTGCAAATGGCTGGACAGAAACAGTAACCGGTAGTCAGCCTGAGGAATAAGCCGCCTCATACCAAACGGCATAGAAAAGCCCCGGTGCTGGAACACCGGGGCTTTTCGCGTGCACGATGTGCACTTTTGTCTTTCCTTGTGTAATCATATTATACCGCATATCAACAGCCAATGCAAGTAGATCCGACTGCGCCGGAAGATATTTCTCTGTCTAAGTGAGGAAATATGCATAATATCATAGGCGCTTATTTGGATAGTTTTTATACTATGGTTAAATACATTTGGCTCATTCCTCCAAAGTGTGATATGATTAAATCATTCAGGAGAGAAAGAGAAACGGAGAGAAAACCATGAAACGATGGAAAGGGGCGGCATTGCTGCTGCTCTGCACAGTTGTGATGCTGCGGCTGCTGCAGGGATTGGCACAGCCGGAAAAAGAGAATGCCCATGTGCCGGTGCTCGGCATTGTCACCACGGCGGCAGAGGATGACCGGCGCGAAGCGCAGTCCGAAGCGCTTGTACATGCGGCGGAGGAACATGGCTTCAAAGTGCTGGAAATGCCGGTCGAGCGCACGCAGGAGGCACAGATTGAAGCCGTGCGTGCGCTGATCGTGTATCAGGTGGACGCAATCGCATTTACGCCGCTGGTGGAAAGCGGCTGGGACAACGTGCTGCGCGAAGCAAAATCCGCCTCCGTGCCGCTGCTGTCGATAGACCGCGCGATACGCGGCGTGGATGATGTGCCGCTGCAGCATATTGGATTTGATTATGCGTCGCTCGCCGAGCAGGCAGCGGATGCGCTTCTGCAGCAGCGCATGCCGCGGGACGGTGTACTGGAGCTTTACGGCACGGTAAATGCTTCGGATGCAAGAGAGATTGCACGCGGCTGCCGCGCGTCTCTGGAGGAACACGGGTTGACCGTAACCTACAGCCTGTGCGGCGACGGCATGCGCTCGCGCGGCTGCGAAATACTGGAGGAGATGGAGGACCATCTGGACGAAATCGGCTACATTTTCGCCCAGAATGATGCAATGGCACTCGGTGCAGTGGATTATCTGCACAGCCACGGCCGCAAACCGGGCAAGGATGTGCTGATTTGTGCGTTTGGCGGCGGTGCGGAGCTGCGCGCGCTGCAGAAAAAAGGGGAGGTTGCCGTAATCGGTGCGCTGGATGACACCCAGCTGGCCGAGCTGACCGCATACGCAGCCCAGCAGATTGCGAAGGCACCGTGGAAGCCCTATATCGCTCTGGCGGACACCGCCGTGCTGACGGAGGAGGGAACAGCCGATGCGTAAATCCCATCACAGCCTGCACGGCTTGCTGCGGCGGTCGCTGCTGCGCAGTGTGGTCTGCATGATTTTACCGGTGTGTGTGCTGGCCGGTCTGCTGGTTGTGCTGACACAGCGCTATGGCGCGGATATTGCATTGACGACCCGTGCCTCCGAGGTGCGCACTGTGCTGGTGCAGGACCTGCCGGATGAGGTGTGGAACGTGGTTTCCGGCCGTATTTCCTTCGAGGATGGACGGCAGCGGATGCTGATCGACAGCGCTCTGTGGGAACTGAACGATATGCTGGACAGTGCCGGAGAGGACGAGGCACAGTACCTCAACGCGGCGCTGCGCGCCATCCGCACGATCGACAGCTACGTTGATCAGCTGGAAACGCAGATGGACGCCGGTGCCGCAGTCAGCCGCAACGAATCGCTGTACCGCGAGATTCACAGCGTCGGCCATCTGGCGGGCAGCATGCTTGACCGCTATATCGAGAATGAGATCGCCCGCATGGGCCGTTTCAACGCCCGCATTCAGCACGGACTGGGTGCGGCAGCGCTTGCACTCATTGCGCTGGTCGGCGTGATGATCTGGCTGACTATTCGGGCATCTGACAATCTGGAAGGTGCGATCGGCGCGTCTTTGCGGCAGCTGGAGCAGTTTGCCAACCGCATTGCCGCCGGTGAGCTGACCGAGCGCGTTCCGCCGACCGAGATCGACGAGCTGCATCTGCTGACACGCGATCTCAATACAATGGCGGAGCAGCTGGGTGCGCTCATTCATGAGCGGGTCGAGCAGGAAAAGACCATCAAAAAAGCTGAACTGCGGGCGCTGCAGGCGCAGATCACGCCGCATTTCATGTACAATACGCTGGAAACCATCGTCTGGCTGGCCGAAGAGGGCCGCAACAGCGAGGTCGTCGAGATGACGATGGCGTTCACCGGCTTTCTGCGCATCTCGCTCAGCCGCGGCGCGGATTACATCACGGTCGAGCGCGAGGAACAGCACGTTGCAAACTATCTGCAGATTCAGTCGGTGCGGTACGGCAGCATCATGCGGTATACGATTGATATTGATCCCGCGCTGCACGAGCGGTATATGCTGAAAATCGTGCTGCAGCCGCTGGTTGAAAACGCGATTTATCACGGCATTAAGCGCAGGCGCGGCAGAGGACAGATTACCGTGACCGGCCGCAGGCAGGCAGGCGGCATGTACTTCGCCGTGGAGGACAACGGCATGGGCATGACACCCGAGCGTCTTGCCGAGGTACGGGCCTCGCTGCAGAACGGCGCACCGCTTGACCCGGACGGCAAGGGCGGCTATGGTCTGCGCAATGTGGAACAGCGTCTGCGGCTGTATTACGGCTGCGGACTAACGATCGAGAGTGAATACCGGCACGGCACACGCATCAGCTTCACCGTACCGGACGAACAGGAGGGGAAAACGCTATGATGCGTGTATTTATTGCGGATGATGAGGAGATCATCCGGGATGGCATCCGCAACTGCATTGAAAAGGAGCAGGAACGCTTTTTGTTTGCAGGTGAAGCGCCGGACGGCGAAATGGCACTGCCTATGCTGATGGAAATGAAGCCGGATGTGCTCATTACGGACATCCGCATGCCGTTTATGGATGGTCTGGAGCTGGCAAAGGTTGTGCGGCGCACCATGCCGTGGCTGCGTATTGTGTTCCTCAGCGGACACGATGAATTTGAGTATGCACAGAAGGCGGTTTCGCTGCACGCGGACGCGTATCTGCTCAAGCCGGTCAGCTCGGCGCAGCTGCTTGAAACGCTTGGACAGGTTGCCGAGCAGATTGAGCAGGAGCAGCAGCAGCTTCGCTCGGAAGGTGCAAACAGCCGCAGCGAACACGAGGAGGACGTGCTGCGTGAGCATTTTCTCAACGACCTGCTCTCGGGCAGCGTGCCGACTGCGGAGGCGGCTGTACAGGGAGAACGCTGGGGGCTGCTGCTGACAGCGAAGCAGTATCTTGTGTGCATCGTGCGCCTGCCGGAAAATGCCGTGCAGGAGCAGGTGCGTGCACTGACTGAGCGTCTGTGCGGTGAGGAAAGCGAGGTCTGCGCCTTTTTCCGCGGCAGCCGCCGGCTGGTGCTCCTGCTGCGCGGAGAGACCGAGGAAGCTGTGCGCGAAACCGCCTACGAGTTCTGTCAGAACCTGCGGCACGAGCTTTGTCAGGTGCTGGGCTGGAACGCGCTGTGCGCGATCGGCGCACCGGTCTCCCGTGTCAGCGCTCTGCCGGAAAGCTACCGCACAGCGAAGGATACACTGCTGCAGGCCTCCGCATGTGCGGAGGACGGCGTATTCGGCAGCACGGACTTTGCCGGTGTGCAGCACGAGTTCGATTTCTCGGCGGGCGGCTCGCTGGCGGACAAGCTGCGGCATGCCGCCCCCGAGGACGTGCCGCGTATTGTCGAGGGCTACTTCGGCGGCTCTGCGGCGCAGGACGTGCAGAGCGTGCTGTACCGATATTATCTGCTGATGAACCTGCTCGTCACGGCCTCTCAGCTGGCTGATGAGGTGCAGGCAGGCAGCATTCCGCCTCCGGAGGATCCGCAGGCGGTGCTCGGTCAGGCGGCGACGCTCGAGGGCACAAAGGCCTGTGCCGCCGAGGTGCTCGGCCGCATGACTCGTCTGTGTTATCGCCATCAGAATGTGCGATACAGCGCGGAGATCAGCCGTGCAAAGGAGTTTATCCGCGAAAATTATGCGGACAGCGGTATTTCGCTGCACATGGTGGCGGCAGAGGTCGGGTTCAGTCCAAACCATTTTTCCACCGTGTTTTCGCAGGAGACCGGTCAGACCTTTGTCGAATATCTGACCGCTGTCCGCATCGAGGCGGCAAAGCATCTGCTGACCAATGGCAACAGCCGCATGAGCGATATTGCGTTTGACGTCGGTTATCAGGATTCGCACTATTTCAGCTATCTGTTCAAAAAGCACGTCGGCGTTTCGCCGCGCGAGTACCGCAGCCGGTCGGAAGAGAGATGAGGCAATACCGCACAATTAAAGCTGCGGCGCTTTGCGGAAATTTTGTGCCCTGACTTTGTTGTGATTTTGCGGTAATACATCAAGTATTACCGCAAAACCACGCCTCGTCAGTCCGTAAAATTTACTCGCAAATCGCTCTTGCTTAATTATGCGGTACTGCCTAAAATAATATCGTAAGAAATTCACCATTCAGGAACGGCCTTCCTGAATGGTAAAATTTTATCGGATGATGGACGGTAGAGCGAAGCCGCTTAAACTGTTATAGTATAGGGGCAGAGAAAAGCTGCCCGCCTTTTGTATCGGGGTGGAAGCTATGAAAAGAATATGTTTTCTTCCTGTTGTTCTGCTGCTGACCGGACTGCTCTGCGGCTGTACGGGTCAGCAGCAGAACGATCCCTCACCGCAGGAGCACGATCATGCGATGGAGGAGAAGACAGAAACACCGAAATATGACCATCTTACCGTTTACAGTCCGCTGCCGGAGTCGGAAACGCTGCTGTACTGCAGTGCCTTCCGCAAGGATACCGGCATCACCGTGGACTGTATTCATCTTCCTGCCGGAGAAATGACCGCGCGGCTCGAGCAGGAGCGGGACAACCCACAGGCTTCTGTGCTGCTGGGCGGCTCGGCGGATAACTATATTCAGCTGCGAGAGGCCGGTCTGCTGGAGGCGTATCAAAGTCCCGAGCTGACCGATGTGCCCGAAGCCTATCAGGATGAGCAGGGCGTGTGGAATCCAATCTACATCGGCACGCTGTGTTTCGCCTGCAACACCGACTGGTTTGCACGGACGGGAACGCCGCTGCCGACCTGCTGGGACGATCTGCTGTCGCCTGCACTGGCAGGGCAGATTGTGATGGCAACTCCGAAAAGCTCGGGTACCTCGTATACTACGCTGGCAACGCTTGTGCAGATGCGCGGCGAGGACAAGGCGTGGGAGTATCTTCAAAAATTAGACCAAAACGTCGGTTTGTACACCCGTTCGGGTGTGGAGCCGGCAGAGCGGGTAAAAAACGGCGAATACGCCATCGGTATCGTGTTCTCGCACGACGCCTTCCGTGCGGCGCTGGATGGCTATCCCATTGAGGTGTGCAGTCCGGCAGACGGCACCGGCTATGAGATCGGCGCGTGCGCGCTTGTGCGCAATGCACCGGAGCGGGAACGCGAAAACGCCCGCATCTTTATCGACTGGCTGACCTCTTCCCGCGGAGAGGAATGCTATATCGAAGCGAAAAGCTGCCGCCTTCCGGCAAACAGCACCGCCCGCGCAGCGGACGGACTGCCGTCGCTGGACGAGGTCAAGCTCATCACCTACGATCTGGAGTGGGCAGGCGAGAACCGCACGCGGCTGATTTCGTACTTCGACACGCATATTTACAGCGCGCGAACCTTGGCTTAAAAGGTTTAACATAGACGCGGCGGTATGGTAGCAGCCGTACCGTGAAGAGAAAGGAGAAAGAAAATGGCTAAAAAATCTTCGCGTATGCGGCGGCTGCTCAGCGGTGTGCTGTCGGCCGTGATGCTGGCAACACTGGTGCCGAGCACTGCTTTCGCAATCGGAAGGACGGATACCGGCTCCTTCCTGACGGGTCCGTACCTGATGACCCCGAAAACAAACGGCATGGTTGTCGTTTGGGAACTGGATAAACCGATGAAGTCCACCATTACCTACGGTACGAGCGATACGGACAAGAAAACGCTCGAGGTTCCGGTAGAGGAGGGCGAAAAGTTTAAGGGTGAGAGCATGCACATGTATCGTGCCCGCCTGACCGATCTGACTCCGGGTACGACCTATACCTACAAGGTTGAGACCGAGGACGGACAGACTATGGATGGTCACTTCCGCACGCTGCCCGAAAATTCGAATGAGATCCGCTTTGTGGTTGTCAGCGACAGCCATCGCTTTGAAACGGCAACCAAGGTTTCCGATGTGATTGCACAGTTCGATCCGGACTTTATCCTGCATACCGGCGATATGGTAGAGGGCACCGGCTCTCAGAAGGATCAGTTCCCGTACTGGTTCCAGAATGTCGGCTCGTTCCTGCACAATGTGCCGGTCATCTACAACAGCGGCAACCACGATTACGGTGTCTACTTTGATGAGTATGTCACCAAGGTGCAGAAGGAGCAGTATAAGTCCAACAAGACCGGACGCAACGTAGCGTTTGACTGCGGTCCGGTGCATTTCGATATGCTGGACAGCAACCCGTGGTCCCTGTTCGAGCTGAACTCCACTGCGGGCGGCGGCGAGGCGGATGCGGCAACCAAGGCCGTTGTAAACGAGTCGCTCGACTGGCTCAAGGCTGATCTTGCAACCGACAATGCCAAGAAGGCTGACTTCCGCGTTGTTACCATGCACCATCCGTTCGAGGATGATCTGACCCGCAAGTACGTTCCTTCCATCGTGGAGAACGGCAACGTAAATATCATGTTCAGCGGCCATACCCATCTGTATTCCCGCTATGCTTCTGCTGACCCGAAGCGCGGCGCAGATACCCTGTATGTAACCCAGGGCGATGCCCGCATCGGCGACGGCAAGATCGACACCGGCAAGCCGGATCAGCGCCTGGATGCCAACTATCCCAACCTGCTTGCAACCGGCAAGGGCGATATGCTCGAAGTAACCGTCAAGGACGGTCTGCTGACCTATAAGAATCTGGGCCTGAGCAGCGACGGCGAGAAGATATTTGAGACGGTTACGCTGTCCAAGGACGGCGCCAAGCTGGCGTACAGCGATATTTCCATCACCCCGGACACCGTTCAGTCCAACGGCACTGTCACGGTATCCGCAAAGGTGACCAATGTCGGCAAGGGTCTGGCGACCGCCTCCATGTGTGTCAAGGACAACGGCACCGACCGTTGGCTGTATGAGTTCGGCAAGAGCGGCAAGGAGCGTGTTGTCGGTCTGAATCCCGGAGAGTCCGCAACGCTGAGCGCACCGCTGACGCTTTCTGCACTCGGCACGCATACCCTCAAGCTGGACAGCTACACCAAGACGGTCAATGTTACCTTCCGCAAGGCAACCTACACCTACAGCAACCTGCGCCTGCAGCTCGGCGGCGGCACGGTAAGCGAGCCGACCAGCGATGTCATCTACACCAAGGCGGATGTGCAGAACATCGGCAATGAGGACGGCACCGCAGAGGCAGTGCTGTACATCAACGGCGCAGCCGTTACCTCGCAGAAGACTGCGCTCAAGGCAGGCGAGACCCGCACGGTTGAGTTTGCCTACAAGGCACCGGCAGGCGGCAGCTATGCCGTCAAGGTCGGTAACTCGGCAGAGAAGACCGTTGCCGTGCTCGGCTCCATGCAGGGCACCCCGATCGTAAAGGATAAGTCCGGCAAGGGCAACGACGGCATCATCCGCGGCAATCCGACGCTCGTTAAGTACAACGGCGGCTGGGGTCTGTCCCTGGACGGCGTGGATGATTATGTGGAAATTCCGGATAACAAGAACTATGTGGTAGACAACGGCGTTACCGGCATGGTTTGGGCAAACATCGATCGTCTGGCAACGGGCGATGAGTGGGACCACAACCCGCTGCTGATGAAGGGCGCTTCCATCAGCTACGGCACCAACTACCTGTTCCGCATGGCAGTCCGCAAGACCGGCATGGTTACCTATGGCATTGGCTTTAACAACGATAACGGCGAGTACTTCTGGAACGACGACGAGAATATGGGCGGCGGCGTTACCCTCGGCAAGTGGGTACAGTACACCGGCGGCTTTGATCGTGCAACCGGCGGCGACAGCTACGAGGATACCAAGGCAAGCGGTCACACCGATGCACCGGATTTTGATTCTGAGATCCGCAACTGGGAAGGCAAGTCCATGTACTCCGGCTTTGCATTCCACCGTCATCTGCTGACAGACCGCGGCCGCGGCAAGACGCACACCATGCTGACAGGTGACATCGGTCAGCTCCGCTTCTATACCACCAAGCTGACCGCAGAGGAGAACAAGCAGATTTACGCAAATCCGACTGCAAAGGGTCCGGAAAGCGACAAGCTGGTCGTATGGCTGGATTACGCACCGGAGAATATCGTCACCAAGGGCACGCACACCACCGAGTGGCGCGCAATGACCGGCAGTGCAGCACAGTTTACCTATAACGCAGAGATTACCGGCGCGGCTTCTGCAACCGCAACCGTTGAGACCTCGGACGACGGCAAGACCGTAAAGGCTTCCCAGTCCGCAGAGTTGAAGAACGGCAAGAACACGGTTGATATTTCCGCACTGGGCAGTGCAAAGTATGTTCGCGTTACTACCGTACTGAACTCCTCTGTTGCAGAGAAGTCCACCGATATTCCGGTTATCAACTCGTATTCCATCAAGGCTGGCAATACCAATATCTGGGCAACGCTGGCAGACTGGAACGAGGGCACCTTCACCGATGCAGTAGGCTACGAATCCGATGATGTATTCAACGATTACTCTGTGGATTACGACAACTACGGCACCGTGGGCAAGAATGTCAAGGTTGTTGAGGGTACGGTAAGCACCTTCACCGACATCGCGGGCCACTGGGCAAAGGATGCCATCGAATATGTGACCGATAAGGCGCTGTTCAACGGCACGACCGCAACCACCTTCTCCCCGAATGAGGGTATGACCCGCGGCATGTTTGTCACCGTGCTTGGCCGTATGGCAGGCGCAGACATCTCCGCGTACAACACCCAGAGCCAGTTTGCCGATGTAGACAGCAAAATGTACTACAACGCATACGTCAACTGGGCAGCAGCCAACAAGATTGTTTCCGGCGTGGACGCTTCGCATTTCAATCCGAATGCGCTCATCACCCGTGAGCAGGCTGCGGTTATCATGGATAATTATCTGACCGCCACCGGCACCAAGGTAGAGGAAACCGGCAGTGCAGCTGCATTTGCCGACAGCGCAAGCATCCGCGCTTACGCGAAGGACGCTGTAACCAGAATGCAGAAGGCTGGTCTGCTGAGCGGCAAATCGGGCAACCGTTTTGACCCGCAGGGCACGGCCACCCGTGCACAGGTAGCTGTTATCATGCAGAATCTGTGTGAAAAGACCGGTAAATAAGCCGATAAAATGAGAAAGGGTCTCCCGCCATTTGGCGGGAGACCCTTTGCGTTCAGAACAGGAAAAGCCAGGAGAGGTTATCCCTCTCCTGGTTTTTCAGGTTTGATTGTGTCGAAATTTAGTTACTTGATCTCAGCGAACATCTTCTCAAGCGCAGCAGCTGCGCCGACGGGAAGCCATGGGCGATACCTATATCAAGCCGCTGTTCGCGCTGCTGCTGCATTGCAGGACAAAGGCGGTATCGGACTGCCGATTCGGCTATTTACAGGCGCAGCCGCCGGTCTACGAGGCCGGAAAGATGATTATGGGGGCATTTGTGCTGCTTGCGCCGGATACCGGTGATCCGATTCCGGTGGAGGTCATGCGCATGGTGAGCGCACAGCTGATCGAGGAGCCTGAGCTGATCGAGCGCCTGCGGACCGGTCAGCGCGACGCAGCCGTGCAGCTGTTGGAAGAAAAGCTGGATCGTCTGTTCTCAGAACACGGAAATTAAGCATAAAAGGGAGCGGTAATGCGGAAGATATTCTGCATTGCCGCTCCTTTTGCACGCAGAACAGAATTTACAGGGAGAATGTGCTCTTGTAATTCCTTACAAAAACGAAAGGGATTATTTGTTGAAATAACAGATTGACGCTTATATGGACTGTTGTTATTTTGATTATAGCTTTTGTTTCAATAGTTTCAAATATCTGGAAGGAGTCATTCCATGATTTATACGGTAACACTCAACCCCGCATTGGATAAAACGGTAGAAATTCCGGGTATTGCGCTTGACACGGTCAACCGCATCACAGAAATGCGCACGGATCCCGGCGGCAAGGGCATTAACGTGAGCAAAGTGATTGCCAAGCTGGGCGGCGAGAGCCGCGCCGTCGGCATTCTGGGCGGTGAGAGCGGCAGAGCGCTTGAAAAGCTGCTCGAAAACGAGAATTTCACCACGCAGTTCCGGTTCGTTGAGGGGCAGACCCGCACGAATATCAAAATCATCGACCGGATCGGCCACACGAATACCGACATCAACGAGCCGGGTCTGACCGTTACGAATGCAGATTTAGGTGCGCTGCTGAACGACCTTCTGGCTGAGGTGCACGCAGGCGACATTGTGGTGCTGGCGGGCAGCTTGCCGAAGGGCGCACCGCAGGAAACCTATCGCGTGTGGACGAGCGCATGCAAAAACGCAGGTGCGCGGGTGTTCCTCGATGCGGACGGCGCTTTACTGGCGGAAGGCTTAAAGGCCGCGCCGTACCTCATCAAGCCGAATGATGATGAACTGTCGCGTCTGGCGGGCAGAAAACTGGAAACCATCGAAGAACTGACCGCAGAAGGTCAAAAGCTGCTGGAGAACGGTATCGAACGGGTGGTTATCTCGCTGGGCGGCCGCGGTGCGCTGTATCTGCGCAAGGGCAGCACGATTTACGCTGAGGGACTCAAGGTTCCGGTCGGCAGTACGGTCGGTGCGGGTGACAGCGTGGTGGCCGCGCTGGCGTATGCCGAGTCGCAGGATATGAGCGAAGAGGACGCTGTCCGTCTCTCGACTGCAACCGGAGCCGCGAATGTCATGTGCAGCGGCACACAGGCCGCCGAGCGCTCGGTTATCGAGGCGCTGCTTCCGAAAGTACGTTTTTCCAAGCTGTAATTGTTGAAATCTATTGCCTAAGTGATGAAGGAAAGTTATTATTATGAAAGCAAGGGCTGTACGTCTGTATGCTGCGAATGATCTACGTCTGGATACCTTTGAGCTGCCGGAAATCCGTGACGACGAAATCCTGGTCAAGGTCGTATCCGACAGCATCTGTATGTCCACCTACAAGTGCGCGATCCTTGGTACCGAGCACAAGCGCGTGCATCCCGATGTAGCTGAGCATCCGGCCGTCATGGGGCACGAGTTCGCGGGCGATATCGTCAAGGTTGGCGCGAAGCATCAGGATAAATTCAAGCCGGGCATGAAGTTCACGCTGCAGCCCGCGCTCAACTACAAGGGCACGATGTGGAGTCCCGGATACTCCTACGAGTTCTTCGGCGGCGATGCGACCTACTGCATCATTCCGGCTGAGGTTATGGAACTTGGCTGCCTGCTCGAGTACAAGGGGCGTGCCTACTACGAGGCATCTCTTGCCGAGCCGATGAGCTGCTCGATCGGTGCGTTCAACGCCGCTTATCACACCAAGATGGGTGTTTATCACCACGAAATGGGTATTAAAAAGGGCGGCAAGCTGGCCATCATGGCAGGCGCCGGTCCGATGGGCCTGGGTGCGCTGACGTATGCGCTGCACCGTGACGTCCGTCCGTCCATGGTCGTTGTGACCGATGTCAACGAGGACCGTCTGGCACGCGCCGAGGCGCTGTTCCCGCCTGCCGAGGTCAAGGAGAAGGACGGCATCGATCTGCACTTTGTCAACACCGGCAAGATGGAGAATCCGGCGGCAGAGCTGCGCGAAATGACCGGCGGCACCGGCTTCGACGATGTATTCTGCTACGCGCCGGTTGAGGCAGTCGTTGAACTGTGCAGCGCCGTGCTTGGTCGTGACGGCTGTCTGAACTTCTTCGCGGGCCCGACCGACAAGCAGTTCTCTGCCAAGATGAACTTTTATGATGTACAATATAATTCCACGCATGTTATGGGCACGACCGGCGGCAACACCGCGGATATGATCGAATCGCTCGAGCTGACCGCCTCCGGCCGTATCGACCCGGCGGTTATGGTGACGCATATCGGCGGTCTGGATGCGGCAGCCGAGACTACGCTCAATCTGCCCAAGATTCCGGGCGGCAAAAAGCTGATCTACACACACCTGACCATGCCGCTTACCGCGCTGACCGATCTGCGGGCAAAGGGCGCGGAGGATGCGCGGTTTACCGCGCTGGCTGACATTGTGGACGCACACAACGGCCTGTGGTGCCCAGAGGCAGAGGAATATCTGCTGGCAAACTTTCAGCAGCACGACTAATTGGAGGAAACAACCGATGGAACAACGCCGCAATGCAATCGTCGAACTGGTCAACCGAGAGGGCAGCCTGAGCTTTGTACAGCTGAAGGAGGCTTTTCCGTCGGTGTCCGAAATGACGCTGCGAACCGATCTGAAGGCACTCGATCAGGCGCGAAGAGTGGTTCGCGTGCACGGCGGCGTCAAATCGGTCGAGGTAGTCGTCGGCACGGACGACCAGTTCGGCAGGCGCACGGCGCGCAATGCGTCAGAAAAGCAGATCATTGCGGAGAAGGCGGCGGCGCTGCTGCGGCCGAATACCACGGTGTTTCTGGATTCCGGCAGCACGGCAACCGCCGTGGCGCGCTGTGTGCCGGATGAGCCGATGCTGATCTTCACGAGCGGATTGACGTGTGCGATCGAACTCGCGCGGCTGGAAAAGCCCAAGGTGTCCATTCCCGGCGGCACGCTCAACCGGTTCAGCCACAGCGTGTGCGGCGTGCGCGGCATTCAGGAACTGGATGGCGTGCATTTCGACCTGCTGCTGCTCGGCGTGACGAGCTACAGTCCGGAGACCGGCTTTGCCTGCGGTGTAGAGGAGGAGGCGCTGCTCAAGCAGACTGTGCTGCACCGCGCGGAGCATGTGGCGGTGCTGCTGGATTCCTCTAAAATTGATCGAAGAAGTACATTCCGCATTTGCGGTCTCGATGAGGTAGATACCGTCATTTCGGACGGCAGACTGCCGCCGAAATTCCTTTTGGCGTGCGAGAACGCGAGCGTAAAAGTGCTGTAAAAGTGAGAAAACCCTCTCTGGTGTTGGAACAGACAGGGTTTCTTTTAGGGCTAAAGTTAAGTATCCGGCTCGTATGCCGGTATGGCGGCGGCATCTTTATATTGCCTCTCGCAAATCGGAACAAAAATTTTTACCTATATCAGAAAATAAGAAAAACCGGTCATTTCTTACGAAATAACCGGTTGATCTGGTACGCCAGAAGGGATTCGAACCCCCGACCTTTTGGTTCGTAGCCAAACACTCTATCCAGCTGAGCTACTGGCGCATACACGATCTATTTTCTTTTGCTGTCGGCGTTTCGCTTTGTCGCTCTCGCTGACTGCCTTATTATAATATCACGGGTGGACCCTAATGTCAACAATTATTTTCAGATTTTTTGAAAGTTTTTTCAGAAACCTGTTTTCGGCAAAACAAAGCCGCCTGTGGGGGAACAGGCGGCTATATACAGCAGAGAAATTGGAGGTCTGCCATATACCTTATATTGCGTTTTATTCCTGCGGCGGAATGGTATCGAAGCCGATCTGCAGCTCTTCATCGGTGGGAATGTGGTTGCGCATGGTGCCGTTGTGATACGCCTCGTATGCTGCCATATCAAAGTAGCCGGTACCGGTCAGACCGAACAGGATGGTCTTAGCTTCGCCGGTCTCCTTGCACTTGAGCGCTTCGTCGATTGCGGCGCGGATGGCGTGGCTGGACTCCGGCGCCGGAAGAATGGTCTCCACCTTGGCGAACTGAACTGCCGCGTCGAATACGTCGGTCTGCTTGACGGAAACCGCCTCCATATAACCGTCGTGGTACAGCTTGGAGAGGATCGGGCTCATGCCGTGGTAGCGCAGGCCGCCTGCGTGGTTGGGCGCGGGCATGAAGCCGTTGCCGAGCGTGTACATGCGGGCCAGCGGCGTAACGTGGCCGGTATCACAGAAATCGTAAACATACTTGCCGCGGGTAAGCGACGGGCAGGAGGCCGGTTCCACCGCTATGATGCGCGGGTCAGCCTTGCCGAGCAGTTTATCCTGCATGAACGGAGAGATCAGGCCGCCGAGGTTGGAGCCGCCGCCAGCACAGCCGATCACGATATCCGGATATTCGTCTAGCATCTCCATCGCCTGCTTGCTCTCCAGACCGATGATGGACTGGTGCAGCAGCACCTGATTGAGCACGGAGCCGAGTACATAGCGGTAGCCCTCGTGCGTAGTAGCCACTTCTACGGCTTCGGAGATGGCACAGCCGAGCGAACCGCCGGTGGTCGGATCGTGTGCCAGAATAGCGCGGCCTGCCTCGGTCGTATTGGACGGAGACGGCGTTACATTCGCGTCAAAGGTTTGCATGATGGCCTTGCGGAACGGCTTCTGCTCGTAGGAGACCTTAACCATGAATACCTTCAAATCCAGTCCGAAGTACGCGCATGCCTCAGAGAGTGCAGTACCCCACTGACCGGCACCGGTCTCGGTGGTAAGGCCCTTGAGGCCCTGTTCCTTGGCGTAGTACGCCTGTGCGATCGCGGAATTCAGCTTGTGGCTGCCCGAGGTGTTGTTGCCCTCAAACTTGTAGTAGATCTTAGCCGGGGTGTCCAGCGCCTTCTCCAGATTGTACGCGCGGCACAGCGGAGACGGACGGTACAGCTTATACATATCGAGCACCGGCTCGGGAATATCAATGTAGCGGGTGTCGTTGTCCAGCTCCTGGTGCGCCAGCTTTTGACAGAAAATGGGATACAGCGCTTCTTCCGGCAGCGGCTGATGCGTGCCCGGATGAATCAGCGGGTCCGGCTTTTCCTTCATGTCCGCCCGCAGGTTGTACCACTGCTTGGGCATCTGGTCTTCGGTCAAATAAAGTCTGTGGGGGATCTTAGCCATGGTGATTTCTCCTTTACAAATTTCAGATAGAGTGGAGAGATGGTGAATAGTTTCACTCTCAATTTGTTTTACAAAATAAAAAGCTCCTGTCCCAGATTTCTCTTGGGACAGGAGCGAATACGCTCTTGCGGTACCACCCAGATTGACGCAAACTGCGTCCACTCTGCTCACACATCAAACAATGCGCGCTCCCCTGATAACGGGCGGAGTCCCCGTCGCAGTTACTTGGCCGAAGCCGTTCGCCTTGCCCTGCTGAAGTCCATTCACACGGTCCTTGCCTGCCGCAATCACACCGCCTGCGGCTCTCTTGGAGGTTTGGTCTCCCTGCTACTCGTCTTCGTCATTGGTTTGTGTTGGTTTACTTGGTATGGTCACAGTATATTCGCAAAACGGAGGATTGTCAAGTGTAATTTGCGAAAAATAATATATTATTTATGATATAAATTCTTATCATAAGAATGAAGACCACAGTATCGTCTTTTTCTGCATACTGTGCTATAATGGGTAGCAGAATGAGAATTTATCGAGGGAGCGAGTGCAAATGCGCGTGATCGAGGGGGAAAACGAACTGCGGCTGACCTGTTCGCGGAGTGCGAGCGGCGGCATTGCGCTTTTGCGGTGCGAAACGCAGGACGATATTGTGCGTCTGCCGGACGAGATCGACGGCGTGCCCGTCACCGAGGTCGGCGCGTATGTACTCAGCGAGCGGGCCCCCGATCTGACAGAAAGGGACACGTTCGCTGTCCGTATTACCTGCGGCGGCACAGAGCCGAAACACAATGCGGCGGCTATCCGCACGGTTACGCTCCCGAAGGATGCAAAAAGTGTTGGCAGTTATGCATTTTATAACTGCCGAAACCTTGAACGCATTGAACTGACTGATTCCGTCAGCGAATTCGGCGGCGGTGCCCTGATGAACTGCATGAGCCTGCGTGAAGTCATCCTGCACGCCGCGCCTTTCGCGCCGACCTGCCTGCCCAGGCTGCTCGGCGAGTACGCCGGAGAACTCGATGTGCGGTTTGATGAGCACGCGCGGCTGCTGTTTCCCGAGTACGTCGAGGAGCTGGAGGACCTCAGTCCGGCGCATATTTTTCAGCGGCGCATTCACGGTGCAGGCTACAGCTACCGTCAGTGCTTTGACGGCGGTGTGCTGAATTTTCGGCAATATGATGCTGCCCTGAGCGAACTGCTCGAGCGGCACGATTTTTCGGTCGCGGCACGCGTAGCCGTGCGGCGGCTTGCCGTACCGTTTGCGCTCTCGGATGCCGCAAAAGCGGACTATCTCGCGGTTTTACGCACCCACGGCGGCAATCTGGCGCAGTCCTGCGCCAAGGCAGGCGAGACCGCTGCATTGACCTTCCTGCTGTCGCTCGGCGTGCTCTCTGCCGCCGATGTGGATGCCGCGTGCACGTCTGCCCGCGAAGCAGAGCAGACGGCAGCGCTGTCCGTTCTGCTGGCCGCTACGGGCAGAACCCAGTCCAAAGGACGGGCAAAATCGTTTGATCTATGATGCAAGATGAACCTGTGAGGTGATGTTTTCTATGTCGCAGTCCTCCCGCTGGACTTCTATCGGACGCGAAATCCTGTTTTCCGCCCGCACCGAACTGTACATGAACCTGCCGTTCCTCGATTCCGCGCTGGCGGCGCTGCCTGCGGCAGACGGTTACGATACACCCACGCTCGCTACCGACACGCGCGTGCTGTTTTTCAGCGGTGCCTGGCTGGCGCAGCAGTACGAGCGTTCCCGCGCGAACGTCAACCGCGCGTACCTGCACACACTGTTCCACTGTCTGCTGCGGCACCCCGGAAAGACACGCGGACGCGATGCCGACCTGTGGGACCTTTCGTGCGATATCGCGGTCGAAAGCATGCTGGATTCGCTCGATTACCGCTGCCTGCAAGCCGAAAAGGTGTCGGTTCGGCGGCAGAATATCTACCGCGAACTGCAGGACGAGCTGCCGGTCCTGACGGCTGAGGCGGTCTATCGCCACTTTCGCCGCACGCGGCTGAATTCGTATGACTGTGCCACGCTCACGCGCGTGTTTGCGACAGACGAGCACACGCTGTGGTACAAGGAGGATGACGATCAGCAGGAGCGCCGCTGGCAGCAGCAGGCCGAGCGCACGCAGACCGCGATGGAAACCGTTTTTGCGAACAAGGCGGAAGGCGGTCAGGCCGTGCGGGAGCAGCTTGTCGTTTCCACCCGCAAAACGACTGATTTCCGCGCGTTCCTGCGCCGGTTTGCCGCTCTGCGGGAGGAGGTCTCGGTGGATGCGGATTCGTTCGACTACGGCTACTACGCCTACGGGCTGCGTCATTTCGGAAATATGCCGCTCATCGAGCCGTTAGAGACGCGGGAGGTGCGGAAAATAGAGGATTTCGTCATTGCCATTGATACCTCGATGTCCACCTCCGGTGAACTCGTGCGCGCGTTCCTCAGCCGCACCTATGAGCTGCTGCAGGAGAACACCAGCTTTTTCCGGCATTTCAACCTGCGTATTTTGCAGTGCGACGATCAGCTGCGCTCGGACAAAGAGGTGACAAATGCGCGGGAACTCGCGGAATATATGGAGCATTTTGAACTGATCGGTCAGTCTGCGACCGATTTTCGTCCGGTTTTCGAGCACGTTGACCGCTTAAATGCCGAAGGCGCGTTCCGCCATCTGCGCGGCCTGCTGTACTTCACGGACGGACTCGGCATCTACCCGAAAAAACGTCCGAAGTACGATGCGGCGTTTGTCATGCTCGAAGGCGAAGCCTATCCGGATAAGGTGCCGTCATGGGGGATTCGGGCGGTAATCAGCGAGGATGCGTTGGCCGTAGAATGAAAGTAGAATGAAAAAGGACGCTTTACGCGTCCTTTTTTGCAGATCGGTTATTTTTCACCCATTCGGCAATCGTCTGCTTGACCTTCTTTATCTGCAGCGGCTTTGCCAGATGGGCATTCATGCCTGCGGCGAGGCACTTCTGTGCATCCTCGTAAAAGGCGTTTGCGGTCATGGCGATGATGGGCAGCGTTTTCGCGTCCGGTCGGTTGAGCGAGCGAATGGTCTTCGTAGCGTCAATGCCGTTCATCACAGGCATCATCACATCCATGAGAACCGCGTCGAAGGTGTCCGGTGGATTGTTCTGCACGATCTCCACAGCCTGTTTGCCATCCGTGACGACGGTTACGGTTGCTCCTTCGTCGGTCAGCAGAATCTGTGCGATTTCGGCGTTGAGCGCATTGTCCTCGACGAGCAGCAGCCTGCAGCCTGCAATGCTGATATCCGGCGCGGCATGTGCGTCCGGTGTCTGCTCGGGAGACGGTGCAATTTCAAACGGCAAAGTGATTACAAAGGTGGAGCCGACACCAAGCTGACTCGTGACCGTAATCGAGCCGCCCATCCGGTCGACAAGCTCCTTGGTGATGGTCATGCCGAGACCGGTGCCGTGATAATAGCTGCGCGCGTCCTGCTTTTCCTGCGTGAACGGTTCAAAAATATGGTCAACAAAGTCCGGACTCATGCCGATACCCGTATCTGAAATCGTCCAGCGGTAGATACATTTGCCGTCCTGTTCACCGAGCGAGTCCGTACGGGTGGTGATTTTACCGCCGGGACGGTTGTATTTGATGCAGTTGCTGTAAATATTGAGGAAAATCTGCCGCAGATGCAGCGGACTGCCGTAAATATACGGGTACGGAATGATGCATTTGTCCTTTTCGTACTCCCACTCAATGCCGGCTTCTTCGGCGCGGCCGACGATAATGGTAATGATATCGCGGGTCAGCTCCACCAGACTGATGCGCTCATGCGTGAGGACTGTCGTGCCCTCCTCCAGCTTGCTCATCTGCAGCACATCGTTGATGAGCGACAGCAGGTGATTGGCGGAAATCTGCATTTTTTTGTGATTTTCCAGCAGCAGCGCCTTGTCATCAAAGTGGGTTTCGTCCACCTGCAGCAGACCGATAATGCCGTTGAGCGGTGTGCGGATATCGTGACTCATGCGCGAGAGAAATTCGGTTTTGGTGCGGTTCGCAATACGCATTTCATCGAAGGCGGCCTGCAGATGGGCGTTCTCCTGCTCGTCGCGGGCGTGCATCTGCGAGGTATCCTGCAGCAGGATAATCGCCGTGACCATCGGCGTTTCGGCATTGATTTCCGGATCAAACACGGTGGTCTGTGTCATCAGCACGGTTTTCTGTACCCAGCGGATAGCGCCGTCATCCTCCTGCACGCAGTACTCCACCGTGATGTGTTTTTCACCGGCGGCAAAGCGCTTGAGCAGACGGGCACTGGTATCTGCCGTGCGGTAGCTGCCGAGTGTTGCCGGTGTGACGCGCTTGCGGTACTCGTCGCAGTAGTCGCGGTAGGCGCAGGGGAGCGGGTAGTCGAGGAACAGCGCCCGGTCCGAATCGCTCTTACCGGCAGGTGAAATGTTGCGCTCGAGGGTGTCGCGCGTGAGGTTTACCGTGTAGATTGTGCCTGCCATATCGAGCAGCGCGTCCACATAGCTGTCGTTCTCAAGGATAGACTGCTTTAGCTGCTCGTAGTACAGCGTCAGCTGCTCCTTTGGGTCGATGGCTTGGTCGGCGTTCAGCCGGATGGTCTCGAACGCGAGGATAAAGTGGTGCAGCACACCGGCTTCATCCCAGTCAATCGGAAGAACGGTCAAACGGCTGTAGCGGCTTTCATCGGCCGCGTTGTACTGCAGTTCGAGGGTATCCTCTGCGCTGTGCAGGCTGCGCTGCAGTACGTCAAGCTGCAGCGCAGAACGGACGCGGCTGCGCTCACTTTTAGCAGCCTGTTCCTCGGCAATCTGCTCGACGGCGCCGGTGTAGCTGCCGTCCGATGCCAGAAAAAAGCTCTCGCACGCGCGGATGGTGCGGTAGGTGTCCAGACGCGCATCGCAGTACAGGCAGTCGGAAAAGCTGCGGTGCAGGCGGTTGACCTGCTTCAGCAGCTGAAAATCCAGCCGCTTTTCGGCGGCGGCTTCCTCGCGCTTGACGTGGTTTTTGTTGATGTACATGTTTTTGTCCGCAAGGTCAAACAGATCGCGCATATTGCTGTCCGGATTGTCCGATGCAAGCGCAAAGCCGACTGCATAGCTGAGCGGCGTATCCGGATGCTGTCGGGACTCCTCAGCAAGCTGTTTACGGACATGGGAAAGCAATTTCTGCAGCGCATCGGCATCCGGTCCGTGCGTTACCGCGAGAAACTCATCGCCGCCTGCACGGCCGACAAAATGCTCCTCGGGCATGGCCGCACGCAGCGCGACCGCAAATCGCCGGATGTATGCGTCACCGGCCTCATGGCCCATGCTGTTGTTGATGCGGCGCAGATTATTCAGGTCAAAGCTGCACACGCCGGTTTCTGGCGCAGGCGGCGTCGGATCGTCGAGCAGCTCCTCGCACTTGTTCTTGTTGGGCAGGCCGGTCGCGGCATCCAGATAGACCTTATGCTGCAGAGCGCGGTTCATCGCAGCTGTGTGCAGCGCCTGAAACAGCTGGTAGCCAATCAGCAGCATGAGCACGACGATATCCGCTGTGATATACTTCTCCAGAGCGGAAAGCGAGGTTGCCTTGCGCTGTGAGTACGCCTCTGCCAGACCGGTCGCGTCGTCGCAGATGCCGAAAAAGGTTTCGCTGATGGGAATGATGTCCGTGTTATTTGAGCCGACTGCGCGCACGCGGCCGATCTCCTGCTTGAGTGCTTGAAAATAGTCATCCAGCTCCTGCATTTTGCTTTGGAAGGCGTCATCGTTCAGCCGCACGAGGCTGAGCTCGTCGCTGCCGAAGCGCAGTCCGGCGATAAACGCGTCAATATCTGCGATCATGCCGTCCTGCGGCTGACCGGAGATTTCCAGCTTGACGATACGCTGGGTCTTGCCGCGCACGAGTCCGGCGTAGTTGATGATACGCGCGGTGCCCTGAATACCGGAAACGAGGTTCATCATCCAGACAATCAATATAGCCAGCACGACTGCCAGCGCGCCAATGGCGGCGTTGACGATGCCGGTGCTTTTCTTTTTGGGGTTGCCAGCCATGTGCAATGACCTCCTTGCAGGCTGTCGAATTTTGTCGAACAAATTAGACGGGTGAGAATATATAAAATCATTATATCGTGAAAAGGGAACAGATGCAATGACAGAAGCGGAGAATCACGCGCTTCACAGAGATATCCACAGACTTGTGGATACATTGCCGATTTTGTGCTATAATGCAGAAAAAGCAATCGGAGGAACAGAGGATGAAGCTGCGTTATATGATTATCGGTGCTGGTGGCGTTGGCGGACCGGTAGGCGCGTATTTGAGCAAATCCGGTGCGGATACCACGCTTATTGCACGCGGAAAGCATCTTGCGGTCCTGCAGGAGCACGGCTTGACGCTTGTATCCGGAGAAAATGAGCGCGAGAGCATTCCGGTCAAGGCAATCGACATTGACGGCTTTCTTGCCGCGAGGGAGCAGGGCGCTCCCGCGCCGGATGTGATTTTCGTGTGTGTCAAGGGATACTCTCTTGCGGATACCGTGCCGTTCATCCGCAAGGCAGCAGGCAAAGACACGGTAGTTATTCCGGTGCTCAACATCTACGGCACAGGCCGTACCCTGCAGGCAGAGCTGCCTGAGCTGCTCGTCACAGACGGCTGCATCTACATTTCGGCCAACCGGATTGCACCGGGTGTCATTCAGAAGCACGGCGCGATCTGCCGTATCGTGTACGGGCTGCCGAGCCACAAGACCGACCATCCGGTGCTGCAGCAGGTCGAGACCGACCTCAAAAACGCCGGGATCGACCCGGTTTATTCTCCCTATGTCGAGCGCGACACGCTGCTCAAATTTGCATATGTGTCACCGAATGCGGCCTGCGGACAGTATTATCACGCAAAAGCTGCGGAAATGCAGCATCCGGGCGAGGTGCGCGACAGCTTTGTACGCCTGATAAAAGAGGTCGTTGCGCTGGCGGACAAGATGGGTATTCCGCTGGAGAGCAGGCCGGGGGAGCTGGTCGAGCGCAATCTGCGCATTCTGGATGCGCTTGCACCGACCGCGTCTACCTCTATGCAGCGCGATATGGAAGCCGGCAAGCAGTCCGAGGTGGATGGTTTGATTTATCAGGTTGTGCGTCTGGCGGAGCAGTACGGCGTGGATGTGCCGGAGTATCGCAAAATCGCAGAGGCGGTAAAAAAACAGACGGAAAATAAGTGAAAACGGCAAAGACCCGGAATCTTCCGAAGAAAGATTCCGGGTCTTTGCGCTATGGGTGGTGATGCTGTTTCGACTGTCATTGTCAGCAACGACAATTTCACTGCACACCGTCCGACGGACGGTGACATTCGCAATCCTTTTCGAGCGCCTGAAGCTGTTGCTCCATGGTCGGCACCTCACACTTGCCGGTGCGGATGGCTTCGCGCACGACTTCGGGCGACGCGGGTACCTTATTGATGCGCACGCCGATGGCACGCGACACAGCGTTGAGAATCGCCGGTGTGACAGGCACGGTCGCAACCTCGGAAATGCCTTTTGCGCCGAACGGACCCTGCGGTTCCGGGTCCTCGATTAAAATAATCTCGTAATCCGGCGTATCCTCGGCACGCGGCAGACCCAGCTGACGGTACAGCGTCTTGACCGGATAGCCGTTTTTCGTCGGATATCCCTCGGTCAGTGCGTAGCCCTGTCCCATCGAGCACGAACCGTGCATCTGACCCTCGATGATATGCGGATTGATGGCGCGGCCGACATCGTGCGCCGCGATGATTTTGAGCAGCCGGACCTCGCCGGTTTCTTTGTCTACCTCGACAATAGCGGCCTGCGTGGCATACGCATACGCCGGGAAATTCCGGTATTTTGCACCGCGCTGCTTTGCACCCTCAAAATCACCGATGGCGAAGCACGGGTCGGATGCATAATAGTATTCCGCGCGGCGTTCCTCGCCCGGCCGCCACGGACGGCTGTCTAAATCCTGATTGAGCTTGACGCACGCCTCATATACCGCACGGCCGCCGCACAGTGTCTGGCGCTCGGAAACCGATTCGCCGGTCGGGATGGTCAGCTCGGTGTCGCCGTTGGTGATGTAAATATTCGCGATATCCATGCCCAGCGTTTCCGCCGCGATCTGCGTCATGGCTGTACGGAAGCCCTGTCCCATATCCGTGCCGGAAACGATCATGTGCAGGCGGCCGTCGCTCTGCAGAATCAGCCTGCACGCGCCGTCATCGGTGAAAATACCCTTGCCGACACCGACATTCTTAAATCCCGAGGCCATGCCCCATCCAAGCACCTTACTGCCCTTGGGATACTGTCCTTCGTACTCCTTGAGTGCTTTTCGCAAACTTTTTTCGCATTGATTGATGGTATCCATCATACCCATGCTGTATTTGAGCACCTCACCGCCGACCGAGGTCGCACCCGGATAGACGGCATTGCGCCGGCGCAGCTCGAACGGGTCGATATCCAGCTTTTCCGCCATCATGTCCATCGCAGTTTCAATGGAGATCGCCGCCTGATTGATACCGTAGCCGCGGAACGCGCCGCCCTGCAGATTGTTGTTGCGGATCGCTGAGCCTTCCACCTTGACATTGGGAATGATGTACGGCCCGCCGCTCATCAGCGCGCCGGTCATCAGCGTGCCGTAGCTTTCGCACTCGTACGGTCCGCCGTCCGAGAACATCCGGCAGTCCAGATACTGGAACTTGCCGTCCGGCGTAAAGCCAATCTCGTAATCCGTATGGTAGCCATGGCGTTTGGTGGTGAGGATCAAATCCTCCTTGCGCGTCAGCGTAATCTTGACCGGCTTGCCGCAGGCATGAGCGGCAACAACCGCCGGTGCTTCAAGAAATGAGTCGCATTTTTTACCGAAGCCGCCGCCGAGTGGCGTCACGATAACGCGGATATCCTCCTCCGGCTTGTCCAGAATCTTTGCCAGCATACTGCGGATTTCGAACGGCGCTTGTGTGCAGGAATAGAGGATCGTTTTGCCGTCCTGCACCATGCCGATGGCCGAAACAGGCTCCATGCAGGCGTGCTCCTGCGGCTCGATATCCTTGGAGATATTGAGCTTGACAATATCCGTCCGCTGCTTTGCCTGCTCCACATCGCCGCTGACACGGCCGGTGTGTACGATGAAGCTGTTTTTGCGGTAGCCGTCCGCCATGGTGTAGATACCGGGCAGCTCCTCATAGTCGATTTTAACCAGCTTGACGGCCGCTCTCGCGTGCGCCGCCGTATCCGCGACAACCAGCGCGAGATGGTCACCGAGAAACCGCACCTCATCCGTGCAAAAGACCGGCTGCTCCGGCGTCCATGTGCCGACCTTGTTCATGCCGGGCACGTCAGCCGCCGTCACGATGCGCACCACGCCTTCCGCCTGTTCGGCGGCGGAGTAGTCCACTGTGTTGATCTTTGCGTGCGGCGCCGGTGCCCAGACAAATGCACCGTGCAGCAGAGTATCTGCGCCGATGTCCTCAGCGGTGAGGTCGTCGCAGAATTTCAGTTTGCCGCCGGTCTTGTCCATGCCGTCCACATCCCAGACCGACTTGCCGACCGCGGAACCGGTGATTTCGGGCACGACCTGATTTTCTCCGACCACAATAACCGTGCTTTCGTGGCTGCGGAAGCTGTCGATATCTGGATCTTCCCCGCGCAGCCGCGCCGCTGCCAGCTTGACCGCCTCGATAATTTTGACGTAGCCGGTGCAGCGGCAGTAGTTGTTTTTCAGCCCGTCGCAGATTTCCGGCTCAGTCGGAGCCGGATGGTGCAGCAGCAGCGCCTTTGTCGCCATCACCATGCCCGGTGTGCAGAAGCCGCACTGCACAGCGCCGACATCGAGAAACGAGTGCTGAATCACCTGCAGCATGGTGTCGTTCGGTGCATTTTCGATGGTTTCGACGGCTTTGCCGTCCAGTCGGTGCACGAGTGTCACGCACGAGCGTGTCAGCCTGCCGTCCACCAGTACGCTGCACGCGCCGCAGTGACCGGTGCTGCAGGCTTCTTTTGTGCCCTTCATGCACTTTACATTGCGGAGATATTCGAGCAGGGTGCGGTTTTCACCGTCCTGCACTTCAATTTGTGTGCCATTGAGCGTAAATCGTATCATGGGATTTCGCCCTCCTGCCGTTACTTGATTTTTGCTTTGATGCGCATGAAGCGTCTGTGACCGGAGTCAAGCGCCTCGTAAAAGTCCTCGCTGTCCTTCGGGTCGTCCTTTGTCAGCTTGGAGATCACATACATCAGCACGAACGCGGTCGCCAGACCGATCGTGCCGTACCACACATAGCCGAGATCCCAGACGAAGAAGGTCAGGCAGATGATGATCGCACCGACCGAAATCGAGGTGATAGCGGCTTTTCGGGTTGCCCACTTGCAGTAAATGCCGAATACCAGCGCCGGGAACAGCGATTCGACTAGGGAATCCGCGAAAATCATCAGATTGTAGACGTATTCCCAGTGCATGAGCGATACGGCAACCGTTACGGCACCGAACAACAGAATCACCACGCGGATAACCGAGGTTTCGGATGCCTTGAATTTGTAGTGACCGATACCGACCAGCAGGTCCTTGTAGATGATAGAGGACATGACCATCAGCAGCGCATTTGCGGTGGACAGACCGACCGCCAGTACGCCGATGAGGAACACGATCATCAGAATCTGCGCGAGCAGACCGTGCGTGCCCGCGATGATGTTGCACATATACGGGATAACCAGTTCGGTTTCCGAGCTGGTAAGGTCAGGCATGGCAGCCAGCGCGACCAGACCGATGAGCATCGTGCCGCCCCAGACGATGATCTGCAGGAACGGTGCAAGGAACGCCATCTGACGCTGGTCCTTCAGACCCGCGCTGTAATAGCCGGAGCGCACGAACACCTGCGGCAGCAGCAGCGTGTAGCCGAATGCACACGCAAGCGGATAGCTGACGCGCGACGGATAGGTGCATATGCCGATCGGACCTGGATAGGAGAACCAGTCCGGTGTCTGCACGCGGACGGTCTGGAATGCCTCGATGATCGAGCCGTTGAATACGATCTTGAGTGTTACGAAAATAATTGCCCACAGCGCCAGAATGAAGAACCAGCCCTGTACAGCATCCGCCAGTGCGGTGGATTTTACGCCGCCGAGCATGACGAATACCGTCATGATAATGCCGCAAATGAGCGTAAACGTCTGCGAGGATACCGCGCCGCCGGTGGCCACCTCAGCTGCACGTCCGCCGGCTACCAGTACCGCCGAGATAAACGGCACGGCGCAGATAATGTAAACAATGTCGATAATAACGGTCAGCGCCTTGGACTTGTAACGGCAGAAGAAGAAATCCGCCGGGGTGGTGAAGTGCTTCTGCTGGTTGACCAGCCATACCTTGGTCATTGTAAAGTAGCAGATGATTGGGAACATGGAGTAGATGCACATCTCCGAGAAGAAGTAGCCCAGTCCGTAGCGGTAATATGCGCCCGGGCCTGCGAAAAATACCCAGACGCTCATGCAGGAGGCGATATAGGTCATGACCATGACCGGCCACTTGAACCGGCCGCCCTGCAGATCGACCTTGCCTGCGTCACGTTTTTCCTTCCATGTGGTGTAGCGTGCGATAGCGATCAAAAATAGAAAATATGCTGCAAAAACGATCCATACCGTTTTGCCTGAAAGTAAACCCTGTGTTGTCATTTCCTCTGTTATCCTTTATTTGTCCGATTCTTTTTGCGTTTCATCCTGTTCCTCATCCTCAATCAGAGGATACTCCTTTTCGGTCAGCTTGCAGCCGATATACACGGAGAGCACCGTGCCGACAAAGCTGATCAGACCGTGTATGATGCAGGCGGTTTCGCTGCCGTAGGGGGGGAATCCCGGGAAATTATAGAATACCCAGAAGAACAGCACAGACGCCAGCCAGATTTTCTCTGTTCTGCCGATTTTCATTTTGTGTCACCTTGTTTTCTCTTTTGTTTTAAGGCAATACCGCACAATTAAAGCGGCGGCTCCTTGTGCAGGCTCCGGTCGCACTGCCGCGGCTCCTTGTGCAGGCTCCGGTCGCACTGCCGCGGCGCTTTGTGGAAATTTTGTGCCCTGACGTCGTTGTGATTTCACGGTAATACGCAAAGTATTACCGCAAAACCACGCCTGGTCAGAACGCAAAATTTACTCACAAATCGCTCTTGTTCAATTGTGCGGTATTGCCTTGAGTAATTACTTTTGCGAACGCCACTCGTCGAGCAGCGCATCCGAATCCACGACAAGTCCCAGATGCAGCGAGATCATGCGCAGCGCAGGCTCTTCGAGGTGCTCGGAGCCGCGGGTCAGGTCGCGCGGCACGACGACGCGGAAATCGCGGTTTGCGGCATCGAAGGCGGTGTTGATGACGCAGCAGTCGGTCATGCAGCCGGTGAGCACCACGCGGTGGATGCCGAGGTTGCGCAGCAGCAGCTCCAGATCGGTCGGATAGAACGCGCTCAGGCGCTTTTTGGTCGTCACCATGTAGTCCTCGTCGTGTACATCGATGGACATTCTGTTCCAGCGTGTGCCTTCGATGGCGTGCTCTGCGATGTTGGGAATCTCACCGACCGTAACCGGAAACACCATGCGCCACGCAGACGGAAACAGTTTTTCGTCTGCGCCGCCCTTACGCAGCGTTGAGCGGACATGGATGATCGGCAGACCGAGCGCGCGTGCTTCGTTCATGAAATGATTGAGCGGTTCGATGATCTCGCGTCCTCGCGGAGACGGACATGGACAGTCCGGGTCGGTTGACAGGTGTCCATCGTGCATGTCAATCGTAATGACAGCCGTATCGCGGCGATTAAGGAAAACCTGCTGTAATTGCTTCGGAACCTCCTTTTCGATGCTGTCAAAGTATGCTTTCATTTGATTTTTCTCCTTCCCGGCAAAACGCCGCAACAATCTGTGCGGCGCTGTCAATAGCGGTATTGGAGTTATTATAGCACATGTGTCATGACATGTGCAAATGTTTTGGTCGGGCGGGTGAAAGATTGTGAGGGATAGAGATCGGGCGATGTTGGACGGGAGGATGGTGGTGCGGCTATCTGTGTCGATCCCGTGAAGGGAGCGACATCAGAGAGCAGGAAGCCCCGAACACCACCGCCATTTCAATCCACGCCCCCGCGAAGGGAGCGACATCGAGAACACCAAGAAACCCGGTCTGCTCATCAAATTTCAATCCACGCTCCCGCGAAGGGAGCGACCGGTTTCCTCCTCGGCGGTCACGGTTTCCACGGTATTTCAATCCACGCTCCCGCGAAGGGAGCGACAGAAAGGGGTGGTTACGGTGGCAATCGTGGCTATTTCAATCCACGCTCCCGCGAAGGGAGCGACTCCGTAACTTCGACCGGCATGCCCTTGCCGTACTTATTTCAATCCACGCTCCCGCGAAGGGAGCGACCCAGCTGGAAACGGCCCGACCTGCCGTCCTCATGATTTCAATCCACGCTCCCGCGAAGGGAGCGACTTTGGAGGTGGGCGGACGATGATTTACTATTCTCTATTTCAATCCACGCTCCCGCGAAGGGAGCGACCCGGCCGATATTACAATGCCGATGTGACGGTCACCCTATTTCAATCCACGCTCCCGCGAAGGGAGCGACCGAGACCGTGCCGTCAGCGGCCGTGGTGCAAGCATTTCAATCCACGCTCCCGCGAAGGGAGCGACTACATTCTGCTGTTTGAAAGGTGGTAAAACAATATTTCAATCCACGCTCCCGCGAAGGGAGCGACGAAACCGCCCTTCTGATGCTTCTGCGCATACGCCCATTTCAATCCACGCTCCCGCGAAGGGAGCGACTGCTGTCCACCACTGTTTCTGATGGCATGTACTACATTTCAATCCACGCTCCCGCGAAGGGAGCGACTCGTTTCCGTAGTCCTCCGGCGGCAGGAGTTTTGACGATTTCAATCCACGCTCCCGCGAAGGGAGCGACCCCGCATTTTCGCAAGCTCATCCGAGTTCTCCTATTTCAATCCACGCTCCCGCGAAGGGAGCGACGAGTTCCTTGTGTCTACCGGCTGCCGCTTGAGCATTTCAATCCACGCTCCCGCGAAGGGAGCGACGTGCGGCTCAGACTGGGCGAGGAGGAGGAGGCCATTTCAATCCACGCTCCCGCGAAGGGAGCGACCATCCGCCGCCAGTCATGATATAATTTACTTATAATTTCAATCCACGCTCCCGCGAAGGGAGCGACTCAGCCTTTTTCGGCTCATCAACTCTGCCAGTAAATTTCAATCCACGCTCCCGCGAAGGGAGCGACGCTCTGCGGATTCGATAGCCTTTGCGCGGACTGCGAATTTCAATCCACGCTCCCGCGAAGGGAGCGACCGCCATTCTTGTTTCTGTGCCGCCACAGATACTTATTTCAATCCACGCTCCCGCGAAGGGAGCGACGATAACAAACCATCAACAAACCGAGGCGTAAGAAAATTTCAATCCACGCTCCCGCGAAGGGAGCGACATAATCAACTACGGCTTTACCCGCAACCTGCATATTTCAATCCACGCTCCCGCGAAGGGAGCGACCTATGAGCCGAGCGCGCCGGATAAAAACGCACAGATTTCAATCCACGCTCCCGCGAAGGGAGCGACTTGAGAGCGTGATTCAGATCGGCACGCGGCTTGAGATTTCAATCCACGCTCCCGCGAAGGGAGCGACCTTGCGTAACTGTCGCGCTGATGTGTAAGGCAGAGATTTCAATCCACGCTCCCGAGAAGGGAGCGACAGATTAAACAATTTCAAAACTGACACCCTCAATATTTCAATCCACGCTCCCGAGAAGGGAGCGACCAACGCACTGTACATTGCTACCATCCTTGGCATAATTTCAATCCACGCTCCCGAGAAGGGAGCGACGATTTGCAAACCGCAGGCGTACCTATCAATGTAGCATTTCAATCCACGCTCCCGAGAAGGGAGCGACGCGCTCAGAACCGTGTGTCTTGTCGCCTACATAAATTTCAATCCACGCTCCCGAGAAGGGAGCGACACGTTCCCGCAGTGCTTTGCACCGCTCAGCGGTATTTCAATCCACGCTCCCGAGAAGGGAGCGACGGCGATTACCTCGTATTTCTCGAGGACGCGGCACGAATTTCAATCCACGCTCCCGAGAAGGGAGCGACAGCAAAAATCACCAAGACTATTCCCAATGATTTTTGCAAAATAAACAATTACAATAACAGTTTTGCATAGATTCGTGCAAAACACAATTGCAAATTTGACATCCGATAAAACTATTGTATATAATCTATCGGAAATTACGGTGCGAAGCGCCGACACTTTTCGGTTTGCCTACACTTCGCACCGCCTTACACCATGAGCACGCCTTCCGGCTCATAGCCGCGTTTCGCACCAAAATGCTCAATCTTATTTTCATATTTGCTGCCGAGATAGTAAAATCGCAGACTGTCCAGTTCATCATCCATAATGGTGCACAGCTTCTGTTGCAGCATACGGCACTGAGCCGCGTCAATCAGGCATTCAAACACGGAATTCTGCACACGCTGTCCATAATTGACGCACTGCTTGGCAATCTGCCGCAGGCGTTTGCGCCCGGCGGCTGTTTCAGTGTTGACATCGTAAGTAATCACAACCAGCATATTCGGACCTCATTTCCACAAAAACGGCGGATAATCGTCCGTATCGCTGCGCAAATAGCGCGCCAACAGCAGGGCCTGTGCATACGGAACCATACCCCAAGACAGCTTTTCCTCAAGGTACGGGTGACGAATTTCCTCGCGCTTTTTCTCCTGCCAGCCCTGTAAAAAGGTTTTGCGGGCGTTCTCTGAGAGATAAACCGCACCGTTCTCCTGCACCTCAAAATCCTTCGCGGAAAACCTGCCGAGATTGACAGCCGAAAGCACAAAACGGTCTGCCAAGCACGGCCGCAGTTCTTCCATCAAATCGGCGGCAAGAGACTGCCGGCCCGGACGGTCGGTGTGCAGAAAACCGACATAGCTGTCCAGTCCGACGGCTTCCAACGCAGCGGCGCAGTCGTTCGCCAGCAGGGAATAGGCGAACGACAGCAGTGCGTTGCACGGGTCGAGCGGCGGACGGCGCGAGCGTCCGGTGAACGAAAACACGTCTTTGTGGTTGAGAATCAACCGGTCGAATACATCGAAATAGATGGCCGCACCTGCGCCTTCCAGTCCGCGCAGAGAGCCTGAATCAGTCTCTGCCTGCACCTGCGGCAGCAGCGCTTTCAGCTTGGCGGAGGCGGCTTTGAGCGTTTCCGTGTCCACGCGCATGGCATGGTCGCGGCAGGTGCGCTCGATGCTCCAGCGCGCGTTGTAAATCTTGCCGAACACCATCATGCGGGCAATACGGCAGGCTTGTGGTGGGTCATCCGCCGTGCGGTACTGTGTGCGTCGAAGCAGTACATTACCGTTGCTCACGCCGCAGGTTCGTGCCAGGAATCGCCCTCTCGGCGTACAGAATGACAGACTCACATCGCGTTTTGCGCACGCGCCCATGAGCGCCGGAGACGCGCCTGCATAGCTGAAGCTGATAATTTCGGCGAGGGCATGGAGCGGAAATCGAGCCGTTACCTGCTTCTCGCGGTTGACGACAACATTTTCGCCATCGAGTGTCAGATAGGCGTCCTCGGAGGTGACAAACAGCGTGTTAAGCAGCTTTTTCATTCCTCCATCGCTCCTTTCAGGTAGCCGGAGACAGATTTCGCCTTCATCAGCTCGGGCAAACACAATTCCTTGAGCGAGCAGGCTGAGCAGCTTTTCTGCGGTTTTACCTTAGGCGTGCAGCCGCGGCGCAGATAGTCGTGCATTTCGGCAAGGCTGTCGCGTACACGCTGCCGCAGTTCGTCTGTAAATTCGACAGGCGTCCGTCGGCGCGGTTCACCGTAGAACAGCGCACCGTCGGAAATCTGACAGCACAGCATTTCCTCAAGGCACATCGCCTGGGCGCACAGCTGCAACTCGTCCGCGTCGTGCGGCTTGGGCTTGCCGCGCTTGTATTCGATCGGAAACGGTGACCACAGTCCGTCTCGTCCCTGCAGGGTAACGCCGTTTTCCGAGCGATGAAATTCCACCACATCGCATTCACCGGACACACCGAGTACCGCAGAATGGATACGCATGGCACGGACAATCAGCAGGTCGCCGCGGCTTTCTGTGCCGCCGCCGTGCGCCTTCTCGTGCAGAATCGAGCCGTCCACCGTGCGGTAATTCTCCGCCCACTGGTGCTCCACATGGATGAGCGCCCATTGCCGACGGCAGAATGCGAAATGCTGCAGACTGGAGAGCTGGAGGAAGTCCTCCTCGGCGTAGATTACCCCAGTACCTTGCAGGTCACGCCGGCCGGCAGGTTGGCTTCGTCAACCGTGATGGTGTAGTCCGTGTACGCACGCGGTGCAATCACGTCTTCGTTGTGCTCGGCATGAACCAGATCAAACAGCTTGTGCGAGGGTGCGTTGCCAAGCTCGGAATCATGCTTGAACACAATCAGCTGGCGTACAGCCATCTTGCCGCGAGCAGCCGAATGGTCGTTCTCGAACATGTTGATGATTGCCGTCCACAGCAGTTCAAGGTCATCCTCGGAGAATCCGGTCGTCTTGCGGGCGAGGTTAGCGGAAACATAGCCTTCCGCGCGGTACAGACCGTAAGGCACGATGTACTTGCGGCCCATTTCGGTGCCCTTTTTCTCCGCGTCAGCCTCGGTGGTGATGGCAACACGCGTGATGGTGACTTCCTGCGGCACAATGGGATCCACACTGCGGGCAAAGCCAAGCTGTACCGGACCGCGCACCTGTCCGCAGTTGAGCGCACCCTTGACAAAGGTGGTCATAACCGCACCGAATGTGCGAATATCGTAGAAATTCTGGCACATAAAATCACGCAGCTTGCTGTCAAGCTGATCGTCCTTCTTCTTTGCATCCTTGAGCTTGTCCGGCGCTACGCCGACATAAGCGCAGGCTTCCGCATCACTGCGGTTGAGCGGCACACTGTCCTTAACGTAAATGCGGTAGCCGGATTCGCCTTCCTTGGCCATCTCTACATAGTTGCGGATTTTGCGCTTGAGGCATACATCGGTCACCAGACCGTAGCCGGTTTCCGGGTCGATACGCGGCATGTTGCCCGCATCCGGATCGCCGTTCGGATTGCCGTTTTCCACGTCGAAAAAGATTACAAATTCATAGCGGTTTTTGATGGGTTCCATTTACTTGTCCTCCTTTACTTTGCGATGGTAGTATCCAAGATAAAAACAGGTGGTTTCTTCGGGGTTATAGCGAGAGGGAAGCGTCTCGGTCAGCAGAGAGAGCAGATGTTCCTTTTCGTTTTGCAATTTAACGGCGTAATTGTGCTTATTGCGCATCAGTTTTTTCATATGGTACTCACTAAGCGGAATAATTTTATTAAATGCAGTTTTAGGAGTGGAGCCAGCCGCACGAAAATAGCTGTCTTTAATACTGCGGTTGATTTGATAATCTACAGATGCAAGCTGAATCTGCTCGAGGACATAAAATAACTGTCCCAGAACGTAGGGCTGATAGGTGCAGTCTTCGTTCAAGTGCATATATGCCACCTCTTTTAGAATAGAATAGTTAGACTGATTTTCGCAGTTTTTCAGCAGATACGCCTTCAAAATTGCGGCACGCCGCCAGTTTACCTCGGAATCCGCGCGGATACGAAGCATAATGCCGTTCAGCAGTGCAGCCGGATAAAGGTCACCGTTCCAGACAGCGTGGGCAGTCGCACCGGCCATAACCGGACTCGGCTTTTTGTCGCGGGCACTCTGGTTGACGGTTTCGGCAAGCAGCTGCCACAGCGGCAAAAAGCCGGCAGGCGCCTTCGCCGGACGCTTGATTTCCAGACGTTCATAGTGCGCGTTGACGTTCTTCATCAATTCACCAAACGTGTTTTTATAGAAGAATCGCACACTCAGACGCGCAGCATTCGGTGCCAGACCGAGAATGTAGAATGCACGGTCAGGATCAAGATTTAATTCCTGACACGGTTCGCTGTCTGCAAGGTGTTTGAGCGCAGCGGATAAGTCATTATCCGACCAGCTTTGCGTGTTATTGCCCATAAGACAGCTGAAAAAATCAGTATACTGCGGTTCTGCAGTCTCCGCCCAGCAAACGACAGTGGTGTCGCCGATGTACTGCGTATGCTCGCGGTCAGCCAGCAGGTGATTGAGCGCTGTCGTATAAGCAAATGCAGCGTGCTTGCCAACAGGTGCGTTGTAGTTCTGCTCGTGACCGTAAGAACAGAAGGCGGGTGCGTTGAACGATACAAGTGCGGCGCCGCTGGATTGTGCATCACGCACACCTTTAATGGCAGGATGGACGGCGGCAATCTCATCGAGTTCGCCGGTGACAAGACATTGCTGTTTAGGTGCATCGGAGTCACCGTCATAATGCGCCTGCCATGCAGCGCAGATGGCCGGATCATCTGCCGGATACTGCCCATTCACATAAAATACCAGATTGGCACCGGAAATGATTTTGTCGTAATCATCGACAAGAGCAGGGTGCTGTGCAGCTTCGGCAGGATGCCATGTATCAAAGAAAGAGAGAATTGCGTGTGCGAAAGGAGAGTCCACAGTGCCTAACAGCTTGTGGTGCAGCTCGGCAGCGGCGTGAAAACATTGCAGACTGCGTTCCGGTTTGCCTTTTGCGTCTATGCCAAGCAGATATGCCGAATTATCCCATATAAAGTTGGATGTGACACCGGAAGAACGCTTGACTGCCGCCGGCAGACGAATATCCTCGCGCGGTCGGAGCACTTTCTTTTTGCCTGCATCCACTTCATGCAGCAGCGGAATAACCTGGGCGAGTTCACCGTTTTCCCGCAGCTGGAGCGCATAACTGATTTTCGGTCTGCCCCAGCCGGGCGCATCAATTTCACCGCGAGCATTGAGAGCATCATAATATTGCGTCAGCGCCTGCAAAATCATTTGACCACCTCCGCACTGTGAATGGGGGGAACCTCCATGACACCGTCTACCAGCTTGGCGCGGAAGAACATCGGTGTGATATTGGCGGGATCGCTGTAATCCATGTCGAGCAGCATCCAGCCGAGATCGTGCTCACCGAGCAGTGCCTTCGGACAAGGCGGAAGTTGTTCACAAAGCTCAAACTTTACCGGAAATTCCCGTGTGCCGAAGTAGGGCATGCTGTAGCACTGTCCGCGGCGCAGACGGCGTTTCATAATGTCCTGAAACTTACCGGGATTGTCAGTCGGCGCAGCCTTGTCGGTCATTTCAAAGTGCGCTTCAATGACATAGTGGACATCACGCAGTACCATTGCGGCACGCTGCTGAATGCTTTCCGACGCAGCGAGGTACAGCTCACCCTTGGGTTTTGCAATCCACGCCTTGACCGAACGCGCGTTAATGGTGTCCTTTACCTCGTTTCGGCGGATGTTGGTGAAGTGAATCGGCGCACAGATATGAATGCGGTCGATGATCCAGCGAAGACCGGGATGCCAGTAAATACTTTCCAGCAAACCGCGCGCCGCAGATGGTGTCATGCAGTCATAGCTGACGCGTTCGGTCTTCATTTCGGGTCTGCTGAATAGAGCGTATGGACCGCTGACTTCAACTTGAATTGACATTGGTATATTTCCCTCCTTTACGAAGCCTTGCCAGATATTCCTTGGCATCAACAGAGAGTGGGATATGTGACAGGGCTTCGGTGTAATTTATTGAATAGACAGGGAAACAAACTTCCTTATCCATGTTTATATCATAGCACTAAAATAAAACAAGAACAACTAATTTCATGAAAAATGTGTTCAACAATATGCATAAATTTAAGAGAGAAGATTTATGCATGTATATAAATTAATACATATAGAGGTTGTATGTATTTCTATTATTCATGAAAAAAGTTATAATAATATTATTGTCGCTGCGAACAGCGTGGATTGAAATATGAAAAATGTTTTCAGTAGAAGAACGAGAGAATGTAATTGCATTCTCTCGTTTTTCTTTCACCCGAAAAGCGCCTGACCGCTGTCGGCCTTGAGCGACAGACCGGTTTTCTCATCATACAGTGACAGATCGCACAGAATAGCACTGCGGTCGTCCAGACCATTGGTTTCATCGGCGGTTTGAAGCGCACCGGCGTCGTACAGTGCCTGAAAATGCGCATCATACACCTGCACGGCGTACTGCCCAAGCTGCCGATACAGTTTTTTAGAGCACGCACCATCGCAAAGCCGCTCGATGAGTTCAGAACCGTCCTTCCACGGAATATAAACTGTGCGTGTGTCGTTGTCGATCATGCGAAAATTCTCGGCAATCGTGCGGAACGGATACAGAGAGCCGCCGCGTCCGCGTTCAAACGCGTCGATCACGCCGATTTTGTCAATCGCGGAACCGTTCAGCTTGCGCAGTTCGCTGAAATAGCTCTGCATTGTCTGCGGAGAAGCGGGATCGGCATTGTTATCCAGCGCAATATTTGTCGCGCCGATGGCTTGTCCAAACAGCGGCGGAGCCTTCTCCGTACGGCGGAAAATAGTAACAATGCTGTCCTCTGCGGCACGCTTGCCCTCGCGGTTGCAGCGTCCGGCGGCCTGCAGAATGGAATCCAGACCCGCCAGTTCGCGGTAAACGGCGGGGAAATCTATGTCAACACCGGCTTCAACAAGAGAAGTCGATACGACACGGCAGGGCAAACCGTCATTTAGTCGGCGTCGGATTTGCTCGAGCACCGTACGGCGGTGTGCCGGAACCATCAATGTGGACAGATGGAAACTGCCTTCCTCCGGCAATTTCGAGAAAATGGACTGCGCCGCTTTGCGGGAATTGATGATGCAGAGGACCTGCTCATGTGCGCACAGCAATTCGGCGAGTGCGTCATCCTCGAGGACACCGACCTGCCGGAATGTCACACGGCGGAATTTGTCAAAATAGAACGGAATCTCCGGACAAATCTCGGAAATCGCGTGCGACGGTGCGAATCGCTGTATCAAATCGCCGAGTACCGGCTGGGTAGCCGTACACAGCACAGCAGTTGCGCCGAACTGCTCTACCAGAGCACCGATGGCTGCAACGCACGGCATCAGGTGGCACAGCGGAAGCATCTGCGCTTCGTCGAAAATAATCACGCTGTTCGCCAGATTGTGCAGCTTGCGGCATTGTGAGGAACGGTTAGCGTACATCGACTCGAAAAACTGAACAGCGGTTGTGATAACGAGCGGGCTGTCCCAGTTTTCGGCGGCTAGTGCCTTGGGATCGGGATTGCCGTTTTCCTCATCGTTCTCGAACTGTACACCGGAGTGATGCTCGAGTACGTTCTCATTGCCTAAAATACCGCGGAAAACATCGGCATTCTGCTCGATGATGGAGGTGTACGGTACAACATAAATCACACGTTTCATACCGTGCTCAACGGCATGATGCAGCGCAAATGCGAGAGAACTGGTCGTTTTGCCGCCGCCGGTCGGAACCGTAAGCGTGTAAATGCCCTTGGGATTGGCTGCGGCGGAAACGCACGCCTGCAAGATCTGCTGACGCAGCTTGTTCAGCTCGGAAGTCGGGTTGTCCCATTCATTTAGCCTGGTCTGTAAGCGGGTGAGCAGCGTTTCGAGTGAATCTCCGGTGCCGCGCGGCATATCGCCCTGCATGAACTGCTCGGTGTCCAGATAATCCGCATCCACCAGACAGGAGTACAGCATGCGCGTGCGGAATGACTCGGAAAGCGACGGCCTGGTGACCGGACGCTGCGGCAGGCGTACCGGCGGAATGGGATAATCCGGGTCAAGCGGCGGAATAGCGGGAGTGCCCCACTTTTTGATTCTGCCGGTGAAAGTAGGTGCACCGAGCGGATCTTTTGTACTGCCAAAGTCCGGCAAACCGCTGTGATGCCCCATGACACAAGCGGCTAAGAGCAGATTGTTTGACAACATGATGTTTTGTGCACCGGCGGTTGCATGATCGACCTTTGGACCATTATCCAGAAGACGGTGCTGAAATGCGGCGGTTGCTTTGCCGTCATCGTGGTGAACACCGGCCTCGTGACCTTCAGCTTGTGCACCGAATGCTTCGGCGAACTGCCCGCAGAGCGTGCCGACACCGCGCTCGTGATCGGAGAGAAGCTGATATTCTGTGCGTTCAACGCCGTTTTCATTGATTGGGCGGGTGTGTGCGTAGAATTTTTTATCCATAGCGATTACCTTCTATTGAATTGTTATATACAGTATATAACAGGTAAAGTCCGATAAAAAGTACAACACCCAATATGCCTGCCAAGAAGACCACTTTGAATTACAGCAAACTGCTGAAAATATCAGTTAAATCCCATAGATTTTACTGACTTGATTTATACAAAACTGGCAAAACCGCCAGAAAACGAAATTCCTATAATTCCGAGGTTGACACTGGGGATTGACTGTGTTATTCTATAACCAACAAATCCAGTAGGGAATCGGAAGGGAGCGAGCAAAATGTTCATCGTAAACGCACGAATGTCGGGTCGAATGTGTATGAACATGCTGTATTATGCTCAGATGCTGCCTGACCGACAGAATACGAAATTACTTTGAACCGGCTTGCCTGACGCTACGCGTCCTTGCGGATTCATTGCATTTTCTGAAGCGGGGAGCTGCGAGCTTCCCGCTTTTTTGCGCATTTAAGAGGAATAAGGAGGAATTTTCTTGATAGAATTGTCACATATCTCGAAGGAGTTTGTGAGCGGCAAGCGAACCGTTCATGCGGTGCAGGATGTTTCGCTGACGATTGACAAGGGCGAAATTTTCGGTATGATCGGCTTTTCCGGTGCGGGTAAATCGACGTTGGTGCGCTGCATCAATCTGCTCGAGCGGCCGACCTCCGGCAAGGTGATCGTAGATGGTCAGGATATGCTGTCGCTCTCGGCAAAGGAACTGCGGCAGGCCCGCAAGAAGATTGGTATGATCTTTCAGCACTTCAACCTGATGCCCTCGCGCACCGTAGCCGGCAACGTAGCGTATCCGCTGCGCGGCAGCGGCCTTTCCAAACAGCAGATCGAGGAAAAAGTACAGCGGTTGCTTGATCTGGTCGGCATCGGTGATAAGGCGGAGGCGTACCCCAAGCAGCTGTCCGGCGGTCAGAAACAGCGTGTAGCAATCGCTCGCGCACTGGCCAACGACCCGAATGTGCTGCTCTGCGACGAGGCTACCTCGGCACTCGATCCGCAGACCACCAAGGCGATTCTGCAGCTGCTCAAGCACCTGAATGAAACGCTCGGCATCACGGTCGTTATCATCACCCACGAAATGGCGGTCGTCAAGGAGATCTGCCACCGCGTAGCCGTTATGGAGCACGGTAAGGTGGTCGAGTCTGGTGAGGTGTTCAACATTTTCGCCAACCCGAGAGAGGACATCACCAAGAACTTCATCCACACGACATCCAATCTCCGCAAGATCGAAGAACTCATCGCGGAGGATTCGCCGGTCGTCAAGCTCAATCCGGGCGAACTTATCGTGCGCCTGAGCTACATTCAGCGCAATGTATCCGAGCCGCTCATCTCGACGGTATCGCGCAAATTCGATATTGTGCTCAACATCATCTTTTCTGATATCGCCATCGTGCAGAATGCACCGATCGGCGGCACGGTAGCCATCATCAGCGGCAGCCGCGATCAAATCACACAGGCAATCGCCTATCTCAGTGAGAAAAACGTAGGAGTGGAGGTCATCAAGGATGCAAGAGTTTCTGAATAACATCATTCCGAACGTAATGGCAAAGCTGCCGGACTTCTACGCGGCCATCGGTGACACGCTGCTCATGGTGGTCTGGTCGGGTGCAATCTCGTTCGTGCTCGGTCTGACGTTGGGCGTGCTCATCACCGTCACCAAGCCGGGCGGCATTCTGGAGAACAAAATCGTCTATCAGATTCTGGACAAGCTGGTCAGCCTGTTCCGTTCCATCCCGTTCATCATCCTGCTGACGTGGGTAATGCCGGTTTCCCGTGCAATTATGGGTACGGCAATCTATGTTCGGGGTGCAATCGTTCCGCTGGTATTCGGTGCGGTGCCGTTCTTCACCCGTCAGGTGGAAAGCGCGCTTGCCGAGCTGGACGGCGGTCTGATCGAAGCGGCGCTCTCGATGGGCTCCACACCGCTGGAGATCATTTTCCGCGTTTACCTGAAGGAAAGCGTAGCCGCCATCGCACGCGGCACAACCATCACGGCGATCAGCCTGCTCAACCTGACCGCAATGGCCGGTGTCGTCGGTGCCGGCGGTCTGGGCGACTTCGCCATCCGTTACGGCCACGACCGCAACATGCTGGACGTTACCAACGTCACTGTGCTGGTCCTCGTCATCATTGTTTGTATTATGGAGTTCGTTGGCGGCAAGGTCGTCAAGAAGAACACGCATTAAGGAGTGTCTGACATGAGTATTTCCAATCGCAAAGTTGTTATTGTCGGTGCAGGCCATGTCGGCTCCCATGTCGGCTACGCACTGATTTCGCAGAGTCTGGCAGACGAGATCGTCTACATTGACTCCGATCACGCAAAGGCAGTCGCACAGGCGTTCGACCTGACCGATGCGACCAATTACCTTCCGGTTCGCACCAAGGTCACCGCGGGTGACTACAGCGATGCCAAGGACGCACAGATTATGATCATTTCGGCAGGCCCGCTGCCGACCGGCAATCAGACCCGCATGGATACGCTGGGTCAGACCATCGCCATCTTGAAAGATGTAACAAAATCCATCAAAGAATCCGGTTTTGACGGAATTATCGTCAATATCTCCAATCCGGCGGACGTTATCACGCATTACATTCAGCACACGCTGAACTGGGCGCCGGAACGCATCTTCTCCACCAGCACTACGCTGGACTCCGCAAGACTGCGCCGCGCGATCGCGCAGGAGATCGGCATTGACCAGAAATCCATCACCGCTTACGCGCTCGGTGAGCACGGCGAAAGCCAGATGGTCGCATGGTCGGCTGTCACCATCGCGGGCAAGCCGCTTTCCCAGTGGCGCGAGGAGTATCCGGACACCTTCGGCAAACTCGACCTGGATACGCTTGCTGACGCAGGCCGTGAAGGCGGCTGGACCATCCTGCGCGGCAAGCAGTGCACCGAGTTCGGCATCGGCGCTTCTGCCGCAGAGGTCGTTCGCGCCATCTTCTACAACGAGAACCGCGTTCTTTCGGTTTCTGTTCTGTTGAACGGTAAATACGGTCAGCACGATGTGTACGCCAGCGTGCCCGCTATCGTGGGTCGCGACGGCATCGCAGAGATCATTGAGCTGCACCTCACCCCGGAGGAGCAGGAGAAGTTCAACGCATCCTGCAAGACCATGAGCGAGAATTATCAGCTGGCGCTCACATTATAAAAGTAGTCAATTAAAAATTTTATTTCACAATAATGGAGGCATCTAAAATGAAGCTCAAAAGAATCATCGCCCTGTCCCTGTCCGCAGCAACCCTCGCCCTGTCCCTGACCGCCTGCGGCGGCTCGAGCAGCGCAGCTTCCGATAATGCACAGGCATCCGACAGCAATTCCGGCGATGCCGTAACCGTAAAGCTCGGCGTAGTCGGCAGCATCTACGAGGATCTGTGGACCCCGGCCAAGGAAAAGCTGGCTGACGAGGGCATCGACCTTGAGTTCGTACAGTTCTCGGACTACGTTACCCCGAACAACGCACTCGCTAACGGCGAGATCGATCTGAACGCTTTCCAGCACCGTATTTACCTGCAGAGCGAGATCGACAACTACGGCTACGAGATCGAGAATATCGGCAACACCTTTATCATCCCGCTGAACCTGTACTCCGACAAGGTTAAGTCGGTTGATGAGCTTAAGGACGGCGACACCGTAGCCATTCCGGACGATGTAACCAACGGCGGCCGCGCGCTCAAGGTTCTGGAAGCAGCGGGCCTGATCAAGCTGAAGGACAGCGCAGAGTTCAACCCGACCATCGACGACATCGAGACCTACAACACCAAGATCACCATCGAGGAGCTGAAGGCAAACGTAATCCCGTCCACGCTGGCTGACGTTACCGCAGCTGTCGTAAACGGCAACTACGCACTGGATTTCGGCCTTAAGACCGAGGACGCCATCTACAAGGATGATCAGCTGGACATCGAGGAGTACTGGAACCTGATCGCAGCACGTTCCGCTGACCTTGAGGATGCGGACAAGCTGGAGACCTACAAGAAGGTCGTTGCAGCGTTCCAGTCCGATGAGACCGAGGCAGTATTCAATGACCAGTTCGGCGGCTACTTTATCAAGGCAGGCTGGGATCAGGATCTGCTGGCAGACAAGTAATTCATAATTATTCCTAATGCCGCCGGAAACAACCGGCGGTATTTTCGGCAGGGAGGAAACAGTAATGCAGATCAACAAACAGGCGCTGCAGGAGATCATTCCGGACAGCGAACGCCTGCTTTTTGAGGAAAATATTCCGTCGGAGTACCTGAGCGATGCACTCGGCCGCCGCACCGGCACGGCGGATGCGCTCGTGTTCGCGCTCTCGACCGAGGAGGTCAGCGGCGTGCTCCGGTACGCCAACGAAAACGGCATCCCGGTCACGCCGCGCGGCGCGGGCACCAATCTGGTAGGCTCGACAATTCCGCTGTTCGGTGGTATCATTCTGGATGTATCCCGCATGAACCGCGTGCTCGAGCTGGACCGCGACACGATGACGGTCACCGTCGAGCCGGGCATGCTGCTCAAAGATCTGCAGGCCTATGTTGAGGAGCACGGTCTGTTTTACCCGCCCGACCCGGGCGAAAAGGCCTCGAGCATCGGCGGCAACATCAGCACCAATGCGGGCGGCATGCGTGCGGTCAAGTACGGCGTAACACGCGATTATGTGCGCGGGCTGGAGGTCGTTCTTGCGGACGGCACGGTGCTGAAAGTCGGCGGCAAGCAGGTGAAGGACGCGAGCGGACTGTCGCTCAAGCACCTGCTCATCGGCTCGGAGGGCACGCTGGCGGTCATCACCAAGTGCCTGCTGCGCCTTCTTCCCAAGCCGGAGACCACGGTGAGCGTGCTCGTGCCGTTTGCTGACCTCGGCACGGGCATCCGCAGCGTGCTGACCATCCTGCAGGCGAACGCCAACCCGACCGCAGTCGAGTTCATGGAACGCAAGGTCGTAGCCCTCGGTGAGAGCTTTTCCGGCGTGCAGTATCCGCGTCCGGATGCCGGTTCGTACATTCTGCTGACGTTTGACGGTCACGAGAGCGAGGTCAATGCGAATATTGAGCGCGTGCGCCGCCTTGCGCTCGACAACGGCGCCATCGACTATATCGTGCTCCGCAGTGCCGAGCAGGCCGCCGACATCTGGAAGGTGCGCGGTGCGCTCGTTATGGCGGTCGAGGCCGTGTCCGAGCAGGAGCCGGTGGACATCGTGGTGCCGATCAGCCACACGGCGGATTTCGTTCGCTACATCAACGAGCTGGAAGCATCCTCGGGTGTGCGTATGATCGCGTTCGGTCATGCGGGTGACGGTAACGTGCATCTGTGCGTAGTGCGTGACGGCCGCGACCAGCAGACCTGGGAGCGTGAACTGCACGACAACATGGAGCAGGCCTACGCCAAGGCGTATTCCTACGGCGGCGTAGCCTCGGGTGAGCACGGCATCGGCATTTCCAAACGGTCGTACTTCCTGCGTGAGACCGCGCAGGACAATCTTGCCGTGATGAACACCATCAAGACCGCTCTCGACCCGAAGCACACGCTTAACGACCAGAAATCTTACATTGTGGGAGGAAAATAACCATGCAGAGCTTATCTGAGCGCACCGCCGGCTTTACCGATTCGGTCATCCGCCGTATGACGCGCGTTTCCATGCAGTATGATGCGGTAAATCTGTCGCAGGGCTTCCCGGACTTCGAGCCGCCGAAGGAGCTGCTCGACCGTCTGGCGCAGGTGGCCTACGAGGATTACCACCAGTATTCCATTACCTGGGGTTCGCAGAACTTCCGTGAGGCGCTGGCCGCCAAGCAGACCTATTTCATGGGCCGCAGGATCGACCCGAACACCGAAATTGTCACGACCTGCGGCAGCACCGAGGCGATGATGGCTGCGATGATGACAGTCACCAATCCGGGCGATAAAGTCATCATTTTCTCCCCGTTCTACGAGAACTACGGCGCGGATACCATCCTGTCCGGCGCAGAGCCGATTTATGTGCCGCTCGTGCCGCCGGATTTCCACTTTGATGCGAACGTGCTCGAGAATGCGTTCCGTCAGCACCCGAAGGCCATCATTCTGTGCAACCCGTCTAATCCGTGCGGCAAGGTGTTCACCCGTGCAGAACTGGAGATTATCGCGTCTCTCGCAGAGAAATACGACACCTATGTTATCACCGACGAGGTGTATGAGCATATCGTATTCGCACCGAACAAGCACACTTATTTTGCCACTCTGCCGGGCATGTGGGAGCGCACGCTGTCGTGCTCGTCGCTTTCCAAGACGTACTCGGTTACCGGCTGGCGACTGGGTTATATCATTGCCCCGCCGGAGATTATCGACCGTGCGAAAAAAGTACATGACTTCCTGACCGTCGGCGCAGCAGCACCCTTGCAGGAGGCTGTTGTTACCGGTCTCAAGATGGGCCAGGACTACTATGACGATTTGCAGGCCAAGTACACGCACAAAAAGCACCTGTTCCTCAAGGGTCTGGACGATTTGAAGATTGCCCACACCGACCCGCAGGGCGCGTACTATGTTCTGCTCGACATTGCCGAGTTCGGCTACGAGAGCGATCTTGCGTTCTGCGAGGATCTGGCGCATTATGTCGGCGTAGGCGCGGTTCCCGGATCGAGCTTCTTCCGTGAGCCGGTCAACAACCTGATTCGCCTGCATTTTGCCAAGAAGGACGAGACGCTGCTCGATGCACTCAACCGTCTGGAAGGTCTGCGTGATAAGATCAAACCGAAACACCGATAAACAGGAGGAAAAGCCGTCATGGATGTAAAGAAAGCCGCAGCGGAAACGAAGGACTACATCGTATCCATCCGTCGGGAATTTCACCGGCACCCGGAGCTGAGCCTGCAGGAATTCCGCACGGCGCAGCGCATCGAGGAAGAGCTGGACAGGTTCGGCATCCCGCACACGCGCGTAGGCGAAACCGGCGTGCTCGGCACGCTGAAGGGCGTAAAGGACAACGGAAAAGTGCTGGTTCTGCGTGCGGATATCGACGCGCTGCCCATTGAGGAGACGCACGAGTGCGTCTATCGCTCGGAGAATGCAGGCGTTATGCACGCCTGCGGCCATGATGCGCATGCTGCCTGCCTTCTGGGTGCCGCGAAAATCCTGTCGGAGAACAGAGACGCGTTCAGCGGAAAGGTCCGTCTTGTGTTTCAACCGGGAGAGGAAATCGGAAAAGGTGCAAAGCCGTTTGTCGCAGCCGGTGTGTTGGAGGGTGCCGAGCGCGTGTTCGGTCTGCACACGGCATACGATTTGGAGGCAGGCACGGTAGGACTCAAACCGGGCATCAACAACGCCGCAGTCGATCATTTCCGCATTCGCGTGCACGGTAAGTCCACGCATGTTTCCACGCCGCATCTGGGCGTAGATGCGCTGTACATCGCCAGCCAGATTGTTGTGGCAGTGCAGGGACTGGTTACGCGCCGCACTTCACCGACCGAGCCGGTCATCATCGGTATCGGCAAGCTGAACGCAGGCACGACCTACAACGCTGTGGCAGCATTTGCTGAAATGGAGGGCACAACGCGCACCATTTCGCAGGAGAGCCGCGACCGCGTCCGTGCACAGGTCAGTGAGACCGCGCAGAGCATTGCGGCGCTGTACGGCGGCACGGCGGAAGTCGAGTGGACGGACTTTGCCGCTGCGCTCGTCAATGACCCGCAGGTGTGCGAGGAAGCTGCTCGGGTCGTGGACGAGCTGCTCGGAGCAGGACACGTTGTCACCGACCGTGAGCTGTCGCTCAGCGGCGATAATTTTGCCGAGTTTGAGCTGTATAAGCCGGGCGCATATGCGTATCTCGGCACCGGCAATCCGGATTTGCCGCACACGATGATCACCAACCATAACGGCGGCTTCGATGTGGACGAGAATGCACTTGTGACCGGTGCCGGTCTGTATGTCGGCTATACAGTCGCGCGGCTTGGATAAAGAAAACCGCTCTATCCTTGAAAAAGACAGAGCGGACAGCGTATAATATAGATAAGTTAAGGGACGCTGTGCAATGATCAGCCCCCTAAACGTTTTTGCTCAACACGCATTTGTAAAGAAAGCGAAACGCTCAGCTATCGTTTGGTAGCTGAGCGTTTTGCTTTTGAAATTACAGTTTTGAACTTACATCCCGCACTCAAGTCCGTTATACCGTGTCACCACAAACGGATAGCTGAGTGTTTCAGGCTGGATGCCAAGCTGCCGCAGACCGGCGCACAAATCCTCGACAACCTGCATATCGTGGTCGCGCTGCGCAACGGACAGTTTCATTTTATCTCCATACGACGAGATCAGCAGCGCAAACGGCTGCACGGCGCACGGCAGGATTGCGCCGTAATCGAGTACATACGGACGGCAGCTTTCCGGCAGGGCGAACCGGCCGACATTGGTAATGAGAAAGCTGTCCTCGAGCACAAAATCAGTCGTGACCTTCTGTGCCGCCTGCATTTTCTCCGCGAGCGGCATGTCTGCCTCATGCAGCGATTCACAGCGGTCTGCGGCGGCTTTGGCACGATAGAGCAGCTGTTCGCGCTGCATCTGATCCTTCAAAAACGCCTTCGTGCGCCGGAACACCTCGTCATTCGGCAGATCGCGGTACTCCGGAAAATACGGCAGATCGATAAAGCAAATAAAATACCGCGTGGTAAGCGTCGGCAGCAGCGGACGCAGATCGACCGGAATCTCCGCGATAACCGGCTTGTCCGTTCCGCCAAACTTATCATCAAACGCTTTCATCATCAGCGGAGCCAGTACAGACAGCGGACTGACGCCGATGGACTTTTCGTAATCGTGCAGCTGAGAAAACGGGAACGTCACCTCGGTGACGACCTCGGAGCCGTCAGCGCCCCACTGTACCTCGGGGGCATGAACAGCCTCCGGCTTTTTCCAGATGCCATCCGGCGAAAATTCACGGTCTGCCAGCTGCTCGTAGCCGTTTGCGCTCTCTTCGGGAGACCAGCGGGTATCCATGCCGCGCACAGAGCCGTCATTCTCAACCGGGAAACCGCAGTTTTTCAGGTACTGGAACAGTACACAGCGGATAAACTCCTCGAATCCGCGTCCGTCCGAGATAGAGTGCTGATACTCCATATAGATGGTCTTGTCGTGGTAGCCGACGAGAAATAAGTATCCGTTCGTATCCTTGGAGCCGATGGTGTAGCGGGTGGATACGCCGTCGAACGGCAGCACTACGGCGGGCTGCACGTTTCGGCGGTAGCGGAACGCAGTTTCGGTCGGCTCGGCGGTCAGCATCATGTGCGGAAAGCGCAGCAGTGCCTGCTCGACGGCTTCGCGCAGCTTGTCCGGGCGCACTTTATCGCGCATGCGGATGGTGTGGCGCGGCACACAGGCGACGGTTTCATGGGTGTTGTACAGGAAGATTTTTGCATAGCTGTCCGTGCGGAGCAGCGGGTCATTCATGGTCATTATAGCATTCTCCTCAAAGCATAATCCGGCGCATCTTATATGGTAATTTCAGTATATCACCCTTCAACGACGTTGTAAATCAAAACGAGTCGAATTTGCACAGTATTATGCAAATATAGAACATGATGTACGATATAATGAACCGCGAGCCTGAAAATACTTGCGATTCGGTTGGCAGAGTATATCACGCCGGAGAAGCTGACATATGAGCATGGAATTTCTGCCGCGGCTGTTCGATTCGTTCTCGCGTGAGCGTATTCTGTGTGAGAAGCAAAAAACAAGCGACACCATATTTCGATTGGTGTCGCTTGTGTGCGTTTTCAGGCGCTGTCGGTATTGTCTGCCCTTGCAGGGCGGTTGTTCATACCATATCCGTTGGGTGGTATGGATCGGATGGGATTACTGGTCGGTGTAGCGGCTGAGGATAACCGCTACCTGAGCACGGGTTGCGGTGCCGTTCGGCACGAGCGTAGTCGGGGTAACGCCGGTTACCAGACCGTTGCCGTTCGCCCAGCTCATTGCTTCAGCAGCCCACGACTCGACAGAAGCTGCGTCTGCGTAGCCATCGAGTGCTGCACTGCCCTGCGGCGTATGACCGCGATAGGTATCGTAGCGGTACAGGATGGCCGCCAGCTGCTGACGGGTGATCAGTGTATCCGGCTGGAATCTGCCGTCGGTGAAGCCGTTGACAATGCCGTTTTCGGAGGCCCATGCGATGGCTTCTGCGTACCACTTGCCGTCCGCCACATCGGTGAACTGTGCGGTGGAAGCGGCCTTGCTGCCGCTCATGCGGTAGAGCACCTGAACCAGCATTGCGCGGGTCATGCCGTCATCCGGACCGAACTTGGTTGCGGTCAGGCCCTTGAACCAGCCGTTCTCGAGTGCAGTGTTGACCTCGTTGTAGAACCACTTGCGCAGGTTGACATCGGAGAAGTCGCTGCTGTACTCGTGGGTGATAACGAAGGTGGAGAAGTGGGTAGTCTTAAAGGTAGCCTTTCCGGTCGCTGCATCATAAATGACAGGCAGCTTTTCGAACGAGCCGTCCTCAGCAAGATAGTATGCAACCAGATGCGCGGCGTTCTCGCCGTTCTTGAGGCTGTATGCTACAGAAACCGAAGCCGTGCCGTTCAGCGCATGAATGCGGGTTGCAGTGCCGTTTTTCGGCTGCACCTGCGCAGAAATGTTCAGGATGGTGCCGTTCTTCGGCAGGTATTTGCGCTGTGCGTCCGTCAGGGAGGACTTGTCAGCGGAAGCGATCGAAATACTTGCCATACCATCGGCCTGTGCGGCGCTGCCGAGTGCGGTCAGCGTCTCACGGTCGAGTGCAACCGTGCCGTTCGGCAGGGTAAGCGCTGCGCCGTTCTTTGCACCGGCGAGAGCAGCTACCACATCGCCGGTGAGCGATACCGTGCGTACGGTGGAATCTGCGGACAGGTCAAGCGTCAGCGAATCCTTGCCGGAAACCGCAGTCAGCTTGGAGCTGTCGGCGGAAACCGCTGCGGTGCCGTTCTTTACCTCAACCGTTGCGGGAACCTTGGTGCCGTCCGGCGCGGTAATGGAGGATGAGCCGCTGTCGGTCGGAGCCGGTGCAACAGCGCCGCCGCCTGCTCCACCGCCGCCGCTGCTCGGCTTGACGGCAAAGGCTGCGGTAACTGCAACGTCATTCGCCGGCATGGTGAAGGTGTAGGTCAGGGTGGACGCGGAAACCGTCTTGTCGAGTGCGGTCTCCGGTGTCAGCGTCAGGGTTTTCAGCTGATAGCCGCTTGCGGGTGCAGCGGTGAGCGTTACCGTGTCGCCGGCCTTGGCGCGTGCCGCAGAAGCGGAAACGCTGCCGTTTTCGGCCTTATTGGCCGTGATTGCGTAGGTCTTGTGGAACAGATTGTCGGTGTTGACCGCCAGAGCTTCCGTTACGTTGCGGATAACGGCTTCAAAGCTGCCGTCCTTCTCAGTTACGGAAACAACGGCATTCGGAGCCGCCTTCTGGAGTTCGGACTTGATTTCCTCGGCGGTGCCGACACAGTTTGTGCTCGGCGTGAGCGTCAGCTTGACCGTGCCGTTCTTGCGAACCTGAGCGGATGCGCTGTTGACTGCACCGGTGTCGTTCGGCTGAATCGGCGTGGTGTAGGTGAATTTGCCGGTGCCGTTCGTGCCGGAAATCTTGGCATCGTACTGTACAAGGTCGGTGAAGTGAACGCGGATGGTCTGGTTGCCGCTCAGCGTGTGCGTGTAAATCGGATCGACCAGATTAGCACCGTCCGCCTGTACAGGCGTTTTGCTTTCCGCAGCAGCGAGATCGCCCTTGGTAACCGTCCACTTTTCAACCATCTTGCCGGTGTTCGGTACTGCAGTGAAGGCGATTACACTGCCGTTCGGCTGATTTTCGCCGGAGGTAATCGTGCTGCCATCGATAGCAGCGGTCAAGCTGCCGTCTGCCGCAGCCGTACCGAAGTACGGGAAGTACTTGGCGGAAACCTTGAAGTATACCGTCACTTCAATATTTTTTGCGGCTCGGATTTTGCCTTCCGGATTGGTCAGGCTGTTGCCGGAGGTCAGCTTGCCGTCTACCTTCCACTGCTCTACCTGATAGCCGGATTTCGGCTGTGCGGTGAAAGTGATTTCTTCGTCCTGATAAATGGTTACGCCTTCGGTCGACATGGTTTTGGTTTCGACCTCATCGCCGTAGATATCATACAGCGTATACGCTACCGTGCCGTTGCCGGCCGCAGCGGTAGCCTTGGCGGTGTAGGGAGCGCTCTCGGCAAATTCAGCGCTGATGGACAGATCGTCGGCCAGTTCGCTGATGGTGTAAGTGCCGTTGGTCTTTGCCGCAGCCTCATCCTGAGCAGTACCGTTTACAACCCAGTTCTTGAAATGCCAGCCGCGTTCGGCGCGTGCCTGCAGCTCAACCTTGCTGCCGCCGGGAATCTTGGACAGATCGTCCACAGCTTCGCCGTCTACGGTTGCAATGATCGTGCCATGCTCCATTTTCGGTGTGGTAATCGCAAATGCGGCACGGTCGGTCTTGAGCGAAACCTTGGTATTCTCAGTGATGGGGAAGGTATAGCTGCCGTCAGCGTTGAGCTTTCCTGCTTCAACAGCCTTGCCGTTCACCTGATAGGTCTCGCCCGTGGCGGCAGCATAGCCTGCCTTGGGCGCTACCGTAATCCGGGTATCGCCGGTGACGCTGTCGCCGCTCTTGAGCGTCTTGGTAAGCGTCTTGGAGGTATCGTCCGGATCAACCGTCTGATAGCTTGCGGAGATTTCGCCGTCCAGTGTCAGCGTGTAGCTGTCGCGCTCAAATACGGCGATCAGATCAATATCCTGCACGCCAACCTCGACAGCGAGCGTGTTGGAGCCGTTGTCGTGCTTGGTGCCTGCCGGATAGTTGTTTGCACCGAATTCCTTGCGGATCCACTGCTTGAAGTGCCAGCCGGTATCCGGCGTTGCGGTGAAGTTAAACTTTGCACCGCTGGCAATGTAAGCCGGGAAGTCGGGGAGCGTTTCATCGCTGCCATCGTATTTGCAGGTGATCGTACCGCCCTGATTATTCTGAACGGAGGCGTTCAGCACGGTATCGGTGGTTTTGAAGAATACCGAAACCGTTGCAGATTTTGCACCTGTTTTGATGGTAACGCTGTTTGCGGTGATGGGTTTGCCGCTGCTGTCCGTGATCGTCTGACCGCCGTAGGTCCAGTGGTCAACCGCGTAGCCTGCATCGGGCACGGTGCTCAGCGTAACATCGGTGTTGGCAGTGAAGCTGGAAAATACCGCGTTATCTGCCGTTTTGCCGGGATTGAGACCTGCGGTAATGATCGACGCAGAACCGACAGAGTGCCTGTTTGCGCCTTCGCCGAAGTCCTCAGCCTTGAGGGTCAGGATGTAAGTCGTGCCGTTTACCGTGTAAACACCGGGGATAAAGGTAAATTCGTAGTTGTTGTACAGCGTTTCGTTGGTAGCAGTAGTCTTGCACGGAGAAACCGTGTAGTTGCTGGGTGCAATGTTCGGCTCGAGCGTTACCGTATTGCCTGCGGTGTTGACTGCGGTATAGCCAAGGTGCAGAGCATCAATCTCATCAGCAGTCATGTTTTTCGTGTCTGCCGTGAGAGAAAGCTGATTCTTGTCTTTCGGGTTGACCTTATCCTGTGCAACGCCGTCCTTCGGGGTGACAACGCGCAGCGTAACGGCACGCTGAACAACGGTAAACTCGGTTTCCGCAACCGGCTTGTTTTCGCCGTTGATATAAGCATACAGCGTGTAAGTGCCGACATCCAGCTTATTGTTCGCTGTCAGCGGCTGCGAATCCTTGGAACCGGAAACCGCATACTTGAAGGTTGCGCTGATCTTTTCCAGATCATTCGAACTCTGGGTCATGCGGGAGAGCGACGGCGTTACCGTATCGCCGTAGGTGAAGCGGGTGACGCTGTTGTTATCCTTGCCGTTGGTGAGCGTCAGCTGGTAGCCGGTTGCATCGCCAACGAGAACCATCTGGCCTTCCGCATTGCTCATATCCTTGAATACATAGCTGCCCGGATAATACGGGGTAACCGTGTAGGCGCCGTCTGCGGGCACGATAACATCCTTTGTAACGTTGCCGGTTTTGTCAATCTCAGCCGCAACTGTGGTAGAGAAGTCCGTGCCGCGAATCAGGAAGCTGAGCGTGCCGGTCGGGATGGTGGAGGTAGCAGACGCGGAACTCATTTTAGCGCTGATGTGCAGCGTGCGGTTGAACTGGGTGGTATCGCCGGTCTGAACATTCTCCGCCGTAACCGTCAGCTCACACTTAGGCGTGCGTTTGCTGTAAACCGTGTTGATTTCGGGCGAGTAAGCGGAAATGCTGTACTCGGTCTTGGAGGTGTTATCGTAGTAAAGCACATTCAGACGGCAGCGGTAAGTGCCCTTGTCGGCAGAACCGGCGTTTTCGATGCTCAGCGTATCGGAGGTGCTGCCGGCGATATTGATCCAGGAACCGCCGTTCAGCTTCTGCCACTGATAGCTTACGCTCTTGTACTCACCGCCATCCGGATTTTGATTGTTTTCGTTATACTTAACCGTTGCAGTTGCCAGAGAATCCGGATAGATCGGCAGAACCGTTTGATTTTCCTTGCCGTCAATCGTTACCGAAATATCGGGATAGCCTGCTGTGGTCTTGGTGCGGCAGGTCAGCGGTTCGCTGTAAATGCTGTTGCGCTGCTGCTCAGCCTTGTTGTTGTTGCGGGTCTGAATCTGATATTCATACTCGGTATAGGGAGACAGGTTCTTATCCGTGTAGCTGAAGGTGTAGGTGCCGTCATCGTGACGCTCACCATCGGTGAACGGCACAAATGCGAGTTCCTTGCGGCCGGAGCCGTCCGGGAAGTTGTAGTAGCGGTACAGCTGGAAACCGGAAACGATCTTGTCGTACGTCCACGTCAGGGTGACGGAATCATCGGTGGTTGCCGCAACATCCTGCTCAAAATCGTCCGGTAGCGGAGACGGAGCCTGCGGCTCGGTTACCGCGTAGGTAACAACCGGGAACGCCTGATTGCCGCTGCGGTAGTTGTAGCAGAAGATACGCCAGTTCATGCCGTAGCCGTATGGTTTTGCTTCAATCGGCATGTTCTGCAGCGAACCGGAGAACGAGCCGCCTGCGGTGTTGACAGATACCTTGCCGGCAGAGTGTTCCGAACCTGCCACAACGCCTGCGGTTACGCCGCCTGCGCCTGCACCGGCTTTCGTTTCGATCGAGGTGGTGTTGGTGTAGTTTTGGCTGTCCGAGGTGGAGAAGCTGATCTCCTGCGTGATGCCGGAGCCGCCGCCTGCCGCGGTGAAGTCAACCTTAGCCGGATCACCGTTATAAGCCTTAGCGTTTGCGTATGCCTTATGCGTGCTCGGATAGCTGGACGGATCACCGATCGTATGCGTCAGCACACTGCCCGAAATGGACGGCAGCACGCTGTAATCCTCGGCAATGTTTTCGTAGTCGGACAGGTCGATCAGACCGATCGAGGCTTCGTGCGGGATGGAAACGGTGGAGGTTACTTTCGTGTATTTGCCTGTTCCATCCGGGATGTAGGAGGTGTACTCGTAAATCTCCATCGGGATGGAATAGAACGCCACTCTGTCCTCGCCGGAGGTTGTCTCGTAGGTGATGGACTGCTCGAGCGAGGAGGTGTGCTCGGTCTCGTAGGTGAAACCGGAGGTAAAGGCGGCTTCCGCCTCAACGCTGCCGATCTTAACGCCGAATACCGAGAATTCCTGCTCAAAGGAGACATACGCGCCGACCGAGATGGTAGAGGAGGAGCTGGTGCCGTTCTCGGTGCCCTTCATGCTCGAGTAGGTGGTGGAGGACTCGGCATAGTTGCCGGACAGGTCATCGCGGTCGAGCAGATCGGAGAAGTACGGAGGCGAAGCCAGTACCGCCAGAACCTGCGGGTCGGAGTAGGTGTAATAGTGCTTGCCGGTGTAGGTCATGTAGCTGGTATCGTCGTCCGTGTTGGCGAGACAGAGCGTGTACGAGCTGTTGACATCGGTTTTTACCGGCTGAGAGCCGTCAAACAGGTTGACGGTCGAAAGTCTGGTTGTACCGGGAGTACGCTTGTTGTATGTGGAGTTTGTTTCCTTGTTTACAGTATCGTATGTACCGGTGAACGCCCAGTAGGAGGAGCGAATCTTGAACAGCTTGTGCAGCCAGTTTTTGTAGTAGTAGCGGAGCTCGTAATGCGGAACCTTACCGTCTACCGTGTACTTATCAGACTGCTTGTTCTCATCCTTGGACATGGTCTGCGTCAGGGTGAACAGCGTACCCGAACCTGCGGTGTTGTTGTCTTTATCCACCGCGGTGGTCACAGAGCCTGCGGATGCATCGTACTCAACGTAGTCCTCATCCGGCATAGCAGGCGTGTTGTCGAGCGCCTGCTTGATGTTCAGACCGTTCTCATCGCAGGAGATGACAAGGCTGTCAAAGTACAGCAGATCACTGGTTTTGCCGCCATCGTGTGTTTCGCCTGCGGTCGGACGGGAGATGATAGCCGTATTGGCCGGACACAGCGGCAGAGAATGGAAGGTATCGTTGTGCTTTGCCATTGCACCGTAGATGTACTCGCCTTTATCGTTCTTGGAGAACAGATCGAAATTCTGCGAAACAGACGGCTTGAAGGTGACGCCGTTCCATGCGTACAAGCCTACATAGCGCGTGTTCTGCTTATTTGCCTTGAGGTCGGCATCCGACTGGGCCGCCAGAATCAGCGTTTTGCCGCCGCCGGTCATATCGCCGAAGGCGAAGGATGCGCGGACCAGATTGCTGCCCTCATAGGTCAGCGGGAATTCCTGAGAGCTCTGCAGCATGTGCGCGCTCGTGGAGCCGAACATAACAACGGCACGCGAGCCTTCATTCTGCTGCGGACCGTAGTAGTAACCCCAGGTGCAGGCGAGATCGTCTACGCCGTCCTGGTTGACGTCACCGCTGACGAGAGAGATCATGTTGGAAACGACACTGCCTTCACGGAAGAAGTACGTCCACGCCTGTCTCCAGTTAGAGGGATTGGAGTAATCGTCAGTCTGCAGGTCGTAAATCTCAATGCGGGAATTGCCGACCTCTGGCACATAGACCGCAACCTCGTCCTTACTGTCGTTGTCCCAGTCGCCGGTAGCTACCTGCAGGTAGTTTTTCAGCTGATACGGATTTTCCGCGAAGTTTTCGACCTTTTTGGCGGTCGTGCTGCCTTCGTCGCTGGTGTCGGTCAGATTCGGGTTGCCGATTTCCTTGCTGGTGTCCAGCAGCGTGATCGGCTTGCCGTACTCGCCGGTTGTCGCATTGCCGAATCGCAGGTACAGACCGCCTTTCGCGCTCAGGTCACCGGCGTAAACCATGACCGTCTGCGAGGACTTAGCGTCACTGCTCGAGGTGAAATGGCCTGCGGCTACGTCTGCCATGGCGTAATCGGTACCATCTTTCAAATCGGTGGTGGCATTGGTCATGCCGGTCAGATAGCCCTTGGTGGCATAGCCGTCATTGCCCTTGCTGCCTGTCGGGAACTGTGCGTATGTGCCGGTAGAGGTGGTTTTACCCTTGGAGATTTCCTTGGAATTGGTTTTAGCCGTCAAAAACTGCTGAGCCTTGGTAGATGTGTTATCATCATTGCCGTACAGTGTGCTTTGAAGGATATTGTCCTTCTGGTTGGACTTGGAAACGCTTGTATCGCATTGCTCTGCGCTTTCACGCTTGTCCAGGTCGATTTTATCCGACGGCAGAACATCATTCGTCAGACCAACGGTATACAGCTCGTACACCGGCGTAACCTTGATGGTATTGCGCCCGTATGGGTTGCTGGGGTCATTGGCATTAAAGCCGTCGGGCGCTTTGCTCGAATCAATGCCGAGCGCCGCAAGCGCGTCCGAGCTGCCGGTATCCGCCGCCGCTGCGCGGATATCAAGCGGGCCGCCTATGCCGGCGATAAGAGCCAGTGCCAGAGCAAGGCTTATGCCGCGTTTGAATTTCATGGTATATTCCTCCTTTTCCCATTCTGCGGTGCGGTGGAACGAGCCGCGCCTGCAGAAAAGAGACTGAAAATTGCCTGCGTTTATCATAGCAGCTTTGCAGCCTGCTGTGCGGTCGGGCACACGAAATGTCCGATTTTCGACACGAAATACACCGATAGGAAAAATAGAGTGAACTACGCGTAAATTCTGCAAAAAATGACACACAATCCACAGGAATTATCAACAGGCTGTGGATAAAATGCGGCAAAAAACACCCCGGTTTTGTCACCTGACAAAACCGGGGGAAAAGATGACGAATGCTTTCGGGCAGGGGGTTAAAGCAGCTCGCGCAGCTTGTCCGCAATGAGCCTGCCGAGCACGGCGTGCTCCTCTGCGGTCAGATGAATCTGGTCCGAGCACTTTGCCGCCGTGACAGCCGAGCCGTCCACGAAGGCGCAGCCGTACTTTTCTGCCAGCGTGCGGAACCGTGCGGGCAGAGCACGGATGAGTGCGGCACTGCTTTCGTCAAACATGCCGTAGTAGACGCTGCCTGCAAGGTTTTCGCCCATTTTCGGCGGTGCAACCAGAAGGATCTGCGGTTTCTGCATGGTGTTTGACCATAAAAGCGGACTTTGCATCAGCTTGATCGTGCGGTCCATGGCATCGCTGATGGTGAACGGCGAGTGGCCGTACATTGCCTTGCTGTCGTTTGTGCCGAGCATGATAACGATCACGTCGAGCGGATCGTGCGTTGCCAGCAGGGCAGGCAGCATTGCCATGCCGTTTCGGCCGTAATCAATCGGGTCGGTGCTGCAGATGGTGCGTCCGCACAGACCTTCCTCGATAAAGTGCACATCCGGGAACTGAGCCGCAACCACACCGGTGTAACGCTGGTCCGCGTCCAGACGGTGCATGGGATCGTCGCCCTGATAACCCCAGGTGTTGGAATCGCCGTAAAACAGTACATTTTTCATTTTTACGCTCTCCTTTGTCTCTATCATAGCATGAAATTGCGGGAATAGATAGGGAAAACGCATTGTATTTCCGCACAGACATGCTACAATAAATACAGATTATTTCCCGGAGGTTTTTCCTATGACCCTGCAGCAGCTGACCTATCTTGTCACTGTGGCCGAATGCGGCAACATCACGGACGCCGCCGAGCGGCTGTTTCTCTCGCAGCCGAGTTTGAGCGCCGCGATTCACAATTTAGAGAAGGAGATGGGCGTTACCGCCTTTGTGCGCTCAAACAAGGGCGTAACCGTCACGCAGGAGGGCGAGGAACTGCTTTCGTTTGCGCGCATGCTGCTCGAGCAGGCAGACATCATGCAGGAGCACTTCGGCGTGGGCAAAAAGCGCGTGCCCAAGTTCTGCGTGTCATGTCAGCACTATTCGTTCGCGGTGAACGCATTCGTCGAGGTTGTCAAGGAGTACGACGCGGACCAGTACGGTTTTATCCTGCGGGAAACACAGACCGGTGAGATCATTGATGATGTGGCGTCGGGCAAAAGCGAGCTGGGTCTGCTGTATTTGTCCGAGAGCAACGAAACCGTGCTCTCCAAGCTGCTGCGCAAAAGTGAGCTCGTGTTCGAGGAACTGTTCACTGCCGCACCGCATGTGTTCATCAATAAGGACCATCCGCTCGCAGACCGGAAGTGCATCACGCTCGATGAACTGAAGCCCTATCCGTATCTGATTTTTGAGCAGGGAGACCGCAATTCCTTTTATTTTTCCGAGGAACTGCTCATCATGCTCGACATGCCGAAAACCATTCAGGTCCGCGACCGCGCAACACTGTTCAGTCTGGTGATCGGACTGAACGGCTTTACGGTCAGCTCGGGCATTATCGACCGCAAGCTGAACAGTCCGAGCATTATCGCGCGGCCGCTCGAGATGGAAGGCAGCATGCGCATCGGTCTCATCCGCAAGAAAAACGTGGTATTCAGCCGCTATGCGGACTCCTATGTGAAGGCACTGAAAAAGCATCTGTCGATAGATTAAAGCTGTGAAGGGCGGCAGATAAGACGTATTTGTCAACCGACAGATTTCATGGCAGGCTATTGTCAGGAAGAAAAAGCGTCATCGTGTTACCCAAAGAGATAGATACCCATGAGAAACCGGAAAACCCCATCTCGACATATTCTGCCGCGATGATTCGGGTGTGTCGGTGGAGCACCGGAACGATTCGTGGTCGTTCGACATCGCAAAAGCCGCTAAACGGTATACGTTTAGCGGCAGTTTTTTTATCGGTTTCTTCTCCACGTTTCCGGCGCAAACAGCAGAAGCATGGGGAACAGCTCCAGACGACCGGCGAGCATATCGAAAGTCAGCACGATTTTACTCAGCGGGTGCAGTGCACCGAAGTTGGCTGCAGGACCGACCTGATTGAGTCCCGGACCGACGTTATTGATGCAGGTAACAACCGAGGTAAAGCTAGTTACCATATCCTCACAGTGCAGGCTGACAATAAGGACGGAAATGGCAATGACGATCAGATATGCCACAAGAAAGGCGTTGACCGAGCGCATGACCTCGTGCTGGACGCGCTGTCCGTCCATTTTATGCACGCGCACCAGACGCGGATGAATCAGCGACATCATTTCCTTCTTTACGCCCTTGAACAGCAGCAGGATGCGCGAGCATTTCATGCCGCCGCCGGTCGAACCGGCACACGCGCCGATGAACATCAGCAGCACGATCAGCAGCTTGCTGAATGCGGGCCACTGGTTAAAGTCTACGGTTGAAAAACCGGTGGTCGTGATGATAGACGCAACCTGAAACAGGGAATGGTGGAAGCTCTCGCGCAGCGAACTGAAGCAGCCGCGCACATTGAAGGCGATCAGCGTGGTGAATATGGCAATCACGCCGAGGTACACGCGAATTTCCTCGATTTTGAACAACTGCTTGAATTTACGGGTCAAAAGCAGAAAATACGCGTTGAAATTGATACCGAAAAGAATCATAAAGACCGAGATGACATTCTGCAGGTAGGCGCTGTCGTAGTGCGCGATGGAATCATTCCAGTTGCCGAAGCCGCCGGTGCCTGCCGTGCCGAGCGAAACGCAGATGGCGTCGAACATCGGCATGCCGCCGAACAGCAGCAGAATAATCTGCAGAACGGTCAGTCCAAAGTAAATCGCGTACAGGATAAGCGCGGTATCGCGCATGTGCGGCGATATTTTGGAGACCGAGGGTCCCGGGCTTTCCGCGCGCATCAGATAAATGGTCTGACCGCCTGCCAGCGGCAGGACGATCAGCATGAACACCAGAATGCCCATGCCGCCGACCCAGTGCATCAGGCAGCGCCATAGCATAGAGGCATGCGAAAGCGCCTCCACATCGCCGAGGATGGTAGCGCCGGTGGTGGTGAAGCCGGATGCGGCCTCGAAAATCGCATCTACTGCGAACGGAATCTCGCGGCTGAGCACGAACGGCAGGGCACCGGTCACGGCCAGCACCAGCCAGCACAGCGCGACTGCCACAAAGCCTTCGCGTGCGTAGAACTTGGTGTTTTTCGGCTTGTATTCACACAGAATGCCTGCGCCGACCATACAAATCAGTGCCGTGGCGATATAGGCAGGCAGCTCGGGTTCACGGTAAATGACCGCGGTAAACGCGGGCAGCAGCAGGAACAGGGACTCAATGCCCATCAGCCAGCCGATCAGATAGCGGACGATTGCGAAATTCATCTTCCGCGCCCTCCGGCTGTCGGCAGGAAGATATCCTGAAGGTCGTTCATGCCCTCGAAGGTGGAAACGACGATAACCGTATCGCCTTCATGCAGCACATCGTGGCCGCGCGGAATGATACGCTTGCCTCTGCGGTTGATGCAGCACAGCAGAACATCCGGACGAATCGGCATATCCTGCAGGGGAACACCGGTGAGATGGTGCGCCGCAACACGGAATTCAAGCGCTTCTGCGCCGTCCAGCTGATGCAGGGTCTCCACGTTGGAGCCCATCGAGTTCTGCATCGCGCGGGTGTACTGGCTGATCAGCTCGGCGGTGGTCTGCTTGGGGCGAATCACCTTGCCAATCGGCATGCTGGCGATGACTTCCTCAAAGTTCACACGGTTGACCTTGGTGAACAGCTTGGCACGGGAATGACGGCCGGCGTGCAGCGCGAGCAGAATGTTCTCCTCGTCCATGCCGGTGAGCGCCGCAAACGCCTCGCAGGTTGCCAGACCCTCCTCGTCGAGCAGGTCGCGGTCGGTGCCGTCGCCGTAGATGATGGTCGCGTGCGGGAGCATTTCGGACAGTGCCTCGCAGCGCTCAAGTTTGTTTTCGATAATCTTGACTGCAATGCCGGAATCCAGCAGGATTTTCGCAAGAAAGTACGAGATTTTGCCGCCGCCGACCAGCATCGCGGAGGAAATGCGCTTGACCGGCAGACCGACCTTCTCGAAAAATTCGTTCTGCTCGTGCGGCGGAATGATAACCGTGATGTTGTCGTTTTCGCGCAGGATGAAGTCGCCCTTGGGAATATAGGTCTGGCCGTCGCGGCGGACCATACACAGCAGCACGTCCGTGCGGAGCAGCGGATTGACCTCGCAGACCGCCATACCGTCCAGGCGGGACTCGTGCGGGATTTTGAGGTCGAGCAACTCGATGCGTCCGCGGGCAAACGTGCTGACGCGGATGGCCGACGGGAAGCGGATCAGACGCGAAACAACACGCGCGGTGGACAGCTCGGGGTTGATGACCATCGAAATACCCAGCTCATCGCGGATAAAGCCGAGGTCGGATACATATTCCGGATCGCGCACACGCGCAATGGCGTGGCAGCCGGATGCCTTGCGGGCGATCAGACAGGAAAGCAGATTGATTTCGTCATGGGTGGTAACGGCGATTAGCAGGTCGGTATCCTGCACGCCGGCTTCACGCAGAACGTGATAGCTGGTGCCGCTGCCCTTTACTGTAGCAAGGTCGTACATATTGGAAAGCTCGTTCAGCCGGCGTTCGGACAGGTCAACCAGTGTCAGGTCGTGTCCGGCCGCGCTGAGCTGTCCTGCCAGCTCCGAGCCGACTTTGCCGCAGCCTACAATAATGATGCGCATAGCGCACCTCCGATCTATTTCTCTATAGCTGTGCTCTGTTGACACAGTCTTGATACGCATATAGCGATTATAGCGGTTTGACCGAGAAAAAGCAATATCCAGACAGGAATTTTGCAGGAGTTTAGCGGAAAACCGACCAATAGGGAGAAATGGTCGGTGTATAGCTGATAATAGTATGCCCGAAAAAAAGGAAAAACCACCCGAACGGGTGGTTTTCACTGCGGATTAAAGTTCCGCGACAGGTCACTTAAACTGTGTATAAGTGGTATCGCTTGCGTAGCCGTCGCTGTCGGTCTGGTGCATGGAGACCAGATTGCCGTTATCATCAAAGGTACGGGTATCGGTCGAGAGGGTGCCGCCTTCGATGGTCGAGCGGGTGGTCTGCGTTTTGCCGTCCACCGAGTACACGGTGAGCACCTCGAACACGACGCCGCTCTCGTCTACGGTGACCGACTGGATGAGCCGTCCCTGACTGTCGTAGCGGTTGTCGGTGGAGGAGGTGATATTGTCCTCGCCCTCGTAGGTGCGGGAGGACAGCACGTCGCCGTTGGTGTTCATGCCCATGCGGACGACCATCAGCTCGTTGCCGTCTGCGTCGTAAACCGTGTTGACTGCAGAGGACTGACCGTTGTCAACCTCGGTGTAAACCGTCTCGGAGGAGACCGAAAGTTCGCCGTCCTCGTAGTTTTCCGTGCGAAGAACGCGGTTTTTGTCGTCATAGCTGCGGCGATACTCCGAGGTGGAGTTGTTGGTCTTGTCGGTGGTGATGGCATCCGTGCAGTTGCCGTTTTCGTCATAGGTGTAGTCCGTATAGGTGAAGTTGAGCGGCTCCTCCTGACCTTCCACGGTCTGCATGGTGTAGGAGCGGAAGGTGCTGCCGTCCTTGTCATGGCAGTTGACCGTGTAGCTGCGGCTGCCTTCCTCCGTGCGCAGCTCCAGTTCGTAGGAGGCAGCACGCGGCAGAACGGAAGCCAGCTGTGTCGGCACCTGCTCCATCACGGCAATGCGGCATGCAGGCGTGCGGTCATACGCGATGGTGGCACCGAGCACGATGACCGTGCTTACAATACAGGAAATAATGCGTTTGATCATATTTTTGTTCCCCTAAAATAATTAAGGTGATTCCGGAAAAATGCAGCCGAACCGGAATTCGGCTGCATTCAGCGTTGCTGGATTTTTACTGCAGATGGCTTACTTTACGATTTCCTTCGCTGCAGCGGTCAGAGCCTCGACCTTTTCTGCGGCCTCGGCCTTGTTCTCGCCCTTGGCCATGATGTAAACCTTGACCTTCGGCTCGGTGCCGGACGGACGGATGATAAAGGTTGTGCCGCCCTCGAGTTCGTAGTACATCACGTTCTGACCCTTAAGCTCCATCGGCTCGGACTTGCCGTCTGCCATGCAGGTGCGGGTGCCCGGCATATAGTCGCGGGTGTAATCGATCTTGTGGGTGCCGATCTGGGTCAGCGGCTTGTCGCGCAGCTCCTGCATGAGCTCCTTCATGCGCTGCAGGCCGGAAACGCCCGGCATAACGATCGAAATGGTCTGCTCGCAGTAGCAGCCGTACTTTTCGTACATCTCTTCCATTGCGTCGTACAGGGTCTTGCCCTGGGTGCGGTAGTAAGCCGCCATCTCGGCGATCAGCATGGAAGCGGTAACGGCATCCTTGTCGCGGGCATAATCGCCGCACAGGTAGCCGTAGGACTCCTCGAATGCGAAAATGTACTCGTGCGAGCCGTCCTGCTCGAACTGCTTGATCTTCTCGGCAAGGAACTTGAAGCCGGTGAAGGTGTCGAAGCACTCAACGCCGTTCTTTTCAGCCGCCGCGCGTGCCATCTCGGTGGTAACGATGGATTTGAGCACCGCCGGATGGGCAGGCATGGTGTTCGTCAGCTTCTTTGCGGTGATGATGTAATCGGTGAGCAGCACGCCGACCTGATTGCCGGACAGGGTGACATACTCGCCGGACTTGTCCTTGAGGACGATGCCGGTACGGTCGGAGTCCGGGTCGGTGCCGATGATCAGATCAACATCGTTCTGCTTTGCCAGCTCGATGGCGAGCGTAAAGCCTTCCTTGTACTCCGGATTCGGGTTTTTAACGGTCGGGAAGTCACCGTCGATCTTCATCTGCTCCGGCTCACAGATAATGTGCTTGTAGCCCAGACGGCGCAGGATCTCGGGCACCAGACGGTAGCCGGCACCGTGGAACGGCGTGTACACCAGCTTGAACTCATCGGCAACCTGCTTTACGCAGTCCGGATTTACCGCAACCTTAATGACTTCGCCGAGGTAAGCCTCGTCGGTCTCCTTAGACAGAATACGGATCAGACCGTTTTTGACGGACTCATCGTAGTCTGCAGTTTTTACACCGGTGAAGATATCGGTCTTTGCCATTTCGCTGGCAACCACGTCTGCCTCGGCCGGAGGAAGCTGTGCGCCGTCCTCCCAGTAAACCTTGTAGCCGTTGTATTCCTTCGGGTTGTGGGAAGCCGTGATGTTGATGCCTGCGATGCAGCCGTAGTGACGGACAGCGAAGGACAGCTCCGGGGTCGGACGAAGCTCATCGAACAGCAGCGACTGGATGCCGTTTGCGGCCATGATGCATGCAGACTGCTTGGCGAACTCGGCCGAGAAATGGCGGGAGTCATATGCGATGGCAACGCCGCGGTCCATTGCGGCCTGACCGTTCGATACGATCAGGTTTGCCAGACCCTGTGCAGCCTGACCGACGGTAAAGCGGTTCATGCGGTTGAGGCCGACGCCCAGTACACCGCGCAGACCGGCCGTGCCGAACGACAGCGGCGCAAAGAAACGGCTTTCGATCTCTTCCTGATTATCTGCAACAGCAGCCAGCTCGGCATGCTCGTCCGCAGAGAGGGCAGAGCAGTCCAGCCAACGCTTGTATTCCGACATATAATCCATTGGTATCACCTCATCGTGTTAGTTGGCGCATCGCCGCTTTCAGCCGACGGATTGCCACTATCTAAATTATACAATATCCGGCTGTCAATGCAAGGGGTTTTGCGCGAATTTGTGAAAAGATTCCATGAAGCAGAGTGATGATATACAAAACGGCAGAGCAGAAATTGTACGTTCTGTGAGGATACCGGAAAATTCTGCGAAAATGCGGAACCAAAACCGGCAGCAGGCCGTCTATTTAGTCAAAAGCCCTGTCTCGAGATAAAAATAACAGTACACAAATAAACAAAAGAATGGTAGAATAAAGGTAAATTATAATAAGAGGTGATAGCTTTGAAAAAAGTCCTTTCCGCCGTACTGACAGCGGCGCTGCTGGTCAGTACCGTGCCGGCTGCCTTTGCGGCTTCGGATATTGATGGCCACTGGGCAAAGTCCTACATTACCGAGCTGCATGAAAACGGCATTATCAATCCGTCTGCCAGCACGGGCAACTACGGTCCGGATGACAAGGTAACGCGCTGGGAGTTCATGCGCTATATCAACCGCGCGTTCGGCTTTACCGAAAAGGCGGATATCAGCTTCTCGGATGTCAATTCGAGCGATGTTTTCTACGAAACCGTGCAGATTGCGGTCAAGCAGGGTTATATCAACGGTGTCGGCAACAACCGTATGGCGCCGGAGGGCACGCTGACCCGTGAGCAGGCGGCAACCATCCTCGGCCGACTGCACAAGTACACGCCGACGGCTGATCTGTCTGCACTGGATATGTTCTCTGATCGGGCCAAGCTGAGCGATTACAGCAAATCCTACGTTGCGGAAGCGGTCAAGCAGGGTTATATCAACGGCTACACGAACGGTACCTTTAAGCCGCAGGGCACGCTCAGCCGAGGCGAAATCGCCAAAATGCTGTACGGCTATATGGGCACCTCGCTGAATAAGAACGGCAATGTGTACTCGCAGGCTACGCTCAAGAGCGATACCAAAAACGTTACGATTTCCGTACCGTGTACGCTGGCCGATGCGGATATCAAGGGCAATCTGTACATCACCGAGGGCGTTCTGGCGGGCAATGTAACGCTTGAGGATGTCACCGTTGCGGGCGATATCATCGTCAGCGGCGGCAATGTAACGCTGGACGGTGTTTCCGCACTCGAGATGGTCGTCTCCAATCCGGCCGGACTGACCCCGCAGGTCATTGCGACCGGCAACACCAACATCGGCACCACCGAGGTAAAAACCTCTGCAACGCTGACCGAGAGCAATCTGGCAGCGACTGCAGGCGGCTTCTCCGATCTTAAAATGAACGGCAGCAGCGTCAGCCTGACGCTGGATGCAGCTGTATGGGACGTTGCCAATGAGCAGACCGGCACTATCCTGACGACCGGCAGCACCTCCATCAGCACGCTTACCGCAAACGGCAGAACCACCGTCACCGGCGGCGGCTCGGTCCAGAAGGCGGTGCTCAACGCCAACGGCTGTGAGCTGACCATGCAGCCGACCAGCGTTGAGCTGGCGAGCGGCGTCACCGCGAAGATTGCCGGCAAGGACGTTGCGGCGTCCACCAGCGTTTCGGTTTCTCCGTCCACGCTGTCCATTGACGTAAACAACAAGGACGCGATCGCGTTCTCCTACGAATTCACCTTCAACGCGGACAAGAACGATCTGACCCGTGTTTCGGTCAACGGCACCAATCTCAAGCAGGGCACGGATTACAACCTGCTGAGCGACAAGAACGGCATTCGCGTGTACAAAACCTATCTGTCTACGCTCAAGGCGGGCACTTACACCGCAGAACTGACCTTTGAGGACGGCTCCAAGGCAGCCATCGGTCTGGCGGTCAGCAACTCGGCACAGAGCGCAGTCAGCCCGAGCCAGATTACCTTTGACAAGTACGAGCAGTCCGCAAACTATGCCGATCAGACGGTAAACGTCGTTCTTCCGGCGGGCACGCGTCTGGATTCCGTCAAAATCGGCAGTACGGTGCTCGAGCGCGGCACGGATTACACCTATAATGCAACCAACGGCACGATTCGTCTGCTCAAGGAGACGCTTGCCAAGAAGAGCAAGGGCACTTATACGGTTACATTCGTACCCAATCAGGGTTCGTCCTTTACCTGCTCGCTGAGCGTGGTAGATACCGCGCCGGTAAACGAAGTGGTTCCGGGCACGGTTGATTTTGACGCGAACACCTCGTCCGGCGGATACGCCGATCTGGTGGTAACGCTTAACATGGTAGACGGTGCAAAGCTCAAGAATATCCGCTCGAACGGCAAGACGCTCGAGGAGAACTGGCAGTACAAGATCGAGGGCAGCAAGGTCACGATCAACAAGTCTGCGGTTGCGGAATTCGGCAAGAGCGGCGCATCCTACGCGGATTTCGTTTTTGTGATGAGTAAGGGTCAAAGCCCGACGCTGCGTGTCAACTACGTTACCACTTACGCGCTGACGGCTTCCGTGGTAGATGATCTCGGTCTACCGATTTCGGGTGCGTCCGTCACCTTCACGCCTTCGGACGCGGAGAGCGGCACGGCAGCGCAGACGCTGACCACCGGCTCGGACGGCACGGCAACCGTTTATGTCAAGCGCGGCTCGTACGTTGTAACGGCAACGCATTCGCGCTTTACCGCGGCGGTTACGCAGACGGTCAAAATCTCTGCAGGCCGCACGGTCAAGCTGACCGGCGAGATTCTCGAGAATGTACAGCTGGTTGTCACCAACGCGTACGGCGCACCGTTGTCCGGTGCGGTTGTCACGGTTGGCGGCAAGAGCATCACCACCGGCACGGACGGCACGGCGTCGTTCAGCCTCAAGCGCGGAAGCTATGTGGCGCAGGTGGCGTGCACCGGCTACTCCGCACAGAGCGTACAGCTTTCCGTAACCGATTCGATTCGTGAGCGCGTACAGCTCAAGTAATTTCTCAAAAATGCAAGCCGCCCGGTTTTCCGGGCGGCTTTTTTGCGCGCTTTTACAGGCGGATGGGGGATAGGGCACAAGAACGTCAGAACGGCGCACAGCGGCTTGCGGTTGGGGCGCGATAGGGAATAAGGGCGGCCTGCGGCACGGCGCAGAGTGGCGGCAGACCGCTGGTGGATGAGGGGATAAGAAAACCCCCGAGGAAATTTTCCTCGGGGGTTCCTTTTGCGTAAAATCGAATCGCGGGATTCGGAGATTACTGCTCGATATTGCTGTCGTCAGCAACGAAGATAGCGATGATAGACTTGGAGGTATCGTCATTGTCGTATACTGCAACGAAGTTAGCCTTATCGCTGATACCATCGTGAACTACATCGGTCTCAGCAACAGTGATATTTTCGTCAGCGTCAACGTACCGTTAGACGAGGAAAAGTGTGACAAAGTTCTCTCAAAAAATTTATTTTCATGTCACAGTTGACAGTGCAGAATGGTTAGGTTATATATTATATATGGTATAAAATTCATCTGGCAAGGGGATAGGGAACATGAAAAAACGAATGGTTTTGCTGTCTGCACTCGTGCTGTGCGGCTGTATGCTGATTGGCGCCGGAGCCGCAGATGCCGCATCGCAAACGCAGCTTACGCAGCAGGCAATTACGCATTTTCAACAAAGCCCACCAGAAGAGGATACCAGTTCTCCGGGATATCCGACATGGAAAACTTGGCAAATTGACAGCTGCGAGGTTTTTCCGTGTCGACTGATCGAGGAAAAGGACATCTGGGAGCTGATATTTACCCCGAGTGACTATAGCAGCCGATGGATCTGTGCGGTCAATCTGTCCGCCGGAAAGATCATCACACCGCTGTTCAACGGCAGCATGTGGAAAGCTGCGAATGATCAGCTGCTGCTGGAGACCGGCGGCAGGTATCAGCTGTGTGACCTGAACGGTAGCTTGACCGATGTATCCATTCCTCATACCGGTCATGTACTGGCAGTCGATGATCAAGGATATGTCCTTTGCCAGTACCCCGTCACCAGAACTGTGCGGACCGATAGCGGCACAATGCCGTACACGTTCCATCAGTACACGCTGCTGGGGCCGGATTTTTCCGTCCTGCTTGATAATATCGATGAGTATTACAACGTTGGTCAGTATGATTACTCTTGTGATAGCGAACTATTTTATAACGGCCTTGTCGCCGTTCGCGTGGGCGCGACTGACTGGTATCTGTCGGACGGTGGACCGTGGCCGCGGCTGTATTTCAACAGTAAATATATGTTCATCGACCGCAGCGGCAAGATCGTCAGCAACGCGTGCTATGATGAAGTATCGAACGAAAACGATCGCTGGTTTGGTTGTCACGGTACGACCGAGTATCTGTTGGACAGCAACGGAAATGAGCGCGAACAGGCGAATTACTGCTATGTTCCCAGCACTTGGGCTGAAAATATAGTCGAACAAGCGGAGAAAGACGGACTCCGACTGTCCTATCATACACCATACCGCCTGAATATCCACCGCGATGAATTCTGCAAGCTGGCTTGGCAAACCATTCAGACGGTAAGCCCAAACATCAATCTGTCTGAACCGGCACAGCCGTTCTCCGACTGCGATGAAGACATAGTGCGTCAGATTGCATCACTCGGTATTGTCACCGGCTATGAGGACGGCACCTTCCAGCCTACGCGCGAGCTTTCACGGCAGGAGGCGGCAGTTATCCTGCAGCGCCTTTATACGGTGCTGTATGGAAAGATCGAAGCCAGTCCTACGCTCTATGCCGACAACGGGAGTATTGGCGTATGGGCAAAGGATTCTGTCTATGCGATGAGGCAAACCGGTATCATGCAGGGCGTAGGAGCGAATCGATTTGATCCGAAGAATGGCTATACTTGCGAGCAGTCGATCATCACAATGCTGCGTATGACGCAGAAGGCGTAATCAGGGAGGAAAATCATGCGTATTGTGAAAAAATACTGGCTGCCGCTGCTGGCGCTTGTGCTTGCGATTGGACTGGCGGTCTGGCGAATCGGCTATCTGGAGCGGACGAACACGTCGCTCAGCATGGAAATCGGCAGCAGGGAAGCCCTGCAGAACGGAGAGCCGATCACGCTGGAGAATCCGGTTGTTCTGTACAAAAACGAGCCGTATGTGCCGCTGAAAGAGATCGTTGAGCGCCTTGGCGGTACGACAGACGGCAAAACCTACACACTGCACGGTGCTGAGACCGCTGTCTCCGGCGTGGAACGGAATGGCGTGCTGTACACGCCGTTTTCGTACCTGTGGGACAGCCACATTCCGCAGATACGGTGGGATAAGAGCCGCAACCGCGTTATCATCACCGAGGCACCGGAGGAAATTACGCTGACCCGCCGGTGGCTGTTCTGGCGGCACAAAACCGTGCGCGGACTGCGTGTTGGAGACAGCGAAGCACGGTTCCTCGATCTGTATGGCTCGCCAGACGCACGGGACGAAATGATGATTGACCTGCTGCGTGTCACAATCGAAAACGGAATCGTAACCGAGATTTTCATGGGACGTTATGAGTAAGCAAAAGGACTTCGTCAAAACGAAGTCCTTTTTGGTATGGCTGGTTACTTGATGATTTGATACATACGCTCGATGGTCACAATGGACTGCTCTGCGGTGTAGCCGTCCGTCGGGCAGAACTGATTGTTCTCCTTGCCCTGCATGATGCCGGTCTGGCGCATTGCATAAACGCTGTCGCGCGCCCAGTCGCCGATTTTGGCATCGTCAGCGAAGGCCTTTTCGGAAACCACGTCCGTTTTGCCGCCGAGTACCTGATACAGCCGGTCAAGCATGGCGGCAGCCTCCTGACGGGAGATGGTCTTGTACGGACGGAAGGTGCCGTCCTCGTAGCCGGTGACAATGCCGAGTGCGGCGGCATTGTTCACGTTCGGGTCGTTCCTGCAGTCGGTGAACTTGGTTTCCAGAGCCGGGATCTCCTTGTTGGGATAAATCTTGTTGTACAGGTTCATCGCCAGCATGGTGAAGTTTTCGCGGGTAATGTCCAGCCTGGGATAGGAGAATGACTCGGTGAGACCGTGCTCTCCTGCGGCAGCTACTTCGGTTTTGGCCCAGCTGCTGTACTCCTTGACGTTTGCGGGCAGCAGGGTTTCGCCGCCCTTGCCATCCAGCAGATAAGATTTTGTGCCGCTGCTGCGTGTGCCGATAAAGTGCTGATCGTACCAGAAAATCTGGTTAAAATCGTGCTTGCCGACAAATTTTTCGGTTTTCGGGTCAAACAGACCGCAGGTGCCGTTGCCGCTCGTATTTGACTTGTCAATACGTTCCCACTTAGTGCTGCCGGTCTTTGCGATGAAGAAATCGGCGTACCAATCCGGTACCATGTCGATGTCATCGAGGATGATGTTCATGTCTTTGTCGGCCAGAGCAAAGAAGGTGACATCCTCAACCTGTGTGGTTGGACCATCGCCGGAATACGGGTCATATACCGGCTTTTTCGCGTTTTTGAAGAGTACGAACACATTGCTGTTTGGCTCATACGTCGCAAGCTCATAACCGGACGGCAGCTTCATCGGCGTCAGTTTGCCGGTTTCATCGGCGAACCAGTAGTTGGGGTGATGATCAGCGTCGTACTGGCTAACCAGTGTTTCCGTGCCGTCAAGCGCAATATAATAATCGTACTCCACAGGAACAACCAGCTTGCCGGTTGCTTTGTCCAGAATACCATACTTGTGTGTGCTGTCAGCTGTTAGGTTAACCAAATACTGTTTCGCGTTGAGGTTCGAGAGGATAATCTCGCAGTTTTCGCCGGTAAAGCCGAGCGTTTTCACCTGACCGTAATCCTTGACTTCCTGCTGTACCTTAGTCATAGCCGATTGCAGCGTATTCTGTGTCGAACTGGACAGTTCCGCCGCCTGCGCCGAGAACAGCAATGCACCGCTCACCACAACACCGAGTAACGCCTTCTGAAACCGTTTCATATTTTCTCCCCCTTTTCACTGTTAATGCTTATACGCTCTATCCTGTATATGACAATAACGAATGCCATCGACAGCACGGCCGCTGCTGCGGTGGGGTCATTGCCATATATCAGCTTAGACGTTGGTTCCGTATGGTTTGTTCCGCCTGTTTCAAAATTTTTTCGGACATCAAACCGGTACGTCAAATGCATAGCCGGAACGGCATGGAACGCGTACCGTATGCGCGTTTCTGCACAGGAGAACTGTTATATTTATTGTATAGCTTTTTCCGGAAGGACGCAACAGGAAAGCAGCAGAGGCGGGATTGAAAAATCCTCAAACCGACGGCGCACATGTTTGACAGACCGTGCCCGTTCTGGTATAATATTTACACGCCGCCATGGCGGAACTGGTAGACGCAGGGGACTTAAAATCCCCCGGCCTTAAAACCGTGCCGGTTCGATTCCGGCTGGCGGCACCAGAAAAACCCCCGTATTTCTTACGAAATACGGGGGTTTTTCTGTCAGCTTGATTTAATTTTTGTTAAATACAGACTTATCCAGTGCGCCGTCCTGATGCGCCACGATCGTGGTGCAGACAGCGTCGCCGGTGATATTAACGGCAGTACGCGCCATATCGAGGATACGGTCGATACCCATGATCAGGCCGATGCCGGCAACCGGCAGACCGACCGAATCGAATACCATTGCCAGCGTAACCAGACCAACCGACGGCACGCCTGCGGTACCGATGGAGGCGAGCGTTGCGGTTGCAATAACGGTCAGATAATCCGCAGGGCTCAGCTGGATGCCGAACGCCTGTGCAACGAATACAACGGCAACACCCTGCATGATGGACGTACCATCCATATTGATGGTCGCGCCGAGCGGGATGGTGAAGGACGAAATGCGGCGGTTGACGCCGATTTTTTCCTCCAGCGTGTCGATATTCATCGGGATAGTGGCGTTAGAGGTTGCGGTCGAGAACGCAAAGCCCATAACCGGAGCGAATTTCTTGAGGAAACGCAGCGGATTGAGTCTTGTAAGCAGCGCCAGCAGAATCTGGTATACGCCGCAGCACTGGATGACCAGCGCCAGCAGCACCGCGCCCATGTACTTGAACATCGGCACCATCGCGGAGAAGCCGAGGCCCGCAAAGGTTTTGGCGATGAGGCAGAATACGCCGATCGGCGCAAGACCCATGACCATCATGGTCATTTCCATCATAATATCGTTGCCCTGCTGGAAGAAGTTCGTTACCAGCTGGGTCTTATCCTGCAGCTTGGCGAGGATAACGCCGACGATCAGTGCAAACACGATAACCTGCAGCATTTCGCCGTTGGCGAGCGCACCGATCGGGTTTTTCGGGATGATGTTCAGCAGGGTTTCCGCAAAGCTGACCGAATCCGAAGAAGCGGCGACTTCGGCGGTCTGGATCTGAGACATATCCAGACCCATGCCCGGCTTGATCAGCAGACCGATGCCGAGTGCAACGGCAACTGCCATCATCGTGGTGAAAATGTAGAAGCCGATGATTTTTACGCCGACCTTGCCGAGCGTTTTACTGTCGCCGATGGCGGTGGCGCCGCAGATCAGCGAGCAGAATACCAGCGGTACGACCAGCATCTGCATCAGGCGGATAAAGCCCTGACCGACAACATAAAAAATGCCGTTTACCAGTACGTTCTGCACAAAATCCACATCAGCTGCGAACATGTTGAGCGCAATGCCGACGATTGCACCGGCGATCAGCGCGATGAAGATCCTTGTAGTCAGACCGATTTTCTTTTTCTCTTTTACTTCATTCATTTATTTACTCCCGTCTGTCGGTGGGACATGTATTCGCTCAGTGCGTCATGCCAGTCCGGCATTTGATACAAACCAGTGATGCGCAGCATCATATTGTCCAGCAGCGTAAAGCGCGGGCGCAGCGCAGTGTTCTCGGAGGCCGAGGTGACCGGCACGTTTTCCTTGCCGGCGAGACGCAGAATTTCGCGGGCGTACTCTGCGCGGGAGCACGAGCCGTCGCACGATGCGTGAAACAGGCCGTACTCGCGGCTGTGCATCAGGCAGTCGATAAAGCCGGCGAGCGCTTCCGCCGAGGTCGGGGAGGAAATCTCATCCTCCGGCAGATGGACCGCGCCTTCCTTTGTCGCCGTATCGAGCACGCGGTCAACAAAGTCGTACGAGCCGACGCCGTACAGCCACGACGAACGCACGATAACATGCTTGTCGGTCAGCTCACGCACGAGCTTTTCACCGGCGTACTTGCTCTTGCCGTACATCGTGGTCGGATGGGGATCGTCGAACTCACAGAAAGCCTTGTCCTCGTCGCCGCCGAATACGTCGTCGGTCGAGATCTGAATGAATTTTGCGTCGATGCGTCTTGCAGCGGTCGCCAGATTGCGGGCGCCGATGGCGTTGATCTTATACGCTTCTTCGGGGTTCTCCTCGCAGGCCTGCACGTCGGTCAGACCGGCACAGTTGATGATGACATCCGGATGGTTAATATCGGCAAAACGGCCGACAACGGATACATCCTCAACCGGTACATCACGGTCGCTGGTTACCAGCTTATATGCTGTGTTGCCGCCGAAACGATGACTAAGTGCGGAACCCAGTCTGCCGCTTGCTCCCGCGATCCAAACGCGGGTCGTAATACTGTTCATAAAACACCTCTCCTGTCGGCTCGGTGCAGCGGAACTGCTCCGGCGCGCATTACCCATTTTATGGGCTGTATATTCAGTATAGCACAAAATTGTTAAAAAAACAACAAAATATGCGGTCTATTTGCATAAGTATGCTCGAATTCCTGCAAACTATCCGATTTGTGCAAAACTTCTTTGCATTTTTATACAAACTGACAAGACAACTTAGCCGAAGAAAAGAAACAGCCAAAAAAGCGGAGAATTTTTTGGGAATATGGACGGCAAATATCCGTCAATGCCATGATATCCGTACACCGATCGACGGTATTCGCGGCATGGTCGAGATCAGCCGCCATTATGCGGAAAATGCTGTAGATCACCTCTCTGCATACGAAGCAGGGAGGTAGTTTATTTTATATGAAAACGTCTGAATTTTATTGTGCAGAATGCTACAAAAACCTGCGTTGACCTATATGGTTTTTGGTGATATAATTAACCGATAACAGTGTGGATTGAATCACATAATTTGCCAAGCGTTATTCTGTCTCGAAGGAGGAGCAGGAAATGAAACCGGTTCTGGAGGTTTGCACCCACTCGGTCGAGTCTGCGGTAAGCGCGGAGCGCGGCGGTGCTATGCGGCTGGAGTTATGCGCCAATTTAATGATCGGCGGTACTTCACCGGATGAGGATCTGTTCCGCATGGTGCGGGAACGGGTTTCCGTACCGGTTCGTGTGCTGCTGCGTCCGCGCTGCGGCGATTTTTTGTATACGGAAAGCGAATTTGAGCTGCTCTGCCGTCAGGTGAAGCGTTTTGCCGCGCTCGGCGCGGACGGCATTGTCATCGGCGTGCTCACGCCGGAGGGCGATCTTGATGAGGAACGTATGGCCAAACTGATTTCGCTTGCAGGCGGCTGCGGTGTGACGCTGCACCGTGCGTTCGATGTCTGCCGCGACCCGTTTGCGGCACTGGAAACCGCAAAGCGGCTGGGTGTGGATACCATCCTCACTTCGGGTCAGCAGGCGCGCTGCACCGAGGGTGCACCGCTGCTGCGCGAGCTGGTCGAAAAAGCAGGGGAGCGCGTGCAGATTCTGGTCGGTGCAGGCGTAAACGCCGATGTTATACGCGATTTGCAGCCGAAAACAGGCGCGAATGCCTTCCATCTTTCCGCAAAGCGGGTGGAAAACAGCAGAATGCAGTTCCGGCGCGAAAATGTGCCGATGGGGCTGCCCGGACTGAGCGAATTCAGTTTGTGGCAGTGCGACGAAAATGCAGTCCGTGCGGCGCGTGAAGCGTTTGATGCGTGCTGCGGTGCGGGTCAGGAGGCGCGGACGTGAAAATAGAAAAGGTACTCAACAACAATGTTGTGGTCGCGCTGGATGAAAACGGTGCGGAGACTGTGCTTATGGGGCGCGGTCTGGGCTTCGGCCGCCGCACAGGTGACGAAGCACCGCCGGACAAGGTAGAAAAGCGGTTCACGCTGCACTCGGATCAGCTTTCCGACCGGTTCCAGCAGCTGATGACAAGCATTCCGCTGCCGCATTTCCTGATGAGCGAACGCATTATCAACCATGCGAAGATCGCGCTCGGCAAGGAGCTGTCGGACAGCATTTACGTTACGTTGCCCGATCATATCTCGGCGGCTGTCAACCGCTATAAGGAGGGCATTGTACTGCCCAATCCGCTGCTGTGGGACATCCGGCAGCTGTACAAGGACGAATTCCGCGTGGGTCTCAAGGCGAATGAGATCGTCAAGGAGGAGACCGGCGTGGAGTTCACGGATGATGAGGCAGCGTTTATCGCGCTGCACTTTGTCAATGCACAGCTCGGTGGTGAAATCCGCGATATTTACGACATGACCTATCTGCTGCAGGCGGTTTTCCGCATCGTTTACGATGAATACGGTTTCCGTCCGGATGATGAATCGCTCAATTACTACCGGTTTGTCACGCACCTCAAGTTCTACGCACGGCGTATCGTCAGCGGAGAAGGCTACGGCGATGAGGACAGCGATCTGCTCGATGTGGTGCGGTTCAAGTACCCGAAGGCATATGCCTGTGCGGACAAGATTCGCGTGTACGTCCAGAGGGAGAAAAATTTCCACTCCGGACAGAATGAGCTGCTGTATCTCACCATTCACATCGCCCGTGTGATGGAGCACATTGATGATAAAAAGTAATCACGGAGTCCGTACTGCACAAGCAGTGCGGACTTGCTTTTTGTGCAAAGTGCAGAAAAACAACGCGAAAATTTGGCAACTAATTCGACAGGTTGCTCTTGCCAAGGTGAGAAAAGTTTGTTATACTGCAATTAACAAGTAAACAGTATCCGTTTGAAATGGATTGTTACCGCTTCGGCGGGCAAAACCAGATTTCTCGCAGGAGTTGCCATCAAAGGGCAAGTTGTGTCTGTGCAGAAGTTTGGTTCTTTTTATTTTCTGTATGTTTTCGGACAAAACAGGCATACTTAAGGCAACACCGCACAATTTACGCGCAAATCACTCTTGTTCAATCATGCGGTATTGCCTAATCAAAAAGGTTGTGAGCAAAATGTTTGGTAAACTGAAAAATCTGTTTGGCGGCGACAGCGGCATCGAGATAACGGCGCCGGTTGCCGGCAAGGTGGTAGCACTGGAGGACGTACCCGATCCCACGTTCGCACAGGGCATTCTCGGCCCGGGCATTGCGATCGAGCCAGCCGAAGGACGCATCGTTGCTCCGGCGGACGGCACGGTGGATGTGATGTTTGAGACCGGACACGCGGTATCGCTGACCACGGCGGACGGTGCAGAGTTGCTCATCCATGTCGGCATCGACACCGTACAGCTTGAGGGAAAGCACTACAAGGCGTGCTGCAAGGCAGGCCAGCAGGTCAAAAAAGGCGATGTCCTCATCGAGTTCGATCCGGCGGCCATCAAGGCTGAGGGCTATCAGATCGTAACGCCCATCCTCGTTTGCAACCCGGATGCGTTCACCGTGGAGCCCGCCGCGAGCGGCGCGGTCGCCGCAGGTGATGCATTGCTGACACTGAAGAAAAAGTAACGGAAAGGAAGTATTCTCCATGAAAATCGTTGAATATACCATCAAGGATGCACTGGGCATCCACGCTCGACCGGCGGGCCTGCTGGTGAAAGAGGCCGGCAAATTCCAGTCCAAGATCATGATCGCCTCTCCGAAAAAGGAAGTCGATGCCAAGCGCATCATGGGCGTGATGGGTCTGGGCGTCAAGTGCGGCGATACCGTAAAGCTCACCATCGAGGGTGAGGACGAGGAGGCCGCTGCAGCCGCAATGCAGGCGTTCCTCGAGAGTAATTTGTAAGGATTTCATTCCGCCGGGTGTGAACGGCGGTGAAATAGGGGGACGGAAACGGAGTTCGGCTCTCCCATCCGTCAACACAATCGGCCGCTTCGGCGGTCCACAAAATAAGGAGGGGAAACTCTTATGATGAAAAAACTGCAAAAGCTGGGCAAGGCCTTGATGCTGCCGGTAGCTGCGCTGCCGATCTGCGGTATCCTGATGGGTCTTGGCTACGCGATCGCTCCGGGCGTTATGGGCGTGCCGGGCGCGGCAACGAGCGGTGCACTGTATAACATCGGCTTCCTGTTGGTAAAGGCAGGCGGCGCGCTGATTGACAATATGGCATGGCTGTTTGTCATCGGTGTTGCAGTCGGACTATCCGACGACCGCGAGGGTACCTCGGCACTGGCCGGTCTGGTATCCTGGCTGATGATGACCAACCTGCTGAGCACCGGCGTTGTTACCACGCTGATGCCCGCAATCGCCGACAATCCGGTAAAAACGCTGGCATTTGACAAGATCCAGAACGTATTTATCGCAATTATCGCCGGTATCATCGGTTCGAGCTGCTACAACCGCTTCAAAAACGCGAAACTTCCGGACTGGCTGGCATTCTTCAGCGGCAAGCGCTGCGTTGCCATCGTAACCGGTCTGGTTTCCATTCTCGTATCCGTTGTTCTGCTGTTCGTATGGCCGGTCATCTTCAGCGCTCTGGTAGCTGTTGGCGAAGGCATCATCGGCATGGAAGGCATCGGCGCCGGCATCTATGCATTCCTTAACCGTCTGCTCATTCCGACCGGTCTGCACCACGCACTCAACAACGTATTCTGGTTCGATACCATCGGCCTGGGCGATCTGTCCCACTACTGGGCCGGCGACATTACCGGTCAGAACGGCGTTACCTGGAGCCTCGGCATGTATATGTCCGGCTTCTTCCCCTGCATGATGTTCGGTATTGCCGGTGCGGCTCTTGCTATGATCAAGGCTGCGAAGAACAAGAAGGCTGCTATCGGTCTGGTCCTGTCCGCTGCCATCTGTGCATTCATCTGCGGCGTTACCGAGCCGTTTGAGTTCGGCTTCATGTTCCTGTGCTTCCCGCTGTATGTTGTTTATGCTGCTCTGTACGGCATTTTCACCATCATCACCTACTATGTCGGCTTCCGTGCAGGCTTCTGCTTCTCCGCAGGCGCGACCGACCTCGTATTCTCGTCCTTCCTGCCGGCAGCGAACAACACGCTGATGATCATCCCGCTGGGTATCGCAGCATTCGTTGTATTCTATCTGGTATTCTACTTTGCGATCACCAAGTTCAACCTCAAGACCCCGGGCCGTGAGGATGAAGAAGCCGACTTCGCAGAGGTTGACAAGAATGCCAAGCTGGCAAATAACGACTTCACCGCAATTGCAGCTGCAGTCCTCGAAGGTCTGGGCGGCAAAGAAAATGTAGAATCTCTGGATAACTGCATTACCCGTCTGCGTCTGGAAGTCAAGGACGGCACGCTCGTCGACGAGAAGAAGATCAAGGCTGCAGGCGTGGCTGGCGTAATGCGTCCGTCGCAGACCGCGGTTCAGGTTATCATTGGCACCAAGGTCCAGTTCGTAGCCGACGAAATGGCAAAGATGCTGAAGTAACACTGAAAGCAATTCAACGCAGCCTAAAGTGTTCGCACACGGTTTGGAAATACAGCCGCGTGGGAACACCGAATGGTTAAGAAATCGCAACCAATCTAACTAACCTATCTTGTTTGCATATCACGATTGCGCTCCGCGCAATGGAAAGGGCGGGCACATTGCCTGCCCTTTCTATTTCCGGAGACAGAAGAAAGAGGTATTCCATGAAAATCATTCGCGCTAAGGATTATAACGACATGAGCCGCAAGGCAGCCAACATCATTTCGGCACAGGTTATTCTCAAACCGGATTCCGTACTCGGTCTGGCGACCGGTTCGTCACCGATCGGCATTTACGAGCAGCTGATTAAATGGTATAACAAGGGCGATGTGGATTTCGGCAGCTGCACGACCTTCAATTTGGACGAATATCGCGGCCTGACACCCGATCACGACCAGAGCTATCACTATTTCATGCACAAAAACTTCTTCGACGCGGTGAATGTGCCGGCAGAGCGCATCAATCTGCCGGACGGCGCGCAACTTGACGCCGAGCGGGAGTGCAAGCGCTACGATGCAGCCATTAAGGCGGCGGGCGGCATTGACCTGCAGCTGCTCGGCATGGGCCTGAACGGACACATCGGCTTCAACGAGCCGGACGATTATTTCTCCAAGGGTACGCACTGTGTAAATCTGACCGAGTCCACCATCGAGGCAAACAAACGCTTTTTCGCCTCGGCGGATGACGTGCCGCGGCAGGCGTACACCATGGGCGTGCAGACCATCATGCTCGCACGGCGCATCGTGCTGGTGGTTTCGGGTGAAAACAAGGCAGAGACCGTCCGCAAAGCGTTCTTCGGCCCGGTAACGCCTCAGGTTCCGGCATCCATCCTGCAGCTGCACACAGATGTTTCCATCGTAGCGGACGAGGCGGCACTGTCTAAGTGCGGCGATTTGCTCTAAAAAGGAAGAGAAGTTATGGAATTTAGCAATTTGAGGGTATATCAGCCGGACGGCACGTTCAAAACCGGCGGACTGTCCATCTCGGGCGACCGGATTGCATCCGCAGAGGTGAGCGCGGATGCGGTGGATATGGGCGGTCTGTACGCCGTGCCCGGACTGGTCGATCTGCATTTTCACGGCTGCATGGGCCGCGATTTCTGCGACGGCACGCATGAGGCTATCTCCACACTGGCAAAGTATCAGGCACAGATCGGCGTGGCCGCCATCTGTCCGGCGACTATGACCTATCCGGAGGACAAGCTGACACAGATTGCCGAAGCCGCCGCAACCTATCAGGCGGAGAGTAATGACGCGGCGCTTGTGGGCATCAACATGGAAGGCCCGTTCATTTCCGAGGCGAAAAAGGGTGCGCAGAACGGCGCTTATCTGCATGCGCCGGACGCGGCCATGTTCCGCCGGGTGCAGGAAAAAGCCGGCGGTCTGTTCAAGTTGTGCGATCTGGCACCCGAGCTGCCCGGTTCGATGGAGACGATCGACGAGCTGGCAGGCGAGGTGCGTATCTCGATTGCGCACACGACAGCGGATTACGACACCGCCTGCGAAGCCTTCAAGCACGGTGCACGGCAGGTGACCCACCTGTACAACGCCATGCCGCCGTTTTCTCATCGGGCACCGGGCGTCATCGGTGCGGCCTTTGACAACGATAACGTGGCGGTTGAACTCATCGCGGACGGCGTGCATGTGCATCCGTCGGTCGTTCGCGCGACCTTCCGGCTGTTTGAGAACCGTGTTATCCTGATCTCGGACAGCATGATGGCGACCGGACTCGACGACGGCGAGTATTCTCTCGGCGGACAGGCGGTTACCGTGCGCGGCAACCTTGCCACCCTGCACGACGGCACGATTGCGGGTTCCGCAACCAATTTGATGGACTGCGTGCGCTCGGCTGTCAAAATGGGTGTTCCGCTCGGTCAGGCGATTCGTTCCGCGTCCACCAATCCGGCGTGCGCTATCGGCGTTGAGCACGATTACGGCTCGCTCGAGCCGGGCAAGCTGGCGAATGTGCTCCTGCTGGATGAGGAGCTGAACATTCACACGATTCTGCTGCGCGGCAGAATGCTGGGCTGAACAGCGATTTGATAAAGAAATGAAATGAAAAGAAACCGGCATCGGAAGATGCCGGTTTTACGTTGTTATGGGGTGCATAGTGCGGAAAACTGGAAGTCGTCTTACTTCTTGTCATTGAAGTAGATGATAAAAGCACCCATTACTGCAATAGCAATGAGCAATCCAAACTCAACCCAATTACCTAAAAGTTCAAGTCCTACGACCGTACCTAAATAACCAACAATCAATGTAACGATTGCTGCCAAAATCGCTTTACCCATATAATCACACTCCTTTGTCAAATTTCGATTTAATATTTCAGCCAATAGTATGCAGTTGAAAACGCCTTACTTCTTCCTCTTTTTCTTCTTCTGCACGCTGTATCCGAATTTGCCGAGATATTTGCCGAGCGCAAAATACTCGCCGTGGGAGTACATAATCAGGTTCGCATCGTTGATATGAAACCGGTCGTTTTCGTCCAGATATTCGTCATCAACCGTCACGCCGACCACCTCGGCGATGAACATGGTATGGCTGCCGAGTGCGCGGCTCTCGGTGACGCGGCAGGCGATGTTGACCGGGCTTTCCGCGATAGCGGGTGCGTTGACATGCTCGACCGGCATGGGCGTCAGACCGGTTTTCGCAAATTTATCCACATCACGGCCGCTGACAACGCCGCAGTAGTCGCACGCGCGCGCCAGCTTCTCGGTGGTGAGATTGATGATAAATTCACCGGTTTTCTCGATAATATCATAAGAATACCGCGACGGACGGACCGAAATCGACACCATCGGCGGGTTGGTGCAGATTGTACCGGCCCACGCTACCGTGATGATGTTGGGACGGTGCGCTTCATCGGCAACGCTGACCATCACCGCCGGAACGGGATTGAGCATGTTGCCGGGCTTCCAGCTTTGTTTACCCATGTTTATCTCCTTTATTGTGCGTGGGATAGACGGCACGCAGTTGTTTTGAAAGTCTGATTATGCCAGCGGCTGCACCGTATAGCGGAGCCGTGCGGGCGAGTGCGGATACCGACGGTAAAACGCGCTTACCAGTCGGTCGGCAACCATGCGGCTGTTTTCGTAATTCGCCTGCGGCAGCAGGATGATATACTGCGAAATGCTGCATCGAGCGATCACATCGCCGCGGCGCAGATTGTTCTGGACAAGCACTTGCAGATTGTTCATTGCGGGGTCCAGACTGCGGCGTGCAAGCATTTCGCCGTCCTTGCCGGAGACCGACAGCAGGCAGATATTCGCTGAATGGCCGTTTCGCGCGATCGAACGGGCTTCGGCACGGTACAGAATCTTGAAAAAGTCGTATTCGCATACCATGGCGCCGCTGTGCGGCGCGGGCTCCGCAAGCTGAGAGCAAACCTCGTCCATGGTCAGTGTGCGGTCGTTTACGGTGCGTGTCGCCTGACGATACAGTGTGCGCAGCGTCTCGGACGGCATAACGCCGAAATGCGCAAACAGCAGCTCGCTCATTTCCTCGTAGACCGACATAGCGCCCTTCATATCGCCGGTGCGGAGCAGACCGCGCATGAGGTGCTCATATAGATCCTCCTGATACGGCTCAATATGAATCGCCCGACGGCACAGCGCAACGGCTTCGGCTGTGCGCTCCTGCTTTTCGAGCAGTTCAATCGCACCGGCTGCCGCACGGGTGTACAGGCTGTGATAGTAGGCCACGATTGGAATAGTCCAGATTTCATCGGTCATGCGCGGCAGCGGATCGCCGGCATACAGCGCCAGTGCAGCCTGATACTCTGCCAGACGGACATCGTCATCTTCGGCGGCTTCGGCGGCATGAAAATGCGCCTCAAAATCCTCAATATCGAGGGAAAGCGGTATAACGTTGTTCCAGAAGTATCGTCCTGCTTTGCGGCGGATGAGCAGGCGGCCAAGTCCCGGCTGCAGTTTGTCCAGCGCGGTGCGAATGCGGTGAAAGATTGATTTGAGCGCATTTCCGGGATCCGCGCTTTTCTCGCCGTTGCTCCAGTATAGATGGATCAGCTCCTCCTGTGCGAACGAGCGGCCGTGGTTATACAGCATATAGGCCAACAGTGACCATACCCGGCGGGAGCGGTCGTCGCTGTCGGAAATGGTGCGGTCGCCGTATCGAAGGGTAAACTGCCCGAGCATCTGCACTTGTAATGTAGGTCCGTTCATCTTTGCTCCCCACCTTTGTATGATGTGTTCGCAGATTGACGCGTATGACCGCTTACAAAGTCATACGGCATATATTAGAAATATACCACGAAACCGGCAAAAATGCAAACCGGAGAACAGGGAACAGCGGAGCGCCTGCAGGTGCAGCCGCAGATTTGCGGGAGAACTGCCGTTGAGAAAGAATGCATAAATCAACACGATAGATGAATTGATTTTGCGAAAAATACGAAAATACAGTATGATTTGCGGTAAAGAGAACGCACGTTCTTTATTAAATGCTTGATTTCTCTGTCCGGATAGGAGCAAGGACAGGGTACCTTCTGAATAGCATGGACAAATGCAGCTTCAGCGATTTGGAGAATCCTTGCAACCGATAGGCAGAAGTGCGGCTATAAGGGCAGCTCAAAAGCGGAAAGGAGATTTTTGAGATTTATCCGCACTAAGAATAACCGTGCGCCGGACGGAGAGGACCGGTACGCTGTCAGATCGACCTGCTTCTTAGCGGAAGACCGTAATACAATCGTACTGCAAGGAGATGGTTTTATTGCTGCCGGACGCATCTCTGCGCAGTGCGATATGGACGCTCAAGTAAAGAAGCTGCTTCAGAGTCGTGCCGCAAAGATATAAGATATTTTATACCTCAGCAGCCGAGCGGGATATTACGGAAAAGCCTATGTACATTATGCAGCAGTATCGGGATACGGCTTTGGCAGAACGGTGGGACAACGCCTTTGCACTTTGCTACAGGAGAATTTGACTGCATTTCCGGCTAAGTATCCGTTATATGACGTAGAACCGTGGAGTAGAACGAAAAGAGCAGCGATTGCTGCTCTTTTTTTTCTGTCATAAACCCCTAATCAGTCGCCTGACAAGTTGCGACGATTCATACTGTGATCAAAAGTAAAGAAAAACCGCTCATTTCAACGAAACAAGCGGTTTAATATGGATTTTCGCTTAGAGGAATGTCGTACTGAAGATGATGTTAGAGAAGTGCTGCATCGCTATGTTAACTTCTATAACAAGCAGCGTCCCTGCTTTGCCCTTGATTATGATACGCCTGACCACTACTGTGAACGTTTTAATCGCGGTGAACTGGAACATCGAGATACCTTTTCGCAGCGTGTGCTGAGTGAAAAGCCCAAATTCATGCAGAAGAAACGAACCACCAAAAAATAATGATAGCTCATGTTCGACTTTGCCCTAACTTTTCAGAAAGCATATTGCATTCGATTAGCTTGAAAATTCATATTTTTTGACATTTTCCGAATTATGTCCACTTTTGAAAATTTTAAATCAATAAAAATAAGCTTTGTGTCTACTTTTGGAATATAAATAGTTGATAAAAATATAGCTAGTGTCTACTTTTGAAAATTAAATTTAAAAAATAATATTTTTAGTGTCCACTTTTATTTAATGGTTCAGTGATGCTACCCATAGGTATTATTATACAATACTCATAGTATTTTGC
>ENA-UOJV01000174-UOJV01000174.1-human-gut-metagenome-genome-assembly--contig:-C82-NODE-174-length-108880-cov-8.843372_pt1 | contig 108880 bp, 112 predicted proteins | sample MGYA00242356_ERZ723903 | MGnify/ENA metagenome assembly ERZ723903
TGTAACTATTAATCTGTAGTCATCATTGACTACACCATTATTATACTAGGAGGAAAATTGATGGAAGCCATTCTTATTAAAGGTGGCGGTGGCGGCGTTACATCGGATGACGTAACAGCCAAAGCCAACGATGTTTTAAAGGGAACTTCGACACTTACCTCTGACTCAAATGATGAAGTCACAGAAGGGACCTTGGAATTGACTGGTGATGCCCAGGCCGGCGATGTTCTGGCCGGGAGCACATTCTATAATACAGACGCACATACGAAACAGGCAGGAACCATACCGAGGAACGGCGAAATCTCTGGTAGTCTGAACTGCGGGGAGTCCAAGAAGATTCCGGCAGGATATACAACCGGAGGTACTATTATAGCAATTGACCTTGCATCACAGACTGGTGGTGCTACGGCGGCAGATGGCAACGTATTAACCGGAAAAACCTACTGGAAAGATGGTGTGAAGCGCACAGGAACGATGCCCGAGCGTGGAGCTGTATCCCAGGAACTGGCGGCCGGCGGAAGTTATACAGTCCCAGAAGGTCACCATGACGGTGCTGGACGTGTAGTCGCAAAGAGCCTTGCATCACAGACTGGCGGTGCTACGGCAACAGATTCTACCGTTCTGGACGGGAAAACCTATTGGAAAGACGGTATAAAACGCACCGGAAATATCCAATCTCTCGGTGGAAGGACAATCACACCTTCTGCATCTGCTCAGACCGTATCATGTTCCGGAAAATATATGACCGGAAACGTGACGGTTAATGCTATCTCTGGTCTTAATGCAGCTTATATCCTTAAAGGTAAGGTTATCGGCGGTGTTACAGGCACTCTCGCTGTACAGTCAGCGATATCTTTTAGTGCGGCCGCTCTCTCTTATAACAAGATCCGAATCAGTTGGAAAAACCCAGCTAAAGGACCCTGGCAAGGTGTATTCATTCAAATGAGCACTTCCGGGAATCCAGGGACGGGCGGCGGCTCCAGAGCATATACTGGCTCCGGCAACAACCCCAGCCAAGCAAACGGCAGTAACTATGTGGATATTGGTGGATTATCCCCCAACACTACATATTATTTTACCGCTACGAGCTATTGTAATAATCTTGGAAATGGCGCTAGTTATAATATTAGCGCAATAACTCAAAAATCATTCAAACAGGAATTAAACGAAGTTCTTCCATTTGGATATGTGACATTTGGTAAGTATTTAACTTATGACGAAGAAGTATTTTCTGTAAGTATAAATGATATGACTGAAGATAGCTTAAAGATCCCAAATAGTGCCGGTCAAACATCTGGCCATATATGGAATAATACTGGTATATCTTTAAATGTAGATGGTGTAACACACTATGGAATTACGTTTGTTAGAGGTTACTCAAGTTATTTTCCTACCCCTACAGAAGAGCAAATAAATAGAATTATGCAGTTTAAAGCGAAGATACGGTATGCAAATGGATCTATTCTTGATTGTGGAAAAATAGTAAAGGTTTCTAGTGACAGATTTAGCCCTGCTGCTTTAAATTATACTACCTTTAAAGTTGTATTTGAGAACATAGTAAAAGGTGCAGGTAAACCATATGGTGAAACATATGGAAGTACAATAACCTTTTACAAATAACAGTATTATAAAGGTAGAGCACCTCTTTTTAAAACAAGATAATCCTAAAGTTTAACAGAGGGAAACTATGCTTAATTGCTATAAAAGGGAAATCTATTTATAAAATTGCACATACATATTTGTCCAGTTGATTCCATCTATCCTGTGTGAATACGATGCAGTAAATTTAATTCCGTAATAATGATAATTTGTGGCACTTCCGCTAAAGTCGCATAATACGGCATCATTAATCTTGCCAAAATCATGAATAGTAGTTAAACCAGACTTCCGGAGAGTTTTGAGTTTATACGTTTTTAGAATGTCCAAGTCTCCTTGACTAATAGGGGTATGCGACACGTTGATTCCATATTGATATACAATTACAAATTGAACGAATTGCATAGAAATATAATTATGCATATATGAACTGCTTGATCCAGTCACAATAACATACGGGGTTGAAGCTTTTGATCCAGTTGCCATCTTAATTCCCTTGTAGTCATAATCGGAATGTCCACTATGCGCTAAGAAGGCAAAATTTGTATATGGGGCAAATATATCGTTAGGTGTTTTCTCTACAGTTCTCACACTTATATTATAACTCGATCCCCATCCCAAAGCGTCGCAGTAACTTGTGCATGTAAAATAATAGGTGGTAGCAGGATTTAATCCACCAATATCCACATAGTTACTGCCGTTTGCTTGGCTGGGGTTGTTGCCGGAGCCAGTATATGCTCTGGAGCCGGTTACATCACAGCTTCAATAGAAAGAAGATCTTTTTATCTCAAAATCGAAAGGAGAAAATAATGAAAGCATTAGTAATATACGATCTTACTGGTTATATCTGGAACATCGTCTATGGTGCAGATTCTGAACCAGAAGGTCTTTTAAGTATGTGGGTCGATATCCCCGAAGGTTCCATCCTTAATTCTATCGATGTAACCGATCCGCTCAATCATAAGCCGATTTTTGCTCATCAAGAGCCGAGCGATATCAAAAAGCTCCAGGAAGATATGGCCGATATTAAATCGCAAATCAATCCCAGTCTTGACGCGGAAAATTGCACTCTGGAGGAGGCAATCGAATATCAGATTTCTCAGTTTGGAAAGGAATCTACTGCCGCTATTTACGCTGGCCAGGACATCGAGACATCAAAAGGCACATTCCATTTCAGATACACGGATTATGACCAGAAAAATCTGAAAACCTTGTATGATTTCGTTAAGGAAACTACTCTCCCACTTCCTTATCATGCAGATAAAGTGGATACAGAGATGTGGGATCCGCTGGATATCATCAAGATCTATTTCTCCAATGAGGAGTACAAAACCTACCATACTACATACTGCAATCTGCTCAATAATATCTGCAGAGAATGCACATCAAAAGAAGAGGTTCTGGCAATGAGCTATGGTATGGAACTTCCAGAGGACAAGAAATCCGTACTGATGTCTATCATGCTTCAGGCTCAAGATTTCTACCGAGACTTATATAAAGTTCGCGAAATTGCCGTCCTTGCAGCACAATAAACTAAACATTAAGGCCGTGTGAACCTCATCAGTTTGCACGGTCTTTTCTATTTTTTGAAAGGAGATGGACTTAAAGATAATGACTCAGAATGATTCAATAGAAATTCTCCGGGAAATCCAGGATTCTTATTCCGTTGAACCTGTTACCTTGGAACCGACAGGATCTCGATGCGTGATTGATGTGGATGAACGTAGTATTACCATTCCACCGGATATCAAGTTCTTTTCTGTCCAGTATGAACACCGAGCAAACGCCATTGTTTTTGAAATCGGCCGCTTTGTAAATGGAATTGACCTTGCTACTCAGACCGGAGTAATCGAATTTATTAATGGCGATCTTGAAAGCGGGAATGTTGGCTTCTATCCCATTACAGAGATTGATACAAATTCTCCGGATAAACTCTTATTTACTTGGAAACTGCATAACGATTCTACGCAGATTGCCGGTTCTCTGAATTTCATTATTCGGTTCTACACGCTGAACCAAGATAACACGTTTTTATATAACTTCGTTACTCTTCCGGGTGTCGGAAAGATTCTTGATACGCTCGATATCGACCAGAAAATTCCGGTTGAGATCACACCGTCCTTCCTTGCGATCTGGCTGGAGAAAATGAATCAAACCAATGTCAACGCTGAATCTGCACGAAAAATTGCTGTTGATAGCGCCAAGTTAGCTGAAGCATACGCAAAAGGGCGCGCGGACATGCCAGGGTATGAGACGCAGAACGCCAAGTATTACATGGAGATGGCACGAACTATTCGCGACGATGCAGCTACGGCATTTGAGACTGGTAAAAACGAGGCAATCGCCGCTGTAAACCAGGCAAAGAATGACGGGATCCTGGCGATGGAAACCGCCAAAAATGAAGCTGTTCAAAACGTAGAAACGGTTATCGCTGAATCAGCCGAGACAATCAAGGCTCAAATTCTTGAGGATATCAAGACGATCAAGGATTCCACTATCCAGGCAATGGAAACTGCGAAAACTGACGGAATTAAGGCCGTACAGGATGCCGCTGCCACTGCCGTCAACACATATAAAGATGAAGCTCTCTCGCAGATTGAATCGGCAAAAACCACTACACTCTCAGAGATTGATTCCGCAAAATCTTCCAGCATCACAGCCATTCAAAATGAAGGCGCGAAGCAGCTTGATATTGTTTCCAAAGCCTCGGCAGACATTGTTGCAGATAGAAATCAGATTGCGGCCAATACAGAGAGTGCCGCAACCTTACAGCGTAATCTTGACACTCTTCAGACATCAACGCAAGCCAGTTTAGAGGAGATCAATAATAAATTCACCCAGTTACCAACTATTACCGCTGGTACTGATATAGAGGAGGTTTAATCAATGGCATTATTACCTACAGGCTGGATTAAAATGCCTGGTGACAACGATGAGACAAAACGGTTTGCATGGTCACATGTAAAATCGATATTCTATAATAAAGCCGCAAATATACTGTTAAAAGACAAGTTAGATGAGATGGACAAAATTATTGACGAAAAGATTGCAAAAGCGCTAATGTCAAATGTCCAGGTAAATGACCAGGGTAAGATCCCCACCTCTGCCCTGGCCTATGCGATGCAACAGTCAATTACGAAAAATGGACAAGATATTGCTAAGTTAAATAGTGATTTGGGATATTACATTACATCGGAAGATGATTTTTCCCATACCTTAATAGGAGGAGCAGCACAAAATATCACCCTAAACTCAAAAATTACGCTCGAACAATACACGAGAATTTTATTCCTTAACTATCCAGGTAGTAATGATGGTGCCTTACTGGCTATTGCTCCAGGGGATAAGATAATTACTGCTTTTAGAAATAATGGAGTTTGGGAAGAAAAATCCTCGCATTTCATTGCCACAAAGTCCGATTTAACTCCATCCTTTTACCCTATTCCAAAGCCAGCCAGTATTAATGGTCTGGATAACATAACTATATGGGAGGTGCGGGCATTTAAGAGCGGAAAGATTGTGTGCTTAACGATTAATATTGACGGCGTTTTGTCAGCCAACACCGATTGGAAAATACTGTTTACGCTGCCGAATGAATATCGCCCCAGTGAGGGATCCGTAATATTGAATTATATTACACAACATGGCAAGGCAATGGTTATGGACATTAACACGGGTGGAGATGTAAGAATAGTCTGTCCGTCTGGCGAAGGTATTTTAAAAGGGGATTGGGTGTGCCGACAGTGCATTACATATGTTACAGAATCCTAATTTATTACATGGTGAACTCAGCAAGATTAATTGTTTTGGTAAAGGTACTTGTTTTTAAAATTATTTGTAATATATATGTACTATCTGAGTACTTATATAATTGGAGTGCTATATCCTTTAACCCATTAGTTTGATAAAATTCTAGGTAATATTGCAAATCGGACTTTAAGGCATAAGTTTCCCAATCGCCCCACCCGATATTTGACCTTCTTTTTGTATAGGTTTCTTTCGTAACAACATTGTGTAAGATAATAACAATATCTGTTTCTCCACTTTTCTCAATATATCCAGTGCCATAATTCAATGTGCTTGGAGTTTGAGATGTGCGTTCGTTCACCGAAATCGTCCGAAAACAAATAGGCAAGGATTCCGCATAATCTATTACACCTCCAGTTATCATTGTGCTAGGGTTCAAATCACTATCTCGCTCAGTAGTGGATGGTCGTAATTTCTCGCCTCATTGGCATATCTTATACCCGTGATTTTTTACACTTATCATCCTGTTCTTTATATTTTGCAGTTTGATTTATATGCAAATTAAAATCAAAAAGTGCTATGATATCATGGTAAAAAATATACTGACCAATGAGGTACGAATTTGAGTAATAAATACACAGTGTATGTCTAAATGAAAAATGCATTAACAATGGAGGTGTATATATGTCAGCTCAAATCGCTCCAACTCCAATCGTTCACGGACCAGAAGCAGAAAAAATCTATGAGGAAGCAAATCGTGAGCCTTCCGAGGAATCAAGGAACGGTGCAAAGAAATTGGCAAGCATTTTTGACCAGATGATGAAATAACACCGGATTTCATTTTCCAGGACAGGTTGTATTCTATATGCGTGTGTGATACAATAAGATTGTATCTATCTATACGAAAGGAGAGGTTTCGAATAAATGAGTTTATTCCAACCGATAGACAATACAACATCCAGTTGATCGACGAGTACCAAAGACTTGAACGGATTTTAAGAACTGCTTCTAAAGAAAATGCTACTGAAACGATCCGTATAGTAAAGGAAGAGATGAAATATCTTAGATTAAAATTACAGCCTATTAAACTACCATTAAACGAAATGGAGTAACGGATGGAGCTGGTGGGAAAAACATTTATTACTTCAAGTCATACGACTAATAATTTCTTTTCACATCAATATTAACTGCAGATAATATCAATTTTCAAATAGTGGGTGTCCATTAACGGATGCCCATTATTTTTTTACATTGGAGGTGATAATATATATCAATGAAGGACAAACCAAACTACAAACTTCTCTTGTTTTCTTTCATCCTGGCCATTTTCATTTTCTGCTATATCTCATTTCTTTCCAATGCAGCTACCAAAACTGATAATCCTCAGAAACCAAACACGCTGATGATGTTAAGCTCCGAAGGTGACGCTCAAATGCTCTCTTCTATCATTGTTACTGCTAACAACAAGGTCATCGTGATTGATGGCGGATGGGCATACGACGCAGATAAGCTGGTCACGACCGTAAAACAATATAGCGACCGCGTAGATTACTGGCTGATTACACACCCGGATCCTGATCACATGGGAGCCTTGTACGAGATTCTAAAAACCGGGGCCATTGACGTTGGAACTATCCTGTGTGCTCTGCAATCAGATGTTTGGTATGAACGAAATGCGCCGGATATTGCCGGTTTCGTCAAGGAATTTAAGCATCTCCTGTTTGGCCGCAATGTTTGCTATGTAAAAAAACAGGACGTATTTACCCTTGATGGGTTAAAAATCTATGTTGTCAACAGCATCTACGATACCAATTCTGACAAGGTAAACAATTCAAGCATCGTCTATAAAATCATCTCAGACAGTAACTCTATCCTTTTTCTCGGGGATCTTGCTCACGAAGGTGGCCAGCGTCTCCTGGCAGAATCCACACCATACCTACTTTCTGCTAATATTGTGCAAATGGCTCACCACGGGCAAAATGGCGTCGATGAGAACGTCTATGCTGTGATCAGCCCAAAAATCGCGCTGTGGCCCACTCCGGAGTGGCTATGGACAAACCTCAACGGCACTGGCAGCTACAAAACTCTGGTAACACGCGAATGGATGGAGCAAATGGGTTGCGTGAACTATGTAACTGCATATGGCGACGTTGTTTTGGAGTTCGATTAATTTAAGCAACTTAATTAAATAATTACGTTTTAAACCTTGATTTTTCACATCGTCTCGTATATAATCCATATAGAATAAGCACACAAAAGACTTACTATAGGGAGGAGAATAAACATGAATGATATCAGAAACAAGGTTTTATTGCAACTTGAAAATAATTTCACTGTCGAGCAGCTTCAAATGATAGACTTGGCAGTAGCAAAATCTATGTGTGGCTACAAGATAGAACCAGAAGAGACTCTTCCGGCAGTCATTAATGAGCAGATTCCTGCTGATATAAAGGAATTCATTGTTCGCAAAGAACTGAAGGGCTGTTCCGATGAAACAACTAAATTATATCTTCATGTTTTAATGAAGTTTTTTTATGTTGTAAGAAAGGATCTTCGTGGAGTCAAAGATGTTGATATCCTATCTTTTCTTGATCGTCGAATCCATGTGGATGGAGTATCCCTGGCAACCGCAGAAGCCAATCGTTTAGTGTTGAGTTCTTTTTTTACGTTCATGCATGAAACTGGCAAAATCTCATGTAATCCATCTCGCACTGTCGATCCCATCAAACGAGAAGCTACCGTCAGAACTCCATTAGATGATATGGAACTGGAGCGAGTCAGAAACGCCTGTAGAACACCACGCGAAAAGGCAATGCTTGAGGTGCTATATTCTACAGGAGCCAGAGTATCTGAGGTCGCCAAGCTCAATATCGCAGACATCGATGTAAAAAATCGCTACGCCATTGTTCTCGGAAAGGGTAAGAAAGAGCGGTATATCTACTTCAATGCGAAAGCGTTGATAGCAATCGATGAATACTTAAAAACAAGAACTGATAATACCCCTGCTCTATTCGTCCGATCAAGAGCGCCTTTTGACCGCTTGGGGAAAGGAACAATTGAAGCAGACATAAAACGTATCGGTGAACGTGCTGGGATTGGTCGCAACATATTTCCTCACCTTCTTCGCCATACATTTGCAACAGATATGCTTTATCGCGGTGCTGAACTTGATGAGGTATCCGAGCTTCTCGGACACGCAAAACTTGAGACAACCAAGATTTACGCAAAAACGAGCAATGAAAAAATGAAACTTACGCATAGAAGATATGCGGCATAACCCATTAATCAAGGTGGGCCGGAAATTTCCGGTCTGCCTCTTTTTATTTTGGAGGTTCCATATGGAAAAAATCAAACTGAATAATGGCCATGTTTATGAGTTGGCCGTAAACGGAATTATCGAAACTCCGGATGCACTCTCTCTTACTTTTCTTCCGGCAGATAAGACCTTTGAGGAGATTGAGCGTGATTTCGAAACAGAAACTGCCACCGAAAAGATTTATGTGTTAGATTTTACCGACCAGATCATGTATTCCGTAATCGGCTTTTCCCGGTATTGTGGCATGGCTAAGAAGCCGGACTATGTTATCTCAACTGAACAAGTCAATAAGGGCAGCGAAGAAGAACCTGTAATGGAAACTGTAGAGAAGATTGGTGCTGTGATGGTTGTAGAACTCTCCCGGCCAGATCTGGAGAAGAAGTACGCTGACTTAAAGGAAACCGTTGAATTCTTAGTTCTTTCGCAGTTAGGAGCGTGATTTGATGTTTAATATTTTAAGAGAAATGTTTTTAGAAGGAAAGATGAATGAGAAACAGCTTGAAGCCGCAGTTGGCAAGGGATGGATTACAGGAACACAGAAAGAAGAAATTCTTTCTCTGAGGAAAGCAGAATAAACCACATGGAAATTTGAAAGGAGTCTTGAAATTGAGTATATTGAATACCCCCCCCCACAAAAATTTGATAGAAATACAGAAAACTTATTCTGTCAACTCAACCTCAATTGATTTATCTAATCCTCATTGCACAGTTGATGTGGTTACTCGTAAGATCGTTATCCCACGGGAAATCCGCTTTTTTGCAACGCAATACGAACATGATGTAAACACAATCATCTTTGAGTGTGATCGCTATGTGCGTGATGTTGACTTATTAACTCAGACCGGCGTGATCGAGTTTATCAATGGCAGTATGAAAACTGGGAATGTCGGCTTTACCCCCATCACAGAAATCGACTCAAGCCGTCCGGACAAAATCGCATTTACATGGAGAATTTACAATGATACAACGCAGATTGCGGGTCCCTTATATTTTGCGGTAAGGTTTTACAGTATCGATAACCAGGGAATCTCATTTCTTCACAACTTCGTTACTTTACCGGCAACCACAATGATCCTGGATACCCTTGATACAGAATCAAATCCAAACCTTGAAATCGTCCCCTCTCTCCTGGCGGCGTGGTTAGAAAAAATGAACCAGATTAGCTCTGAGGCAGATTCTGCAAGCAACGCCGCTTTAGAAAGTGCTAAACTGGCGGAGGCATACGCACAAGGTCGCATTGATATGCCCGAGTTTGCCGAACTGAATGCAAAGTATTTTATGGAAGCCACAAAACAGCTCAAAGAGGATGCTTCCACACAAATCGAAGATGCAAAAACGGTCGCATTAACAGCTATCGAAAGCAAAAAATCCGATAGTGTTAAGGCTGTTGAGAACGCTCAAATTGCCGGTGCTGAAGCCATCCATAAAGCTCAGATCGCCGCAATTGAAGATATCGGAAATACAGAAATGAAAGCTATCCAGCAGATTGAATCCACAAAAGATGGTGCGCTTATTCTTATAGGCGAGGATCTTAATACTGTACAGACATTAGCACAGCAGGTTCGTGCTGATGCCAACCAGGTTTCACAGGATAAGCAATCTACCTCCTCTCTTCTGCTCAACACTCAAACAGCATCTGATAATGCGGCTACACATGCAACTAACGCTAGGGTTTCCGAGGAATCTGCATTAACGGCTCAGAGGGCCGCAGAAGCTGCCAAAAAGGAAGCCCAAACACAGGCAACGCAAGCGGAAGTTTCCAAAGAGGCTGTATTGGCTATAGAAAAAAGTGTTCAACAGCATGTCATTGACATAGAAGCAGATAGATCGGAAATTTCATCCGCCAAACAATCCGTTACAGAAATGCAACAAGATGTGAGCACAAACAAGCAGTTGATTGATAAAACGGTTTCCGATTTTGATGCAGTTGCGGCCAAAGCCGTAAATGATGTTGATGCGGCCGGGACAGCACAAACGAGTAAGATTGCATCGGATGGCAGAGCTGCCATTGAAAAAATCGCAGAAGCTCAGACCACAGGTATCGCTGCTTTACAGCAAGAAGGCTCTTCTCAAGTAAAACGGGTAGAACAGGCCGTTGCAAATATCGTTGCAGACCGGGAACTGATCCAGCAGAATGCAAAGGATCTGGCGGATGTAAAGAACGAGCTGACGGGAAAAGCCGATGTGATTGTAGAGTCAGCAATGGGAAGCGATTTTAAAATCACTGATTCAGCTGATGAACCACTTAGATCACTGAGAATCTTCGGAAAATCCACACAAAATGGCGACCCCAGCCCGGAATCCCCAGTACCGATTGTCAACGTAGGGGATAAAGGAACGATTTTAGTAAATGTGGCAGGAAAGAATCTTTGCGAAGAAGAAATCAGAACCAATAATAATATATATACTAAGCCAATCGCTCTTAAAGCCGGAACAACATACACATTATCATCCAATAAGGGCAATACAAATTTGTATTTTAATGACTCCCAGACAAACGAGAATCTGTTAAAAGCATATGGAGTAAATAGTCTGTCATATACGCCGGACAAAGATGTGATTGCAGTGGGTATGATGTACAGAGAACCCAAAATTATGGACGGAGAAATGCTGCAATTAGAATTGGGATCTGCCGCTACCGGATATGAGCCTTATAAGACACCTCAGAATCTCACTGTCCAGACTCCCAATGGTCTGCTCGGGATCCCGGTTAAGTCTGGCGGTAATTACACAGATCATGATGGACGGCGGTGGATATGTGATGAGATTGACTATGGCCAAAGCGTTTATATTCGTCGCATCGGCAAAACCGTGGTGGATGGGGAGAATATTAAATTCACGGCATCGGCCGATGAAAACTACTGGAATTTGCCATCGAAAAGTTCGCCTGGCATTATATCGGGCGGAATTATTTCGGCATTTTTTAAAACTGGAATTTTCCCCGCAAACATAACCAACCAATTTATTTTTGTAAAGAAGGAATCAATTAGTAGCCATTTCGCAACGGTGGACGAACTCAATGCTTTTTGTGTCCAGAAAAATACGGAGGGTACACCAGTTGAGTTTTATTACATGGCGAACCCCATCGAAACTCCTTTGTCTCCAGAAGATATCGCCGCATATAAACAGCTCCACACGAATTATCCGACAACCATTATCCTCAACGATGAAAATGCCGACATTGATGTTGCCTATGTGGCTGATACGAAAAATTATATCCAGAAACGCGAAAATATTATGCAGAAACAGCTTTCTGATATCCAGGCGGCATTGATTAGTCAGAAAATTTCTGGGGGGGTGTTAAGGTAACTGATAGTTCAAAGATGCCTCTTAAGAATCTCCGCCTTTGTGGCCGATCATCGCAAGTCGTTACGACTGGAGCGCAGTTGTTCGATATCGGGAAAGCAACTCCCCACGCCGATTCTTATGGGTTAAAAATATCCATTGATGGACGACAGTGTGTGAAAATAAAAGGAACTGCAGAATCGGAACACTCTATCATTTGTTTTGACATATTGAATTATGATAATTTTGATTTATCTGGTAAGAGCTATAAGATTAAAATATTTAATTTACGAGGAACCCATTCGATTCAGGAAATTTATGGATTTAGAACCAAGAATGAAAAATCCATTGCGGTTGTTATTGACGTTTCGAGTAAGAAGAATGTTGATATAACCTTCCAAATTATGGTCAGCAAAGAGGTGCCAACAAAGTGGGAGCCTTATACCGGAGGCAAGCCAGCTCCGTCTCCATCGTATCCGCAGAAAATTACCGATGCGGGAAATGATGGGAATATTGCAGTTAAGATACAGGGAAAAAATCTGATTGATATCGCAAGCGGAATAAAACAGGGATACAACGTAACACAGCCGAATCTTAAATTGATTCCGGGACAGGCATACACATTTACAAACGTGGACGCATCAACGGGAGTAAGTTTATATGAGGCTACTACAAACACGAACTTAACCAAAGGTTATCCAACGGCTGGATTGAGTAAGACATTTGTCATGCCAGACATTCCAAACGCGGTAGTTATTTTAGCCGGATTAAACGGAGATTGGAATACTGGAGATTTATCGAAAATCAAAATTCAGCTTGAACTTGGTGATAAATCCACTCCATATGAGCCTTACAAACCAGCACAGACCCTCATTGTATCCACTCCAGACGGCTTACCAGGGATTCCGGTCTCTTCCGGCGGTAACTATACGGACGAAAACGGTCAGCAGTGGGTGACGGATGAGGTGGATTTGGCAAAGGGCGTATGCATAAAAAGAGTTGAAAAGATTGTATCTTATAACAATGAGTCGATTAATGGATCGTATATATCTGAAACCGGGGAATTAACTGTTGGGGCAAGAGTCTTGTTTGTGCTTGATACCTCAGTAGAGACTCCGCTCTTACCAGAAACCATTACAGCATTTAGAAAGCTTTGCATGAATTACCCTGTTACTACAATCACCAACAGCGACAACTGCGGAATGGAAGTCGCTTATATCGCCGATACCAAGGCGTATATTGATGGCAAAATCGCAGAGATCAGCGCAGCTATCGTATCAAAATAGGAGGAGGTGAAACTATGGTTTTTAGCTTACATGACTTTGTTATGAAGACTTTAAAGGGAATGAGCGAACAGTATTCTGAATTCCAGGTTAGAGAGTATGCTCTGAACTGGTATTCAAGAGGCATCCTTAAAGACGAGGATATGGTGGAGATTGAGAACTGGTATCTCAATGAGGAACCGGAGACTCCCGCTGTGTAGCGCCATCATAATTTTGTATTATAGTAAACCGATATGGTATCTGCGATCACTCATTACAGTATCCTATCGGTTTATTTTTTTGAAAGGAGAGGATTTAATGGCTATCAAGATTGCCCACGCCTCATCGGATGAACGAGGCAAATACAACTCCGGGAAAGCCGGCGATCAGACAGGTCGTGAAGTCTATATCCGTACCTGGTATAACCGGCCCTGGAATAAGGTGGTACGTCCCAACTCTATTGCCATTGCAGATAAAATTGTGAAAGCCGCTATTGATGGATGTAATAATCCCAATATCGGTTACGACCAGTTCGAGCGGACGACACTTTACACTCAAGCCCAGAAAGTTGGCTTCGACCTTAGTAGGATCACAAAGCCGTGCGAAACTGACTGTTCTGCTTTCGTTGCAGTTTGCGTGAATGCTGCCGGCATCAAAGTGAGCAAAGATATCTACACCGGAAATATGGTAAGGGCTTTATCCAACACTGGCCAGTTCAAGGTCCTGACCGCATCCAAATATCTGAAGAGTGACCGCTATCTGCGTCATGGAGACATCCTGGTTTATGAAGGCCACCACACGGCCATTGTTATCGAAGACGGCGAATGTGAGAAACCCGCCGCTCCCCCGCCGGCTCCACAGCCTAAAAAGTCTGGTTGGTACAACGAGGATGGCGGCTGGCGCTTCTATCTCGGCAACACCGGCGATTATGTCAGAAGTGACTGGTATCAGTGGACTGGTAAAGATGGTAACCGCTACTGGAGCTTCTTCCTGGATAATGGATTTGCAGTTTGCAATGATTGGTATGAGTACAAGGACGACTGGTATTTCTTCAATGCTGATTGCGTTATGAGGGTATCTGCCTGGATCCCATGGAAAGGCCGCCAGTATTATGTAGACTCTGCCGGTCATATGGTTAAGGGAACCTTCGTTAAATCTGCAGATAAGGAACTGTGGCACTATATTGATGAAAACGGTGTCTGGGATAGTTCAAGGGATACGACGCGAAAACCGGCCAATGATCTGGTGTCGGTATAACGCCGATATGGAAAATGAAAAAGCTTTTACAAGGGAGGAAAAATGCTTGACATAATTGAACAACTGAATACTTTTGGATGGATGACGGTGATCTCCGTCGTCTTCCTTATAATCGCTTTTATTCCGAAAGCAATTGAAAGCTGGCGTGATCTGCTAGATTCTTTGGGCCTCATATCTAAGAGACAAATCCAGGAAAAGAATCAGCAAGATGAAATCGCCCAGATTCGGGAAAATTTGCGCTGTTATCAAGATAGTATTTTTAAGAAGCAGAACGAATATCATGACCAGTCTATTCAGATCCGAGACAAACTCCGCAAGGATCAAGAGAAACTTGCAGTCTCAGTTGAAACAATGGTTGAGTCTTTGGGAAAAGTAAATCTCTGCCTGGATGACCTGAAAGCAGAATTAGTGAATGAAAAAATCGAGCGTATGAGATGTCGGATCCTGGACTTTGCCACAGAACTTCGGAATGGCCAGGACGCCGGCGTCGAGCAATATAACAACGTCCTGGAAACTTATACGGAGTATGAGCGTCTTATCGCAGAATCTGGCAAGACAAATGGCCTGGTGAACGCTTCGATTGCTTTTATCCAGGATAAATATCAAGAATTGCTGCAACGGGAATGCAAATAAAAAGCTGGAGCGGGGCTATAAGTAAAAAAAGCCAGAACAATCTGATAACCATATGGTTACAAGATTATTCCAGCTTACTTTAAAAAACCAGGGGATGAGGGATTCGAACCCCCATTTACAGTTTTGGAGACTGCCGCTCTACCCTTGAACTAATCCCCTACGGCAGCTTATCTATTGTATCATGAGATGTACAGTTTGTCAAACTCTATTTTATAAAGCAGATTCAAAATCTGCGTTACAGGCTATGAAGTAATTGGCTGTGTCGGCATGCAGTCGATTATGGAGCCAGACCTTGGGTTATGCGATAACCTCAAACCGAATAGGTTCTTCGGAGCTGAAAGAAAACGCTTTTACACTTTGTTTTATACAGGGTCTTTTATCTTACTCTAGGGAGTATCATATTGTGTTGGATGTTTTATCACACTTTATGGTACTCCCTTTTTTGTCCTACTTTTTGGGATTTAACACGATTTCCCACCGGCAATTTTTCGGGTAAAAAATCAGCGCAAATTTTTGAGTCAAACCGCCGATAACCGAATCACATCGATACTGCTTGGATGCAACTCCATTATACAAGATATCTTCTGATGATATAATATTGATTTCTCTCACGCAGATAATTTCGCCGTCATCCCCTTTGAATTTTACAGATACTGGGTATGGATCCTGGCTTGCTGGGAACCAGGCCATACAGGCAGCCTCTCTCCGATCTCCTCTTACTGTCCCATCGTCTAAATTTGACGCTACCGACGCTCTATACGCCACGCTAATCGCCTCACTTCTTTGTTCAAATATTTCTTCGTTTGTTGCCATAAACCGCCTTTATCGAGCCGCTACGAGCTGTAGTGGTGCCTTCTGGACCTTTTGGCAGCCAATCTTCTCTTGTAATCTGACACCGAGATATACTTCATCTTCTCCGATTTACTTATACTATGCCACATACTCAGTGCAAGTTCAATGGTAATTTCTGCGCCTTCATACAGGACTATTTTTACTTGATGGTTTACAATCAAATCTTCTATGATCAGCTTTGCATCCTGGTTTTCATAGTCAGCCATATGCAGATTCTCCATTGTCAACAACATAAAATCAACCTCCACTTCTGCAATAAAGAACGTATGTTCGTGTATCTGGTTTTATTATACAAACATTTGTTCGATATGTCAAGCAAAAAAAAGACGCCAGATTTTGCCTCTGACGCCTTCTCTCTTTTTAAAACGAATTACTCTTCTGTAGTGTTGTTTGCTCCGTAGGTATCAAGAATCTGCTTTAAGGATTCCACATCAAGCCCCTTTTCTTCCATAGCCTCACGGATAGACTCCATTTCTGCGTTATGGATCTGCTCCATGATTTCAGATTCCTTCTCCTTTAATGCAGCGATCTTTTCTTCATGACTGGAGATATTCTCTCTGATCTTTTTTAAATCCTGGCGTAACCTATCTGCTGTTGATTTTCTGGGTCCTCTTGCCATAATATAACAATCTCCTTCCGATTGATAGTTTATTCAAGTAAATTATCTCATTTTAGGATTGTAATGTCAATGAGTATTTACATCTCATAGAGACGCAAAAATTCCTGGAAAAATTCCGGATCAATATCGGAATGTTCCATATTCTTTAAATCATCTATCCGATAGGCGCGAGCTGCGTACTCCACTTTGAAAGCTACAACGATATCCTTGATGGCCGGTTCTTTAAAGCCAGAACTGAAGAAGTCTTCTAACGGCTCTTCTGCTGCCATAATATCAGCAAGATCATTTATTACTTTACAAATGAGCTTACTCAGTTTGCTTTCTTTCTCCATCGGAACACCATGTCTTATTTGGTTATCAATATCCTTCATTAACAATTTGAAATCCAAATCGTCCGGAATCTGCTCCGTAATGTAGACACATCGATATCCTTCATCCTCTTGCCCAATACAGGCATATTTAGTCGTTCCATCCTTGACATATCTGATCACGTCAACGTCGAAAATCGGAAGCTCATCGTACTGAATGTTCGCATTGTGAAGAACATCTCTGAAATTCTCCTCTATGATCTGAAATACTACGTCAATACCGTAATGCTGTAAAATTTTCATAGCCTTCCTCCTATTCAGTTCCACCGTTTAGCGGTATCACAGTCACTTTATTTATTCTCAATCCCAAAGCTATTCACTTTTTCCAAAGTTTTTTTGAATTTATTTAACATTTTTTCTCTTGCATTGATAACTTCTGTAATACATTTTGAAAATACTTCTCTGGCAATACTGTCATTTCTTTCGGACAAAATTAACCATTCTTCGTATTTCAATTTTCCAATGTCGCTTTTTCTCACATAAGTCATAAAGTAATTATTTGGAAAATGCGATATCGGATAATATAATTTTGCAGTTTCACGAACTTCACATTCAGTATACTGTATGCCATTTATATAATTAAGACAATAAAAATGTAATTTCATTTTATGTTTCCTCTCTTGCCAATAGTTTTTACATAATCATTATATTTTAGTTACTACAAGACAAGTATACCATGGGTAAGTGGATTTTTCCAGAGATTTCGGTCACTGTATTTTAATCAAATCCTAATGAAAAAAGCCACAGGTGTAGTTTCACCCATGGCCCCATTTCAATTCATTCCATTCCCATTGTTATGTTACTAGATAACCAACCCATAAGTATACTCTATTGGAATCATATGGCCATCAAAGCTGCGAAGATTCCTGTAAAACACAGTGTTCCGTTTGTACATCATGATATTCACCATATAGCCGCCTACGCTGCCGTTCTGGTAAGAGGTCAGGTTTCCATTGTAGCCGTTGGTCAGCGGCACTCCTAACTCAGAGGCCACCTCCATCTTAAACTTGTCCATGGCCTCCTTGGCCTCCGGTACTACCATACGATTGGAAGAATTGTTTGTACTGGACATATAAAACCCTCCTTTTGAGTGTATTTGCCGGCCTTGTTTTTTCCGGCGTTTTCTTGGTACACTCCTATTATGGTCTCTGGAGAAAATAATACACTAGAAGGTTTTTCGTTAAATGTCATTTTTTGCAAAGCCCGGGCCTGCTATCTGCCTTCTTCCTTTAAGCAGAGGAAGGCACAGAGATTTCCCCGCCGGTCTGCCGATGTCCGGTGGGAAAACAAAAGCTCTGGATTGCAGTGGGTACAGATATCCGTCACAGAGATCCCTGTCTCCGGCACGCCCGCTTCCCGGAGAACGATCCGGTTAGCCTCCCAGAGATCCAGCTGGTATTTTCCATTCTCTTTTTTGTAGAAAAGCGCCGGGTGGTGCTCTTCCCGGAAGGCCGCCGCAAATTCAGCGATCACTTCCTCTCCCACTTCATAGCAGTCCTGGCAGATGCTGGGGCCGATACAGGCCGTCACATCAGCCGGATCCGTGCCGTACTCCTTTTCCATGGCCGACAGAACCGCCTGGCCCATGCGGTTTACGGTCCCTCTCCAGCCCGAATGGGCCAGACCGATGGCCCTTCTTTTCCGGTCCAGAAAATACAGCGGCACGCAGTCGGCAAAAAATGTCACCAGCGTCACGCCGGGCCGGTCTGTGATCAGTCCGTCCACATCCCGGTAATCCCGTTCCTTTACGATCCCCTTTCCCTCGTCCTCCGGGGTCACGGTCCGCACGTTGATGGTGTGGGTCTGCCACGTCAGGACCATGCGTGTCTCATCCACGCCCAGGGCCTTTGCCATACGCCTGTAATTTTCCCGTACCGCCTCCGGATCGTCTCCCCGGGTAAAAGAAAAATTCATGGTGGAATAGCACCCTTTGCTCACACCGCCCCTACGGGTGGAGAAGGCGTGGGCCACAAGCCCTGTTTCTTCCAGGGCCGGGAAGGAAAGCCACGTGACTCCATCCCTTGTGACTTCCTTTATAAGACCGCCGTCTCCCTTTCTTTTCCAGTCATACATGTATATCTCTCCCGTCTAAAACGCATTTTTTAAATGTGTGATCTGCTCTCCGTCGATCCCCACCGCGTCAAACCGGCAGGCCGCAGACTCCGGAAATCCGTGCTCATAAAGATAGACAGCCGCCACCCGGCGCACCTGTCCGGCCTTCCGGCTGTCGATGGCCTCCAGCGCATATCCGGCCCTTTTCGTTTTCCTGTATTTGACCTCCACAAAGACCAGATATCCGCCGTCCCTGGCAATGATGTCGATCTCGCCGGTGCGGCATCGGTAATTCAGTTCCAGGACATCCATCCCTTTCTGTTCCAGATACCGGGCCGCCAGCTGCTCATACCGGCTTCCTTCCATCCGCTTATTCTGTCCCACAAAGGCTCCTTTCCGAAGCTACACGAAATTTTTAATAAAGGTCCTCCGGTGGATGGGCGACGGACCCAGTTCCCTTAAGGCTGCAATATGGGCCGCAGTTCCGTAGCCCTTATGCTTTGCAAATCCATACCCGGGATACAGCTTGTCATACTCCGCCATCAGATGGTCCCTGGTGACCTTGGCCAGGATGCTGGCCGCGGCTATGGATACGCTTTTGGCGTCTCCCTTGACAATGGGGATCTGCGGGATCTCCATTCCCGGAATGGTGACCGCATCGTTTAAAAGCAGGTCCGGCATCTGGGAAAGGCCGCCGATGGCCGCCCGCATGGCCTCATAGGTGGCCTGGAGGATGTTGATCTCATCGATCCTGGCCGGGGAGACCACCGCCACATTCCAAGCCAGGGCCTTTTCCTTTATCTCCAGGAACAGCTCCTCCCGCCGCTTTTCCGACAGCTTCTTTGAATCGTTGAGATACAGGATGGTGCAGTCCCTGGGAAGGATCACCGCCCCGGCAGCCACCGGTCCCGCCAGCGGCCCTCTTCCTGCCTCGTCGATCCCGCAGATCAGGGCACAGTCCTTATTCTCCTTTTCGTATGCCTTCATGGCCTCCAGCCGTAAAAGCTCCTTCTCCAGCCGTTCTCCTGTCAGTGTTCTTGCCATATATGCCTTCCTTTACTCCGGAAATTCCAGTGTGATCCGCCCCAGCTTTCCGCTGCGGAAATCCTCCAGCAAAAGCCTTGCTGCCCTGGGAACATCATAGCCGCCGCCCTTTAAGAGGCAGGACCTGGCAATGGCGATCTGCTCCAGAAGCTCGTGGGGAGACCGGTCCTCCGGGATCCCGTACCGCTCCGCCAGAAGCCCCGGATATGCCTTCAGTAAAAATGCGCAGAGCTCTGCTGCCAGCTCGTCCTTATTCAGGATCTCGTCGTTGATGGATCCCAAAAACGCCAGCTTAAGGCCCACGGACTGGTCCTCAAATTTTGGCCACAGGATCCCTGGCGTATCCAGAAGCTCCACCTGCTTATTCAGACGGATCCACTGGTTTCCCTTGGTAACGCCCGGCTTATTTCCTGTTTTAGCCGCTGCCTTTCCGGCAAAGCTGTTGATAAACGTGGATTTTCCCACATTGGGGATCCCTGCCACCATGGCCCGCACCGGCCGGTTTAAGATCCCGCGCCTCCGGTCCCGCTCGATCTTTTCCTTACATGCCTCCTGGATCACACTATGGATCTGCTTTAAGGAAGCCTTCTGTCGGGCGTCGATCTTCATCACCTGGAAGCCCTTGGCTTCAAAATACCGGGTCCAGGCAGCATTTCCGGCCTCACTGGCCAGATCCGCCTTATTGAGCAGCACCATCCGTGCCTTTCCCCGGCCCAGATCGTCGATGTCCGGATTCCGGCTGGATAAAGGCGCCCTGGCATCCACCAGCTCGATGATCAGATCGATCAGCTTAATATCCTCCTGCATGGCCCTTTTGGCCTTTGTCATATGGCCCGGATACCACTGTATATTCATCCTTCTTCTCCTTTCAGACTGACCGGCCCGAACTGGGAAAACGGCTGGATCCTGAACCATACCTTCCCGATCAGCTGGTCCCTTTTTACATTCCCGATGCTGGAAAAACGGCTGTCCTCACTGGACTCCCTGTTATCTCCCAAGAGAAAATATTCATCCTCGGAAAGCTCCATGGGATATTCTGCCAGCCCGGCGATGGAGGCCGCGTCCAGCGCCCCCTCTGCTTCCAGAGGTTCTCCATTGATATAGACCTGGTTCTCCCTGATCTGCACTGTTTCACCCGGAAGGCCAATGATCCGCTTCATATTAAAAGTCTGATCCCCCTGGGAAAACACTGCGATATCAAACCGCCTGGGACTTCCCAGGGCATACGCCAGCCGGTTTACTAAAACCACGTCGCCGGAGTCCAGTGCCGGCTTCATGGAGCCGCCGTTTACCTCGATCCGGCCTCCAAAGCCATAGACCAGATAGCAGGCGAAGGCGATGACCACCGCGATGTCTACGATCCAGTTGACCACCGAATGGAGCCGGTTCTCATCCTTTTCATGGTAAAATTCCACAAAAGCACCTCCGGAATATTGAAAAAAGAGGGGGACAATTTTCATTGTTCCCCTCATTCTGCCAGTTACAAATTATTTTACTAACTCTTTAACCTTAGCAGCCTTACCTACTCTTGTTCTTAAGTAGTTCAGTTTTGCACGGCGTACTTTACCTCTTCTTACAACTTCGATATTCTCAACAGACGGAGAATGAAGCGGCCAGGTCTTTTCAACGCCGATGCCGTTGGAATTCTTTCTGACAGTGAAGGTCTCTCTTACTCCGCCGTTCTGTCTCTTGATAACAGTTCCCTCGAACACCTGGATTCTCTCGCGGTTGCCCTCGCGGATCTTAGCAGATACTCTTACAGTGTCACCTACGTTGAAGCTCGGTACAGTTTCCTTTAACTGGGCGGCTTCGATATTCTTGATAATTTCGTTCATATTCATGAACCTCCTTAAAGTATTCGATGTTCTTACCCGCGGTATGAGTATCAGTACGCGGCAGCGGACCATCTCTTATTTCACGGTTTATGATTATAGCATATGTCTGTCCAAATTGCAAGGACTAAATCGTATCTTCTTCCTGGTTTTCCGCCTTTTTTCTCAAAAGCTCCTCCAGGAAGAGCTTTTCCTTTTTGGAGAGCACCGCTTCCTCCAAAAGCTCCGGCCTCCGTTCCAGGGTCCGGATAATGGACTGCTCCCGTCTCCATTTTTCAATATTGGCATGATGGCCAGAAAGAAGGATCTCCGGCACCTTTTTTCCCATAAATTCCTCGGGACGGCTGTACTGGGGATATTCCAGGAGATTATCGTGGAAGGATTCAAACTCCGCCGAAACGTCGTTATTTAAAACGCCGGGCACCAGCCTGGAAATACAGTCGATCATCATCATGGCCGGCAGCTCGCCGCCGGTGAGCACATAATCCCCCGCAGAAAGATAATCGGTGGCGATCATTTCCAGGACCCGCTCATCCACGCCCTCATAATGGCCGCAGAGAAAAACAAGCTCTTCTTCCTTTGCCAGCTCCTCGGCGATCTTCTGGGTAAAGGTCCGTCCCTGGGGCGTCATGTAAACCACCCGGGGCCTGTGGCCGATGCGGTCGCAGAGTGCCGTATAGGCGCGGTAAATGGGCTCCGCCTGCATGACCATTCCGGCGCCTCCGCCGTAAGGGTAGTCGTCCACCTTTCCGTGGCGCTCCAGGGTGTAATCACGGATGTTGATGGCCTCAAAGGCCAGAAGCCCATTGGAGGCGGCCCGTCCCAGGATACTGGTATTTAACCCGTTCATGACCATTTCCGGAAACAATGTCATTACATGAAAATTCATGGTCTTCCTCCATTACAGATCCAGGAGGCCGTCCAGCACATGGACCAGCATCTCCTGTTTTTCCAGATCCACGTTTAAGATGCAGTCTTTAATGGCCGGCAGGAGAAGCTCCTTTCCGTTCTCCATTTTTACGCAGTACACGTCGTTGGCCCCGGTCTGGAGCACATCCGTAAGAGTACCCAGGACCACCCCTTCATCTGTTACGGCTGTAAGGCCAATGAGGTCAGCAATGAAGTTTTCGTCCGGCGCAAGCTCCACTGCCTGGTCCCTGGTGATCAGAAGATCCCTCTGACGCCACATCTCCACGTCATTCTTATTGTCAAACCCCTTGAATTTTAAAATGACCATGTTTTTAAAAAATTTCACATGCTCGATCTCCAAGGGTATTTTTTCTTTTCCTGTGTCCATGAGGACGTGTTTTAATGTCTTGAAACGGCTGTTATCGTCCGTAGTAGGGAATACCTTCACTTCTCCCCGGACACCGTGAGCCGATGTGATCACACCGACGCGAAGCAGATTTTCCATTGTTCCATCCTTTCAAAAGCGGAACCGGCGCACAGCGGCCCATGTCCCTGGCGCGCGGTCCGCAGCCGTACAAAAAAGACTGTGATCAAATTTCTCTGACCCCAGTCTTTTATGAACGTTACTGAATCTCAACCATAACCTTCTTTTCCAGTCTGGAAGATGCGGCCTTGACAACGGAGCGGATGGCCTTTGCGATCCTTCCCTGCTTGCCGATGACCTTTCCCATGTCAGAAGGAGCAACCTTGAGCTCGATGACTAATTCGTCGTCGTTCTCAGATTCTGTAACCACAACCTCGTCTGGATTATCAACCAGTGCTTTGGCGATAACTTCAACCAGTTCCTTCATGAAAACACCTCACATTACTGGGTGATGCCGGCTGCCTTTAAGAGCTTGCCAACGGTCTCAGTCGGCTGTGCGCCTGTTGCTAACCACTTCTTAGCTGCTTCCTCGTTGAATTTGATGGTGCTGGGCTCAGTGTTGGGATCGTAGATACCAACCTCCTCGATAAATCTTCCATCTCTCGGGGAGCGGGAATCTGCAACTACGACTCTATAAAAAGGAGCCTTCTTCTGACCCATTCTTCTTAATCTCATCTTTACTGCCATTATACTTTTACCTCCATGATTATTTAAAAAAGTTTTTATAAGCCATGCATAAAATGCATCTGCTGTCGTTTCTGCGGGCTAAAACGGCATCTTGAATTTGCCCATCATGCCCGAAAGTCCTCCCAGCCCGCCTTTGCGCCTGCCGCCCATCATACCGGGAAGCTGCTTCATCAGCTTTTTGGACTGTTCAAACTGCTTGACGATCCGGTTGACCTCGGCCACCTCCACGCCTGCTCCCCTGGCGATCCTCTGCTTCCTGGAAGGATTTAAGATCGACGGGTTGGCGCGCTCCTCCTTTGTCATCGAGAGGATAATAGCCTCCACACGGTCCATGGATTTCTCGTCTATATCAACATTTCCCTTCAGCTGGGACATTCCGGGCATCATATTCAGGATGCTGCCCATACCGCCCATCTTTTTGATCTGGTTCATCTGATCCAGGAAATCGTTGAAATCAAATTCGGCTTTGCGGAGCTTCTGGCTCATTTCCTTTGCCTTCTCTTCGCTCACCTCAAACTCGGCTTTTTCGATCAAGGAAAGGATATCGCCCATTCCCAGGATCCTGGAAGCCATCCGGTCGGGATAAAACTGTTCCAGGTCGGAAAGCTTTTCTCCCATACCCACATACAGGATGGGGCGGCCTGTGACAGAGCGGATCGAAAGCGCCGCGCCGCCTCTGGTGTCACCGTCCAGCTTTGTGAGGATCACGCCGTCCACACCGATCTTATCATTGAAGCTTCCGGCCACATTGACTGCATCCTGGCCCGTCATGGCGTCGACCACAAGAATGGTCTGATCCACATGGACCGCTTCCTTGATCTGGACAAGCTCCTCCATCATGGCCTCATCGATCTGAAGCCGTCCGGCCGTATCCAGGAATACCAGGTTACAGCCTTCCTTTTTTGCGTGCTCCACTGCCGCTTTTGCGATATTCACCGGAGAATTGTTCTCTCCCATGGAGAATACGGGAACACCCACCTTTTCACCGTTGACCTGCAGCTGCTTAATGGCTGCCGGGCGGTAGATATCGCAGGCCGCCAGCAGGGGATTCCTTCCTTTGGCCTTGAATTTTCCCGCCAGCTTTGCGGTGGTGGTCGTCTTACCGGCGCCCTGGAGACCGATCATCATGATCACCGTGATCTCATTCTGGGGCTTTAAGGCGATCTCAGTGGTCTCGGAGCCCATAAGCTTCACAAGCTCCTCGTTTACGATCTTTATCACCATCTGTCCCGGAGTCAGGCTTGTAAGAACATCCTGTCCCACTGCCCGTTCCTGTACAGAACTGATGAACTGTTTTACGACTTTAAAACTTACATCCGCCTCCAGAAGCGCCATTTTCACTTCTTTTAGTGCGGTCTTTACATCGGCTTCGGTTAAACGCCCTTTGCCTCTTAAGTTTTTAAAGACATTCTGCAATTTATCGGCTAAGCTTTCAAATGCCATTTAACCTCTCCCTTTATGGTCACAGCTGTCCGATCTCCTCAGAGATCGCTTCGATCCTGTCGATCAGGCTCATATCGCCGTTTTTCTTATACGTACCGGCCAGCGTTTTGATCTCTTCTACCATCCGCTTCGTCTGGTTGAATTTTTCCACCATTCTGAGCTTTTCCTCATAACCGGCCAGGATCCGGTCGCACCGTTTGATGAGATCGTGAACTCCCTGGCGGCTGATCCCCTGTTCCTCGGCGATCTCGCTCAAAGACATATCGTTAAAGACCACGTCCTCATATACGTGCCGCTGGTGGTCCGTCAGGAGCTCTCCATAGAAATCATACAGCAGGCCCTGTTCCACAATTTTTTCCATATCAGGTCACCTCGCATATGATACTATAAAACACGGGAGCTGTCAAGGGTTTTTTCTTGACACACAAAAAAATTATAACCGCTTATTTTTTCCCATCCTTCCCCGCAAACCGGTTCATAAAGAACTCTGTGAAGGCAGCCAGCTCCTCCGCCTGCTCCACATACACATACAGCTTCTCATCCTCCAGCCAGTCGTAGGCGTTGATGCCGATATACCCTTTCTTATCCGGATAAATGATGAATGCATCCGTCGGATATTTATTCCGGTAGGCCTTAAAGATCTCTGACCGGCGGTAAAAGACCGGAGTGCCGCAGCCGGAAAGATCCGGTACTGTGGGAACTACTGCGATGGTCTGGCTGTCCTCGTTCCAGCCGACGATCAGATTCCCGATCTTTGTCCGGCTTCCATGGACGAATCCGTAATTGAATCGGCTTACATCCTCCGTATACCCAAAGATCAGCCGGTAAGTATCTCCATTTTCTACTTCCTGGTTAAAGAGAAGGCGCATCTTTTCTGCATTCTTCCTGCTCTTTTCCATGTCGATCTCCGGTCCCTTAAACAGCTTGCTGAAAAATCCCATACTATTTTCCTCCTGAATTCAGATGTTTTATATGAAGCTGCCGGATCTGTCCGCAGCGCCATAAACAAGATTCCCTCTCACACTTAAATAAGAATACGATTTATTTTTTGTTTTTATTTTATTTAAAAGAAGACCCGTCTGGATATCACGCCGGAACACCGTATCCAAACGGGTCGTCAGACTTCTCTCCCTTATATTGAAGAACTGTTTTTCATAGCCTCCAGGGCGTCTGTAATGGCTTCGATCTGGAACTCGACCGTCTCGTCCATCGCTTCAGGGACAAAAAACGGAAGCGTATGGGGGACTGCCCTTCGTATGACCATGGCCGTCAGGCTCAGATTCGTAAACAGGCTGATCCGTTCTGTACTGGAGGTGATCCCAAAGCATTCCAGGATCTGTCCAAAAAGACGGCGCTGTTTCTCGCGGAAGATCTGGCAGTTCTCCCCGGAGAGCCGCTTAAAAATCTGCTGCTGCTCCTCGATCGTCAATACGGCGATCCCCTTTTTTTCTCCATAACAGCAGTCATGAAGGAATTTCCCGACCCCCTCCCGCCAGCTCAGGCCAGGATCGTTCATCAGCTTCCGCGCGTATTCAAGGACCCTCGGCTGCTGCAGGTACAGGGCCTCAACGATCAGATCCTCCTTGGCCGGAAAGAAGGAATAAAAAAATGTGCGTGAAATGCCGACTTTTTTATAGATCTGTTCCACAGTCGTATGCTGGATCCCCTGTCTGGACATCAGCTCAAGCCCAGTCTTCACCAGCTCGCTCCTGATCCGCTGCCGGTCCTCTTCCGAATATGCGACCTTCGGCATCTCACCCCACCTCCCGGAAATAATAAAAACTCTTTCATAGATTTATTCTTATCTTATCATATGAACCGTTCCGCTACAAGCATAAAATTTCCACTGACCCTAAAAAGACGGAAGCCCATTACATCACCCTTCCTAACGCCAGCCGGAAAACCAGAAGCAGGCCCGCCTGGGCGGCAAGGACAGCGGCCAGTACATACATGACCGTCCGGTCAAAAAATCCACTGGCCAGAAATCCCAGATACAGGAGGAGGAACATGGCATATCCGGAATACGCCCAGCTCCTAAGTCCCAGGAGCCGGTTTCTCTCATCACACTCCTCCACCCTTCTCTTCTTTAACGCTGCCTCATCCTTCAGATATCTCCGGTTCTTCCAGACGGATGCAGCCCCTCCGGCCATAAAGCCGATCCCGATCCAGGTATAAAATTCCTGGATAAAGCTGTCTCCATCCACAGTCCCAGAATTTCCATAAAACCATGCGGCCGCCACTGAAAGAAGACCCAGCACCGCCGCAGTCTTTCCCACCAGGATCCGCAGCCTGCACCTTTTTTCAAAATCCACCGGTTCTTCCATAAATAATGCTTTCAGCTTCATGTGCTATTCCTCCTCGTCAAATAAAAAAATGTCTTCAATGGTACAGGAAAAATATCTGGCCAGCTTGTGGGCCAGCACCAGGGAGGCATTATATTTCCCATTTTCCAGGGAAATGATGGTCTGCCTGGTGACTCCCACCGCTTCCGCCAGATCCTCCTGGCGGATCTTCCTCTCCTTCCGCAACTCCTGGATCCGGTTTCTCATGTGCACCTCATCCCTTCGTGATAAATATGTAATGTTTGCTTTACATTTGTACTATAAATCAGAAATTCAAAAATGTCAAGTTAGTTTTACATGTATTTTTTGCACGATAGTTTACATAATAATATTATGTAAACTGCAATCATGAAACATCTGTCATCGCATCAGCCGCAGGCCATTCTGACCCTCCCAGGATCTGCGGCGCCCCAGGCTTGCCTTTTTTCCCAAATCGGGTATAATGGAAGAAAACAGATGTGGGGCAAAGGGATTTTTGACCTTCTGACCCTGGTATCGAAAATACAGATAAAAGGAGCCAGAGTATGGAATATAATATGATCTGCGGAAAACGCCAGCTGGAATTTATGAAACAGTTTGATTATATCCGGGAAGCCGGAACCGATGGTGAAGAAAAGGCCGCCCTGGAGATCCAGAGGGAGCTTAAGAGCTTTGGCGTGGACAGCCGCCTGGAAGAATTTGAGATCGATACGTGGAGGATCCTTAAAGCTGAATTCACTGTAACGGAACCCTTTGAAAAAACATATACAGTGGCTGGATACGGCCGCTGCGGCAGCACTCCGGCGGATGGGATCGAGGCCCCGTTCCTGTACGCGGAAAACGGCGATGATATTAATCTTTCCCAGGCAAAAGGAAAGATCGTCCTGGTAAACAACCCTGTCAATAAAGATATGTATAAGAAGCTGGTCCATGCAGGGGCTGCCGCCTTCCTCTCCATCACCGGAACTCCCATCGACGAAGGCCCGGACCGCCTCCTCTATACACGGGGAGTACCCAAAATGGAAGAGACTCCCATCCAGGGGCTGGTGATCCATCACCGGGATGCCATGGAGCTGGTAGAGGCCGGAGCCTGCCGCGCCCGGCTGACCTTACTGCAGGAGCCAGAAAAAGCCGTTTCCCACAACGTGATCGCGCGGATCCAGGGAACGGAGGTCCCGGATGAGATCCTGACCTTGACTGCGCACTACGACTCTGTTCCCCAGGGCCCCGGAGCCTACGACAACATGGCCGCCTGCGCCATCATCCTGGAGCTGTGCCGGTACTTTAAGGCCCATACACCCCGCCGTACCCTGGAGTTCATCTGGTTCGGAGCCGAGGAAAAGGGACTTTTAGGCAGCCGGAACTATACGGAGGTCCATAAAGAGGAGCTGAAGCAACACTGTTTCAATATGAATGTGGATCTGGCCGGACAGCTGGTGGGAGGAACCGTCATTGGCGTCACTGGCGATCCCTCCATCTGCTCCATGATTGAATATATGGCCCATGAAACAGGTATCGGAATGGTCACAAGAAATGCCATCTGGGGCAGCGACTCCAACACCTTTGCCTGGAACGGCGTACCGGCCATGACTTTAAACCGCGACGGCTTCGGAATGCATACCCGCCACGATATCGTGGACTATATCTCCCCCTGGTCCCTGGAACGGAGCGCAAGACTTCTGGGACATATCGCAGAAAGCCTTGGAAATATTCCGGTCATTCCATTTAAACGGGAGATCCCCGAAACCTTCATGAAGGAGCTGGACCGTTATTTCGGCAGATAATACATACTGCGGCCAGCCCCGGAGATAAACCGATAAAAAAGCCTTCCGTCTTTCCCGTTATGGAAAAAGCCGGAAGGCTTTTTAAACATTAAATTTTATTCCGCCAGCTCCTTTAAGGCCTTCACTGCCGCGTCGATCTCCTCTTCCGTATTAAACCAGGAAAAAGAAAAACGTACCATGCCCTGGTCCACGGTTCCCATGGACTGATGCATTAAGGGCGCACAGTGAGCGCCGGGACGGGTGGAGATCCCGTATTCAAAGGAAAGCTCGTCGCTGACTTCAGAGGAATCATACGTTCCCAGGTTCAAGGCCACCACCGCAGCCCTCTGATCTGTGGAAAAATCCCCATAAAGCTTAAGACCCGGAATATCCTTTATCCCATCCAGGAAGCGGCGCATGAGACCGATCTCCTTTTTATGGATCGTATCTGTACCTGTTTCCTTAAGGAAGCCCAGGGCCGCATGGAGCCCGGCCACTCCGTGGCCATTTAAGGTTCCAGCCTCTAAGGCTGTGGGCATCTCGTGGGGATGCTCCTTCAGATAGGTGTGGATCCCGCTCCCGCCGGATTTCAGCGGCCGTACCGTAATTCCCGGCCGCACGCAGATCCCGCCGGTCCCCTGGGGGCCGTACAGCCCCTTGTGGCCTGTAAAGCACACCACGTCGATGTTCATGGCCTGCATATCGATGGGGAGAACTCCTGCTGTCTGGGAGGCGTCCACCACAAAAAGCAGTCCATGGTCCTTACAGAACCTTCCCAGATACATAAGGTCATTGGCATTTCCGGTCAGATTGGACGCGTGGGTACATACCAGGGCCTTTGTATTTTCTTTAAGAAAGCTCTCCAGAAGGTCTGTTCTCAGCCGTCCCTTTTCGTCACAGGGAACGAAGGACACCTGGCATCCCTTTTCCTCCAGACGGTATAAAGGCCTCAGCACTGAATTGTGCTCCATGACTGTGGAGATGATATGGTCGCCCGGATCAAAAAGACCCAGGATCGCCGTATTCAATGCCTCCGTGGAGTTTAATGTAAAGGCCACCTGTCTGGGATCCCCCAGGTTAAAAAGCTCCGAGAGCATTTCTCTCGTTTCGTAGATCAGCCTGGAGGCATCCAGGGACGCTTCATGGGCCCCCCGGCCGGAATTTCCCATATGCCTCATGGCGTTTACCACCGCGTCGATCACACAATCCGGCTTCTGCATGGTAGTCGCCGCATTATCCATATAAATTCCCATAGTATCACCCCTTTCCCATCTCTAATATAACAGCTCTGCCATATCCTCACATTCAATGGAGCATTCCTTTAAGAATGTCTCCATATCCGCCCGGTCAGCCGGGACTGTACACCAGGCCAGGCCGCACCCGGCCGAAAGCTCCCTGGGTACAGGGATCATACGGCCGGATCTGCCCGTCTCCTTGCATGCCTTTTCAAAGGCAATGGCGTCGGAGGTGGTGTGAAATGTGATGATCAGTTTCCATTCTTTTTGTCTCATGTTACCGTCTCTTTCTGAAAGATCCGTCCTTACTGGATGATGAGCTCAAATCCATCGCCTGTTTCCGTCACAGTCACGGTCTTTCCCTGGCTCCTGGCAAATTTCTCCACGTTAGCCTTGGAATGAGGCTCTGTCACCAGGACCTTTACCGTATCGTTTCCATGACTCTTTAAGGCAGCCTGGGTCAGCATCACCGGCTCCGGACAGGATAAACCTCTTGCATCTACTTCGTACATAATGATTCCTCTTTTCTCTGCAATTAATTCTTTTTATTCTTCGGCATAAATCCGATGATGAACAGGATCACGATACATGCGATCACAGCCACCTGGCCGTTGATCCCCGGACCGCCTGCCACTGCCGGAGCGTCTGCGGTTGCTGCAGCTGCGGCAACGCCTGCCAGCCCGAAGTTATGGCAGAAAGCGGCTCCAACAAAAAGACCTAAGAAGGTCACTGCGGAATCGGAGGACCCCTGGCCTGCCAGCACCAGCTGTCTTAAGGGGCATCCGCCTGCCAGAACAGCAGCAAATCCCACGGCGTACATGCCAAGGATATTCCAGATATGCTGGGCATGGGCCACCGGCTGTCCTGTAAAGGACAGGTTAAAGTTTCCTGTGGCGATGTTGTAGATCACCATAACCACGAAAATACCGCCTACGATGGTCAGAAGATCAAAATTCTTCATTAAGATGATATCGCGGACACAGCCTGCAAAGCAGCTTCTGCACTTCTGGGCGATGGCTCCGAATAAAAGGCCGCCGATGAGTGCGATAAACACCGGTGCGTGCATGCTTCCGGGCCCCTTTTCACTGCTGACGAACAGTGTTGTGGTCAGGCTTAAAACAAAGAGCACCACCATGGCGATGGGAAGGATCGTGCCGGAGGCTTTATCCACCGTATAGGCTCTTCCCAGAGAGAAGCCGCGCTTTAAGGCCAGGGTCCCTGTAAATACTCCGGCCACAAAGCCGATCAAGGCCACATAGGCGTTCAGATCGCCGGCAGCCATACGGAGCACCATACGCAGCGGGCAGCCTAAGAATGCCAGGGAGCCGATCATCATGATCATACCCAGCACAAAACGCACCATGGGGGAGGAGCCGGCCGTGGACCGGTATTCCTTTGTGACAACAGCGATCAGAAATGCGCCGCAGATAATACCGATGATCTCCGGACGCACGTACTGGACAACAGCTGCCTGGTGGAGCTTCATGGCTCCGGCTGTGTCACGGATAAAGCAGGCGATACACATGGCCATGTTCTTGGGATTTCCCATATAGGCCAGGACTGCTGCTATGGCTCCCAGGAGCACGCCTGAAAGCGCCAGTGTCTTTTTGTTTGCAGTTAAGTTCATACTTACTACCCCTTTTCTGTTTTGTAGATTATGGACAAAAAATATAGAATTTTCATCCATCTCACTTAAGTTTATCAAACCAGACAGGGGAAGTCTAATTAAAAATATTATTCCAGAGAATCGATTGTATAGCTTTTTTCTATGGAAGAACGGACAGCCCTAGAGCTGCCCGTCCTCATGAAGCTCCCTGGATGCCTTTTCCCGGACGAATTCCAGGAAATGCTCCGCAATGGGAGATAAGCAGGCCCCTTTGTTGTGGGCCAGATAAAAACAGCGTTTTTTCTCCAGGCCGCGGATGCGGAAATAGCGGATATTATCCTGCTCCGCCGTCCGCTTGATGACCTGTTCGGACACGATGGAAACGCCCAGGCCGCGGCTTACCACCTGCTTGATGGCCGCCGGATTGCTCATACGGGCGATCACATCCACGTTTTTAAACACAGGCTTCCCATAAACCAGGGCCTTTTCCATCTCCTGCCGGGTCCCCGATCCATCCTCCCGCATGATGAAGGGCTCGTTGATGAACAGCTCCACCGGGATGGCCTCTCCATTCTGGTAGATCCGGTATACGTCCGTGTCAGGAGTGATGAGTACCATCTCATCGTAGAACACAGGCTCAAAGCACAGGCCGCTGTTTCCCTTGTAGCCGGTAAAGCCCAGCTCTCCCCGCTGGTTCATGAGGTTCTCATTGACCAGCCGGCTGTCAGACTGCTCCACATAAAACCTTACCCGCGGGAAGAGCTCATGGAACTCTTCCATGACCTGGGGAAGATAAAAATACCCGGGAATGGAGGAGGTCTGGATCTCCAGGATCCCGTCCAGGTCCTCCTTCAGATTCTTCATGGACATAACGGCCCTGGATCTGGTATTCAGAAGCTCCACCGCATAAGAGTAGAACTCATGGCCATGGGGGGTCAGGCTGATCTCCCGGCCAGACCGGTTCAAAAGCCGTACTCCCAGCTCATTTTCCAGGTTGCTCACATGGGTACTGATGGTAGGCTGGGTTAAAAACGTAGCGTCAGCCGCCTTGGAAAAACTTTTGTATTTTGCAGCATTTACAAATGCCTCCAGCTGTCTGAACTCCATAACGTCTCCTTATTTCAGCAGAACACGCACGTCGCCCTGGAGCTTTGTGATCTTCTGCTGGTCCAGATGATCCAGGATCAGCAGCACATACTTTCTGGACGTACCTAACATATCCCGGAATTCTGCCAGGGACATGGTATCGTGGGATGCAAAATGCCCCCTCAGAAGCTCCATGGCCTTTTCATAGTGATCCTTGTAAAGATAAGCACCTGGGTTCAGCTTCACCAGCGTGCCGTCCTTAAACAGGTCAGAAAGCACCTGCTTTGCCTGTTTTTTATCCTTAAACTGAGCCATGACCTCATCCGTGGACGGAGCCTCAAAGCCGGCCGCCGCATACGTCTTTATCATGGTCTGGCGCATATCGGAATGCTCGTCAGAATACTGGGCAGAGAAGCCAGCCGCCGCCACCGTGCTGCCGGAAGCGCTGATGATCCCGCGCTTTAACAGCTCGTTTAAGAGCACATCGCCTTTTTTGGCCTCCTTCAGATAAAAGCTTTCCAGGATCCGGCTCTTGAACTCTTCCTTCTCCATTCCAGCTGCAATGGGATTGGCCTGGTGGAAGGCTGTCAGCATCTCTGTGGTCTTTCCTGTGACCCGTTCCCAGAAATCCTTGTGGAAGAAGTTTCCATCGTTTAAGGAAAGGGCCTTCTTCTGCTTTTTCAGCTTCTCCAGCCGTTCCTCTGTCTCCTTATCCGTCCAGTTGAGCTTGGCTGCCAGCCGATGGACCGACGGGAAGCGGATGCTCTCCTCCTTCAGGACCAGCTCCAGCACTTCCTCGTCCGTTCCCGTCTCGCGGATGGCCAGGGCATTGATAAGCTCCTCCTGATGGCGCTTGTGCTTTCCAGGACAAGCATCCAGGATGATGCCTCCGCCAAAGGTCTCCACCGGAGAATAGAACCGGATGATAAACCGGTCGGTGCGCTTGACGGCCAATGGCTCGTCAAACCGGAGCTGCACAAAGGCGCTCTCGCCTGCGCCGATGGAATCCTTATCTAAAAGCACCGCTTTGGCAATGGTCTGGGCAGATCCATAGTTAAAGTGGATCCGGTCCCCATTCTTTAAAAGCCGGTCCGTGGTCTTGAAAAGGCTGATCTTCACATCCAGGAACGTGCTGTTGGTAAGGCTTCCGGGAGACGCCAGGACTTCTCCCCGGCTCAGCTCTTCTTTTTTTATATTGGACAGATTGATGGCTGTACGCTGTCCGGCATAGGCAGCCTCTTCCTTGGAACCATGGCTCTGGATCCCACGGATCTTAAGGATCCGCTCTTCCGGATAGACCATGACCTCTTCTCCGGCCCGGCAGCTTCCTTCCAGAAGAGTTCCGGTCACCACTGTACCGAAGCCCTCCATGGTGAATACCCGGTCAATGGGCAGCCGGAACAGCTCCGGCTCACTGCGGCGCATCCCCACGGAACGGACCTTATCCAGGATCATCTTCTTTAATACGTCGATGTTCTGGCCGGTGAAGGCAGAAACACGGATCCGGTCCGCATTTTCCAGGAAGCTTCCCTCCACCAGCGCGGAAACGTCCTCCTCCACCATTTCAGCCCAGTCCTCATCCACCAGGTCTGCCTTGGTAAATACAATGATGCCCTGGCGGATATGAAGCATCTTTAAGATCTCAAAGTGCTCCACGGTCTGGGGCATGACGCCCTCGTCCAGAGCGATCACCAGAAGCACCAGGTCGATGCCTCCGATGCCCGCCAGCATGTTTTTAACAAATTTTTCGTGGCCCGGCACGTCGATGATGCCGATGTGAAGCCCCTCGTCATTGGGAAGGTTGGCGAATCCCAGCTCAATGGTGATCCCCCTCTTCTGCTCTTCCCTCAGCCTGTCGGTCTGGATCCCTGTCAGCGCCTTGATGAGACACGTTTTTCCATGATCCACGTGACCGGAAGTTCCTACAATGACGTTCTGCATTCAGCTGTCACTCTCCTTAATTTACTCCTGCCTGGGCGGCCGCAAATAAAACAGCGCTGGCAGCAGTCTCGATTTCCTCTTCTTTTATGGTCCTTACAGAAAGGAGCACCTTATCGTGGGCTACCCGGACGATCACCGGCGTCTCAGCCCTTCTGAACAGCCGTTCCAGCCGCTCTGCCGGTACTGTATCAGAGGCAATGGAAACGGCGATGCCGTTTAAGCGGACTGTGGGTGCGGAGCCGCCGCCCACCTGGTCCTTACAGGGCTCGGAGCCCAGGGTAAAGGCGTCTGTCCTGGCCTTGATGGCTTCGATGAGCCGGTCGGCCTTATTCTGAAGCTCTTCCCCGGAAACAGTGATCATCTGGAGCACCGGTATGGTCTTCTTTGCGTTCTCCATATCCAGATATTCAAAGAATGTGGCCTCCATGGCTGCCAGGGTCATCTTATCCACACGGAAGGCCCGGGCCAGAGGATGCTTCTTCATTCTATCAATATATTCCCTTTTACCGATGAGGATGCCGCCCTGGGGGCCTCCCAGGAGCTTGTCGCCGGAGAAAAGCACCACGTCTGCCCCATCATTCACCGCATCCAGGACTGTGGGCTCATCCACGCCGTAGCGGGTCAGATCGGCCATGAGACCGCTTCCCATGTCGTAGATCACAGGAAGGTTCATTTCCTTACCCAGATCTACCATTTCCTTCAGGGTCACCTCCTGGGTGAAGCCCAGGAGCCGGGCGTGGCGTGTATGGAGCTTCATTAACGCGCCGGTCTTTTCCGGATCATAGGCGTTCCGGTAATCCGACGGCTTCGTCTTATTGGTGGTCCCCACCTCTTTTAAATGGGCGCCGCTCTGCTCCATGATCTCCGGGATCCGGAAGGAGCCGCCAATCTCCACCAGCTCGCCTCTGGATGTGATGACTTCCTTTCCAAAGGCCATGGCGGAAAGGCACAGCATGGTGGCTGCCGCATTGTTGTTGACTACCATGGCAGCCTCTGCTCCCGTGATCTTTGCAATGATCTTCTCCACATGGTCGTGGCGCAGGCCCCTGGCTCCCCTTTTCAGGTCGTATTCCAGATTGGAATAGGAATCAGCCACAGCCGTAACGCTTTCCACTGCAGCCCTGCACAGATTGGAGCGGCCCAGGTTGGTGTGGAGCACAACGCCGGTGGCGTTGATCAGCGTCCTTAAATTTCTCTTTTTCTTTCCTGTGATCCGATCGCAGATCTCTGCGATCAGTTCGTCCTTTTCAGGGGTGTCCTCTCTTTCTCCGGAAAGGATCTCCCTTCTCAGTTCATCAATGATCTCCCTTGCAGCATCCACCACAACGGATCTGGGCGTGGATTCCATAAAAAAAACGAGCTGCTCATCCAGTAGCAACTCGTCTATTTTAGGAAGACCACGCAGTAATAACTGCCTGTTATCCATAATAATATTCCTCCTACTTCGATGAATCGAAAAAACGGAGGAGGTGGGAATCGAACCCACCCGAAGGGCTCCTAACCCTTCACAACGGTTTTGAAGACCGCGAGGCACACCAGCAACCTATCTACCTCCAAATTCACATCGCATGACCCGTTTATAATAGCACAGTATCCTGCATTTGTCAAGGTGAATTTTGTAAATTTTTTACACAAAATACATAATTTCCCCGAAACAGGGAGACAGACAGTCTCTCCGCCTGTCTCCCGATCCGGGCATCCGGTCATTTAGCCAACATAACCGGCATTCTTTAAGATCTCGTAAGCCTTGTCCTTCTTGTCTGCAGCCATCAGAACGATCGGGCCAGTACAGCCCATACCGCTTTCTGCGTAGATTCCCTCTTTCCAGAGTGCCTGTACGGCGTCTTCCAGGTCCATAACCTCGATACCCGGAATCTGTGCAGTACAGATCTCCTTGGGAGGAGCTGTTACAGCTGCAGCCGGAGCTGCTTCTTTCTTTCCAGCATTCTTTAACTCGTCGATAATCGCCTCAAAGCCGGCCTTCTTTGCTTTTGCAAATTCGTCGTCTGCGATCTTCTTCCAGTTATGCTTTACAAGATTTGTGGCAAACTCCATGGCTCCTGCGATCACAGGAGCGCCGGAAGCACGGGAAACGATCATGATCAGACGGTCATAACCAGCGCCGATGCCCGGACCGTAGCCAAAGCCCAGGGACTCATAGCTTCCGCCAGTGGTATATGCAGAGAAGATCTTCATCATGAGGTTTCCTGTTAAGGAGTCCATAACCATGATATCCGGAGTTCCGGCTAACAGGTCGTTGCCTCTCATGACGATTCCGCCGTCTGCACGGGCAGATTCTGCGAAATTGATATCATATCCCTGCTCTTTTAATTTTAACAGAGCCTTTTCTGTCTGTCTTGCACCGTCGATGTTGGCAATACCAACCGTCGGATTCTCGATCCCGTCTGCCTTTGCGGCGATGATGCCGTAAATGGCATTCTTTACCATACCAGCGATACGGTCTGTATCAGACGTACCTGTGGTGGTGGCAAGATACATGGGCTTTCCAATGCCGGGGGTAATTACCTTACCAACGGTGGAAACGCCGATGGGGAATGGGTAGTGCATGGTAACTGCAGCGTCGATCTCACCGGAATCCAGAAGCTTTTCCATCTCTTTGTGGATGTCTTCTCCCTCGATGAGACGGGCGTCTAAGCCCTTGTACGCAGCCAGCTCCATGGCTCTCTTAATATTGTCTTCTCCATGCTCACTGCCTTCGGAGGCAAAGCCGATCACCGGCTTTTTGCCGTACTGTCCTGTTTCCAGGGCATCCGCAACTTCCAGGAAGGTATCTGCAATGAGCGTCTTAATTCTCTTATCTGACATAACGCACCTGTCCTTTCTGTTTACGGATTATTCTTCAGAGCCAAGAAGGCCGTTGGCAAACTCACGCATTGCCTGACCGATCATAGCTTTTACCTTAGCCTCATCAAAGCCAGCCTCACCGCCGTTGGCAGCAGAGCCGTCATTGGCCTGTACAACGAAGGAAACACCGTCGAACAGGTTTGTCATTCTACCAAGGAAAAGGCTTCCCTTACCAATGATCATGGCACGCTTTGTCTCGCCTGCGAGAACTTCCTCACGGAGCGGTCCGATATACGGAACACCAGACGGGATGTGGCCCTGTGTGGGAGCCCAACCGGTCATACCGTGCTCTTTTACGAAGTTAGCGATATCGGTTCTTGCGATCTGGCCCTTCTTAACAGCAAGAGCAGCGATCATCTTATAGTTTGCTTCCGGAACATCGCCAGCGCCAGCCGGTTTTGTGATATCCGGGTTCTGCATCTCCGGAGAGTATTTGTCGATATCAGTCATAAGGAGACCTGCGCGCTCTAACGGATCTGCCACCAGGGAGCCGATTACGTTCTGCGGAGCGGAACCTGTTCCGATGGTATGTCTTCCGATGATATCGGTGCGGATCTGCGGGCTTACGCCGTCGTCTGCGCTTACAAGAACAGAGAAGCCTGCGATGGCATCCTCAAGGATCGGAAGGCCTTTCTTCACATGGTCTTTACCGTTCATACCAAGCTTTGCAGTACATCCGCCAGCAGTTACAACAACGTTCTTGAAGGTTCCTGCCTTAACAAGAGCAGCAGCATGCAGCATAGCATGAGCCGGTCCGGCACAGAAGCCACGAACGTCAGAACCAGTTGCGTTGGTGTAGCCTGCGATCTCAGCAGCAGCCTTGGCGAAGTTTCCGCCGCCGCGCTGGTTCATATCGCCGCATGCTTCCTCACAGCAGTCGATCACATAATCAACCTCATCCGGGTTTACGCCGGCTTTCTTTACCAGTTCGATCAGGGAAAGAACGTTGGAAGCCTTTGTAACCAGGTTCTCGAGCATAACATGGGCAGACAGGTTTACGTCTACGTCATGCGCGCGCTTTACAGCACCAACCAGCTTATGCTCAAAGTATAACGGCTCAGCATGCTCGTCGTTTACAAGAGATGCGATCTTCGCATCATCGTTTTCACTGTTTTTATCAAGAGCTGCCAGCTGATCCTCTTTTAAAAGGTTCTGTGCAGCCAGTTTTTCTTTTACAGAAGCAGCAAAGCTCTTCTCGAGCATTACTAACTCAAATACGTCACAGATCTGGATAAGGCCGTAGAACTCGTCCTCCGGCATGATCTGGCCGTACTTACCATCGCGGGAAGCATTCTCCCACTTTTTGTCATAGAACGGAAACTCTGTTGCAGCCAGGTCAGCCGGCTTTGCATTTCCGATATATACCTGGTTCGGGATATAAGAAACTGCATCCTCGAAGCTTCTTAAATGGTTCGGGAGCTCCTTTAAATATTCGGACTCCGGATTAACGATCATTTCTGTGGTCTGTGTTGTACCGTTATGGATTACCATATCCGGTGTAATGGCCAGAGTATAGCTGGCCCCCTTAAGTACTGGATACCCGTTCATGAAACACACCTCGTAATTTTAAAAAAATGGGGCGCCGGACGGCGCCCCTACACCTTGTTACAGGTATTTACAGAACTCGTCGCGGATGGAAGACATTTCGTTAGCGATGTCATCTACATCCATAACCATTTCCATCATGCTGATCTGTTCGTCGTAAACACCAGCATCAACTTCTGCTTTGATTTCATCCTCACAAATGTGATATACAGTCAGTCCCAACTGGACTCCTGCTAATGGGCCTGCGAAAGTTGGATCTCCTGCAGTAACGGTCTCAGCTGCTAAACCTGCAGCCTCCCCCTCAGCGGCGCCGAGAACAACAACAACGTTCTCCGGTCCATACTGCTCTGCGAAATCTTTTACTCTCTTCTGGTTTTCCAGGTCCATAGCACCCGCGGATGTTCAGACAAAGCATTCAGTAGAAGAATATACTACATCTGCTCCGGCTGTCTTCACACAGGCTTCAATGGCTGGTCCCGGAATACCGTCACGGTCTCCGATGATAACAACTTTCTTGCCATTCAGAATAGCCATAGCATCATTTCCTCCTTATTTTATTTTGTATATAGCAACAGACATTTCTGTCCATATTGCCCGATCTTAGATGTGGGCTTTGATCATAGCCTCGATGTTCTCTACGGTAGCGTCATCCTTCACGCACTCAGCAATCTTCTCGCCGCCCTTGTAAAGAGCGATAACCGGAAGGCCAAGGATCTTCTGTCCGATAGCCAGACGACGAGCCTTTGTGGTGTTGAGAGCTGTGAATTTGATGTCCTTTCCGTAAACATCTTCCATAGCATGTACATGCGGCATAAGAGCCTGGCACGGAACGCATCCGTCACCGTAGAAATCTACAAGAACGGTTCCCTCTGCCTCTAAAACTTCAGCTGCGAAAGTGTCTTTTGTTAACTCTACCATGACTAAAACATCCTTTCTTAATGAAAAATATTAAAGAAATTAGTTCTCGTGCTCAGATACATACTTTTCAGCCTGCATAGCTGCAATGGCGCCGTCAGCGGCAGCCGTAACAACCTGACGCAGTGCCTTTACGCGGATATCTCCAGCGGCAAATACACCCGGGATATTGGTGTGCATGTTGTCGTCGGTCTTGATGTATCCGTGGTCCATATCAAGCATTCCCTCGAAGAGCTCGCTTCTGGGATTGTAGCCGATGAAGCCGAACAGGCCGAATAAGCCGTCTTCCTCATCAGCATCGATACGGGTAAGCTCGCCAGTCTTGGTATTCTTAACGATCATTCCGCTTAAGATATCCTCACCCAGCAGCTCGTCTACAACAGTATCCCACATGAAGTGGAGCTTCGGGTTCTTGAATGCCTTCTCCTGGATGGATTTGGCAGCACGGAGCTCGTCTCTTCTATGGATGATAGTAACCTTTCTTGCGAACTTTGTCAAGTACATAGCTTCCTCAACAGCAGAATCGCCGCCGCCTACTACATACACTTCAAGGTCCTCGAAGAAGTTGGCGTCACAGGTAGCGCAGAAGGAAACTCCCTTGCCCATGAACTCGCCTTCTCTCTTGCATCCGATGGGACGCGGGAAAGCGCCTGTGGCGATGATCAGTGTCTTACACTGATATGTATCTTTGGTTCCGTAAAGCTTCTTTACGGGGCCTTCCAGCTCGACCTTTGTGATGGTATCGCTCGCGCGCTCAGCACCGAACTTTTCAGCCTGTGCTGTCATTCTGGCGATCAGGGACGGGCCGCTCTCGCCTTCTACCATCTGGCCGGGATAGTTTTCAATTTCGTCAGTAATAGCAATCTGGCCGCCATCTTTTGCCTTCTCGATGATAAGAGTAGACAGGCGGTATCTTCCGGAGTACAGGCCGGCAGCTAAACCTGCCGGACCTGCGCCCAGGATAATCACGTCATAGAGCTTATCCATGGATATATCTCCTTATTATTTCCATTCAAATACAGTCTGGTCATCAACCGGAGTCTGTAAAGCTTCCAGTGCTTTAGATACGATCTTTGTTCTGATTTCCTTCTCTTCCTCACGAGTAAGAGCGGGGTTTCCTAACGGATGCGGAATAGCTACAGCCGGAACAATACGGTTTGCGCCTACTGTCTGGGAAATCGGAACTACGGTCGCAATATGAACAACCGGAATACCATAAGCTTCAATAGCTTTAACCATCGTTGCACCGCAACGAGTACAGGTTCCTCAGGTAGAGGTCAGGATCACGGCATCAACATGGTCATCAACCAGCTTCTGTCCGATCTCCGTCGCAAACTTTTTCGCATTGGCTACGGCAGTACCGTTACCAACAGTTGTGTAGAAGTATTTGTGAAGGCTGCCGATCTTTCCTTCCTTGATGAACTCGTTGATCACATCAACCGGAAGTACGCGGTCAGCGTCTTCGTTTGCATATACCGGGTCATATCCGCCGTGAGCTGTCTCGTAGGTCTCAGCTGTCAGATCGGTTACGCCTTCGATATCATACTGGCCATACTTGGAAGCACTGGAGGACTCGATGTGGTCCGGGTTGCCCTTCGGAACGATACCGCCGGAGGTAACCAGTGCGATCTTAGCCTTGCTCATATCCTTGATAGCTGCGCCAGGAGCTACACGGTCAAAGCTGGGCATTTCGTACTCAGTCTCGAATTCCTTGCCATTTAACTTCTTAATAAGCATCTCAACTGCACGCTCAGCACCGCGTTTCTTCTCGAAGAAGTTCTTACGGATACCGTTGGGCAGGTAGCCCTCTTCAGCAGATGCGCCGATAGCCTCTCCCTTAGCAACCTTTAATGCTAACGGAGCCATCTTCTTAACGGCGTCTCTCATGCCGGCAGCGCTGTTCTTTGTGGAAACGATGTACACTTCCTTCTTGAACATGTCAGCGCCCGGGTTCTCTTTGTACATACCGGTGATTACCGGGATACCTTCTTTCTTAACAGCAGCAGCTACGGTACCGCAGGCTACGCCGTAACGACCAGCGTTGAAGGCCGGTCCGCAGATTACTAAGTCCGGATTCTGGCTCTTGATCATATCAAGAACAGTGGCAGTGGCAGAATCTACATTCTCATTGAAGTAGGAGTCACCACAGATTACAGTGGCAACGATCTCTGCCTCCTCGCCAAAGCTCTGCTGGAACGCAAGACCAGGTCCTACGTTGCCTTCGCGAAGCTCCGGCTTATAATCAGCTTTTTCCTCGCCGCCGATGTTGGCGAAGAACTGATTGATATAATGAACAACTCTTAACTTCGACATCATTTCCTCCTATTATCTGGCACTTAACGGATTGAAGCCCATCTCGTTTGTTGCACCTGTGATAACCTGAAGCTCAGCGACGATGGAACCGTCAGCCTGAAGGCTGCCATCGAAACCGCCGGCAATGATATCCGCAACTTCCGGATATCCGATTACCTTGTCCATCTTCGGAAGGTGGATCACTTCATTTGCGTTACCGCCTGTTACAACAGCGTTAGCTGCAGCATCAGCGTCTGCTAAAGACTGGGAAGCGCCGTCGCGGCCTGCGTACTCATCTGTGATGATTACAGTCTTAACGCCCTTGCCCTCGATCTTCTTGCAGTTCATGATCAGGTCAGTATCCGGGTTACCGAAACCTTCCTGAGATACGATAGCGCCGTCTAAGCCAAGCCACTCGCAAAGTTTGGAGGACCAGTCAGAAGAACGCATCTTATCTGCCAGATATACATTCTCGTTGGTGATGATAACGCCAACGAAGTTTAAAGTCTTTCCATGCTGGGCAAACAGATCTCTGATTACCGGGTTATTCAGATGGTGGTAGGTTGTGTTCTTGTCGCAGGCAGATACACAGTTACCGCTTACGATCGCACCGTCCATGATCTCTGTCGGCATGATGATTGTGGACAGGGACTGCTTTGCGTCAACACCGTACACATATGTATCATGCATAAGACCCTGGCTCTGTAACATAAGAACATAGCCAACTCTCGGCAGCTCCGGCCACTTCTCGATACCTTCCTTAACAGAAACAGTCTCGAAAGTCTCAACCTCTTCTGCTACGATATCTTTTGCCAGCTTACCGATATAATCGGCAGTCTTTAATCCGGCCATACGAACAGCCTTCTCATGTGCATGCTTTGCAAGTCCATCGATCGGCTCACAAACAACTACAAGGTTGTTGAGTTTGGAGAATGGTGTGTATTTGGATCCCTCTCCTGTCATGTCGATGATACCTTCCTGGAAGCCCACGATCTTACCAGTTGTAACAACTGCGCTGCCGCGAAGTACGTTTGTACGTCCGCTTCCCACAGGAGCTACCTTGGAGATCATTCCCGGGAACATAGCACCCTCACCGCTTACTTTTACACGGGGCTCGATAACGTCTTTAACCGGCATGATACGAACGCTCTCGCCAGGTCTTGCGATATCAAGCTCAACGGATTTCAGGTTCTCGTCCTCAAGAATAAGGGCTTTCAACTCGTCGGCATTCACATAGATGGTACCGTTTTCCACCTTGGATTCAGCTCCAAACTGAATGTCGTTAATCGGAATGATTCCTAATTCGAGTTTCATTGTTTACGCTTACCCCGCTTTCTTAAAAACTACAAGATTTTTTGAATCGCTCCCTCGATCAGTGACAGATCCACTGCCTGGAAATCTTCCAGGAGGTTCTGCGGCCAGTCCGGAGTCTTCCGGATCGACTGGAACTTACGGCAAGCCGTGATTCCATTTTCAATGGTGATCTCCAGCTGGTAGAATTCTTCTTTGTCCACAGGACGGTCAGATACCATCACAGATTTATAAGGAGTCTGATTGGGCTTCAGGCTTCCCGTCATCGGATGCGTTTCCAAACACCAGCCATTCTGGATATAATCCCGGACTTTCACGAGTACGTCCATATAACTCTGTCCATCCAGGTATTCCACCTGTATCTGGTCACCGTATTTTACCAGACACATCTGGTTATTTGTAATAATCCGATACATTTTTCCCTCACCCTTTATTGATACAGGAATTTCCTGTTTCAACCATTTTATTTATTAATCATAGGAATACCTTGTATTGATATTTCCTATATATAGAATGTACCACATTTCTTTCCAAAAGAAAAGGGGTATGAAGTTTTTTTCTTAAATTTTTTTCCTTGTGTATGAAATTTATTTCTTGATTTTGAAAAACATTTCATATATAATTGTATCATGATTGGACAATTATTGAATATTTTGTACAGAAAGGCCGGATCATGGACAATAAAACCTTTAATTCCGCATACTATATGGAGACAAAATCCCCCTCCTATGCAAGAACGCTCCTGGACTGCAAGCGGGTGGCCGCCTCCAATGCCAACGTTCTCCTGATCGGGGAATCCGGAACCGGAAAGGATGTGGCCGCCCAGTATATCCACGCCTTAAGCCGGCGGTCCGACAAGCCCTTTATCGCTGTCAACTGCAACGCCTATACAGAATCCCTGCTGGAGCCGGAGCTTTTCGGCGTGGAGCCGGGGATCTTTTCCGACACCATCCGCCGCCGGGTGGGAAAATTCGAGCTGGCCGACCACGGAACTCTCTTCCTGGATGCCATCGGCGACGTCAGCATGACCACCCAGGTAAAGCTTCTGCGGGCCATCGAGACCAAGGAGATCGAGCGTCTGGGCGGAAATAATAAGAAGATTCTGGATTTCCGCCTGATCGCCGCCACCAGCCGGGATCTTCCCACCAAGGTCATCAACGGCGAATTCCGCGAGGATTTCTTCTACCGGATCAGCACCATTGTGATCCGGATCCCGCCTTTAAGGGAAAGGAAGGAGGATCTGGAAGGAATGATCCATTTTCTGCTGAAAAAATCCCAGGAAGAAAACAGGATCCGTATCGACCGGATCGAGGATAAAGTGCGGGAGTTCCTTATGAATTATGATTATCCCGGGAACGTCAGAGAATTAAAAAACACTCTGGACCGGATGGTGGTTCTCTCCCAGGATCATGTGATCACCACGGAGGGAATCCCGATCCTCTATAACCTGAAACGCATGACGCCCGTCACCACCTATTCAGCCCACCAGCTGGTCACCTGGAAAGAATTTAAAAGGCGGAGCGAAAAAGAATATCTGGAGTGGGCCCTTCGCCAGACCGACTGGAATATTTCCGCTGCTTCCCGGGAGCTTTCCCTGAGTACCCGCCAGATTTTCAACAAGATCAACGAATATGATATTGAAAAGCCATTTTAGATGACATTTTTCTGAATTTTTTCTTACATACATTGAATCTTCTCTCTTTATATGATAATCTGAAATCAACAAAATGGACGATGTATTTTTGAAGGGAATGGTTTTATGAAAAAGAAACGATCATCGAGATTTTCCGCATCTGTGCTTCTTCCCATGGTCATCGCCTTATGCCTGGGCCTTACAGCCTGCGGAGCCAGTGCGGCCGGCGGAAAAAACGAGGCGGAAACGGTCATGGAAACAGCGGCAGCCGCCGGAGACACGCAAGGTGAAACTGTAACAGAAGGCGGAGACAGCCTTACAAGTCCGGCTTCTCTCTCCTCCCCACAAACGGCCGGTCGAAAGCTGATCCGGAACGTGGACCTCTGGGCTGAGACCGAGGATTTTGAGGGCCTCTTAAGATCCATCCATGAGCAGGTCGCCTCTCTTTCCGGCTATGTGGAGCAGTCCGATGTTTCGGGCAGCAGCATCCAGCGCGACAGCCGTCCCTCCAGGCGGCACGCCTCTATCACTGCCCGGATCCCGGCAGATCAGCTGGACTCCTTTCTCCAGGTGGTGGAGGACCAGGCCAATGTAACTGAGCGGTCGGAAACCGCCACCGATGTGACCCTCCAGTACAGTGACCTGGAAAGCCGGAAAAAGACTTTGACCACAGAGCAGGAACGGATCTGGGCGCTCCTGGAAAAGGCCGATACCCTGGAGGCTGTCATTGCACTGGAGGAGCGGCTGTCAGAGATCCGGTATCAGCTGGAATCCATGGAATCCCAGCTGAAACTCTATGACAACCAGGTGGATTACAGCACCGTATCCATCCATATCTCTGAGGTGGCCGTTTATACGCCCACAGGTTCCCAGTCTGTTGGAACACGGATCCAGGATGGCTTCAAACGAAATCTTACCTCTGTAAAAACAGCAGTCGTGGACCTGTTCGTCCTGGTCGCCTCCACTCTTCCCATCTGGCTCCCGGTGATCCTGGTGTTTGCCGCGGCAGCCGCAGGGATCCGGTATAATATAGGAAGAAACTCTTCTGGTGAGAAAGGGAAAAAGGACGAAAAGCCAAAGAAAAAGCTGGATGATCTCCGCCCTGGTGGAACTCCTCCAGGCGGCCCTTCGGATCCTTCCGCCAAATAAAAAAACATGGCGCTGCAAAGGGAAATTTCGATCCCTTGCAGCGCCTTATTTTTATTGACCGGTCTAATTCTCTTTCTTCTCCACTTCCACCGGCCGGTTCACTCTTCCGGCAATCTCCTCTTTCACATCAGAGATAAAGCTGGAAAGCTCCCTGGAGCCCTCGTCTCCCTTGAAGCGGCTTCTTACGGAAACCGTACCGTCGGCCTCCTCCTTCTGTCCTACGACCAGCATATAGGGGATCTTCTGGGTCTGGGCCTCGCGGATCTTGTAGCCGATCTTCTCAGAGCGGAGATCGATCTCTGCGCGGATCCCGGCCTCATCCAGCTGGGCCTTTACGGACTTTGCGTATTCCTCATACTTCTCAGAGATGGGAAGCACCTTTACCTGTACCGGAGCCAGCCAGGTGGGGAATGCACCGGCAAAATGCTCGATGAGGATACCGATGAAACGCTCCACAGAGCCAAAGGCCACACGGTGGATCATGATGGGTCTGTGCTTCTCTCCATCCGCACCGATGTACTCCAGGTTAAATCTCTGGGGCATCTGGAAATCCAGCTGGATGGTTCCGCACTGCCAGGTCCTTCCGATGCAGTCAACCAGATGGAAGTCGATCTTGGGACCATAGAAGGCGCCGTCACCCTCGTTGACCACATAGTTCAGGCCAAGATCATCCAGGGCGCCCTGGAGCGCACTTGTAGCCATCTCCCAGTCCTCGTCGCTTCCCATGGAGTCCTCCGGTCTTGTGGACAGCTCCACATGATACTCAAAGCCGAACAGCTTGTATACGCTGTCGATGAGCTGGGCCACGCCCTTGATCTCATCGCGGATCTGCTCCGGCATCATGAAAATATGGGCATCGTCCTGGTTGAAGCAGCGCACACGCATGAGGCCATGGAGCTGGCCGGATTTTTCGTGGCGGTGTACCAGACCGATCTCTCCCATACGGATGGGAAGATCCCGGTAGGAACGGGGCTCAGACGCATATACAAGAATACCGCCCGGACAGTTCATGGGCTTTACGGCATAATCCTCGTCATCAATGACCGTCGTATACATGTTGTCCTTGTAATGATCCCAGTGACCGGAATTCTCCCAGAGCTTCCTGTTCATGATGATCGGGGAGGAGATTTCCACATAACCGGCCTTCTTATGAATCTCACGCCAGTAATCCAGCAGTGTGTTCTTTAAGATCATTCCCTTGGGAAGGAAGAACGGGAAGCCCGGACCAGCCTCATGCATCATGAACAGGCCCAGCTCGCGGCCCAGCTTTCTGTGGTCACGCTTTTTGGCCTCCTCCATCATGGTCACATAGGCCTCCAGATCCTCTTTTTTCTGAAAGGCAGTGGCATAGATCCTTGTGAGCATCTTATTTTTTTCACTGCCGCGCCAGTAAGCGCCTGCAATGTTCATGAGCTTGAACGCCTTGCCGATCTCCTTTGTGGTCATCAGATGGGGGCCGGCGCACAGGTCTGTAAATTCGCCCTGCTTATAGAAGCTGATAACGGAATCCTCGGGAAGGTCCTCGATCAGTTCCACCTTATAGGGCTCGTCCTTCTCCTTCATAAGGGCGATGGCCTCGGCTCTGGGAAGCTCGAAGCGCTCCAGCGGCAGGGCCTCCTTGATGATCTTCTTCATTTCAGCCTCGATCTTTTCCAGATCGTCAGCAGTAATGGGATTCACCGGATCCACATCATAATAGAAGCCGTCGGCAATGGAAGGACCGATGGCCAGCTTCGTATCGGGCCATAAACGCTTAATGGCCTGGGCCATCACGTGGCTGGCTGTATGACGGAGGGCTGCCAGGCCCTCGGCGTCCTTGGCAGTCAGGATATTTAACTGGCAGTCAGAATCCACCACAGTCCTCAGATCTGCCTCTTCCCCGTTGATCTCTGCCACACAGGCCATTCTTGCCAGGCCTTCGCTGATATCTTTTGCAATGTCAATGACAGCCATGGGCTGTGCGTACTCTTTTACAGAGCCGTCCTTCAGTGTAACTTTCATTGTATCTCTCCTTTTCAATATATGGAAAACAGGCACCTGCTTTTTATGTCATAGGGCATACTTGCTTATAACATAAAAAATCCCCTGCCACAGACGTTTTGTCTATGGCAAGGGACGAGTCTACCCGCGGTTCCACCCTGCTAGCACGAGCCGTATATAAGGCCCATACCTCTTATTTCTGATGATAACGGAATCACCGTTCCCGATTAAGGGACACTCCAGGGCGGTCTTCAGCCAAAGGTCCTGTAAAGCGCTTTCAGCACAGGGCGCTCCTCTCTGGACATTTCCTAAAGCTTACTCTTCCTGTCTTCGTGTTGCTGTTTGAACTTATGCACTAGTATAGCACTTGCTGGGGATTTGTCAAGTATTTGTTTCCCGCATTTCCAGGCAGGCGTCCTTTATGAAGCTGTCCGCTCCTTGTCCGGAAAACAGCCGGTTCCTGCTGTACCCTGTCCTTACTTACGCTCCCGGAAGGATCTCCAGAAGGTGTTCAAAATATTCCGGAAGCGGAGCCGTAAATTCCATATACGCTCCTGTCGTGGGATGGATGAAGCCCAGGATCCCGGCATGAAGGGTCTGGCCCTGGAGCTTATACGGGCACCTGGCCGGTCCATAGACCAGGTCTCCCAGCAGAGGGTGTCCCAGGCTCGCCATATGGACACGAATCTGATGGGTACGGCCCGTTTCCAGGCGGCACTCAATATGGGTAAAGCCCGAAAAGCGCTTCAGCACCCGGTAATGGGTCACCGCAGACTTGCCGTTCTGGTGGTTGATGCACATTTTTTTCCTGTCCTGGGGATGGCGGCCAATGGGGGCGTCTACGACACCCTCGTCCTCCTTCACCACTCCATGGACAATGGCCTGGTACCGTCTGGTTATGGAATGCTCCTTCAGCTGGGCGGCAATGGAATTGTGGGCCTGGTCATTCTTGCAGGCGATGAGGACACCAGTGGTATCCATGTCAATGCGGTGGACGATCCCAGGACGCAGGACGCCGTTGATCCCGGACAGATCCTCCCGGCAGTGGTACATCAAAGCGTTTACAAGCGTGCCCGTATAATGCCCGGCCGCCGGATGGACCACCATGCCCTTGGGCTTATTCACCAGGATCACGTCGCGGTCCTCATAAAGGATATCCAGGGGGATGTTTTCAGCCAGGATCTCCGGCTCCACCGCCTCCGGCACCTCAAAGGTCAGCCGGTCGCCTTCCGACACCCTGTAACTGGCCTTTACCGGACGGCCGTCTGCAAAAACGCCGCCGGATTTCATGAGCTTCTGGAGAAAGGAACGGGAATATTCCTCACACTGCTCCGACAAAAATTTATCGACCCGGTCGCCGGAGGCCTCCTCCGTCACAAAGATCTCTTTCTTCACCTGGCCTTCTCCTTCCCGGAAAAGAAGTCCAGCTCCCCTTCCTTATAGTAAAAGCCAGTCAGAAGGACCAGAAGGACGGCCGCAGTCACCACGTAGCAGTCTGCCACGTTAAAGATCGGGAAATCAATGAGACTGAAGTAGAGGAAGTCCACCACATATCCCTGGACGGCCCGGTCGATCATATTTCCCACGGCCCCGGAGGTCAGGAGCACCATGGAAAAATACAGCGGCATATACCGCCGGCTCCATGGCATCCGGTAAAGGAACAGAAGGACCACAACGATCACCGCCGCAGCCACCAGGAAAAAGAAGGCGTGCTTTCCCTGAAGGATCCCGAAGGCTGCCCCCCGGTTTTCCGAATACAAAAGCTCAAATACTCCATCCCAGATCACAAAGGGGCCGTTCCCCATTAAATTCTCCACAGCCAGCCGTTTCGTCCACTGGTCCAGTCCCACCGCCAGGGCCGTCAGGAGACCGAAAAGCCCATACCGTTTCCACAAGCTGTTCATGTCATTCTCCTTATCTGAAATCCCGGGGCAGGATTATTTTTCTCCCGGACGCTCCATAACAGCGTCCAGAGCGTCCTTCATTTCCTCGTCGGTCACAGTCCGGTCCACATAGGCGTGGCCCAGGCGGTCCAGAAGGATGAACTTGATGACCCCGGCCTCCATTTTCTTATCATTCTTTGTAGCCGCCACCACAGCCTCTTTTGTAAGGCCGCCTACGGATACAGGCATATCAAAGTATTCCATGGTCTCCCTGTACCGGTCAGCCTCTGCCTCCGGCACCATTCCCCGCTTCACACAGATATCCAGGGCCGCCAGGGCTCCCAGGGCAACACAGTGGCCATGGAGCATGGAAAAATCCTTTAATTTTTCCACTGCATGGCCCAGGGTATGGCCGAAATTTAAAACGGCCCGCTCGTTCTGCTCGGTAGGATCGGCCTCCACCACCTGCCGCTTGATCCGGTTGCTCCCGCAGATCAGCCTCCGGCATACAGAAAGCTCCCGGTTCCGGACTGCCTCCTTATTTTCCAGGATCCACTCATAATACTCCCGGTCCCGGATCAGCCCATGCTTGATGACCTCGCCCATACCGGCGGAAAACTGCTCCGGAGGCAGGGTCTTTAAAGCCGACACATTGGCATACACCAGCTTCGGCATATGGAAAGCACCCACCATGTTTTTATAGCAGTCAAAATCCACGCCTGTCTTTCCGCCGATGCTGGAATCCACCTGGGAAAGCAGGGTGGTGGGGATCTGGATAAAGTCCACGCCTCTTAAATAGGTGGCCGCAGTAAATCCGCACAGGTCGCCTGTGACGCCGCCTCCAAGGGCCGCCAGCCAGTCCTTCCGATCAAACCGGTTCTGGATCAGGTGTTCGTAAACGCGCTTCACCGTATCCAGGTTTTTATGCTCCTCGCCTGCAGGAAAAACGTAGGACGTCACCTGGCTGAAGCATCCGGAAAGGAGCTTTTCCACCGCCTCCAGATACAGGGGAGCCACGTTGGAGTCTGTAACGATACAGAGCTTTCTCCCCTGGCTTCCCAGCCTTTCCATTTCCTCCGGGAGACGGTCAAAGCTGTCCTCCAGGACGATGTCGTAGATGGGAGCTCCATCCCGGCATACCTGCATCCTTCCCTCTTCCATTTCTAAAACCGCCATGATAGTTCCTCCTTCTGTCTTCATCGGTATTTTAAGAACGTGACGGAGATCCGCCCCTTTTTCGTCTGTCCTCCGTTCCTTGAAAAGAGGAATTTTCCCACACCGCGGATGGACAGGATCTCTCCGGGCTCCATCTGACGGGAGGGAGAAAGAACAGCCTGGCCGTTGATAAAAACCTTCTCTCCGGCGATCAGACCGGCAGCCTTCGTTCTGGATACTCGGTCGCAGAGGGCCACAATGGCATCCAGGCGCACGGAGCTCACCGTTCCCGCCACCTCTTCATATTCCGGCTCCAGGAGCTCTTCTGCCCCCTCCCAGACCGCAGCCTCCACAGCTGTGCGGCCCACCGTATCCAGATTCTCCAGCACGTAGCGGCTGATCTTTTTCAGGACCATCACATATCCGTCCAGGTCCTTTACCACGATATCCCCGATCATAGCCCTCTCGATTCCCAGGTTCATCAGAGCCCCCAGGAAATCCCGGTGGGTCAGCTCCCCGGAAAACTTTTTATTCCGGGCCGAGATCCGCAGGCATTCAAAGGGCGGGTCCTCCAGCTCCTCCTCGTAGGATGGAAGAAAACAGACAACCTTCCTTTCTGCCCCTGGGAAGCCGCCGGCGAGAACGTATCTCACCGGCGGCAGCGTGCCAGAAATGCTCTGGAAAATTGTCTGCTCATTTAAATTCAGGAAATCCGTATTGGAGGGCATGTCCCTGTGGAAACACAGCTCCGCCAGCTCCAGGACTCTTTTTCTGAAAAGCTGTTCTTCTTTTTCCATGGTCATCCTATAAGTGGATATTGAGACCGGACACGTCGATGTTTCCGCCGGAAAGCAGATCCTGGAAGTCTCCGGAAAGCTCAACAGACTGCGGGGTTGCGATAAATATGTAGTTGGATATCTTCTGAAGATTTCCGTCCATGGAATAGGTGGCTCCAGAGGTAAAGTCGATAATCCTCTGGGCTGTCTCCGTGTGGATCCCCTCCATATTGAGGACCACAGCCTTTCCGGCCAGAAGATAATCACAGATCTCTCTGGCGTCCTCCAGGGATGTTGGCTTGATCAGGGAAACCTCCATCCCCCTGCGCATGGGAACCACCTTGTTATTGGATGTGGCTCTTGGCAGGAACCTGGGTTTCTGTACCTCCGGCCCGTCATAATCGTCCTCGTAGCTGTCCTTCTTGAACAATCCCTTTTTCGCAGGTTTATCGTCATCCTCATAGTCGTCATCTAAGAAGTAATCGTCATCACTGTCTTCGCTTAACCGCATAGAATCCATCAGTTTGTTCAGGAAACTCATTCTTTCTTCTCTCCAATCTGTCTGGAACCAAAAATACCGGTCCCTACTCTTATCATGGTGGCTCCTTCTTCCACAGCGACCTCAAAATCACCGGTCATGCCCATAGAAAGCACACTCATGGTACCATTATCAATGTTTTTACTTTTGATGTCAACATATAATTGATATAATTTCTTAAAATGTTTTCGATTTTCTTCTGGATTTTCGACATTGGGAGCGATGGTCATAAGTCCCCTTACCCGGACGTGAGGGAGGTTTTTTACCTCTTCCAGAAGGGGGATCACCTCCTCCAGCATCAGGCCAAACTTACTCTCCTCCCTGGCCACATTGACCTCCAGAAGGATGTCTGCGGTCAGATCTCTCTTTGCCGCCTCCTGTTCGATCTTTTCTGCCAGATGCAGGCTGTCCACGGAATGGATCAGAACTGTCTTTCCCACCACCTGCTTCACCTTGTTGGTCTGCAAATGGCCGATCATATGGAATCTGGCGTCCTCCGGCATCTCCGGATATTTTTCCAGGATCTCCTGTACCTTATTTTCCCCAAAATCCCTGGCTCCGGCCCCGTAGGCCTCCTGGAGCATGGACAGGGGCTTTGTCTTGCTGACCGCGATCAGAGTGACCTCCTCCGGCCTTCTTCCCGCCCGTTCACAGGCAGCGTCCACACGTTCTCTTATTGTTTTTAAATTTTCTGCTACTGACATGATTCTCCTCCGGTTACTGATAAATGACGACGCCATTGGCTCTTACAGCCCTGGCATCCAATACAATATGGTCATAGACCGAAAGGCCGTAATCCGTGCCCCTGGCCACAATGTCGTACTCGTCGCTGGACGTCAGGATCTCGACCTTTCTGAAATCCGTATAGCCCTTATTGATGTTGTAAACTCCTGTTACCGCAGCCTTGGCCCCTATCTGGTACCGGTCCTGGGAGTTTTCCTTCACCAGATAATCTCCAGGCTTAAATTCGCTGTTCTCCCCGGCATCCACATAGTAATACGTATCGTCTGCATTATAGATATCGCAGGACACAAGAACGGCTCCAGCCCCGTTTTCCGTATACGTTTCCTTTAAAAAGCCCTTGCCGCCTCCGGCCAGGAATTCTTTAGGGATCAGATAAAACTCCACATCTGTGACGGCGCTCTTTGGGATCTTAAGCCCGGTCACCTCCTCGGTGATGATCTCAAAATCCACAAAACGGTCTGAAATGAACTGCTCCATATATTTGGAAAAATCCAGCTTTCCGTAGGTCTTCCCGTCCCCTCCGGTGATCATGGAAAATGCGCCGGGGGTCTTCAGATCCTTCCCAGCAAATTTCACAGTCAGCGAGGTCTTCCCGTTATAAAGAGCCGCGTCCTCCTCGGTCATCTGGAAGACCAGGGACCAGTCGCTGGAAGTGACCAGCTTATAGGCCGGTTCCCCCACGCCCACCAGCTTCCCGGATTTCAGGATATTCTTCGTATAACCAGACCGGTCGAACATCTCCTCCGTTACCTGGTTCGGAGCCACTCCCTCCAGGGAATCCACCATATACGAAACGATCCCCGACTGGTCGGCCCTTACCTGGACAAAGTTCACGCCCATTTCCTCCACAACGCTGTCCAGGTTTTTCAGGGCGTCCACGCTGACGTATTCCAGGACCTCCGAATCCAGCGTATACCTGGTATCGTAAACGGTCTTAAAATCGTTTTCCGTAAAGGTCTGGCTGAAGGAGGAAAGCTGTTTTTTTAAAGACGTAAGGTTGTCCCTGGATAAGGCCACTGAGCCGTCGGTCTTTTCTGCCAGAAGCTCCGAAAGCTTTCCCGTCTCATCCACCGAATAGACCCTGGTGCCCACTGCGGCCTTTTTTCCCTCCCGCAGATAGAAATTGACGTTCCCTGCCTGCTCCGTATATTTTACAGTTTCCGTCCGGAACGCAATGCCTGTGTGGCGTTGGTCGTTGACGATGCTGCCCTCAGGCACCTCATAAAACTCGATCTTTTCTCTCCGCACATACGTATATACATAAAAGGCCATGTACGCGAAGATAAGGGCGAAGATGATCATTCCCACATTTATATTCAAGGGCCGGCGGTACCGGATCACCTTTTTGTTCTTTTTCTTTTTTGCCAACTGCTCCCTCCGTTCAGAGTGCTTTTTTCATATCTTCCCTATTATATATGGATTAACTGGAAAGTTCAAGTTTCTGGGGAAATTCCGCCAAAAAAATGGCATAAACAATTTCTTGTTCATGCCATTTGTATTCTTACGAAGGAGCGGTTATTTTATAAGGCCACCAGAACCATATCCTTTGCGGAAGCAGGAAGCTCTTCTCCGTCCATAGAAATGCTAAGTACAAAGTTTACATGGTATTTTGTACTTACCTGGTCAAGCTCAGCCAGGGTTGCAGAAATATCTTCGCCCTCCAGACCGGCAAGCTTTAAGAAGCTGTCCAGATACATAACCTCCAGATCATGATCCTGGGAAATGATTCCGCAGATAAAACCAACAAAAGCCTCAGCGCTATGTACCGGGAACTCCGCAACATTGATCAGACGGATCTTGTTGCTCAGTTCATACATATGCTTGGAGCTTTTATCTAAATATACGATAGAACCCTTGGATTCCTTTACGGCATTGTTAGCCATATCCAGTAAATATTTTGTTTTGCCTTTTCCTTTTTTTCCAGCGATAATCTGCACCATAACGATCTCCTCCTTGGATTTTATATAATTTGTATAAAAAATCGTTTGATTATGATATGATTATAGACTATTTGCTTAAAAATTGCAACGACTATTTGTCAATTTTGGAAATAATATTTGTCATGTCCTCATAAAGGTGCGCCCGGCTGTCAGCTCCCATGATCACAGAGGCGTATTCTCTCCCATCCTCTGTCCTGGTCCCCATAATAAGACAGTACCCGGCCGCCTTTGTAGTACCGGTCTTTCCGCCAAAGACCGCCAGTCCCTCCGGCGTTTCGGCCTTTCCATTCATATAATAATTCCCTACGGTCCAGGAGGCCGTTTTCTGGCTTCCGTCGCTGCCCGTATAGACTGCCGTATGATCGTGGGCACCGATAATGGTCCGGAACGTATCGTAGGTCAGCGCCTCATGGAACATCAGATACAGATCGTAGGCCGTGGTATAATGATCCGGATCCGTAAGGCCATTGGCATTGACAAAGTGGGTTCCTGTGGCTCCCAGACGGGCCGCCTCCTGGTTCATCATGGATACGAAGCCCTCAATGGAACCTCCCACATGGACGGCAATGGCATTGGCCGCATCGTTGCCTGAGGGGATCATCAGCCCGTAAAGCAGGTCTTCCAGGGACATCTGGTCTCCAGGGACCACACCGGCCATGGAGGAGCCGGATTCCGTTATGACGGCTTCCTCCGGTACCGTCACAAGATCCGACAGATTCCCGTATTTTAAAGCCACGATGGCCGTCATGACCTTGGTGGTGCTGGCCGGATTCATCCGTTCCGTCAGAGCCTGCTGGTAAAGGGCCGTTCCTCCATCCAGGCTTAAGACTCCGGCAGCCTCTGCCGAAAGAGCCGCCTCTCCCTCTCCGGGGCTGTCGTCTCCTTCTTTTGGTACGGCCAGACCAGCGGCAAAGCCGGACGCCCGGCCATCTCCCTCCTCTGCCGTAAAGCGGACGGCACGGTCGTCATACGAATACGCATGCTCCAGGCCGCTCTTCTTCCCGCAGCCGGTGACCAGAATTACAAGGGCTGCGGCAAGAAGAACAGCTCTGGATCGTCTGTGCTTTCCGTCTATGATCATTTGTACATTTCCCGCCATTCCAGATCTCCCCGGTCCAGTGCCTTAATGAGCAGCTCTGCCGTGGCCAGGTTGGTAGCCAAAGGAACGTTGTGGATATCGCAGAGCCTTACGGCCTTATTGACATCTGGCTCATGGGACTTGGGCGATAAGGGATCCCGTAAAAAGATCACCAGGTCCATATCGTTGCTCTCGATCTGAGCCCCCATCTGCTGCTCTCCGCCCAGATGTCCGGGCAGGTATTTATGAACGTTTAAGTTGGTGACCTCCTCGATCAGCTTACCGGTGGTACCGGTGGCATAAAGGTTGTGCTTACATAAAATACCTTTGTAAGCGATGCAGAAATTCTGCATCAGTTTTTTCTTGGAATCATGTGCGATCAGTCCTACATTCATACGGTTCCCTCCTAAAATTCCAGCTTTCTTTGCTGTAAGCCGACATTGAGTAAAATACCTATTCCTATATAAAGACTTGCCAGGGAGCTGACGCCATAGCTGATGAACGGCAGCGGAAGGCCTGTGTTGGGAAATACGCCGGTGGCAACTGCAATATTGGTAAACGCCTGGAACCCCACCAGGGCCGCCATACCGGTACAGAACAGCCGCCCGGCCATGTCCCTCGCCCTGGATGCCATCCCCAGACACTCAAAAACAAACAGGAGGAACAGCAGCAGGACGATCATACAGCCGATGAAGCCCAGCTCTTCGCCGATGACGGAAAAGATAAAGTCTGTATGCTCTTCTGACAAGAAATTTCCATTTTTAACTGAAATGGCTGTGTCGTTAAAAAGCCCTTTTCCGTAAAGACGGCCGGAGCCGATGGCCATTTTGGAATTATCCTGCTGGAGGTTCAGCTCCGCATACTTTCCAGGATTGGTAAAGGCCAGAATCCGGTTGATCTGGTAAGGCTCCAGAAAGGGCATCATATTGTGTTTTGCCAGCCAGACCACCAGGGCCAGGGAGGGCACCGCCACAGCCAGGGCACCCGCGATCCACTTATAGCTGATCCCAGCCATATAGATCAGGCAGAGGATAAAGAAAACGATCACGATACTGGTGGACAGGTCCGGCTGCTTTAAGATCAGAGCCAGAGGCACCGCCGCCAGCACTGCCGCCGTCACCAGCACCGATGGCCGGTTGATCTTCTCCTGGTTCTTCTGAAGGAACCAGGAGAAGAAAAAGATCAGTCCGATCTTCACAAACTCCGAGGGCTGGAACCGGCCGATGACAGGCAGGTCGATCCACCGTCTGGAGCCGCCCCCAAAGCCGCCCAGCTGGCCCGCAACGATCACCGCCAGGAGAATTCCCACACAGCCGATATACACCAGACCGCAGCATTTCATCAGCTTCCGGTAATCCATCAGCGAAATGGCGATGGCTAACATCAAGCCTCCGAACATGCCGATGAGCTGACGGTTCACGTAGCTTCTGTCACCGCCTACGGCGCTGTTTATGACCACAACGCCCACAAGATTCAGGGCCAGCACATAAAACAGCAGCCGGAAATTATAGTTTCTGAAATTGTACTCTGAAAACATTTAAAGAAAAGTCCCCTTTGTGCTGAGGACACGGATGGGGATGCTGGCATAGAGGACCGGAATACGTCCACAGGTCCCGGGCCCATCCATCTGGGTGATCTTGATCTCCAGCCCATCCGTATCGATCTCCATGTATTTTGATATGGCTTTTATCATATCGTCCTTGATCATTTCAAGGATCTCCGGCGTACATCCCGCCCGGTCCGAGATAAGTAAAAACTGGAGCCGCTTTTTTGCGATGGTCCCGGAGTTCCTCTTTGTCAGGATTTCCAACAGATTTACCATTCCCTAGGCCCGTTTAAGAAATCCCTGGAACCTGGAAAAGATCCCCCTGCTCTTCTCAAGATCCATCAGGGGTACCTCCTGACCAAGCACCCGTCTGCAGATATTGAGGTAGGCCTGTCCCGCAAATGGGTTCATGCCTACGATCGGCTCTCCCTGGTTGGTGGAAACGACGATCTGGGCGTCGTCGGGAATGGCTCCCAGGATCGGGATCCCCAGAATGTCCGTCACATCCTCAATGGACATCATATCGCCTCTCCGCACCATATCCATGCGGATCCGGTTGACGATGAGATCGGTCTTAGTGATCTCGCTGGCCTCCAGAAGGCCGATGATCCGGTCGGCGTCACGGATGGCAGAAACCTCCGGCGTAGTGACCACAAAGGCCCTGTCGGCTCCCGCAATGGCATTTTTAAAGCCCTGCTCGATCCCTGCCGGACAGTCCAGAAGAATAAAATCGAATTCCTCCCTCAGGTCGTCCACCAGCTTTTTCATCTGGCCCGGGGACACGGAAGACTTGTCCCTGGTCTGGGCGGAGGGAAGCAAAAACAGGTTCGGATATCTTTTGTCTTTTATAAGGGCCTGCTTCATACGACAGTTGCCCTCCACGACGTCCACCAGATTGTAGACGATGCGGTTTTCCAGTCCCATGACCACGTCCAGGTTCCTGAGGCCGATATCGGTATCGATCAGTACGACCTTCTCCCCCAGCATGGCAAGACCAGTTCCGACATTCGCAGAGGTCGTCGTCTTGCCTACACCCCCTTTACCGGATGTAACAACAATGACTTCACTCATAAGAATATCCTCCTGTATTCAGTTGTGGCAGCAGCCGTCCAGGATCTGGAGGACAGTTACTGCTTATCTATTCTATTTTACATGATAAACAGAAAATTTTCCAGTCCTAAATGAAATTAAGTGCACTTAAAAAGCTCTTTTTTATGGGTTCCGAACAAATCCGCCCATTTTTGACAAGAATCATCATGGGCCCCCAGCCCAGGAGCCGCCCCTTTTCTGCCTTCTGGAACGCAAGATCCGAGATCCTTACCTGGGAGGGCGCCATCTCCATGGCCACCACCACGGCATTCCTGTTTCCAGACAGGCCTGCCTGGGCCGTTCCCTTTAAGGTCCCAAGGATAATGATGTTTCCCTTGGCCGATACCCTGGCCCCGCAGTCCACGTCGCCGATGACGACGATGCTGGCCTCGGATTCCAGGACGTCCCCGTTCCTCAGATTCCCTTTATAAAACTGGCCCGTGCTGGCAGAAAGCTCCATGAGCTTTTCATTTAACGCCTTCTCGCACCTGCGGATCCGTTCCGCATCCGCGTCGATGAGGCACAGGATCTCGATCCCGGAATTTTCTGTGATGGCGTTGACCACAGAAAATTCCTCCTCCGGCGACAGCCTCCTTCCCTCCAGGGTCAGGGTCATCTGGGCAGAGCCCCAGAACCGGGCCGTCTCCCTGAATTTCTTTTTTACTGCCTCCAAAAGCTCCGTAAAGGGAAGGGCCGGATCCAGGTACACTGTCATCCCGGCCTTATTTCCCTTTATGACCACTGGGTTCTGCATGAAAGAAGCCTCCTTTTTACTATAAAAGTCCCGGATCCCTTGTCATCATTCTCCGATCTCCACGTTGGAAACGTTCAGAGCGCTGTTGTTTAAGATATAATCCAGATCCGTGTAGCCGTAGTAATACCGGTAGATATTCTTGGCCGCCGTGGCCGCATTGGACGAGGAATAGCCGTAGGGAATGTTGACGGTCACAGCGATCTCCGGATCCTGATAGGGCGCAAAGGACACGAAGAAGGCATGGTTGATGATATGACCGTTCTTCAACTCCTCGGCTGTACCCGTCTTACCAGCAATATCCACCTCCAGATCACTGAAGATCTTCTTGGCCGAGCCGTCGGAGATCACCTTTCTCATACCGCTGTGGACCACATTCCAGGTGGAATCGGCAATGTCCACGGTGGACCGTACCTCCGGCGTATAATCGGTGATCAGATTCCCCTGGGAATCAGTGAGCTTATCCAGAAGGCTCAGCTTAAACACTGTTCCCCGGTTGGCAATGGCCGTGATATAGCGGGCCAGCTGTACATTGGAGTAGGAATGGTTGGCCTGGCCGATGGAGGAGGCCTCCGGCTTTTCTGTGGTCATCTGGGGGCTCTTTTCTGAGATCTCAATGCCCGAGGTCTCGTCCAGCCCGAACATGGCCGCATATTTCCGGATCTTTTCGATTCCCAGCTCCGGAGAATATGTGCCGTTCTCATCCATAGAGAGCCGGTGGCCCATGTCCGCAAAGAACACGTTGCAGGAATTCATGATACCGTGCTCCGCATCCAGGGGGCCGTGCTGGCCCGGATAGATCCAGCACCGCACATGGGGGGTGATCTCCTGATACATACCTGTACAGTTGACTGTATCAGAAAGACCGATGGCCTTTTCCTCCAGGGCGGCCACGGCCATGATGGGCTTAAACGTGGAGCCCGGGGCTTTCTGGGCCTGGGTCGCATTGTTGAACAGCGGCAGGGACATGTCGTTGTTCAGCTTATTATAGTATTCCGCATCCACTGTACCAGAAAACTTATTGTTGTCATAACTGGGATATGTCACCAGGGCCCGTACCTCTCCCGTCTTCACATCGGTCACCACGCATCCGGCCGAACAGGGATCCAGGGCCAGCTGGGCCGGGGCGATCTCAATATCCGAGATCTTCTGGCGGATGAACTGGAAGGCATACTCGTCTCCGTTGGCCTCCAGCATCCGGACCTCCGCCTCATCGTAAGCCAGGATATTCTGGGAATACAGGGCCAGGCACAGCTCCTTTCCTGTGACAGAGCCGCCGTTTATGAGGTACTTATAGATCCGTTTTGAAAACTCGCTGTCTGTTTCCAGATCCCCGATCACATAATCCACCAGGATCTGGTAAATGTGGTCGGCGTCGGAATATTTATCCTCCATCTTAAGCTTCGTGGTGTCGATCCAGTTCTCAGCGATCCCCTTATACAGATACTCCCTGAGGCTCACCGTCTCCGCCGCCCATGCCTGGTATGCCTCGGAATCCCGGTCGATCCGGTCTCTCACCACCACCTCCTGGGACACCAGGTAGGAATAAATATACTGCATATAGGATTTCTGATCTTCACCCAGGGAGGCCATGGGAGCCGCATTCTCGTTCAACAGCTCCGACCGGATCCAGGAAAGGGTCTGCTCCCTGGACTGGCTGTACTTGGCATAGATGGATTTTTCCACCTGGGACGCCTCCAGGGCAGAAAACGCGTCCATGTCCAGCACATTGTTGTTGATCAGCTGGAAGTACACATCCTTCACCGGAATGGGGATATTGGAGCCCTTTTTGTAATCCGTCTCCTCCAGGTCCCGGTTCACCAGCTTGTTGGTGATGATACCGGCCAGCTGCTGCTCCAGAAGATTATAGATTCCGATCTGGAGATCCCGGTCGATGGTCAGATACACGTCGTTTCCGGCCTTGGGATCGGTCTTCTTCACGATCTCCACGATCCGGCCCATGCTGTTCACATACATGGTCTGGGAGCCCTTTTTCCCCTGGAGCTCCAGCTCCATGGAGGCCTCAATGCCGGTCTTTCCCACCAGATCCGTCAGCTCGTAATCAGGATTAGTCTCTTTGAGCTTTTCCAGCTCGTCATCCCATACCTTTCCTGTGTAGCCGATGATGGGCGCAAAATAAACGCTGTCATTGTAAACACGGAGGGTGGTCTCCTCGATAGCCACGCCCTTAAGATCCGCCGAGTTTTCCAGAACGTCAGTCATGGTCTCCCGGCTCACGTTGGAGGCGATTGTGGTGGTCATATATTTCTGGTAGGCCGTAAAGCCCATGGTATAACGGATATTGATGATCCCCAGAGCCTCCTCGTCCGTAAGTGTCACAGGATCTCCGTCCTCATCCGTCAGCTTATCCAGCTCATAGTCCTTAAATTTGGCGTCGAACATCTCCCTGGGAGTGATATCCGAGGGCGTGCTCCCGTCCTCTGCATCCAGCTCCGAGAGAGATTTTAAGCCGTAGTAGTCGCTGATGAACCGCTTTTTAGCCGTCTCGCTGGAGGTAGTGTAGACCATTTCCCCGGAGGGCTCGATGGCCACGGCAAATTCTCCCCGGACCTTTTCTCCGTGGCGGTTTAAGATCTGCACCAGCAGAAGGAGCATCCGGTTCCTCGCAGCGGTGGTGGTATAATCGCCGTTGTCCTGGATCGTCACATTATAAGCCAGCTGGTTATAAGCCAGGAGATTCCCGTTGCGGTCAAAGATATTGCCCCGGGTCCCCGCCAGCATGATGGTCTTTTTTGTTTTAGTCATGTAGTTTTCCTGGTATTCCTCGCCCTCGATGATCTGGAGCCGGAAGATCTGGACGGCCAGGATCCCGAACAGGAATACAAAAAACACTCCCAGGATAAAGGTCCTGGAAGCCAGAAGCTTTTTCAGTGACTCCTTCAGTATCTCATACAGGTCGTTAAGCAATGGTCGTGTCTCTCCTTTTTTTCATCTCTTCCAGCTTCCTGCTGATAAACAGGAACAGGCGGTAAACGGCCAGCGTCGTCACCACCGTGAACACGGTTTCCGGGAGGATGATGTTTATAAGGTAATACCCAAAGCCCAGGCGTCCCCGGAACAGAAAGCCGAATACATACAGGTACAGGTTGTATGCCAGTTCATTGACCACGCTGAGGGCCAGGGGCAGCGTGATATAATCCTCGTAATAATATCTGGTGGCAATGCCGTTTAAATATCCCATCCAGATATAGAACAGCGTATAAAATCCCATGGGGCCGCCGGAGGAAAGGTCCATCAGCAGTCCGGCCACCAGTCCGTAGCACATGCCCGACGCGCTTCCCCGGATAAACCCAAAGGAGAAGATTAGGATCAGCATCAGGTTCGGGTAGGCTGAAAGGAACGGCAGCAGCGGGAACACGCAGGTCTGGACCGAAAACGCCAGCAAAAGCAGGACAAGGTTCAGCGCGATCTGTTTTAAATTACTATTCATCAAATTCAGGCCCTGCCTCCTTTAGATCTGTGATCACCAGCACCTCCTGGAGACGGTCGAACTGGGCCACCGGGATCACGTAGCCGGATTTCGTCAGGTTGTCATTGTAGTCCACCGTGATATCCGTAGCATAGCCGATGAGGATACCCGGCAGGAATTTTTCACTGATGTTGGAGGTTACGATCATATCTCCGTCCCGGATATCATCGTCCTTTTCCATATATCCCAGGTTCAGCCGCCCCTCCTTGAACAGCTTAAGATCCCCGGACACCATGCACGTATCCCCGGACTGCTGGGCCATGGCGCTGACCTGGCTGGAATCGTCGATGATGGACCGGACCGTGGCATAGTTGGCTCCCACATCCGTGACGATGCCCACTAAGCCGCCGCCGGCAATGACGTTCATATTCTCCTTAATGCCGTCGTCCGCCCCCTTGTCGATGCGGAACACAGAAAACCAGTTTCCTGAATCCTTGGCAATGATCCTGGCCCCCACCTTCTGGTACTGCATGTACTGGGTATCCAGCTCATAAAGCTCCCGGAGCCGCTCCAGCTCCTGCTGCTCTGCCCGGAGCCTTGTATTCTCCTCTGTGAGCTCATCCACCTGGGCCTTTAAGGTCTCGTTTTCCTTCATGGCGTCCTTTAAGCTCCCCAGGGCGCTGGCCTCCTTATAGATGCTTCCGCCCACGGCGTTGATCCCCGACTGGATCGGGACCAGCACATAGCCCACCGCATTCCGCAGCGGATTTAAAAGACTGCCGTTTAAGGATGTAATGCCGATCATGCAGACACAGACTGCCGACAGTCCGAATAAAAAATATCTGGTGTTTTTCATTGTTACAGAATTCCCCGTTCTTTCAGGCTCACATAGGAAGTATCCCCGATTATGATATGGTCTAACAGCGGGATGCCGATCAATTTCCCGGCCTCCTCCACCCGCTTTGTAAACAGGCAGTCCTCCCGGCTGGGGGCAGCGTCGCCGCTGGGATGGTTATGGAGCAGGATCACCGAGGAGCCCCGGTAGCGGAGAGCCTCAATAAACAGCTCCCTGGGCGTGGCCAGGGAGGCGTTGACCGTCCCCTTGGAAATATCCACATCCCGGATCAGCACATTTTTCGTGTTGAGCACCAGGAGCTTCACATGCTCCTGCTCCATATGACGCATCTCCTCCATAAAATAATCGGCGATCACCGCCGGATGGTCGAAGACCAGCTCCCTGCCGGACCGCCTTCCAGATCCGTCTGGAAAGCTCCCCCACTGCCGCCAGCTGGATGGCCTTCACGTTTCCGATGCCCCGGACTGCCTTATAGTCCGGCAGCGTATGATGAAGAAGGCCGGGAAGTCCCGGAGGATCTCCCAGCGTCAATATCTTCTCTGCCAGAGCCCTGGCAGAAATATCCTTTGTACCGGTCCTCAGGATCACAGCTAAAAGCTCCGCATCCGATAAGACCTCCACGCCCTGTTCCATGGCCTTTTCATAGGGCCGTTCAGAAACAGGCAGGTTTTTCATGGTTTCGGTTCTCTTTTCATTCATTCTGGTACACCTGGCCTTTCCGGCTCTCCAAGTACCTTACTTCTCCCGGTGTCAGATGAAATGATACGTCAGAATGGCGATGATCACGCCAATGATGCTGGCCATGGTGATCCGGATGCTTAAGCCAAAGGTAATGACTAGGATCCCAAGGTTCAGTACCAGGGGATCATTTAACCCAAAGGACTGGCCAAAGTTCAGCCAGGATAAAAACGGCACTCCCGACGCCGCCTCCCCGATGAAGCCGCCTAAGACGATACCGGATAAGACCATGAGCAGAAGCACCCAGGAATTTTTGCTTCTCATGATACTACCTCGCGTATGCTACACAATATAACACATTTTTCCATTCAATACAATGCGTCCGGCCAGAAACCGCCGCCGTCACTTCTTAAAAGTTTCTTTAAATTTTTTAAAGATTTACGATCCCCGCGTCACAAAGCTTCTGTAAGGACATTAAGATCCCCAGCTTTGCGTGGTACCAGGTGAGGCCTCCCTGGAAGTAAACGGCATAGGGCGGCTTGATGGGCGCGTCGGCAGAAAGCTCGATGGAGGCTCCCTGGATAAAGGCCCCGGCTGCCATGATCACGTCGGAATCATAGCCCGGCATGGCCCAGGGCTCCGGCGTTACAAAGCTGTCCACCGGTGCTGCCGCCTGGATCCCCTCACAGAACCGGATCACGCCCTCGGGAGTCCCGAAGGTAATGGCCTGGATGATGTCGTGACGGCTCTCGCTTCCGTTGGGAACAACGCCAAAGCCCAGCTTCTCATACAGGTTTGCGGCAAATACTGCGCCCTTTAAGGCCCCGGCCACCACCGTGGGGGCTAAGAACAGGCCCTGGTATAAGGACTGGCTGACGCCCAGGCTGGCACCCACCTCTTTGCCCAGGCCGGGAGCCGTCAGACGGTAAGCTGCCCGCTCGATGCAGTCCTTTCTTCCCACGATATAACCGCCGATGGGAGCCAGGCCGCCGCCGGGATTTTTGATCAGGGAGCCGACGATCATATCCGCTCCCACGTCCGTGGGTTCCAGGGTCTCCACAAATTCGCCGTAGCAGTTGTCCACCATGCAGATCACGTCGGGCTTTATGCTCTTTATGAAGGAGATCAGCTCTCCGATCCGCGCCACGGAAAGGGTGGGACGGGTCGCATAGCCCTTGGACCGCTGGATCTCCACCAGCTTCGTCCGCTCATTGATGGCCTTCCGGATCCCTTCAAAATCAAAGCCGCCGTCGGGAAGCAGATCCACCTGGCTGTATGTGATGCCGAATTCCTTTAAGGAGCCCACGGAATCCCGGATGCCGATGACCTCCTCCAGGGTATCGTAGGGCTTTCCCACCGGGGACAGGATCTCGTCTCCAGGTCTTAAGTTGCCCGAAAGGGCCACCGTCAGGGCATGGGTCCCGGAGATCAGCTGGGGGCGCACCAGGGCGTCCTCGCCGTGAAAGGCCCTGGCGTATACCTCTTCCAGGGTATCCCGGCCCAGATCGTTATAGCCGTAGCCGGTGGTGCCTGCAAAATGGATATCGCTGACCCTGGCCTCCTGCATGGCTTTAATGACCTTCAGCTGGTTATACTCCGCCACCCCGTCGATCTCCTCAAACCGCTCCTTTAAGGCAGCCTCTGTTTCTCTGGCAAATTTAAGCACTTTCTCGGAAATTCCGAGCTGTTCATACATTCCTGTAAGTTCCATGACTTTGTTTTCGCTCCTTTTTCTTTCCTCCGGCCCTGCCGCCGGTTCCCGTTACTCTATGATCTTCCGTTCCTTAAGATCCCTGGTCATCCAATCCAGGATCTGATCCCGGTCAAAGGAAAACCGTTCCTGGTCCACCCAGGTCACATCCCGTTCCCGCTTAAACCAGGTCAGCTGCCGCTTGGCAAAATGCCTGGTATCCCGCTTGAGGATATAAACAGCCTCCTCCAGGCTGGTCTCCCCGGAAAGGCAGTCCAGGATCTCTTTATAGCCCAGGCCCTGCATGGACACCAGATCCCTGGTGCAGCCCATGGCCTTCAGCCTCTCCACCTCGTCCACCAGGCCGTTTTCCAGCATCTCGTCCACCCGCCTGTCAATGCGGGAATAAAGCCTTCCCCGGTCCATATTAAGGACGTAATAGGCAAAGTTGTAGGGCGAGGTCTTCTCTCGCTCTGCGGCGTTGTGGGCGGAGATCTTTTCCCCGGTCTTTTCGTAAAACTCCAGGGCGCGGATCACCCGCTTCACATTGTTTTCATGGATGGCCTCTGCCGATTCCGGATCCCGCTCCATTAACATCTTATGGAGGACCGGCGGCCCTTCCTTCTCTGCCAGCGCCTCCAGCCTGTGCCTGTATTCCATATCGCCGTCGTTTTCCGTAAAATCGATGTCGTATAAAAGGGCCTGGATATAAAAGCCCGTCCCTCCGGCCACAATGGGGATATGGCCGTTTTCCCGGATCCTTTTCATGGCCTTTTTCGCCATATCCTGGAATACCACCACGTTGAAGGCTTCCTCCGGATCCAGCACGTCGATGAGGTAGTGGGGGATCCCGTCCATCTCCTCTTTCGTCACCTTGGCAGAGCCCACGTCCATATGGCGGTAGACCTGCATGGAATCGGCGCTGATGATCTCACCGCCGATGCGTTTGGCCAGGGCCACAGAAAGCGCCGTCTTTCCCGACGCCGTGGGCCCTGTCAGTATGATTAAAGGCTGTTTCATCACACGATCCTCTTAAATTTCTTTTCCATTTCATATTTGCTGATGGAAATGATGGTGGGCCGTCCGTGGGGACAGGCATAGGGATTTTCCAGGCCCAGCAGCTCGTCGATGAGCCTGTCCGCTTCCTGTTCTGAAAGGCGGTTGTTTCCCTTGACCGCCGCCTTACAGGACATGGAGGCGATCCGGTCGTAAACGGCCTCCGGCCCTGCGGCCCCGCTGTCCTCGGAAAGTCCGTCCAGCATTTCCATCAGAAGCTCCTTTTTGGCCAGGGAAAACAGGTTGTCCGGCACAGCCCGGACGGCATACTCGTTCCCGCCGAAGGGCTCGATCTCAAAGCCCACCCTGGTAAAGACGTCCATGTGCTTCTTTAATAGCTCCTCCTCCTGCATGGAAAGGGTCAGGATAATGGGAGGGCTGATGAACTGGGAGGTATATTCCCTGGACTTTAAGGACCGGAACGTCTTTTCAAACAGCACCTTTTCATGGGCGGCGTGCTGGTCAATGATGTACAGGCTCCCGTTATATTCCACCAGCCAGTAGGTGTCAAACACCTGTCCGATGAGCCGGTGGCGGCTCCTGGCCTTTTCTGAAAGCAGGCGGCCGTCGAACATCTCCATCTGCTCTGGGGCCTGGGACGGAGGTTCTGTACGATGGACCTCCGGCTTAAGCTGCCGGGCTGACGGCTCTGCCTGGCGGGACGGCACCTCCGCCGGCTGGACCGGCTGCTCTGTCCCGCGGCTCTGCGGCCCCTCGGCCCGGACAGACGGCTCCGTTGGCCGGACTGGCTGTTCCGAAAAGCCCGTGGGCTTTCCCTCTGGCCGCCCGGACCGTGCCGGAGCGGGGCCGGAACCCGCAAACGGCTCCGCTGTCCGGCTTCCAGTCCCGGCTCTCCGGTCCCCATAGGGAGACCGTTCCTCCAGGACCCCCATGGCGGCCATCCTTTTTTTCTCAAAGGGCTCCGGAGCCCGATGGGAGGTCTCTTTCCCGGAAGCCTCACTCCCGGCTCCGGATCTCCCTATCTCCTTCTTCTCCTCATCCCTTCCTGTGATCTCCACCTGGGGGATCAGCTCCCGGCCGGACAAGGCCCCCTGGATCATCTGGCAGACGGTCTTATACAAAAACTCCCCGTCCTTGAACCGGAGCTCCATCTTGGAAGGATGGACGTTGACATCGATGTATTCCGGCTCCACCGTAAAGTGCAGCATGGTAAAGGGATATTTATGCTGCATCATATAGCTCTTATAGCCGTCCTCAATGGCCTTGGCGATGAGGCCGCTTTTTATGTACCGGCCATTGATGAAATAATTTTCAAAATTCCGGTTGCCCCGGGCGATGGAAGGCTTCCCGATGAACCCAGACACCTGGAACATCTCTGTTTCCACGGAGACCGGCAGAAGCTCCGCCGTGATCTCCCGGCCGTAAATGGTGTAAATAATATCCTTCAGGTTATGGTTCCCCGAGGTATGGAGCTTATTCTGGTTATTGACGATCAGACGGATGGAGATCTCCGGATGGGACAGGGCGATCTTTTCCACCAGATCCGCCACATGGGCTCCCTCCGTGGCCGCGGTCTTTAAGAACTTCCGCCGGGCCGGGGTATTGAAGAACAGGTTCCGGGAAATAAACGTGGTGCCGTCGGGCGCTCCCACCTCCTCCAGGCTCTTTTCCTGCCCTCCCTCGATCTGGTACCGGCAGCCGGTCAGGCTGTCTCCCGTCTTCGTGATCAGCTCCACCTGGGAAACAGCGGCAATGCTGGATAAGGCCTCGCCCCTGAATCCCAGGGAGGAGACCGTCAGAAGATCCTCTGCCGACCGGATCTTGCTGGTGGAATGGCGGAGAAATGCCAGCGGAAGCTCCTCACGTTTTATCCCGCAGCCATTATCGGTGATGCGGATAAAGCCGATTCCTCCCTCCCGGATCTCCGCAGTGATGGCCGTGGCCCCTGCGTCAATGGCGTTTTCCATCAGCTCCTTCACCACAGAAGCCGGCCGTTCCACCACCTCTCCGGCGGCGATCTGGTTGATGGTATTCTGATCCAGCACCTGGATCGGCATAAAGATCCCTCCCTTTCCCGGTACGGCCCCTACTGCCAGCGGTTTTTCAGCCTGGTCTGGAGCCGGTATAAGGTATTTAACGCGTCAATGGGGGTCATGGTGGAAAGCTCCAGATCCCCCAGCTCCTTTATGATATCGTCGTCCTTTACTGTATCAAAAATGGACATCTGATTTAAGTCCACCTCATCGGGCTTTGCCACGGCCTTATGCTGGACGGAGGACGCCGACATCTGGGCGATCTCCCTGGCGTGGGCCGTGATATCGGCGCTGGAAAGCTCCTCCACCAGTTCCTTGGCCCGCTGGATCACCGAATCCGGCACCCCGGCCAGCTTGGCCACCTGGATGCCGTAGCTCTTATCGGCCCCGCCCTTTACAATCTTCCGCAGGAATACAATATCGTCGCCCTGCTCCTTGACGGCGATACAGTAGTTGTTCACGCCGTTTATGGTGCCCTCCAGCTCGGTCAGCTCGTGATAGTGGGTGGCGAACAGCGTCTTGGCCCCCAGGAGCCTGGGGTTGCTGATGTGCTCGATCACCGCCCATGCGATGGAAAGTCCGTCAAAGGTACTGGTTCCCCGGCCGATCTCGTCCAGGACCAGGAGGCTGTTCTTTGTGGCGTTTCTTAAAATATTGGCCACTTCCGTCATCTCCACCATAAAGGTGCTCTGGCCCGAAGCCAGGTCGTCGGAGGCTCCCACACGGGTGAAGATCCGGTCGCAGATCCCAATATTGGCCTCATCTGCCGGCACAAAGCTTCCGATCTGGGCCATGAGGACGATGAGGGCCGTCTGGCGCATATAGGTGGATTTTCCGGCCATATTGGGGCCTGTGATCACTGAGATCCGGTTCTTTCCGTTGTCCAGATACGTGTCGTTGGCCACGAACAGATCGTCCCGCATCATCTTCTCCACCACTGGGTGGCGGCCGTTCCGGATATGGATGACGCCCCGTTCATTGATCTTCGGCTTCACATAGTTGTTCCGCATGGCCACCGCAGACAGGGCGGTGAACACGTCGGCTCCGGCAATGGCCTTGGCAGTGCCCTGGATCCGGACCACCTCTCCGGCGATCTGGTCCCGGACGCCGCAGAACAGCTCATATTCCAGGGTGTAAAGCCGGTCCTCGGCCCCCATGATCACGTCCTCCAGCTCCTTTAACCGGTCGGTGGTGTACCGCTCGGCGTTGGTCAGGGTCTGCTTCCGGATGAAATAATCCGGCACCAGCTCTTTAAAGGAATTGGTCACCTCAAAATAATAGCCGAACACCTTGTTGAACTTGATCTTCAGATTCTTGATCCCTGTTTTTTCCCGTTCCTGGGACTCCAATTCTGCCAGCCATGCCTTCCCCTCGGTCTTGGCCTTCCGGTACTGGTCTGCCTCTTCGCTGTACCCGTCCTTAATGATCCCGCCTTCCCGCACCGTAATGGGCGGCTCCTCCACAATGGCCCGGTCCACCAGGTCATAAAGATCCTCCAGGGGATCCAGCTCCTCATGGATCTCCTTTAAAAGGTCACAGGAAAACTCATTTAACAGGCGCTTGATGTGAGGCAGCATGGACAGGGAGGTCTTAAACGCCAGAAGATCCCTGGGATTGGCAGTCTTATAGCTGATACGGCCCAGGAGCCGCTCCAGATCGTAGACGGAATTTAAGTATTCCCGGATCTCCTCCCTGGAGATAAAATTCATGTTCAGCTCCTCCACCGCAGCCTGGCGCTTCTCGATCTCCGCCTTCCGGACCAGCGGCTGCTCGATAAAGGACCTGAGCATCCTGGCTCCCATGGCCGTTCTGGTCCGGTCCAGGACCCAGAGAAGGGATCCCCGTTTCTGCTTTTCCCGCAGCGTCTCCACCAGCTCCAGATTCCTCCGGGTGGAGGTATCGATCATCATAAACTGGCCGGAGGTATAAGGCGTGAGCTTCGTAAGCTGGGACAGATCGTTTTTCTGTGTCTCATAAAGATACTGGAGCACACAGCCGGACGCGATCATACCGTTTTCATAATCTCCCAGGCCCAGCCCCTCCAGGCTTAAGACCTTAAAATGCTCCTTTAGTACCTTCCGGCAGACGTCGTCAGAAAAGAACCGGCTGTCCAGGGACGAGACTGCCATCTGATACCTGTCCCTTAGCTCCTCCACGTTGAGGCCGGACATATAAAGGGCCTCGTTGCAGATCAGCTCCGACGGGGAAAACTTATTGATCTCGTCCAGGAGCGCCCGCTCGGAGCCTGTCTCCGTAACAAAAAAATCGCCGGTCGTAATATCGACCGTCGCTATCCCATAGTTATTTCCCGTATAAACAACGGCCATCAGGTAGTTGTTCTTTGTTTCATCCAGTGCCTGGTCGCTTAAGATGGTGCCAGGAGTCACCACCCGGATGACCTCCCGCTTCACAAGCCCCTTCGCCTGCTTCGGATCCTCCATCTGCTCGGCAATGGCCACCTTGTAGCCCTTCTGTACCAGGCGGTTTAAGTACGTCTCCACGGCATGGTGGGGGACGCCGCACATGGGCGCCCGCTCCTCCAGGCCGCAGTCTTTTCCTGTCAGTGTCAGTTCCAGCTCCCGGGACACGGTCCTGGCGTCCTCAAAGAACATTTCGTAAAAATCCCCGAGACGGTAAAACAGGATGCAGTCGGGATATTCCTTTTTCGTCTCCAGGTAATGGGTCATCATTGGTGATAATTGTGCCACTTTCTTACCTCTTATCTCTTTGTTCCCATGAAGTAAAAGCCCCTGGCCTCATCCAGAGACACGTCCACGATCTGTCCGATCAGGGAAGCGTCTCCCTGGAAGTGGACCACCGTGTTGTTGGAAAGACGGCCGGTAACATAGCCCGGTTCATGGGTATCCATTTCCTCCACAAGCACCTTCTGGACCGTTCCCTCATCCCGCTTCACCACCTGGGCGGCAATGTCCTGGACCTCCTTTAAAAGCCGGTCAAACCGGTCCTTCACCACGTCCTCCGGGACCTGGTCTTCCATGGCCGCTGCCGGCGTCCCGGTCCGTTTGGAGTAAATGAACGTAAAGGCACTGTCGTAGCGCACCCGTCTCACCACATCCAGGGTCTCCTGGAAATCCTCCTCAGTCTCTCCCGGGAAGCCCACGATGATATCTGTGGTCAGGGAGATATCCGGCACGGCAGCCCTAAGCTTATCCACCAGTTCCAGGTACTGCTCCTTGGTATATTTCCGGTTCATCTGCTTTAAGATCCGGCTGCTGCCCGACTGGACAGGAAGATGAAGATGTTTACAGATCTTTCTGGAATTTTTCATCACTTCAATCAGTTCATCCGAAAGATCCTTGGGATGGGAGGTCATGAACCGGATCCGCTCCAGTCCATCGATCTGCTCCACCCGCCGCAGAAGCTCCGCAAAGGTGATGGGCTCCTCCAATGTCTTTCCATAGGAATTGACGTTCTGCCCCAAAAGCATCACCTCCACCACGCCGTCTGCCACCAGGCCTTCGATCTCATGGATGATGTCCTCCGGATTCCGGCTGCACTCCCGGCCCCGCACATAGGGAACGATACAGTAGCTGCAGAAATTGTTGCAGCCGAACATGATGTTCACTCCGGATTTGAAGGGATACTTCCGCTCCACCGGCAGGTCCTCCACGATAGCGTCGGTACCCTCCCAGATGTCCACCACCATCTTTTTTTCTGTCAGGCGGCGAAAGATCAGCTCCGCCAGCCTGAAAATATTGTGGGTCCCGAAAATAATATCCACATGGCGGTAGCTCTTCCTTATCTTCTCCACCACCTGGGGCTCCTGCATCATGCAGCCGCAGAGGGCAATGAGCATATCCGGATTTTTTCTTTTCAGACCGCCCAGATAGCCCAGACGGCCGTAAACCTTCAGATTGGCATTTTCTCTTACGGTACACGTATTATAAAGCACAAAATCAGAATTTTCATCCGCTCCCTGGACAAAGCCGGCTTCCTCCAGGATGCCTAAGAGCTTTTCCGAATCCCTGGCGTTCATCTGGCAGCCGAAGGTCTGTATGAAGGCTGTGGGGCGGCGTCCCTTTTTCTGTTCAAATTCCCGGACCCAGCCCTGGCATTTTGCCATAAAATAATACTGGCGGGCAGGCTCCTCTGCGGGAGGCTCTCCGGCTATATCAATTTTATTTAGGTGAATTTCGTTATACATTTCTCTTGACTTTTTTCCCTTTCTAGCATATAATACATAAAAAGAAGCGGGTTTTTTACCGTACAGCTTTATGGCTCAAGCGGGGTGCTCGTTTCTTTTTTTATGTTTATAATATCATATAAATACAATTTTCTATTTTCAGAATGTCTTATGACCAGCTCTGCATGAAATACATTATACCGCAAAACATCATTATTTTCATCAAAAATCGGAATTGCAAATCTGGAATCATATCGATACCAGCCGTATTTCGCATTTTTATTATGTTTCCTTTCCAGATTTTCCTGAAAGCGTCTATTCTCCGCAATTTCTATCATCTCTGGAATTCCCTGCGCGGCATTTGCTTTCGCCTTTGCCAATGCTCCTTTTAATTTTGCAGTATAATTTGAACCGGAATATTCATCAGGCAAATCACTGCCAATATAGATAATTTCTTTACTTCCTGCAATCTCTATGAATTCACCAACATATTGTTTTAAATACTGCTCAACTTCATCCCAATCTATATTTCGTTTTCCTTTAAATCGAATGTCATTCACAATAACGATCTGATTCCCTTTTACATCTTTGATAACACTTATGTTTCTTTCCATAATCCTCCCTTGTATCCTGTCTTACAATAGCATTTCAGAATCCTGTTTCCTCACATGTTCTGACAGCTGAAGGTCTGCATAAGGGCCGTAGGGCGGCATCCGGCTTTCTGCTCCATATAAAAACAAAAGCCGGACGTTCCCATATTATATATCAATGTACATGCAAAAGCAAACAGAAAAATCCCGTCCCGGCTATTTCCGGATCTGTCCGTTTCCGTAAATGATATATTTGGTGGAGGTCAGGGCCAGAAGTCCCATGGGTCCTCTGGCATGAAGCTTCTGGGTGCTGATGCCGATCTCTGCCCCAAAGCCGAACTCAAAGCCGTCGGTGAACCTGGTGGAGGCGTTCACATAGACCGCCGCCGCATCCACCTGGTCCAGGAACCTCTGGGCGTTTTCATAGCTCTCTGTCACTATGGTCTCCGAGTGGCCGGTGTTGTAGCGGTTGATATGGCGGATGGCCTCATCCACAGAATCCACGATCTTACAGGAAAGGATATAATCCAGGTATTCCTTTCCCCAGTCCTCCTCCGAAGCCGCCGCAAATTCCGGGACCACGGCCCGGGAGGCCTCGTCTCCCCGGATCTCCACCTGTTTTTCCTCCAGCTTCTCCTTTAAACGCGGGAGGAAGCGTTCTGCCGCGTCCCTGTGGACCAGCAGGGATTCACAGGCGTTACAGACGCCGATGCGCTGGGTCTTAGCATTGAACACAATATCCAGGGCCATATCCAGGTCTGCGGACTCATCCACATATACATGGCAGTTTCCCGTTCCTGTCTCGATCACAGGCACTGTGCTGTTTTCCACCACGCTCCGGATCAGCCCCGCTCCTCCTCTGGGGATCAGCACATCCAGGTATCCGTTGAGGCGCATGAATCCTGTGGCCGTCTCCCGGCTGGTATCGGTGATGAGCTGGACAGAGTCCTCGGGGATCCCGCATTTTTTCAGTCCGTCCCGGATACAGGAGACCATGGCACGGTTGGAATTTATGGCGTCGCTGCCTCCCCTTAAGATCACGGCGTTCCCTGTCTTAAAACACAGGGCAAAGGCGTCGGCCGTCACATTGGGCCTGGCCTCGTAAATGATCCCCACAACGCCCAGAGGCACCCTCTTCTGGCCGATGAGAAGGCCGTTGGGCCGTTTTTTCATAGAAAGGACCTGGCCGATGGGATCCTCCAGATCTATGACCTGGGCCATGCCCGTGACGATCCCTTCGATGCGCTCCGGGGTGAGCAGCAGCCGGTCCAAAAGCCCCTGGGCCATGCCCTTTTCCCTGGCAAGACGAAGGTCCTCTTCATTGGCCCTTAAGATCTCCTCCCGGCGTCCTGAAAGCTCTGAGGCCGCCGCCCGGAGGCCTTCGTTCTTTCTCTGGGAGTCCATGGTCCCAAGTATGTATGAAGCGTCCTTTGCTCTCTGTCCGATCTCTTTTAAATCCATCATTTTTTCCTCGCTTTCCCTGCTGTCCGTTATTTCCCTCTGTGACGTCCGGAAAAAAAGATCTGCTCCGGCGTTATGACCATATCCACCGGCCGGTCGTGCTCTTCGCCCGGAAGCGTTTCCACCATCTGGAAGCCATAGGCCAGGGCCAAGGTCTCATGGTCCGGCTCCCGTTCCAGGAAGCAGTCATAATAGCCGCCTCCCTTTCCCAGCCGCCTTCCGTCCGGCGTAAAGGCCATGCCCGGCACCAGCACAGGCGCTGTTCTCCAGTCTGCCTTCGGACAATGCCCGCCAGGCTCCAGAATATGGAAGGCACCTTCTTCCAGATCGTCCATGGACCGGATCTCAAAAAAAACCATCCACGGGCCTTTTTCCTGGCTGTTCTTCCCATCCATGACGACTCTGGGCAGGGCTACCCGCTTTCCCTCTCTTAAAAGTTTCTCCAGAAGCTTCCGGGTCCCTGTTTCCCAGGAAAGGGCCATATAGCCAAGGATCCGGTCCGCCCCGGAGATCTCCGGCCGGGAAAGGACACGGCGGCAGACCTCCCTGTCCCAGGCCGTCTTTTCCTCCGCAGATACAGCCTTTAAAAGGCCGCGCATCTGTTTTCTCAGATCAGCTTTCTGTGTGTCCCACATTTCCATACTTCTTTCCAAGATCTGTGATGGTCCCGTCCTTTTCCTTGATGGAGATATTATTTAAGCTTCCCCTTAAATTCCTCCGGACTGCCTCGATGTATTCCTTTCTGAGGGCTGCCTGCTCGTTCTTTTCTTCCTCTGTCAGTCCCACAGACTGGGATTTATGGTAAAGGGCATTGATTCTGTCGATCTTTTCTGCATCCATTCTGTTTTTCTCCTTCTATGATTGAATCCGTCCTGGGGCGGTCCTTCCTGTGATCCGGTCCCGCCTGCGGGCTCTGTTCTGGTGTTATGGGTGTACGCTCTCGATATAATCAAGGAGCGTGAAATCCGGACTCCTGTGGGCCGTGAACAGGGTCCCCACTTCCCTTCCCTCCAGGATATCCCAGATCACTCCCACATCATCTCCGTTGGCAATGACCATGTCTGTGCCGCTGCCGGCGGCGATCTTTGCCGCGTAGAGCTTTGCCGCCATGCCGCCGGTGCCCACATCACTTCCGGACGTGGATTTTCCCATGGACATGAGCGCGTCGGAAAGCTCGTCCACCTGGCTGATGAATTCCGCATCCGGATTCATCTTCGGATCATCGGAATAAAGGCCGTCGATATCTGAAAGAAGGACCAGAAGATCTGCGCCGATGAGGGCAGAAACAATGGCAGAAAGCCGGTCATTATCGCCAAATTTGATCTCATAAGTGGAAACCGTGTCGTTTTCATTGACCACCGGCACAGTTCCCAGCTTTAAAAGCTGGTCGAAGGTATTCCTGGCGTTTTCCCTGGAGGTATTGTCCACGATGGTATTCTTTGTCATAAGGACCTGGGCCGCCGTCTGGTTATACTCAGAAAAGATCTTCTGGTATACCATCATGAGCCTGGCCTGGCCCACAGCCGCATAGGCCTGCTTTTCCGCCACCGTCTGCGGCTTCTGGCAGCCCAGGGCCTGACGGCCCGCTGCAATGGCTCCCGAGGACACCAGGACCACCTCTTTTCCCATGCCCCTCAGGTCGCTGATGACCCGGATCAGCCGCTCGATCTTAACAAGGTTCACGTCCCCGGTCTCTGGATGGGTCAGGGAGGAGGAGCCGATCTTTATGACGATCCTCTTTTTATTTTTCAGTTCTTCTCTTGCTGTCTTTTTCATGTTTCATCTCTCCAATCCCAGGATTTTCTGTAACCAGCCTCATATCCTTTTCCTGCTTATGCCGGGCAGTACCGGCGGATGATCTCTTCTGCCACCTTAAGGCCGTCCATGGCTGCCGACGTGATCCCTCCGGCGTACCCGGCCCCTTCTCCGCATGGGTAAAGCCCCTTGACGCTGCTCTCCAGGTTCTCGTCCCTTATGATCTTTAAGGGCGAGGAGGTGCGGCTTTCGATCCCCGCAAGAAGCGCATCGGACCGGTCAAAGCCCCGGATCTTTTTTCCGAACTGCTCCATTCCCTCTATAAATGCTGTATTGAGCGCCTCCGGCATCAGTTCCCGGAGATTGGAAAGGGCATAGCCGCCGCAGAACTGGGGCGCCACGTCTCCCAGGGCCTCCGATCTCCGGTCCTCCTTAAAGTCTCCATAAAGCTGCACCGGGATCCTTCCATTCCCCAGTAAAAACGCCTTTTCCTCCAGCCTCCGCTGGAACTCCACTCCGCCCAGGGCGCCGGGAACCGGGAAGTCCCCAGGAGTCACAGAAACGATGATGGCGCTGTTGGCGTTCTCTCCGTCCCGCCGGAAGTTGCTCATACCGTTGACGGCCAGTCTTCCCTTTTCCGATGAGGCATTGACCACATAGCCGCCGGGACACATACAGAAGGAATAGACCCCGCGGCCGCTTTTTGTGCTGGCCGTCACCTTATAGGGAGCGGCTCCCAGCTCTCCCGCATCCTCCCTGCCGTATTGGGAGAGATTGATCATTTTCTGGGGATGCTGGACCCTTAGGCCCACGGCAAAGGCCTTGGGCTCCATAAGGACCTTCTGCTCCCACAGGGAGGAAAATAGCGCCCTGGCGCTGTGGCCCACAGCCAGCACCACCGTCCGGCTTTGGATCCTTTCCCCTCCGGCCAGAAGGACGCCTCCGGTCCTTCCGTCTTCCATCAGGACCTGCTCCACCCGGCAGCCAAACCGCACCTCTCCTCCGGCGTCCTGGATCCGTTTCCGGATATTTTTCACCACCTCCCGGAGAACATCAGTCCCGATATGGGGGCGGCTGTCATACAGGATGGAACCGTCCGCCCCGGCCTCCACGAAGGTCTCCAGGACCTTTCCGTTCCTTCCGGACACATCCTTTACCAGCGTGTTCAGCTTTCCGTCAGAAAAGGTCCCGGCGCCGCCTTCCCCGAACTGGACGTTTGAGTGAAGGTCCAGGCTGTCATCCCCGTTCCTCCAGAACGCCTCCACCTTCTCTGCCCGCACCTCCACCGGATCTCCCTGCTCTAAAAGAAGAGGAGCAAAGCCATTCTCCGCCAGGGCCAGGGCCGCAAAAAGCCCTGCCGGACCGGCTCCGATGATCACCGGACGGTCCTTTAAGACTTCCTTTCCATGGGCCGGATACCGGTACCGGGCTTCTGTTTCTATCTGGATGTTGCGGCTGTCCGCCTTTTTCACAGCCGTCTCTTCCTTTTTCTTTTCCGCAAGCTTTACATCCACGATGTAGCTGTACAGGATCCTGTCCTTTTTCCGGGCGTCGATGGAGCGGCGCACCACATCCACCCTCCGGATGGAGGTCTCCGGCACCTTTAAAAGCCTGGCCGCCTTTTTCTTAATGGCCCCCGGGCCATGGCCCACCTCCAGGGCCAGCTGATTGATTCGGATCATATGTAATTACTCCTTACCTGTGGCGCTGGCTCCGGCCGCATAGCCGCTGGACCAGGCCCACTGCAGATTATAGCCGCCGCAGATCCCGTCCACATCCAGGATCTCACCGGCAAAATAAAGTCCCGGCACCAGCCTGGATTCCATTGTGCAGGGATCCACATCCTTTACACGGACTCCGCCCATGCATACCTGGGCCTTATCGAAGGAATTGGCTGCCGTCACCTCCACCACTGTGCGCTTTATAAGCTCCGCCGCCGCCAGGAGCTTTTTATCTGAAAGCCTTCCAGTCATTTCCTCTCCCCTGATCCCGGCAGCCTTTAAAAACAGGGCCGCCAGCTTTTTATGAAAGATGCCGTTTAAAAAGCCCTCTGCCTTCCGGTCTGACAGATACATTCTCTGCTCCTTTAAAAGTAAGAAAAGCTCTTCATCCTTCAGGGATGGGAAAAAGTCCAGGACTGCAAGCACCCGCTTCTTCCGGTCCAGGGCCTCGGAGGCATACCGGCTCACCTGGAACACCGGGATCCCGGAGATCCCGTAATCCGTAAGCTGCAGCTCCCCCCGGTCGGAGGCCAGAAGATCTCCCAGCTCCCCATGCTTCCCGGCCGTATAAAGGCTTACCTCTGCCTCCGTGCGGACGCCGGCAATGGATCTGAAAAAATCCCCCCGGCATTTCAGCTGTACCAGAGCCGGAAGGGGCTTTACGATCTTGTGGCCCAGGGAAGCTGCCAGATCATAGCCGCTGCCGTCGGAGCCTGTGGACGGAGCCGCCTTGGAGCCTGCCGCCAGGATCAGGAAATCTCCCCGGAAAGCACCGCAGGAGGTCCGGACGCAGAAGCCTGTCCCGTCCCTCTCCACTGTTTCCGGTCTGCATTCCGTCACGATTCGGATCTCCAGGCTCTCTGCCTTTTCCCTCAAAGCGTCCAGCACCGTCTGGGCCTGGCCGGAGGCCGGGTAGACATACCCATTCCGGTCTGTGACCACCACGCCCAGACGGCGGAAAAAGGAGACCGTGTCTGCCGCAGAAAACCGTCCGATGGCCGTCATGGGGAAATCCGCGGTCCCGCAGCGGTAGCAGTCCGGTCTCATATCCAGGTTGGTCAGATTGCACTTTCCGTTTCCTGTGGAAAGGATCTTCTTTCCCACCCGGGGCATATGCTCCAGGATCGTCACCCCTGCACCGTTTTCTGCCGCCGTAATGGCCGCCATAAGTCCGGCGGCTCCGCCGCCGATGATGATCCCTTCTGGTCGTCCCATAGCTTCCTCCTTGCATGCCATTGCTGTAAAAATGTTATTCCTAGTATATCCACCCGGCGTTTAAATTGCAAGTCTTAACTGGTGTAAGATTCCAGATAGCTGAAAATTTCCGCCATGGTGGGAAACCAGATCCCCTCCATGAGCCTTTCCTGTTCCACCGGCGGAAAATCCGAAAGGGGCATATGGGTGAAAAGATTCACCGTTGCCAGGCTGTCGTCATAAACAATGAGATACCCCTCCTCCGCCACCAGGCAGAAGCTGTCCTTTACAGGCTCCGGCTCCACTGCCTCCTGGTTCAGCACCAGGTGGGCCATCTCCTCCTCTCCGCTGCCTTCCGCCAGGGCCGGCTGTTCCACGGATTCGGTCATCTGCACCTCTGCCGCCTGCTGTCTGGGCGGATCAATGGTAAGGACAAACAGGGACACCAGGCAGCCTGCCGTCAGCACCAAAAAGAAAAGAAAGCAGGATACATATTTTTTCATTGGAAATCACTCCTTCTGAAAACAGTATCTGCTTTCTTTCCCTGTTTTAAACAGCTTTTACGGATTTTCTGCCAAAGTTTGGCCTACATGAGCCGCAGCTTCCGGAACATCTGCAAAAGCCTGGTCCCGCCGGGCATCTGGTGCAGCTCGTCCTCGTCCAGGCAGCCAAGCTTCACCAGAAGGACTCCGTAGACCGCCACGGCAGCAGCCACGGCCCCCAGGGTGCAGACTGCGTTGCTCTGGATCCCCAGGTGTATGAGCTTATAGACGCCCACTGCTGCCGCACCCATGACCGCCGAAGCCGCAGCCGGCAGGAGGATGGTCTTTTTCACCTCCTGGCGGTAGCCCAGGATCTTCCGTATGGATCTGTGGTTTAAAAAGCACATGATCACTGCAAACAGGATATTGGCAAATACCATGGAGAAGATCCCCATATGGAACACCAGGACCATGACCTCCATGGCCGCCAGATGCAGGACCAGGGCAGTCAGGGCATGGACGATGGGCAGCCGCATCCGGTCGATGCCCTGTAAAATGGCATTGGTCACCGTGGACACAGAATAAAAGACCACAGCAATGGACCCGTACAGGGTCATCTGGACTGCCAGGTCATTATCGCCCGAGAATAAAAGGTTATTCACCGGCCCCGCCAGGACCGTAAGGCCCACGGCGGACGGAATGGCGATCAGGAGGGAAAACCGGATCGCAGCGGCCACCTTCTTTTTCACCATGCGCCGGTCCCCGGTGGCCACAGCCCGGGACACCGACGGGATCAGCGACGAGGACAGGGCATTGGAGACAGCCATGGGAACGTTGATCAGAAGATGGTATTTTCCCGTGTACACGCCCCACTGGGAGATAAACTCCTCCTCCATGCCCAGGCTCTTGAAATTATAGGCCAGGAGACCGTTGTCCAGGACGCTGTTGACATTATAAATGGCAGAGCTCACCACCACCGGAACCACTGTAAAAAATAAGATCTTAGTAATGGTCCCATAGCTCTCCAGGGAGCCGGACCGGTCCCTGCGTACCTTCTTCCGGATGGTCCTCTGGTAAGCGGCAAACAGAAGCAGCAGGAACACCAGGGCCGTAAAAGCGCCTGCGCCTGTTCCGATAGTGCCTCCGGCAGCGCCCCAGGAATTGGAATAGCCGGAGCCGGACTCCCCCTTTAATATCTCTACCTTTATGGCCTGGTTAAACAGCCAGCTTCCGGCGGCCACGCTGACAATGGCGTTTACGATCTGCTCAAAAACCTGGGACAGGGCCGTGGGAACCATGGTCCCCTGGCCCTGGTAATAGCCTCTGAACACGCCCAGATACGCCATGATCCAGACGGTGGGAGCCAGGGTCTTTAACGCAAAGGCCGCATAGGGCATAAAAAAAACTTCTCTTGCAAAGAAGTCGGCTCCGAACCAGATAACGGCCGCTGCCAGGGCTCCCACCACCGTGGCGTAGACCAGGGCTGCCCGCAGGATCCGGACAGAATTCCGGTACTGCTTCCTGGCCAGCCGGACAGATACCATCTTGGATACGGCCAGAGGAAGGCTGTAAGAGGACAGGAGCAGGGCAATGTTATACACGTTAAACGCAGTCCCGTAATAGCCCATTCCCTCGTCGCCAATGATGTTTATCATGGGGATCCGGTAGGCGATGCCGATGATCCTCACCACAATGGAGGCGATGGCCAGGATGCTGCCCTGGACCACAAAATTGGATTCTCCCCCCGTTTTCTCCGGCCGGGAGCCGGCCTTTTTCCGGCTGGCTCCCCGCTCTCTCATTTCTTTACTTTCCATAAATCTCAGCCTTATCATACCGGTCTGCACCGATGATGCAGATCCAGGTCTTTCCCTTGTTTAATGTGATCTCATTGCCATCCAGGTCATAATACCGGGTCACACCAAATTCCCCGTCCTTTTTCCAGGTGATCTTCTGGTATTTCCCGTTGGTGAAATAGTATCCCTCACGGCCCTTATGTACATTGATATTCAGATAGGGAGTAGAGGCATAGTGGCCCCATTCCACATACTGGAAGATAATGTTTTTAACGGCAATGAGTCCCTCATTTCCCTTATGATGGCTCCCATACTGGAACCGGTGGTACAGGCCGTCCGACTCCTGGTACTCAAACCAGGGCTTGTTCATGGGATAGCCGGGAACCACCTTGAATGCGTCGTCACTGTCCGGAACGATCTGCTCCTTTCCTCTGGCAAACTGGAAATGGCCCTCATAGGAATCCCCGTAGCCAGTGCGGTAGCCCAGCTTTTCAATGGCCTTATTGACCCGCTCTCCGCTGGTATAGGCGTTATGAGGCGCTTTCCGGTCCTTGGTACGGTAATAGGCCGTACCGCCGATGCCGTCCAGGCCATTGATATTGTCCACATTGTTCAGATATTTCTTTGCAAAGGTGCTCTGGCCGTAGTGGGCAAAAATAGCGTCGTACTCTCTGGCAAAATAGGTATAGCAGGTGCGGGCGCTCCGGACCGACCCGATCCGCTCCAGGCCGTCATAGTCCTCGATCAGGGCCATATAGCGGTTCATTTCCCCCTCCACCGGCACCTCATAGACCACTCCGGCCCGGTTGATGCCGTACTGGGGCAGGGACTCCTTATCGTTGCTCATCATCACCGCCAGAGGACGGCGGTTTCCGATGGCCACATCCACCATTTCCCCGGTGAGATAGCTCCGGATCTTTCCATCCACCTCAACGCGCTCCACCGGCTCCTCTGGTTCGGTCTCCGGCGGCTCCGTTTCCGGCTCAGTCTCCAGGACCACCACCCGGGTGGGTTCAGCCTCTGTCTCTGCCGCCGTGGTCACCGCCGCCTCCTCATACTTCTTTCCGCACCCGGAAAGAGTGACCGCAAGAACGGCTGCCGCCAGCACCATGATTCCCTTTCTGCCATGCCTTCTCATCTCCTGTAACCCCTCCGTTCCAGAATCTCCCTCTGTTTTTCTTCCATATCCAGCCGTTCCTCATCCTCCATATGGTCATAGCCGCTTAAATGGAGCATGCTGTGGGCCACCAAAAAGGCCAGCTCCCTGGTCTCCGAATGGCCGAATTTTTCCGCCTGTTCCTTTACCTTTTCCACAGAGATCACGATATCCCCCAGCATCAGCTCTCCCGTATCCGGATTGAAATACTCCTCCGGTGTCTCCTCCAGCCCGTCAAAATCTCCTGGTGTCTCAAAGTCGCACATAGGAAAAGAAAGTACGTCTGTGGGACGGTCGATGCCCCGCATGTCCAGGTTGATCTGATGGATCCCCTCATTGTCCGTCAGGACCACGTTTACCTCCGCATCGTAAGGGCACTCCACGTAGTCCAGGGCTTCCTCCACCACATTGCGGATGATCTCCTCATAGGGAACTTCCAGCCTCTCTTCAGCCTCATACTCGATGGTTACTGTCATTTCTTCCGTCCCTTCCGGCCTGGCGGTCCGTCTTTTTTGCGCCTTTGCCGCGGGCCTCATATTCATCATATGCTTTTACGATCTTCTGTACCAGCGGATGGCGCACCACGTCGTCGCTGGTGAAGTAGCAGATCCCGATATCGTCAATGTTCTTTAAGATCTTAAGAGCCGTATCCAGGCCCGAGACCGTTCCATAGGGAAGGTCCTTCTGGGACTGGTCGCCGGTGATGATGACCTTGGAGCCAAAGCCGATACGGGTCAGGAACATCTTCATCTGGGCCTGGGTGGTATTCTGGGCCTCGTCCAGGATGATGAACGCATTGTCCAGGGTGCGTCCCCTCATATAAGCCAGGGGAGCCACCTCGATCAGTCCCTTTTCCGCGTTGTGCAGATAGGACTCGGCGCCCATGATCTGATACAGGGCGTCGTACAGGGGCCGCAGATACGGATCGATCTTGCTCTGCAAGTCTCCCGGCAGGAAGCCCAGCTTCTCTCCGGCCTCGATGGCGGGCCTGGTAAGGATGATCCGGTTCACCTCTCCGTTCTTAAATGCCTGGATGGCCATGGACATGCCCAGATACGTTTTTCCCGTTCCCGCCGGGCCCACGCCGAACACGATCATCTTTTTCCGGATCAGGTCGATATACTGCTTCTGTCCCAGGGTCTTGGGCTTTACAGGCTTCCCGTTGATGGTGCGGCAGATGATATCCTTATCGATCTCCAAAAGGGCTTCATCCTTCCCCTCAAAGGAAAGGGCCAGGGCATAATCCACATTCTGCTCTCCCACCTCTTCTCCCCGTTTTGAAAGCTCGATGAGGGTGGAAAACACGCTTTTGGCCTTCTTCACCGCGTAGTCCGGGCCAATAATCTTGATCTCCCCGTCCCTGGCGATCATGGACACATGGAGCGTCCTTTCAATCTTTTTTAAGTAGCAGTCGAACTGTCCGCAGACCTTCCGCTCATGTTCCGCGGGAACGTCTATGATTGTCTCAATTAAACTCATTTACTGTCTGATTCTCCTCATGTTTTTCCGGTATGGGGACGGGCCCCGCAATGTCCTCGATCACGGTTACTGTCCCCTGGATCTTCCAGCCGGATTCACCTTTTTCTATTTTACCATCATTTGCAAGGATTTGTATACCTTTTTCCTGTAATTTTTCCATATATTCCTCCATATACCGGTCTTTTTCGGCAGAAACCTCCTCTTTTGTATAAGCCCGCTCATAGGGAACGTATTCCAGAGCCGTCACGAGCCCTCCGTATACCGGCAGACAGAAGTCCTCAAAAAGCCTAAGCTGCCTCTCCTCCATAAAAAATTCCCAGGAAGCATCCCCGTAGGCCGGCATCAGGAAATAAAAGGTCCTGCCAAAGATACTGAAAAATGCCCCGCGCCTGACCCTCCCCGTCCGGCTCTTTACCTCATAGGTAAGGGGAAGCTTCTTTTCCGTCTCATATACAGTCCTTGCATAGACCTCCGCGTCTGCCCGGATCTCATGGGAGCTGACCAGGTTCTCTGAATCATCGTAAATGGGGATCGTCCCGGCCACCAGAAGATCCCCGGCGGCCACCGGATCCCCGGCCCTCACCTTTAGAAGGCCGTTCCGGACCACGCACCGCTCGATAACGCCGTCCTTTTCAGCCGTCAGATCGCAGGGCGTCCGGTCTGGCTCCACAGGCGACAGCATGGCCTCGTTCTCCTTGATCCGCACTGTGAGCCTGGTCCCTTTGATCTCTGCCGATACCCAGGTGATCTCTGCAAACTGGTTTCTCAGGCTCTCCTCAAGTTCTTCACAGGAGACTGCGGATTTTCTCATGCCGCAGGCCACTGGCAGCGTCTCCATATAGTGCAGGAGCGTCTGATCCGTGAACCTTAAGTTTCCCTCAAAGGAAATGTCCCATATAAAAAAGGACAGGCCGTACAGCAAAAGGAAGAAGCAGATGAATCCGGCAGCCAGTGGCTTCCGCTTTCTGTTCCGGAAAAGAAAAAAGGGAAGTCCGTACTTTTTCCTTAAAAAAAGGCGAACGCCGGCCTTTCTTGCCGCCGGCTTCATTTTTTTATAATCCTCGCCTGTGGTCCAGAACAGGACGTGTCCGTCCCGGTCTGTCCCGATCCCTGTTACAAAAAGCTCCCGGCGGGCCGCAATGTTAAAAAAACGCTCCCGGCCAAGACCTGTGATCTCCGCCTGCACCCCGCCCTTAAAAAAAAGACGCCTCTTTTCCCTCAAAGTCCGTCACCTCTCATCAAAGCCGATGGCATCTATATTCCCTGTGATCTCCATCTCATCCTTATCATAATAGCGGATCCGAAGGTTCCTTCCGTCGATGGAAAGCCTGTATTTTCCAGCCTGGATCTTTAAATATGTATCCGAGTATACCAGGATGCTCCTGTAATTCTCGATCCGGACCATGGACCGCCCCACAAAGGTCAGGATCGTCTCTCCCCGGCTGGCGTCCAGCGGAAGCCCCAGGGACTCTGCCAGCCCGTTCATTCCGTCTCGTTTCCTTTTCAAATCCTGTCCCCGCCTTTGGTGGATTCATGCTACTATATGCAGTTCCGGGCAAAAAAAGAAGATATCCCTGTTACGGAATATCTTCTTCATTACGCGTTTCATTCAATGATTAGTTGTATTTACGCTTTCTTGCCGCTTCAGACTTTTTCTTACGTCTTACGCTGGGCTTTTCATAATGCTCTCTTTTACGGATCTCCTGCTGAATACCAGCCTTTGCGCAGTTTCTTTTGAATCTGCGTAAAGCGCTGTCCAGGCTCTCGTTATCTTTAACGATTACGTTTGACATAGCTCACACCTAACCTCCCTCCAGTTGTGTAATTGTGCATAATACAACTGTTTGGGTATTTTTTAGCACTGGTATGATTATATCATAAATTACACATTCGTCAATAGATTTTTTTGGAATTATGAAAAATTTGTAAAAAACTGGCTGATGCCGGGTTATCTTACCTGGGATTCCACCGTTTCGGCCACCTTTGCCAGGGCCTCGTCCACGCCTGCGGGGTTCTTACCGCCGGCCTGGGCCATATTGGGACGGCCGCCGCCGCCTCCGCCCACCAGACCAGCAATGGCCTTGATGAGGTTTCCGGCATGGGCTCCCGCCTTCTGGGCTCCGTCTGTGGCTGTGGCCATCAGGTTCACCTTGCCGTCCAGGACGGAAGCGATGACGATGACGCCCTCGCCCAGCTTTTCTTTTAACTGGTCACCCAGGTTCCTTAAGCCGTTCATATCAACGCCGTCGGCGCGGACAGCCAGGACCTTCACGCCCTTTACTTCCTGCACCTGGTCCATCACGTCGCCCATGGCCTCCTTGGCAAGCTTGCTCTTAAGCTTCTCATTTTCCGAATGGAGGGCCTTGATCTCCTCTAACATAGCCTCGATCTTTGCAGTCAGGGCACCCGGAGTCGTTTTGGCTGCTGCTGCCGCCTCATGGAGCTCCTTTTCTGTTTCGGCATAATGGGCCATGAGTCCGTCGGAGGTCAGCGCCTCGATCCTTCTTACTCCGGCTGCGATCCCTGCCTCGGACAGGATCTTAAAGGAGCTGATGGAGGAGGTGTTGGCCACATGGGTCCCGCCGCAGAGCTCTGTGGAGAAATCGCCCATCCTTACTACGCGGACCGTCTCTCCGTACTTCTCGCCGAACAGGGCCATGGCGCCTGTCTTTTTCGCATCCTCCAGGCTCATTTCGTCAGTCACAACAGAAAGTCCCGCATGGATCTCTTTATTTACGATCTCCTCCACCTGTCTGATCTCCTCGGGAGTCATGGCGGAGAAATGGGTAAAGTCAAAGCGGAGACGGTCCCTGGTCACTAAAGAACCAGCCTGCTCCACATGATCCCCGAGAACGGTCCGGAGCGCCTTATGGAGTAAGTGGGTGGCACTGTGGTTTCTGGCCGTTAAGGCGCGGTTTTCCTCATCCACCTTTAAGGTCACGGTATCGCCGGTCTTGAACATTCCCTTTGTCATTACTCCCACGTGGCCTACCTTGCCGCCCTGGAGATGGATCGTGTCCTCCACGGTAAATTCGCCGTTTTCCGATACGATCACGCCGGTATCGGCCTGCTGGCCTCCCATAGTGCCGTAAAACGGGGTCTCCTCCACCAGGATGGTTCCCCTCTGGCCGTCCGTAAGGGCTTCCACGATCTCGTCCTCTGTGGTCAGCACTGTAATGGCTGAATCATGGACCAGACGGTCATATCCCACGAATTTTGTGGTGACTGCCGGGTCGATGGACTGGTAAACGGTCACGTCTGCGCCCATATAGTTGGTGGTCTTTCTGGCCTTTCTGGCCTTTTCCTTCTGCTCCTTCATGCAGGCGGCGAAGCCCTCTTCATCCACCTGGAAGGACCTTTCCTCCAGGATCTCCTTTGTAAGATCCAGCGGGAAGCCGTAGGTATCATAAAGCTTGAAGGCGTCTGCGCCGGAAAGGGTATCCGAGCCGCTCTTTCTCATCTCCTCTTCCATATCGGAAAGGATGGCAAGGCCCTGGTCGATGGTCTTATTGAACTTGTCCTCTTCCTCTGTAAGGACCTTAAAGATCATCACCTTCTTCTCCTCCAGCTCCGGATATCCGTCTTTGGATAATGCGATCACTGTATCGGAGAGGTTGGCTAAGAACTTTCCTTCGATCCCCAGCTTTCTCCCATGGCGGGCAGCCCGGCGTAAAAGCCGGCGGAGCACATAGCCGCGGCCTTCGTTGGAGGGCATGATGCCGTCGGAGATCATAAAGGTACAGGATTTGATATGGTCGGTCACGATCCGCAGGGAAACGTCAGTTTCATAGTCCTTCTGGTATTCTTTTCCGGCCAGCTGGCATACCCGGTCTAAAAGCGCTTTGTTGGTGTCGATGGTGAACAGAGAATCCACATCCTGGACCACAACGGCCAGACGCTCTAAGCCCATGCCGGTGTCGATGTTCTTCTGGGCCAGCTCCGTATAATTTCCATGGCCGTCGTTCTCAAACTGGGAGAATACGTTGTTCCATACCTCGATATAGCGGTCGCATTCGCAGCCTACGGTACAATCCGGCTTTCCGCAGCCATACTTTTCTCCCCGGTCATAATAGATCTCGGAACAGGGGCCGCAGGGGCCTGCGCCGTGCTCCCAGAAGTTATCCTCTCTTCCAAAGCGGAAGATCCTTTCTGCGGGGACACCGATCTCCTCGTTCCAGATCTTAAAGGCCTCTTCATCGTCCAGGTAGATGGACGGATAGAGCCGGTCGGGATCCAGTCCCACCACCTGGGTCAGAAACTCCCAGGACCAGTGGAGGGATTCGGTCTTAAAATAATCTCCAAAGGAAAAGTTTCCCAGCATCTCAAAGAAGGTGCCGTGGCGGGCGGTCTTTCCGATATTCTCGATATCGCCTGTACGGATACACTTCTGGCAGGTACATACCCTGCGCCTGGGCGGGATCTCCTGGCCGGTAAAATAGGGCTTTAAGGGAGCCATACCGGCATTTATAAGAAGTAAGCTGTTATCATTATGCGGAACGAGGGAGAAGCTCTTCATTGCCAGATGGTCCTTGCTCTCGAAAAATTCAAGGAACATTCTCCTCAGTTCATTCACACCATATTTCTGCATGGTCTTTTGCCTCCTGGTTACTGTTTATTTCTTCTGTCTCTGAATTTTTTTCCGCAGACAACGCCAAAGAAAGCGGCGGCCCCAAGGATCAGGAACTTTCCTGCGGTTTCTATAAAAGCAGCGAATAATGCGGTCATAGACTCCTCCTTTTCCGGCTGTCTTTCAGATTCAGACGCCTGTGCTTTGATAAATGGCACATTGATATACGATATATCATAATCTTAAATCCCCAGATATGCAAGAAGAAAATTTAAATTATAAAAACCGGGGCCATGATCTCCCCGGTTTTTATTCTGAAGCCGCCCCGTCCGGCATCCGCTCCAGGATCTCTTCATATTCTTCCATCAGTTCGTAGCACCGGACCCGCGTTTCCTCCGCCATGGCCCTTCTGGACTCCAGGGTCTGGTTCTGGGGGACTGGGGAGGCTTCCGCAGCCCTGGCGGCCGCCTGGTCCCTTTCCTTCATCCATTCCAGCTCTGCAATACGCAGCGTCTCCGCTTCTTTTTCAGTCATACGGGCCCGGATGGAGCCGTATACCAGGTTCAGCTCCTGGTCCCACAGGGTCCAGAGCTGCTCTGCCGCCGCATAGGCGGAAATGGCGTTTTCGTCCTTAACGCTGCCCTGGTACTGCCAGGACAGCTCCCTGGCCTTCTCCAGGCGGGCGTCCAGCTCATCCTTTGTAAATACGGTCTTTGCCTCCATGGCTTCCTGGCCGGAAGCCTCCACTGCCTCCGCAGGCACCGCCGGATCCAGAGGAGATTTTACCGTTTCCTCCACAGCCGCATCCGCTTCTGCGGCCGCCTGGATCCCGGCTTCAGCTGCCTCCTCCTGTTCCGCCTCTTCAGCGGCTGTCTCCGGGGATTCCAGAGCCGCACGGGCTCCCGGAGCCAGATTCCCCGGTTCCTTCCCTCCGGCTGCCTGGGGGGCTTTTCCCCCCTTTCCCCGGACGCCTGCATCTGCCTGGTCCATCAGAGCCTTTAGGGAAGCTTCCGGTACGGATGCTTCCCTGGGCACAGATATCTGTGCCCCGCGGGCCTCGGTTTCCGTCACGGCCGCCATGGCGGCCTCTGTGCTCTCCCTCACAAAGCTGCTGGTGACGCTGGTGGTAAAGATCCCGGCGGCCAGGATGCACAGGACTGTGAGCCACATTCCATTCCGTCTGTTCATATATCAAACTCCATTCGGTATGACCTTCGATCTCTGGTCTGCTTTATGAAATAAAGATAACACAAACGGAACCACTTGTGAACACAAATCGCAAATTAGTAATATTTTGTAAGATTATCGTAACTTTTTCCACAGATCCGGCATCACAGCCGGTCGTTCAGACTAAGCTTCCAGCCCCGTATCCGTCAGTAGGCCGCTTCCGTCGGCCGCCGCAGTGGCCAGCCGGTCGCATCTTTCATTCTCCGGATGGCCGTCGTGGCCCTTGACCCAGAAAAAAGTGACCACATGGGGCTCCATGGCCTTTAAAAGCCTCTTCCAGAGGTCCGAATTCTTCACCGGTCCGCTTTTGGGCCGGTTCCAGCCATGCTTCACCCAGCCGTCGATCCACTTCTGGTTGAAAGCGTCCACCAGATACCGGGAATCGGAATAAAGCTCCACCTCACAGGGCCGGTTTAAGGCCTCCAGCCCTGCAATGGCTGCCATCAGCTCCATCCGGTTGTTGGTGGTCTTCACATATCCGGCGGACAGCTCTTTTTCATGGAGCGTGCCCTCCTTGTCCACAAACTGGAGGACAGCTCCGTAGCCGCCCGGCCCGTCGGGGTTTCCGCGGGCCGCGCCATCTGTGTATAACGTTACTTTCATGAATGATCCTTTCCTTCCGCCAGCCCTTTACAGATCCCATTTATCGCAGAGGGCATTGACGTCTGCTGTAAATTTCTTTATGTCTTTATTGGCACATTCCCGGTTCTTCCGGATCACCCGCATCAGGCGCTCGCCTGCGGCCACAAGAAGCTCAAAGATGGTCCGGTTCTCCTTCTGCCGTTCTGTCTCCCTGCGGAGGGGAACGCCCACAGTCTGTTTAAGCCATGCTCCTGCGGCCAGGTCGTAAACAGAGCCGGAAAACGGGGCCGCAGTCTCAAACCCATAGTCTGTGTGGAGAAGGCCGGCAAAGCTGGTGCACACATCGTCGTCGCCGTGGACCAGGAATACCTGGGACGGCTTTTCCTTAAAGGCCGATACCCATGTGATCAGTCCGTTCATATCTGCATGGCCGGAAATTCCGTCCAGCTTTTCGATATGAGCCTCCACATCGATGGTCTCACCAAACAGCTTCACCACCTGGGCTCCCTCCAGAAGACTCCGCCCCAGGGTCCCCACAGCCTGGTAGCCGGCAAAGAGGATGGTACATTCGGGCCGCCACAGGTTATGCTTTAAGTGGTGGCGGATACGGCCGGCATCGCACATGCCCGCCGCGGAGATGATCACCTTGGGCGTCATATCAAAGTTGATGTTTTTGGAATCCTCGCTGGTGATGGAAAGCTTAAGGCCTGGGAAGCCGATGGGGTTGATCCCCCGGTTCACCAGATCCATGGCCTCTTCATCGTAGCATTCCATGATGTTTTTTGTAAACACCTGGGTGGCCTCCACTGCCAGCGGACTGTCCACATAGACCTCAAAATCATCATGGCCCTTTATGAGCTTTTCTTCCTTGATCTTTCTCATGAAATACAGGATCTCCTGGGTACGGCCCACGGCAAAGGCCGGGATCACCAGGTTGCCGCCCCGGTCCAGGGTCTCCTGGAGGATCTGGGCCAGCTCTTCGATGTGCTCATGGGTCCGGTCATGGGTCCGGTCGCCGTAGGTACACTCCATGACCACATAATCCGCTTCGTCAATATAGCTGGGGTTTTTGATCAGCGGCTTATTCTTGTTTCCGATGTCGCCGGAGAACACGATCTTCTTCTCCACCCCCTCTTCCTCCATCCATACTTCGATGGAGGCAGACCCCAGAAGGTGGCCCACATCGGTGAAGCGGATCCTGAGGCCGTCGGTGAGGGTCAGCACATCTTTGTAATGGCAGGGGACAAAATGGGTCAGAACGCCTTCGGCGTCGTTTATGGTGTAGAGAGGCTCCACCTCCGGCTTACCGGCACGCCTGGCCTTCCGGTTCTTCCATTCCGCCTCCATTTCCTGGATATGGGCGCTGTCCTTTAACATAATGTTGCACAGGTCGCAGGTGGCCTGGGTGGCAAAGATCTGTCCCCGGAAGCCCTCTGCATAGAGCAGCGGCAGAAGTCCCGTATGATCGATGTGGGCGTGGGTGATCAGGATATAATCCACATCCGGGATCGCAAACGGAAGTTCTGCATTTTCATAAACATTTCCCCCCTGCTCCATTCCATAATCGACCAGGATCTTTTTTCCACATGCCTCCAGGCAGTGGCAGCTCCCCGTCACTTCGTGGTTGGCGCCAATGAATGTCAATTTCATAGAACCCCTCCTGTCGTTTGTGTAGTGCCGGTCAATGACCGCTTTTAAATAGTTACATAATTATATCACTTTTCAGATAATAATGCAAATCATTCCTCCATTGCTGTCATTGATAATTTTCTGAAGGGTATCCTGGAGCTTTGCCTGGCAGTCCTCGGTCATCTGGGAGATCTTGGCCTCCATGCCGTCCTCCACGATCTGCTCCACGGATTTCCCGAATATGCTGGTCTCCCATACCCCGTCCTCCTTCTGGGCGCTTTTCTTTATGTAGGCGATCAGATCCCTGGCCTGCTCCTCGCTCCCCACAATGGGAGCGATCTCCGTCTCAATGTGGGCCTTGATCAGATTGATGGACGGGGCCTGGGCATGGATCTTGATGCCGTATTTATTGCCATGGCGGATCAGCTCCGGTTCCTCTAAAACGATCTCCGATCTATGGGGCATGACGATGCCGTAGCCCCTGGCCCGCACCTGGCTTAAGGCGTTTTTTACCTTCTCATATTCGCTCTCCATGGACGAAAGCCTGGCCATGGTATGGAACAGCTCATATTCATCCCGGACAGGGACTCCGGAAAATTCGCTGATGACCTTAAAATAACATGCTTCCTCTGTTTTCACCTGGATCTCCACGGTTCCGTCGGCCATCTCCATCCGGCTGACCGTCATTTCCCGGATCCCCTCTCCCGCCGGAGCCAGGTTTTCTCCTCCCACATCCTTCATCTGGTCTGCCTTCTTTAAGATCTCCCTGGCGCTTTCAATGGCCGCGGCCTTTAAGGGATGGTCCTCTGGAAGGATCTCCATCCACCTGGGGATATGGAAGCGGAGCTCCGTCACAGGAAACTCTTTTAAGACTGTGGCCAGGATAGCCTCCACATCCTCCCGCTTCAGCTGCTCACAGTTCATGGGAAGGACTGTGACCCCATGGTCCTTTTCCAGTCTTTCCGCCAGTTCTCTTGTCTCCTCCGCATAGGGCCTGGCAGAGTTTAACAGCATCACAAAGGGCTTCCCGATCTCCTTTAACTCCCGGACCGTCTCGTTTTCCGCCTCCAGATAATCATTCCGCTTCAGCTCTCCGAAGGAGCCGTCGGCCGTCACTGCGACCCCGATGGTGGAGTGGTCCCGGATCACCTTCCTGGTCCCGATCTCCGCAGCCTGGGTAAAGGGGATCTCATGGTCATACCAGGGCGTTTTCACCAGCCTCTCCTCTCCGTTCTCCTCATGTCCGGCCGCCCCCTCCACCATAAAGCCCACGCAGTCCACCAGCCGCACCCGGGCCGTGATCCCGTCCTCCAGGGCGATCTCCGCCGCCTCCTTGGGAATAAATTTCGGCTCCGTGGTCATGATGGTCTTTCCAGCGGCGCTCTGGGGCAGTTCATCCCGGGCAATGGCCTTCAGATGGCCCTCCGGCAGCTTCGGAAGCACCATCAGCTCCATAAACCGTTTGATGAACGTGGATTTTCCCGTGCGGACAGGTCCGGCCACGCCGATGTAGATCTCTCCGCCCGTCCGGGCTTCAATGTCTTTGTATACCTGAAAATTGTCCATGAAAATACCCCCTTTTTATACTACCAGAGTATATGCAAAGGGGGTTTTTCACAGAACTGGAAAAAAGCCTATTCCTCCCAGGGAAGGGAGGTATTCTCGATGCGTCTGTCCCGCATCATCAGATCGGTCACCGCGTCTTTCGCGGGTTTTCCTTCAAACAGCACCTGGTTCACAGCTTCCACAATGGGCATGGGAACGCTGTATTTTTTTGAGAGGGCCAGGGCTGCTCTGGCTGAATATACGCCCTCCACCACCATCTGGACCTCCTTCATGGCCTCCTCCATGGTATAGCCCTTACCAATGAGGATCCCGGCCCGGCGGTTCCGGCTGTGCATACTGGCGCAGGTCACGATCAGGTCTCCGATGCCTGTAAGCCCGGCAAAGGTCTGGAAGCTGCCTCCCATGGCCATCCCCAGACGGCTGATCTCTGCAATGCCGCGGGTGATCAGGGCAGCTTTTGTATTATCCCCGTACCCCAGGCCGTCGGCAGCTCCTGCCGCCAGGGCCACCACATTCTTTAAGGCAGCCCCCACCTCGATGCCAAGGACGTCCGGGCTTGTGTACACCCGGAATACAGGGCTCATAAAGGCGGACTGGACGGCCTCCGCGATCCTTTTCTTCCTGGAGCCTGCCACACAGGTGGTGGGAAGGCCGCGGCTCACCTCCTCCGCGTGGCTGGGGCCCGAAAGGACCGCCGGCTCACACTGGGGGATCTCCTCCTGGATGATCTCCGTCATGGTCTTTAAGGTATCCTCTTCAATTCCCTTGGCCACATCCACGATGATCTGGCCCTGGGGGCAGAATTCCTTCATCCGCCGCGCCGTGGACCGTACAAACACCGACGGGACCGAAAGGACCAGCATATCCTTTTCCTTCATGGCCTCCTCCAGATCCGCCGTATAGCGGATGGAATCCGGAAGCGTCACCTCCGGAAGGTTTTTATGCTTGTGGGTGGAGCGCATCTCCTCGATCTCCTGCGGGATCGCAGACCATAAGTCCACCTGATGACCGTTATTATTTAAAAGCACTGCAATGGCGGTTCCCCATGTACCGGAACCGATCACACCGATCTTTCCCATAAGTAGTTCCCCTCCTGTTATTTTTCCTTATTTCCCCACAATTTATTTTCTGTGCCCTTCAGAAGCCTCCTTATATTGGCTCTGTGGCGCCAGATGGCCATGACCATAAGGACTCCGGCCACCGCAAAGAATTCCATCCGGTCTCCCTCTGCCACTGCATAGTCCCCCCGCAGGCCGAAGAACACCATCTGGATAAAGAAAGCAGTCACCACCAGGATCGAACCCAGGGACACGTATCTGGTGAGGATCACCGCCCCCAGGAAAAGAGAGGCGCACACCAGGGTCACCCGCCAGTCCATGGACACCAGGATCCCGGCCATGGAGGCGATCCCCTTTCCGCCTTTAAAATGCAGATAGAAGGGGAAATTGTGGCCAAGGACCACCCCCAGGCCCGCATAAAGGACGTACAGGTCCACGCTGGGGTCTCCCTTCATCACCAGCCGCACCAGCAGGCAGGCAAAAACCGTCTTCAGGAAGTCTCCCATAAATACCAGCAGGCCCGCCTTTTTCCCCATGACCCGCAGCGCATTGGTGGTGCCGGAATTGCCGCTGCCATACTGTCTGATATCGATATGGTGCATTTTTCCATAGAGATATCCGGTCTGAAACAGGCCGAACACATACCCCGTCAGAAGACATAAGATCCTTTCCATGGTCTACTCCTTTTCCTTCCGTTCCCGGATGATGAATTTTAAGGATGTGCCCCGGAAGCCAAAGGCCTCCCTTATCTTGTTTTCCAGATATCTGGTGTAAGAGAAGTGCATCAGTTCCTTGTCGTTGACAAATACCACAAAAGTGGGCGGCTTTACAGATACCTGGGTCACATAATAGATCTTTAACCGTTTTCCCTTGTCCGACGGGGGCTGCTGCATGGCCACAGCCTCGGTGACGATCTCATTTAAGACGCCGGTGGCCACCCGCAGGGTCTGGTTCTCCCGGACCATGTCGATCAGGTCAAAGAGCTTCTGCATCCGCTGCCCCGTGAGAGCTGATACGAACACATACTCTGCATAAGGCATATAGGCCAGGGTCTCCTTGAGCTTATTGGTATATTCATAGATGGTCTTGTCTGTTTTTTCGATGGCGTCCCACTTATTGACCACCACGATGATGCCCTTTCCCCGGTCATGGGCGATGCCTGCGATCTTGGCGTCCTGCTCTGTAACGCCCTGGGTGGCATCGATGACCATTAACACCACGTCGGCCCGGTCCACAGCCGTTACCGTGCGGATGATGCTGTACCGCTCGATATCCTCTTTTACCTTGCTCTTTCTTCTGAGACCTGCCGTATCGATGAATACGTATTCGGTGCCGTTATGGATCACCTCCGTGTCCACAGCATCCCTGGTGGTGCCTGCAATATCAGAAACGATCACCCGGTTTTCGCCCAGCATCTTATTGATGATGGAGGACTTGCCCACATTGGGCTTGCCTACGATGGCTACTCTGGGACGGTCGTCCTCTTCGTCGTCGTACTGGTCTGGAGTAAAATGCTTTGCCACCTCGTCCAGAAGCTCTCCCAGGCCCAGCCGGGAGGCTGCGGATACGGGGACGGGATCCCCGATGCCCAGGTTATAGAATTCATATACGTCGTTTCCGAACTTTTCAAAGCTGTCCACCTTATTGACCGCCAGCACCACAGGCTTTCTGGATTTTCTCAGCATGTCCGCCACCTTGGAATCGGAATCCACCAGGCCCTGGCGCACGTCCACGATGAAAATGATCACATCGGCCGTATCAATGGCGATCTGGGCCTGCTCCCGCATCTGGGCCAGGATGATGTCGCTGGAATCCGGCTCGATGCCGCCGGTGTCGATCAGCGTAAAGGAGTGGCTCAGCCAGGTGCAGTCTGCGTAGATCCTGTCCCTGGTCACTCCCGGGGTATCTTTTACAATGGAAATGGCACTGCCGGCCAGCACATTGAACAGCGTGGATTTTCCCACGTTGGGGCGGCCAACAATGGCTACGATTGGTTTGCTCATATTGATCTCCTTTTTATGGATGGTTTTTCTACGAAAGGACCTCTCCCTCTTCGGAAAGGTTCAGGTCCTTCATGGACGGCTCGTACATGCCGTGCTCCGTGGTCTGCTCCTCGGCAGCCTCCCGGTCCAGGATGGCTGAGAGCAGATCATATCCGCCTGATTTTACTATATTTATAGGGATCTGTAAAGCGGCTTCCGCCTGGGTCCTGGTCATATCGTCCAGGAATACCTTCTCTCCGCTTTTAAACATCACCGATGGAAGCAGCAGGCGGCTCCCCAGGGGCTTTCCCTTAAGCTGGGCCACCAGATCCTGGCCGGTGATAAGGCCTGCCACGGTGATCATCTCTCCGAAAAAGTCATTGCGGATCGGATAAAGATGGATCTTTCTTCCCGGGTATACCTCCGCCATCCGGTCCAGCAGACGCTTCAGATAGGGATACGGCAGGAAGCCCGTGGCCATGGAAAGCTCCTCCGCCTTCCCATCGTCCTCTTTTTCTCCCAGGGCATCCATAAACTCCTCATACAGGAGCCGGATCATCCCCACGCCGTTTTCCAGCTGGATATAGCCGTCATAGCGGCTTTCCTCCGGAAGCTCCCTTTCTGCTAAAATATACCACTCGTCGCTGGCATGGATAAAGTGGAGCTTATGTTTTTCATACAGCTTTTTCTGCCACTCCTCGATCAGATCGATGACCTGGCAGGCATCCTCCTTCGTAAAGGGCTCCAGCGGATACAGGCCGTCCCGGAATTTAGAAAGTCCCACGGGGACCACCGACACGCTCTGCATATGGGGCGCATAAGCGGCCAGCCGCTCGATGGTGTACCGCAGCTCCTCCCCGTCGTTGACCCCCTTACAGAGAACGATCTGGCCGTTCATCTCCGTCCCGGCCTCATAAAGGCGGTCGATCTTTTTTAATGCCTCTCCGGCAAAACGGTTATTGAGCATCCTGCATCTGAGCTCCGGGTTCATGGTCTGGACCGAGATGTTTATAGGGGACAGGTGGAACCGGATGATCCGGTCAATGTCCCTGTCGCTCATGTTGGTCAGTGTGATATAGTTTCCCTGGAGAAAGGAGAGCCTGGAATCGTCATCTTTAAAATAAAGGGTCTCCCGCATTCCCGGCGGCATCTGGTCGATGAAGCAGAAGATGCATTTATTCCGGCAGGAGCGGTATTCGCTCATAAGGCCGTTTTCAAAGGTAAGGCCCAGATCCTCTCCGCCGCTTTCGATCTCCAGCTCCCATTCCTCACCGTTTTTTTTCTGTACGGTCATGACGAAGCTTTCGCTGTCCGTCATATAGTCATAGTCAAAGATATCCTCGATCTCTTCCCCGTCTATGGTAAGCAGCACGTCTCCCGGCTCCAGCTCCAGCTCTTCGCCAATGGAGCCCGGGGCCACCGCCGTTATTTTATGTCCTTTGTTTTTCAATTTCAATCCCCTTCCGGCAGTATCCTCAGCCGGTATCTGCCTTCTCCATCATACCAATCTTCCGCAGATTTGTAAAGAAATGATGTTCTTTTTTCTAAAATAGGCCGGCGGCTATTGACGAAAATCATCGAATAATGGTATAAATGATATGAGTGAAAGAATGTCCCATTCCTGGGACAGGAAAAATGGTAAAAGCGGAGGAATCTTTGACATGTCGAATCAGTACGTTTTCAATGACCGTCTTCCCATCGCGCCGTTAAAGATCGCGGCTCTGGAAAGCTGTCAGGACCTTGCGAAAAAGGTCAATGACCACATTGTAAACTTTCGTCGCAACGATACAGAGGAGTTAATGCGCAGACAGCAGGACCTTCAGTACCGTGGCTACGATGTGGACTCTTATCTCCTGGACTGCGCCTGCCCGCGCTTTGGCAGCGGCGAAGGCAAGGGTGTCGTCAGAGAGTCTGTGCGCGGTACAGATGTGTTTGCCATGGTGGATGTGACCAACCACTCCCTGACCTACAAAATGTCCGGTTATGTGAACCATATGTCTCCGGATGACCACTACCAGGATCTGAAGCGTATCATCGGCGCCTGTGCGTCCACTGCCCACAGGATCAACGTGATCATGCCGTTCCTTTACGAAAGCCGTCAGCATAAGCGTACCCACCGGGAATCCTTAGACTGTGCCATGGCCTTAGAGGAGCTGGTAAGTATGGGCGTTTCCAATATCATCACCTTCGACGCCCACGACCCGCGGGTACAGAATGCCATCCCCCTGTCCGGCTTCGATAACTTCATGCCCACCTACCAGTTTGTAAAGGCCCTGTTCAAGCATGACCAGTCCTTAAAGATCGATAAGGACCATCTGATGGTCATCAGCCCCGACGAGGGAGCCATGAACCGCGCCGTATACCTGGCCAACAACCTGGGCGTGGATATGGGTATGTTCTATAAGAGACGTGACTACTCCAAGGTCATCAATGGCAGGAATCCCATTGTGGCCCACGAATTCCTGGGCAGCTCCGTGGAAGGAAAGACCGTGATCATCATCGACGACATGATCTCCTCCGGTGAAAGCATGCTGGATACCGCAAAAGAGTTAAAGGAAAGAAAGGCTGCCAAGGTAGCCGTATGCTGTACCTTCGGACTCTTCACCAGCGGCTTTGATAAATTCGATGAGTTCTATGAAAAGGGCTATATCGACAGCGTGGTGACCACCAACTTAAACTACCGGGCTCCGGAGCTGTTTGAGCGTGAATGGTATGTGGAGGCAGATATGAGCAAATATATCGCCGCCATCATCAACTCCTTAAACCACGACGTATCCATCAGCAGCGCCCTGTCACCCACAGACAAGATCCAGCAGCTCATTAAAAAATATAACGCCGGCGGTTTCAATCGTTAACCAGAAGCCAGTATATAAAACCGGTCCGTTTAGAAATAACGGGGATCCCGCGCGGGATCCCCGTTTTCTGTCCGGATCTTATTTTCCGGCAAACGCCTTCCGATATACGTCATCCTGCTCTGGAAGGTGGGTCACATATCCCACCGGGATCCGGTTCCCGGTGGCTTCGATCACTGCCCGGGCGCCCTCTTCCCGGAATGCACCACAGAGCTCGATGCAGTCGATCCCCTCTTCCTCCAGTCTTTTTGCAGTCCGGGCCGCGTCCTCAAGGTCCGAAACGCCAATGATCCGGGCCGTTCCATTGTGGATCACCGCCTGGTCCTCCCTGCTGTCAAATTTCCCCATGATCAGAAATGCAAATCTCATACTGGTCCCTCCTTTATAAATGGCAGTCTCTGGGCCCGTCTTTTCTGCTTCCCCAGCCGGCCCGTACCCGGTCGCCGACAGAGAAAAGACTTCCTTCCCGTCCAAAAAGATCTGCCTTGATCACATTGCTTCCATTTTCCAGTTCATAAAGTGTATGGGCTCCCATGAAGCTGGCCGACCGGACCGTATAATCGCCGGACTGGTCCATTTCCATCCACACGTCCTCTGGCCTTACGATCTGTACCCGGCCATTCTCCTCTATATAATTGGCCTTTCCCACAAAGGACGCCACATACCGGCTCACAGGAGAAAAATAGATCTCCCTGGGAGTCCCTGTCTGGACAGCCACGCCCTTTTCCATGACCACGATCTTATCAGAAAGACTCAGGGCCTCCTCCTGGTCATGGGTCACGAAGACCATGGTGATGCCCAGCTTTTTCTGGAGCTCCTTCAGCTCCTCTCTCAGCTGCACCCGGAGCCCTGCGTCCAGATTGGAAAGGGGCTCGTCCAGCAGAAGGATCTTTGGCCCTGTGGCCATGGCGCGGGCCAGGGCCACCCTCTGCTGCTGCCCGCCGGACAGCTCTCCGATCCTGGCCGTTTCATAGCCGGAAAGCCCCACAGTCTTTAACTCCTCCATTGCAATGGGAGCCGCCTCCTTCTTCTTCATCCCTCTGAAAAACCGGAGTCCGTAGCAGACATTGTCCAGCACGTTCAGATGAGGAAAAAGCGCATAGCTCTGGAATACCGTGGACACGGGACGGCGCTCCGGCGGAAGGCCTGTGATGTCCTCCCCTTCCAGAAGGATATGGCCGGAATCCGGCTGGATAAAGCCGCCCAGAAGGTTCAGGGTCGTGGTCTTTCCGCAGCCGGAGGGACCTAACAGCGTCACAAATGACCCCTCTTCGATCTCCAGATCCAGGTTCTTCAAGCCTTTTTCATCTTCATATATCTTTTTAAGCCCTTTTAGCTGTAAAAACATCTTATTTCCCTCCCCGTTCTCTTCGTTTTGTCAGACTCATAAAGGCCATGTTGATCCCCACTGTAACAAGGATGATCAGGACCGCCTGGACGGAGGCAACGCCGTACCGGCCGTTTTCAATGGACTGGAACAGCTCCGCACTGGCCACGTTTTTTCCCGGCGAGATCAGGAAAATAATGGCTCCCACCGACGTCATGCAAGATGTGAAGATCGAAATGAAACCGGTGGCAAAGGTGGTCTTAAGCAAAGGCAGGATGACCCCGAAAAGGACCTCCAGCCGGCTGGCCCCCAGATCCCTGGCCGCATCCTCGATCTTTCTGTCAATTCCCGAAAACATGGCGTTGGCCGACTTGTTGGTCAGCGAGATCTGGCGGAATACCAGGTTCAGGATGATGATGGCCGATGTGCCGCGGATGTACATGGGCGGATGACTGAAGGCCGCCACATATCCCAGGCCAAAGAACGTTCCCGGGATGATATAGGGAAGCAGGGCAAAAAATTCTGCCGTCCGCATTCCGGCGATCTTTCTCCGGTGTGTATAGTAGGACAGAAGGATCCCCAAAAATGCGGATACAGCGGCCGCCACAGCGGAGTACACCAGGCTGTGGCCAAAGGAGTTCCACTGGGACCTGGGAAGCTTCCCAAAGTAATCCAGGGTAAAGGTAAGGGAGCCGGAGGCCGTGTTGGAAAAGGCGGAAAGGAAAATATTTCCGTATTTCAGCGCCATCACCAGGAAAAACATCCCGGTCACGGTCCATGCGGCTCCAGCCACTGCTCCCGTCAATGTATAAGCCGGTTCCCCGTCCATGGCGTTCCGGTCCGTCCCCCCTGCGGACTCATTCTTTTTCAGGCTCTGGTAATAAAAATAAAAGGCCACGGCGGCCGCCGGAACCATCAGGATACTGATGGCGGAGGCCCGTCCCAGATTGGCTGTGGAGATCACCTGGGTGTACGCCTCTGTGGCCAGGACCTTAAAATTTCCTCCAATGACGATGGGCGTTCCAAAATCTGCCAGGTTCATGGTAAACAGGGTGAACAGCACCGAAAGGATCCCCGGCCTTACCAACGGAAGGATCACAGAAAACAGTGTCTTTTCCGGCGAAGCGCCCAGATCCCTGGATGCCAGGACCAGCCTCTGGTCCATATGGTCAAAGGACGGAAGCAGCATCAGGGACGCAAAGGAAATGCTTCCGATCATCTGGAGGATCACGATGCCGTGCCACCCATAGGGATTAACGCTGAGGCCCAGAAGCTGGTGGGTGATCAGCCCCCGCCTTCCAAAAAGGAAGATATATGCCAGCGCCGATACAAACGGCGGCGAGATCATGGTAAAAAGCAGGGATCTTCTCAAAAACCGCCGGATCCTTCCCGGGGCTGCGTAGGCGGCCAGGGCAATGAAGAACGCCGCCGCCGTGGTGAGGATGGAGGACAGCGAGGACACCCACAGACTGTTCCGGATCAGCTTAAGGCTCCGTCCGGACGCCAGCTCCCTGTAATATTCCAGGGTGAAATGGCCGTCCTTGAAAAAGCTGGTGGCCACCACCGAAACGATCGGATACAGGATGAACAGGGCGATCCCGGCCAGCACCAGGGTAAGGATCAGCCTGTCTCCCAGTTCTGCCCATGCATATCTGCCATGCCTTCTTTTTTCTGTACGTGGATTCATGATATTTCCTTTCCCGTTAGGTTTTCAATGGTGTGAAAAGGGCGGGTATTTCACCCGCCCGGTTTTATGCCGTATTATTTCGCATCCTTTTCACCGACCATGGCGGCCCATTTCTCCAGAAGCGCTTCTCTCTGGCTTCCGAATAACAGTACGTCCTGATCGATCAGCTTTTCTGTGTCCACCGTTCCGATGGCTTCCGGAATGGCTACGTCGCCGCGGGCCATGATCCTGGCATCTGCCTCACGGAGCGCCTCCTGTCCCTCTTTGGAAAGGAAGTAGTCGACGAACACCTTGGCTGCATCCTTATTCTGGGAGTTTTTAAAGATGGCGATGGGAGCCGGTGTCCACGGGATCATATCCTCCGGATAGACCGCAGTGACCGGATACTCGGCTTCCATAGCGAAGGTACCGCCGGTCATTGCCAGAACTGCGATCCCGAACTCGCCTGCCGCACATTTGGGACCTGGCTCGCCGCCGCCCTGTGCGTAGAAGTCCACATTCTCGTTGATGCCCTTCCATACTTCCCAGCCTTTTTCCTCGCCGTAAGCCTGGATGGTGCCGTTTAAGATCGCATACTGGGTTCCGGAGATCGCCGGGGAAGCCATGATGATCTCCCCTTTATATTTGGGATCTGCCAGATCCTCCCAGGTCTTGGGAGCTTCCAGGTTCTTCTCTGCCAGAACATCGTTGTTTACCAGGAAACCAGCCGGAACCAGGGCAAGGCCTGTCCAGTAGCCGTCTGCATCGCTGTATGCCGGATTGATAGCCTCGGCCTCCGGAGAAACGTACTGCTCCAGATATCCTAAGTCTGTGGCAGAAATGTAGCTGTCAACGCCGCCGCCGAACCAGATATCTGCGGTGGTGTTCCCGTTCTCGGCCTGGAGCTGTGCCAGGGCTTTACCGGTGGAGATCTCCACATACTCGACCTTGATCCCGGTCTTTTCTGTGAAGGCGTCAAACGCCGCCTCTGCGCCGCCATAGGCCAGCATCACGTTTAACGTGGTCCCCTCGTAGGGCTTTTCTGCCGCTTCTGTTTCAGCCTTTGTGGTCTCAGCCTCGCTGGAAGCCTCTGTCTCAGCCTTTGTGGTCTCAGCTGCCGTTGTTTCAACCGCTGTCGTCTCAGCAGGCTTGCTCTGGCATCCAGTCAGAGATGCGCCCAGCACGGCTGCGGCAAGTCCAGCCGCCATCAGTTTCTTTTTCATAATACTGTCTCCTTTGTGCTTCTTTTTATATCAGCGCAGAACCCTAAAAGGTATCCACGATCCGATATCCTTTCCCTTCTTCATAGATAGCCGGCTTTAAACCGCCCTTATGAAGAGCCGCCACGAATTCCTCCAGGTCTTTCGGTTCCCCTGGGACCATGGTAGCGTATTTTCCCAGCTGGCTGGTCCAGTGGGCGTCGCTGGCTCCCACCATCTGCATATTCCTTGCCTTACAGATGGAAAGCGCCTTCCGGTTGGCCTCCATATCTGTACTGCCATTTAAGACCTCCACCCCGTGAAGGCCCTGGATCTCCCACAGGTGATCCTCAAAGCCGCGGTTATTATTCCGGAAGGGATGGCACGCCACACAAAAGCCGCCGGCCGCATTGACCTGGTCCACGAAATCCTGGGCCGGGATCCGCTTGTCCGGGAAGCGGTCGATGCCGAATGCAGTAATATCTCCCCAGAGAGAAAAATATTCCACTCCCACAAAGATCGGAAAACCGGTCTCCCTGGAATACTGCTCCGCCGTTTCCTTCAGTCCCATGCTGTCATGGTCCGTGATGCAGACCGCATCCAGCCCCCGTTCCCTTGCAGTGGCAACGATCTCCTCCAGCGTCATCTTACTGTCGCTGGAGCATGTGGATTCATGTAAGTGCATATCTACCAGCATCTGTATCTCTCCTTCCTTCGAGCCCTAGCTATTCTATCATTCCCACAGGGTTTCGTCTAATAGAATTAACCGATTTCCTGACCAGCCCATATAGTTTTTATCTATACTCTGGGCGCTTTCGGCTTTTTCTTTTTTCTGGCCGTGACCTGCATGTCCTCTTTTTTCAGGACCCGGCAGATATTTTCCTTGATCCGGTTGGAAAGAAAGGCATACTGGATCATCTCCTCCTCACTGAAGCCGGCATATTTTGCCATCTCATAGTCCTTTCGGGCCGTTCCCAGCTCCGCCAGCACCGGCTCCGCCGCCGCAAGCAGCACCACGTCCGCCTGCTCCCCGGTCTGGATGAACTCCTTCATGGACAGCTTCTGAAGAGCAAGGGCCAGGCGGGCCCGGGACATGCCGGTGATATCCGCCAGCTCCTTTAAGGTGTCCACCCGCGGCTTCTGGCTGAGGTAGACCAGGAGGCTGATCTCCGGCAGGGTCAGGCTGTACCGGATGGCCACCGGCTCCACATAATGGTCCAGCAGCTTCCGGTCCCGGTATGCGTCCAGCAGAGCCCCGTCGCCTCTCAGGGCGTCATGGTTCACGCTGCTCCTTTCATCCCCCAGGCGGACAGCCCCTGGAAAAATGGACAGGGGGACCGCTCCGTCGCCGGCAGCGGCCAGGAGAAACCGATACACATACAGACGGTTCTTTTCATAGTCCTCTTCCGTCAGCACCGATTTATAAAAATCGTGGTAATACTCAAAGACCATGCGCTTCATCTTGATGGTCTTTGTGAGGCTCAGTCCCTGGCTCACCAGGGACCCCTTGGTCTTCACATAATAATATACCGGCACCCGCAGGGCATACACAGTCTTTACATGGCGCAGATACTCCAGATTGAACATGAAATCCTCACACCAGCTTATGGTCTTATCCATGGAAAGCCCATGCTGCACGATGATCTCCCGCTTAAACAGCTTATTCCAGAGAACACCGTAATAAAAATCTGCCGGGTTCTCCATCATAAAGCCGGCAAATTCCTCCAGACTCAGAAGCCCGTCCTTTTCAATGTCCCCCTTATGGGCCACCCGGTCCCCGATAACCCGGTAAAAATCCGCGATCACCATGTCCGCCCCGCTGTCCCTGGCTGCCCGTACCATAAGGCTGGTGGCGTCCGGTGTGATCCAGTCGTCGCTGTCCAGAAACTGGACGAATGTTCCCCGGGCCTCTGAAAGCCCCAGATTCCTGGTATCCGATACTCCCGTGTTCTCCTTGCGGATCACCCGGACCCTCCGGTCCCCGTTCTCGTATTCCCGGCAGATCCCGGCCGAAGAATCCGTACTGCCGTCATCCACCAGAAGCAGCTCAAAATCCGTAAATCCCTGGTTTAAAACGCTCTCGATGCACCGCCGGAGCGTCTCCTCCGCGTTATAGACCGGCACAATGATGCTTACGATGGGATCCATAGCCTCCCGTCTCCTTTTCTAATAAACTACGAAATTATGGGACGTTACCACATCCATCCAGTTTTCTGTCTCCAGACGGTTGGTAAAGGGATCCACTGCCTTCATCCCCGGGAAGAACGACATCTGATATGCCTTTTTCCAGTCCTTATAGGTCACCTCGTATACGAATTTTTCCGGAAGCTCCACATGGCACCGGCCGATCCTTCCCAGCGCCTCCTTCGTCTGCTCCCTGAGGGCTTTCATGACCGTTTCCGGCGGGCAGCAGAAGGTGGCATTCCCGACTCCGCGCTTGGTCTGTACTGCGGCGATCTCCGGCACCAGCTCCTTTGCCGCGGCGCAGATCGCTTCGTCCCCGGAGATAAAGGCCACAGGAACTCCCAGGGAAGCCGCCGTGAAGCTGTTGAGCATAAACTCGCTCATGCGCTTTCCGTTGAGAGTGATATACAGGCTGTTGCCAGTGGAGGTATGGCTGACGGCAAACTCCGGACAGCCGGCCGCCGCATGATAGCCAACATAAAGGACGGCGTCAAAGGTGGGATCCAGGCCGAACATCATATTGTAGGGATGTCCGCTCTTCCCGCGGATCAGCGTCACATAGGACGGCATCTGAAGAGGATCGATGTTGGAGGCATCTCCATGGCCGTCCTTTACGACGATCTCATCGGCTCCGGCCTCATGGGCCGCCTCGCAGACCGCCAGGACCTCTTTTGTCATCTGTTTAGCAAAGGGGGCGTACACCGCCTCATTCTTATGGGTCTCGATGTTTGAGAACACTCCGCAGCAGCCCTCAATATCCGCACTGATAAATACTTTCATAAAATAACCTCCCATTTCATAGGCTCGTTTTGTTTTCCGTTATCATATCACAGATCCCGCACCGGGTCAATTTCTGGATCTGGTCCCGGCCGGGACAGCTTTTCCTATCAAATAAAAAAAGCCCTTGAAAAATCAAAGGCTTTAAACAGCTCCCTGCCGGACTCGAACCGGCGACCTACGCATTACGAATGCGTCGCTCTACCAACTGAGCCAAGGAAGCACCTAGTAAAAATGCTGCTGCAGCAGCTCTGCAGCAGCAAGTGACCTGACCGGGAATCGAACCCGGGTTTACGCCGTGAGAGGGCGTCGTCTTG